>Ga0074197_1000064_pt1 | contig 180973 bp, 159 predicted proteins | sample EPASupsiteSAE305_FD_64526 | JGI IMG/M metagenome (GOLD analysis project Ga0074197, IMG submission 64526) | Bioremediated contaminated groundwater microbial communities from EPA Superfund site, New Mexico - SAE3-05 reassembly with SPADES | ecosystem: Environmental > Aquatic > Deep subsurface >... | reverse complement strand
TTGCATGCAGGTCGATTGCGGCGTATAATTTCATACGTGTCCCCTCCTGTGGTTTTGTAATAGCTTCTAGACAAAGCAATATTACAACAACCTGCGGGAGGGGACCTTTATATGATTATCGGGCGAATAAAACAGAAAAGGCCCCGTTTTGCGGGGCCTTTCTGTTTGCTGCCGGGAGTTAGGAAGATAGGAAGCAGCGTCCCCTATCGCTCCAGGATCAGGACCTGGCGGGGGGGGAGGGCGGACGGGAGGGCGCGGGTGGGTTCGAAGAGGGGGCGCCAGCCGGCCAGCGCGGCGGCGGGCAGCGGCAGCGCGGCGGCGCCGGGGTTAAGCAGTATCAGGTAGGAGCCGAACAGGCCGCGCTTGAGCGCGCGCGCCACCAGGCCGTCGGGCAGGCCGGCGGGCACCGCGCCTGGGCGGCCTTTCTTCAGCGCCGGGCGCAGGGCGCCCAGCTCGGCCGCCATGCGCTCGTAGTTGTTCCAGAGCTGCGGCCGCTCGGGCAGCGGCACGCCGTCGGAGCCGTCGTACTTGAAATAGAAAACGCCCTCGGCCCCGCGGGCCACGGCCAGCCAGGTCATATAGCGCAGCTCCTCGAAGGAGGGGAAGCCGCCCACGCGCGGGTTGCGCCGCTGCGGGTAATTGATCCAGTCGAAAGCCTGCAGCACCGCCCAGACCGGCTTGTTCTGCCGCGCCGGGTCCTGTATGGCCGCGCCGGCTTTTACCAGGGCCACCTGCTCGCCCACGCTTTCCAGCGGCAAATGCGGCACCGGGTACCAGTCCACCATCAGCGCGTCGGCCGCGCCGCCGTAGGTGAAGGCGGCTATGCCCTCGCCCATCACGAAAACGGTGCGGGCGTCCTTGTCCCAGGCCTTCACGCGCGCTTCCAGCGCCTGCAGCCGGTCCAGCGGCAGCCGCCGCACCTCGGGCTCGTCGAACAGGTACCAGCCCAGCATGGGCCAGCGCCGCGCCGGCGCCTCGAAGGGGGAGCCTATCACCCGGTCCGGGTAGGCCAGCATCTTCAGCCCCTGCTTTTTGGCCTCGGCCGCCAGGGCCGAGAGCCGCTCCGGGTCCTGGTTGTAGGTGTGGAAAGAGTCGAAACCGGCTTTCTTCAGCGCTGCCAGCTCGGCCGGGGCGCCTATGCCGTAAAAGCCAAGGGGGAAATCCCCGGCCAGGGCCGGCAGGGCCGCGCCCATTAATATTATAAGGGATAGTATTTTCATAATACCTCAAATCTCATAAAACCCGTAAAGATTTTACCGCACCGAAATAATCCGACTTGCCGCTTGACACCCGAAAGGGAAGTTGTTTAATATTATACAAGAAGTAAATTAGGGAGGACGCATGAAATTAATAAAACTCTTAGCCGTAGTGGCCCTTACCGCGTTCAGCGTTAACGCTTTCGCGCAGGCGCCTGCCGCCAATAAAGGTATAAAGATCACCAAGATAACCGGCACCGTCAACATCATGAAAGACGGCCAGGTCATACAGACCCTCAAACCCGGCGACACCATCCCCGAGATCACCGACAGCAAGATCAGCTTCTCAGTAGTCAACGGCACCGTGGAAGTGGAAGTGAACGGCAAGACCGTCTCCGCCGCCACCGGCTCCAACTTCTCCGTCACCACCTCCAATGGCCAGACCAACGTGGCCGTAGCCGCCGGCACCCCGGTGGCCGTCAAGACCGAAAGCGGCAATAACGTGGTGCTGACCTCCAACAGCGAAGTCAAGATGGTCAACAACAACGGCACCGTCTCCATCTCCATGGAGAAGGGCACCGCCGTAATGACCAGCGCCTCCGGCCAGACCCAGACCGTGCAGGTCGGCCAGACCGTGCAGGTCACCTCCGCCCCGGCCCCGGCCGTCACCACCGCCCCGGCCCCGGTAGAGGCCACCGAGGAGCCCGCCAACGAGACCGCCGACACCGAAGTCATAGCGCCCGTGGTAGTGGAGCCCCCGGCTACCACCATCATCCCCACCGAGACCGTGCTGGAATCCACCGAAGTCAGCGGTTCCAACCCCTAAGCCAGGATTTAAGGAGACAAAATGAAAAATATTCTCATAGCAGCCCTGATGCTGATGCCCGCCGCGGCCGGCGCGCAGCAGAACCTCAAGCTCGGCAACCTCGAGATCAACCCCTTCCTGAGCACCCAGGAAAGCTACGACAGCAACATTTACCTCACCAAGGACGAAGCCAAGTCCGCCCTGATCAACCGCTCGGTGATCGGCGTGAACCTGGTGGAGAACCTCGGCTCCCGCTACGACCTCAAGGGCGGCTATAACATGGAGCTGCTGGGCTACAGCCGCGAGACCGAGATCAACAACGCCGCGCACCACAACGCCGACCTGGGCTTCAAGGGCAACATGCCCAAGGGCATCACGGTCACCGTGGACGACAAGTGGAAGCAGACCACCGACCAGGCCACCAGCCAGACCGTGGAGCGCGCCCTGCGCGTGGAGAACACGATGGGCTTCAACCTGAACGCCCCTATCCGCGGCAAGTTCGGCTTCTCCCTGGTCGCGCAGCACGTGTATAACAATTACCTCGACACCACCTACGGCGCCCTCGACCGCGAAGAGACCCAGGTGGGCGCGAACCTGGAATACAAGTGGCAGCCCAAGACCAAGTTCTTCCTGGCCTACCGCCACGGCATCCTGAACTATCAGACCGGCTACACCAATGACGCCACCTTCGACAATGTCGAAGTGGGCGCCACCGGCCAGATAGCCCCCAAGGTGCAGGGCACCGTGACCGCCGGCGCGCAGATGCGCAAGTACGACGACAACCTCAACGACGCCAAGGAAGACGCCAACACCGCGCAGTACAGCGCGCAGGCGATCTGGAAGCCCGTCGAGAAGACCGACGTCACGCTGTTCGCCAAGCGCGGCAACGTGGAAACCAACTACGGCGACGCCCGCTTCTACACCAGCACCCTCACCGACCTCTCGGTCAGCCGCATGGTGCGCAAGTTCAAGGTCACCCTGGGCCTGTCCTACGAGGACGTGCGCTACTCCGACAAGAACAACACCCTGTCCGCCACCGAGCTGAAGCGCAACGACGAGAACGCCTCCGCCCGCCTGCTGGTGGACTACAACATCCAGAAATGGCTGGTGGCCAACTTCGGCTACTCCTACAAGGACCGCTCCTCCAACTTCGACCAGTTCGAATACAAGGACAACGTGGTCAGCCTCGGCCTGAAGGCGATGTTCTAAATAGCCGTACCAATAAGAAAGGCCGCCTAGAGGCGGCCTTTTTTATTCTCTTCCGTCTCACCGGCGAAAGCCGGTGTCCAGTCAATCCCCTATCAGTTTCTTAACAGCCGCTTTGATCTTTTCGAACACGGCCCTGAACTTGGCGTCGTCCTGGTGTATGGGGTCTTCCAGGTCCTCGCCGTCGAGCAGCAGGCGGCTCTTGCGCAGGCTCTGGGGGAAAAGCTCTCCCAGCGCGTCCAGCTGGCCCTCTTCCATGGCCACTACAAGGTCGGCCCAGTCCACGTCGGGCTCGGTGACCAGCGAGGCCTTGTGCTCCAGGTTTGCCACGCCCTCTTCCTTTAGGAGCGCGGCCATCTTGCGGTGCAGGCCGTAATGCGGCTGCACCCCCAGCCCGCGCGAGCGCGCCTCGAATCTGCCCGCCCCGTAATGGCGCAGCAGCTTCTCCGCCGCCGGGCTGCGGCACATATTGCCGGTACACACGAAAAGCACTTTCATTAACACAATTCTACATAATTCCGCTGCCTATCGAGGCGAAGCCTCGATAGGGCTATAAATGATAAAATCGGGGGGTGGGGAACCTGATACTGGCATCTATAATCTTCGCGCCGCTGGCCTTCGCCGCCGTCGAGCCCTGGGCTTACGCGCCGCTCTACGCCCTGTACTTCCTGGGCGCGGCCGCCGTTTACGCCAGGGGGGAACATACCCACCTGCCGCCCGTCTATAAGAACCTGCTGCCCGCCGTGCTGGCCGTGGCCGTGATAGGCGCCCTCCAGGCCCTCACCCAGGCCCCGGTGAACGGCCCCACGCCGCTGCTCTTCACCGCCTGGCGGCTCAGCACCGTGAACGCCGTAATACTCTGGCTGTTCTACGCCGCCGTCATGTACTGCGCGGCCAAAACCATAAAAACACCGGAGCAGCTCAGCCGCCTGCTGTGGACCATCTTCGCCGTGGGCGTGCTGGTGGCGCTCATGGGCACGCTGCAGCGCGCCGAGGACAATACCCTGGTGTACGGCCTGCGCCGGGTGCGCGGCTACGCCTTCGGCCCCTTCGTGAACCGCGACCACGGCGCCTTTTTCCTGGCCATGGCAGGCATGTGCGGCCTGGGGCTGTTCTTCGGCGGGTTCAAACCGCTGTTCCGCCAGCAGAGCCATACCAGAATGTTCGACCTGCTCGCCGTGCAGTTCCTGAAGCTCGTGATGATAGTGGCCATAGTGGCGGGCATAGTTAAGACCGGCAGCCGCGGCGGCCTGCACTCTTTCATAGCGGCGGCCACCTTCATGGGTTTCGCGGCGGCGGGCTTCCTTAAGAACAGGGCGCATAAGTTCGCGGCCTGGGGCGGCCTGGTGCTGCTGCTGGCCGGCTACGGCCTTATCCTCAACCAGTACAAGATACTGCTGGGCCTGCAGAACGGCGAACTGGTAGGCTCAGTGACCGTGCGCTTCTCCATGTACAAGAGCAGCTGGGCCATGTTCAAGGATTTTCCGGCTTTCGGCGCGGGGCTGGGCGCGGTGGAGCATGTCTTCCCGCACTATACCCGCGCCGACATACTCACCCCGGGCCTGGTGCGCCACGTGCACAGCGACTGGGTGGAACTTTTCCTCCAGGTTGGAGCCGTCGGCGGTTTGATCTATCTCGCCGGGCTGATCGGCGCGCTTTATGTTTTCTACCGCGGCTGGATTGGCTGCCGCTCGTTCACCGTGAAGGCCGTTTACGGCGGGGCGCTGGGCGCGGTGCTGGTGGGCATGGCCCACAGCTTTGTGGACTTCGGCCTGCAGATGCCGGCCAACTCGCTGGTGTTCTACGCGCTCCTGGGCGCGCTGGCCAGCAAGCCGGCCGTGGAAGGCCGCGGCCTGCTGCCGCACGAGGAGGAAGAGGAGCCAGTCTTCTACCCGCCCAAAAAGATCTACGCCCGCGCCGCCGCCGTGCTGGCCGGCCTGCTGGTGCTGGCCGCGGTGCCGCAGGTGCTGGCCTGGCATTACGACCACAGCGCCAGGACTGCCGACTACGCCCAACGGCTGCAACTGCGCGCCGCCTCGCTTAAATGGCAGGCCGGCCCGCAGGCCGCCTTCCGCCTGGCCGCCGAGCATTACAATAACGCCCTCAAGTACAAGGTCGAGCCCTGCCGCCAGTTCAAGACCGCGCAGCGCATAGCCTGGCCCTACCTGCGCCAGGCCCCGGTGAACGCCGACCTCAACCGCTTGGAGAAGAACCTGCGTCTGCAGCTGGCCAACTGCTACGGCGGGCCGCTCGCAGTAACCGGCCCCGCCCGCCCGGCACCGGCCCGGCCGCCCACGCTGAATTCCAGCCGCCCGTGATCCGTAGAGGCGAAGCCCGGCAAGGGGGAAATTTACTATAATTGGCCTATGCGTAAAGGGGTAATCTGGGCTCTCACACTTGTCACTTTGGCCGGCTGCGCGCCGCAGCGCCAGGCCGCCGGCGTAGCCGCCGCGCCCGCCGCGCCGCAGCAGCTCGCGGCCGAGACACCGCAGACCCCGCAGCAGCAGGCCCTGCTCGAGCAGCGCCTTATCCAGAGCGCGCGCGACCAGCAGCAGAAGCTCAACTACAAGATCCAGCCCGGCGACCTGATAGAGATCACCGTCTATAAAGAGACGGACATGAACCGCACCGCCCGCATCAGCGGCAACGGCACCATCACCTTCCCGCTGGCCGGCGTGGTAAAGCTCTCCGAGCTCGCCGTCCCCGAGGCCGAAAGCCTGCTCGCCGAGCGTCTTTCCGAATTCCTGGTAAAACCGCAGGTCACCGTGCTGATAAAAGAGTACGGCAACAAGCAGGTGTACGTGCTGGGCGAGGTGAAGAAGCCCGGCTCCATCCAGATCCCCGCCGAGCGCCGCCTTACCATCCTGGAGGCCATCACCCTGGCCGGCGGCTTCACCGAGCTGGCCGCCCAGGACCGCACCAAGGTGCTGCGCGGCACCGGCGACGGCAGCCAGAGCATCCCGGTGGAGATCACCCGCATCACCAAACAGGGCGACAAAAGCGCCGACATCTACCTCGAGCCCAACGACACCGTCTACGTGCCGCAGAGCTTCTTCTAAAAAAACCGCTCTCCTTTTTTTTATGCAGGACACCAGCGCTAAAGCCCAGCAGATATATTTTAAAACCCTCCGGGAAATGCCGGCCTGGAAGAAATTCCAGGTTATGGACGGGCTGAATTCCTCCATCAGGGAGATCAGCCTGGCCGGGCTGCGGTCGCGGCACCCGGAGCTGTCGCAACGCGAGCTCTTAAAGGCCGCCGCCGCCTTATGGTTCGGCCCGGAACTGGCGGGCAAGGCCTATAAGAACCTATGAATGCCGAGGGCCTCGCCGTCTTAAAGATAGTGATCGACGCGCTGGATTCCGGCGGCATCCCCTATATGCTCAGCGGCTCTTACGCCAGTTCCTTCTATGGCGTCCCCAGGGCCACTTTTGACGCCGACCTGGTGGTTCAACTGGCCCCGTCCGACGCGGGGCGGCTTTATGCCTGCCTGAAGGGCGCTTTTTACGCCGACGAGGAGGAGATAGCCAGGGCGGCCGGCGAGCGGGCCTCTTTTAACCTTATCCACCTGGATACGGCCTTCAAGATAGACCTCTTTACGCTAAAACCGGACGCCTATTCAAAGCAGGCTTTCGCCCGCCGGGTTAAACAGCCGCTGTCGCAGGGCGGCGGCGCCGGGATCTGGCTGCAGGCCCCGGAGGACGTGATAATAAGCAAGCTCCAGTGGTACAAGCTCGGCGGCGAAACGTCCGCGAAGCAGCCCTCGGATATAACCGGCGTTTTGAAAACCCAGGGCGGCGCCCTGGATACGGCTTACCTCTCCCTCTGGCTCGAACGCCTCGCCCTCACCGACCTGTTCCAAAAAATCCAGTCCGCGGCCTGACCCCGCCGCCCCTATCGAGGCGAAGCCTCGATAGGCGGCTTCATTGACAAAACCGGGCGGGGGCTGTATAATATTCTTGAAGAGCGGTAAGTCCGAAGCAGGTTGTTCCAGGTGTTCCCCTCCGTATGGTGGCTAATAGCCTGGGCGCAAAAGCTTGTTAGGCGCGCTCTTCTTTCTTTTTATCCGTCGTACAGCCCGTCAAAAACTATCTTCCCGCTGAATTCACGCCGCCATTCAAGGTTTAAATCCGGTAATGCGCTTCGGATCGTCTTCTGCAGGACTCGCCATCAGTGCCCTGATGGCGGCGAAAACGTTTTTAAACTGATCGTCGTACTTCTTCTCTAACGCCTCCAGTTTTCGTCGCAATTCCGCGTTGTTCAAAAGAAAGCGTCGTAGCCGGGTGAAAGTGCGCATTATCTGTATATTTACCCCGATAGCCCTTTCCGTGTTAAGTACGCTGGAAAGCATGGCTATGCCGTTTTCCGTGAATGCGTAAGGCAGATATTTGAGGTTTTGCCCCCGGTTCAAGGTCGCATTCTGCGACCTTGAAAACTCTGCGGCTTCTCCTGCGGACAATTGAAACATGAAGTCAGGCGGGAAACGTTTTATGTTGCGTTTAACCTGTTCGTTCAGGCGCCTTACTTCAATGCCATATAATCGCGCCAATTCCCGGTCCAGCAGTACTCGCTGTCCGCGAAGGAGCAAGATCTTTGACTCTAATACTTCTTGCGGGATAATGTCGTTCTCCATAAAACCCCCTGTTCTCGCAAATAGCCTAGCACATCACCCCGACAAGGGCCTGTCGCCTTGCCCTTCGCGCGGCCGCCTATCGAGGCGAAGCCTCGATAGGCGGCTCGCCCGCTACCTCTGTAACCCAAGTTACAACGCCGAACAGGGCTAAATTGGTATAATAAAGATATCAATTGGGGGGCAAACCTGCCGCTATTGCTATATCCAAATTTCCCCTTATTATACCGCCATTATTTAAAACAAAGCCCGCCCCGCACCTTAAGGAAGGATTATGAGCGAAAACCAGAACGAAAAAGAGTTAGAATTCGACCTCACCTATTACCTGGACCTCCTCCTGCGCCGCCGCTGGATAGTGCTCTCGGTCTGGGTCAGCGTGATCATCATCACCGCCCTCGTAACCTTCAACACCCGCCCCGTCTTCCAGTCCCAGGCGCTGCTGGTGATAGAAAAAGAACGCGGCAATAACGTTATCTACCAGGGCGTGGGCACCGTAGAGCGCGGCAACGACGACTACTACCAGACCCAGTACAAGCTGCTCAAGAGCGAAGCCCTCCTGAAGACCGTGCACAAGCGCCTCGACCTGGGTAAATACCCCGAGTTCGCCGACCCTTACGGCTACCGCAAACTGCTCAAGCCCGTGGCCGTGGCCCCCGTGCCGCGCAGCCGCCTGGTTTACGTAAAGGCCGACGCCTACGACCCGCTGCTGGCCAGCCGCATAGCCAACATGGTGGCCAACGTCTATATAGAGCAGAACTTGAGCAACCAGCTCTTCATCAGCAAGGACGTGCTGGCCGCGCTGCAGGGCGGCAAGAACGGCAACCAGCGCGCCGTGTACGACTCGCTGCCCGCCGTGGTCAACAATATCCTCATCCAGGACCTCAAGCGCGAGAGCGCCAAGCTGCAGTCGCAGCTCGCCGAGGCCACCGGCCGCTACACCCCCAAGCACCCGCAGGTGGTGTCGCTAGCCGCTAACTACAAGGCCGTGCAGGAACAGATCAAGGCCGAGACCGACAAGATCATCCAGAGCCTCAAGATAGACCTCTCCGGCCAGCTGATGGGCAACAATATACGCCTGGTGGACGCGGCCATGCCGCCGCTGGCCCCCATAAAGCCCCGCAAGCTGTTCAATATGCTGCTGGCGCTGATGGGCGGCTTCGTGCTGGGCCTGTTCGCCGCCGTGCTGGTGGAGTTCATAGACCAGACCGTGCGCAGCCAGGAGGACGTGGAGAACAAGCTGGGCCTGCCCTTCCTCGGCGTGGTGCCCATGACGCCTTTCAGCAAGAAGACCACCGCCTATAACCACATGCTGCTCAAGGAGCATTCGCTCATAGCCGAATCCATCCGCAACCTGCGCACCATGGTGGACTTCGCCATAGTGGGCCAGAAGAGCAAATCCTTCATGGTCACCAGCACCGTGCAGGGCGAGGGCAAGAGCTATGTGTGCAGCAACATCGCCGTGGCCATAGCCCAGGCGGGGGAGAAAGTCCTTCTTGTAGACGGCGACCTGCGCCGCAGCAATTTGCATAAGAATTTCCGCGTCAGCAATGCCCGCGGCCTTAGCGAGTTCCTGGCCGGCGGCCGCAACGTGGACGAGCTTAAGAGCGTGATCCAGACCACCGACGTGGAGAACCTCTCCATCCTCACCTGCGGCCCGCGCCCGCCCAACCCGGCCGAGCTGCTCAACACCCCGCGCCTCTCCGCCTTCCTGGCCTGGGCCGGCGAGTACTACGACCGCGTCATCATAGACTGCCCGCCCATGTTCCCCATCAGTGACGCCCTGCTGTGGGGCAAGTACATCAACAGCGTGGTGTACGTCACCAGCTTCGGCAAAACCCGCGTGCCGCTTATCAATAACGGCACCAAGCGGCTGACTTCGGCCGGCATCAAGATACTGGGCAGCGTGGTGAACATGAGCAAGTTCGGCGGGCTGTCGTATTCTTACTACGGCTACTACCAGTACAAATACAACTACCACTACGGCGCCCCCGAAGAGAAGGATGAGGCTGAACACGAGAAGCCGCATGGAAAGAAAACAGCGAAGGAGCTCGTTTAGGGCAGGTCAGGGATGAATAAATATCTCGGATTTATCGACGAGACCGGGGTCTTGAATAAAGACCCCAAACAGCGGTTTTTTGCTATAGGGCTGCTTAAGTGCGCGGACACTTCCGCTTTGCTTGAAGAACTTGTGGTTCTTAAAAACAGGACTATGGAGAAAATGCGCCAGGCGCAAGCCGAGAAAGGACTGCCTGTCTCCACGCGGGATTTTGAGTTTAAATTCAGTTCTATAACAAAATCCTCCGCCAACTATTATCGTGACCTTATCTCTTTGTATTTGAAGTTCCCAACGCTCCAGTTTAACGCCCTTGTGCTCGATAAAGCCAATCCAAAGATCAATATCGACAAATTCTTCCCCAGTACCTGGGAGGCGTATATCAGTTATTCCAAGATGCTGGTGAGAAATAACCTGCGCGGTAACGACCAGATTTGCGTTATAGCGGATTTCTTAGGCAAGCCCAGGGCGAGTTCCAAGTATTACGAACCGGAAATTAAATCGTTGAATAATGTATACAACGCAACTTTTCTGGAATCACACGCTTCGCTGCTTATACAGATGGTGGACGTCCTTGTGGGGAGCGTTGTTATGGATTTCCGCCGGGCGCGTGAAGCTGGCACGGGGGTGGATGCTGTAAAGGCGGGGGTTTGCGACTTTTTGAAGAGCAAACTTGGCAAAGAGTCACTGGCTGAAAATTTCACGCTTTCCAGCCCTAACTACTTTAGTGTATGGGAATTTCAGGCAAAATAAAATGCGGGCCATCGACACAGTCAACGCCCGCATAAATAGTATAGCAGACGATGAAAAATCTGTCAATGAATAGACAAATACTAGTTCTTATGCTGCTCCTGGCGCTGGCCGCCCCCGCCGCCGCGGCCACCAAGCCCGTCATGCAGTGGGCGTCGGCCGCCGAAGGCTACTTTACCCTGCCCGTGGCCCAGCGCGTGCATTATACGGCCAATGGTAAAACAGTTAACGCCGACGGCTGGGGCATGGGCCTGCGCGCCGTGGGCGACAGCGATGGCCTCAGCCGCACCGCCGGCCTGCAGTTCGAGCGCTACACCGTAAGCAACGGCGCCGCAGGCGTTAACGGCACCTTCTACCTGTTCGATTTCCTCATAGGCGGCGAGTATGTCTCCCCGGTGCGCGACCACAAGCCCCTGCGCTTTACCGCCAGCGCCCTGGCCGACCTGGGCATGAGCGACACCAGCTTCTACGTAACCCCGGTGCTCACCGCCGGCTTGTTGTACCAGCAGAACGTGTACGAAACCTCCCCCGGCGGCTTCGCGCTGACGCTCTACTACCGCCTCGCCTCGCTGGACCTCGAGAACGCGGCCGGCAAAGCGGGCACCGTGCGCCCTGCACTCGGCGTAAGGTTTGGTTATATCTTTGAGGGGTTTTGGAAGCCGGCCAAGTAAGTTAAAGGATTATTATGGATCTAGCCACAAAACGCATAATGCTCACCGGCGGCGCCGGCTTTCTGGGCTCTTTTGTGCAGGAAAAGCTGAAAGCCCGCGGCTGCAAAGACATCTTTATCCCCACCGAAGACAAGTACGACCTCACCAAGGCCGAGGCCATAGACAGGGCGTTTAAGGACTCCCGACCCGACGTGGTGATACACCTGGCCGCCAAGGTGGGGGGCATAGGCGCCAACCGCGACAACCCCGGCAGTTTCTTTTACGACAACCTCATGATGGGCGCGCAGCTTATGGAGCAGGCCCGCCAGCACGGCGTAGAAAAGTTTGTAGCGCTGGGCACCATCTGCGCCTACCCAAAGTTCGCTCCCATACCGTTCAAGGAAGAAGATCTCTGGAACGGCTACCCCGAAGAAACCAATGCCCCCTACGGTCTGGCCAAAAAGATGCTGCTGGTTCAGAGCCAGGCCTACAGGCAGCAGTATGGGTTTAACTCCATCTTCCTGCTGCCCGTGAACCTCTACGGTCCGAGGGATAATTTCAACCCCGGCTCCTCCCATGTGATCCCCGCCCTGATCAAGAAGTGCGTGGAAGCCGTAAACACCGGCGCCAAAGAAATAACCGTCTGGGGCACCGGCAAAGCCACCCGCGAATTCCTGTACGTGGAAGACTGCGCCGAGGCTATAGTGCTGGCCACGGAGAAGTACAACTCCCCTGACCCCGTGAACATCGGCGCCGGCTTCGAGATCTCCATAAAAGACCTGGCTGAACTTATCGCCAAGCTTACAGGTTTTACGGGAAAACTGGTGTGGGACGCCTCCAAGCCGGACGGGCAGCCAAGGCGTATGCTGGATGTTTCCAGCGCCGAGAAGGAATTTGGTTTTAAATCCACTACAGATTTTCAGTTAGGTTTAGGAAACACTGTGAAGTGGTATAAATTGTTTGTTGGTTGCGGGGTAGCAATATCAAAAGTTGGCTGAGTTGGGTGAATGCTGGGGATTAAGTGCCTTGTCCCAATTATTTGTTATTGGTAGTCGGATTCTTGTTTAGTGGTGATGAGTTCGCTTTCAGATGAGATAAATTGTGATGCCATCAGAAGAATCTACCATCTCCCCCGTGTGGCTGACTTATCTTCCGAACTTTCTAGAGGAAAAGGTCAGAAATAGTTCTAATCTCAGGAGAATTATCCCTAATATAGGCTGGCTGTTCTTTGACAAAATAGTGCGGATGGGTATTGGGCTCTTTGTCGGAGTCTGGGTGGCACGTTACCTTGGCCCTGAGCAATTCGGCCTTTTAAGCTACGCTCTCGCCTTTGTCGCGCTCTTTTCCGCGGTTGCTTCGCTGGGCCTGGACGGTATAGTGATTAGGAATATCGTCCGGGACCCGTCTTCCCGCGATGAAACTTTGGGGACAGTATTGATATTGAAGTTCTCAGGCGCCATACTGGCTATAATCCTGGTGCTAACTAGCATCTCTTTCTTGCGCCGCGGTGATGTCTTAACCTTCTGGTTGGTCGCGATTATTTCATCCGGGATGATATTCCAGTCGTTTGACGCTATAGATTTCTGGTTCCAGTCTCAGGTTAAATCGAAATACATAGTTTACGCAAGGAATGCAGCATTCATCATTATTGCGGGGATCAAGGTCCTTCTAATTATTCGCAAGGCGCCTCTTGTCGCGTTTGCTTATGCAGGCGCGGTCGAGGTGGCGCTGGCTTCGGCAGGGTTGGTGCTGGCATATATGGCTACCGGGAACCATATAGCCGCTTTGCGTGGAAGTTTCTCTAGGGCCCGCACGCTGTTTAAAGACAGTTGGCCCCTCATATTTTCCGGGATAATGATGCTGGTCTATCTTCGCATAGACCAGGTTATGTTGGGGCAGATGGTTGGCGATGCTGAGGTTGGCATATATTCTGCCGCAGTACGCCTTGCGGAAGTCTGGTACTTTATCCCTATAGCAATCTGTTCTTCAATATTCCCAAGTATAGTGGAAGCGAAGCAGGTAAATGAGAATCTGTTTTACTCGAAACTTCAAAAGCTTTATAACTTGATGGTCTTTGTGGGATATCTGGTGGCTGTTCCGGTAACGTTTGCAGGTAGTTGGCTGGTGACGTCGCTTTATGGTAGTGCCTATCTTAAGGCGGGTCCGATGCTTTCGGTCCTGATTTGGGCAGGAGTGTTTGTAAATCTTGGCGTGGCTAGAAGTTCTTTTCTGACGGCCATGAACTGGACTAAAGTCCAGTTCTTCACCGTGGCCTTAGGATGCGTGGTCAACGTGGTCCTAAACTACCTGCTAATCCCCGCTTATGGCGGGATGGGGGCGGTAATTGCATCTTGTATCGCCTATTGGACAGCTGCGCATGGAGCTTGCTTTGTTTATAAGCCTTTGCATAAGACAGGGTTTATGCTGACGAAGGCACTGGTGTTTCCGAGAATTAGTTAGAAAATAAAAAGTTAAGAAGAATTGCTGATTTATCCCAGTGTGACGCTTATCGGTTTCTACTATTTAGCAAGAAAGGTACGATATGGTTAATTTCTGCTTGAGAACATACCGGCTGCTTTTTGGCGGCAAGTGTTTTTACAAATTTAATAGGTTTCTCTACGCCCTTAGCCTGCGAGGGCTTGGGATAATGAACTACGAGAATGACCAGGTGAGCGGTGAGGAATGCTTCGTTAAAAACCTGTTCCGGGATGATGCATCTAAAGTTGTGTTTGACGTGGGGGCGAATAAAGGTGATTATTCCCAAAAAATCCTTAAGTATGCGAGAAGAGCCAGGGTATATGCCTTTGAACCCCATCCACTAACATATCAGTCGCTGAAAGATTCTGTAAATAGCGACAGGTTTCATTGCTATAACTCAGCTGTTGGTGCCACCAATGGGGAAACCTTCCTTTATGACTACGAAAACGGTAATGCATCCCAACATGCTTCTGTATATAAGGGAGTAATTGAAACCCTTCGGAAAAGCAAGGCAGTTCGCCATAAGGTCGGTCTTATTACTCTTACTGATTTTGCAAAACAGAACTCTATAGATTTTATCGACTTCCTAAAAATTGATACTGAAGGAGGGGAATTGGAGGTGCTGAAGGGCTTTGCGGAATATTTGCGGGATGGAAAAGTTGGAATAATACAGTTTGAATTTAACGACGCCCATGTCATGGGTCGGGCATTCTTTAAGGATTTTTGGGATGCCTTACCTAATTATTCCTTCTTCCGGATGCTTCCGGATGGCCTTGTTCCTATTAAGTCCTATGACCCGTTGTTCTGTGAAATATTCGCTTTTCAGAATATTGTGGCTATATTGAATAAGTGAATCCATATCGGCAATTAATGGAGTGACGATGCGACAGGTTATTAGAGAATATTGTCCCGAGATGTTGCGATATATCGGTAGAGAGTTTCGGTATATGCTGAACAGCTTGTTTTCAAGGCGGCGCATCTCGCGTATCCTGAAAAGGGGCGGCCCACCTTGCCTCGAGATTGGTGCCGGCAACAAGAAGGGGACTAACGGCTGGGTCACGTTGGACATGGCTCCGGACTGTGATATCTATTGGGACCTGTTGCGCGGATTGCCCTTTCCCGATGGAAGCGTGAAGATGATCTATTCTTCCCATGTCTTGGAGCATTTTTCGTTTACGGAGATAATTAAACTTCTTGAGGAGTGCCGGCGAGTTCTGGTTTCGGGCGGAATTATTTCCGTCTGTGTGCCCAATGCCAGACTTTATGCGGAAGCGTATGTATCCGGTAAAGAGCCTGATAGGAATCTCTTTTTTAGATACGCACCAGCGTATAACGGGGTCTCTTCTATCGATTACCTGAATTATACCGCGTACATGGGCGGATTACATAAGCACATGTTTGACGAGAAAAACCTATTGCAAACTCTGGAGATTGCGGGCTTCGCGCAGGTGCGCAAAAGGGAATTTGATGCCGCAATAGACCTGAGGGAACGGGATTTTGAATCAATCTATGCTGAGGCGAGAAAGTGACGACAGATGTTAGCCGGACGATGAATATGCCCCGTAAAATCGGCATTTTTACTTTTCATTGCGTGGATAATTTCGGCGCAGTCCTACAATGCTACGCTTTGCAAAAAGCAATATCTTCAATTGGATTCCAGTCAGACGTTATTGATTACTGTCCGTCGAAACTTCTCGAACCCTTTCGGATCTTTCAAAGCCCGTTTGTAGAGGGTCGTTCTGGTCTGGGCGGAAAGATCCGGGCTATGGCAGGAAACATAATTTATGCTTTACCGCGCCTGATGCGGAGACGGAAGTACCATAAATTTAGAGCTACATTTTTGAAAACTACTCCAGATTCTTACTCAGACCAAACTCAACTGGGCCGCCTCGCTGATGAGTCCTATAGCCACTACGTAACTGGCAGCGACCAGGTTTGGAACGCGAATATACTAGGTGGGATCGATCCAGCTTATTTCCTTGGCTTCCCGAGCTGTTGCGCAAAGCGTATCGCGTACGCGGTCAGCCTTGGCGAGGAAGTCCCAACCCGATTTTATCCAGACTTTCGGCGTTATCTGCCCGGGTTCTCTTCGGTTTCGGTGCGTGAAAAGTCGGCGCAGGCATTTGTCCAAGGTTTTGCCGATAAACCCGTGAATGTCGTTTTGGATCCGACCTTCCTGATTCCCATTGAAGAATGGGTTGGACTAGCCAGATTACCTTCCCGGAAAAATTATATTTTTGTCTACGACATCTGGACCGGGCCATTAATGCAAGACATCGTGAATTTCGTGTCCGGCAAACTCGGGCTGAAAGTTATCAGTTACAGTAACCGAGGGCTATACCGGGATGCTGTCGCGAGTTGTTTTTTTGACGGTCCTGCGGAGTTCCTCGGCCTGCTGCTGAACGCGGATTTTGTGGTAACTTCCTCTTATCATGGCACAACTCTTTCTATCGCAAACAAAAAAAGATTTTTAACCGTTCCTCATCCGACCAGGGGTGCCAGGATGGCGGATCTGCTTGGTATGCTGGGGATGTCTCCCAGACTCATAAGGGACGTGCGGGAACTAGCTGGTGTGGACCTGGAAGCGGATGTCAATTACTCCACGGCGGATGCGGTCTTGTGGACTGAAATTAAGGAATCTTTGTCTTTTCTTAAATCTGCTCTTGAATAGATTTTTAAAGCTAATGAACTTAGTTGATAAGAAAGAAAATTGTAGCGGGTGTACGGCGTGCCGCCATATCTGCCCCACGGGTAGCATTGCCATGGTTGCTGACGATAGAGGGTTCATGTATCCGCGAGTGGAAGCGTCTTCCTGTACTGGTTGCGGGGCTTGTTTAAGAGTCTGCCCGCTTAAAAAGGATACCCTTAGGAGGCACACGCCTCTGCCGGAACAGAGGATATACGCTTTAAAGCACAAAGCGGAGGCTAAAAGGTTGTCCAGTACTTCAGGTGGTGCGTTTACTGCAATCTCCGACTATTTCCTCGGAAGGGGGGGCGTGGTTTACGGCGCAGCTTTTGACAGCAATTTTAAGGTGTCCCACTTGCGCTGTACCAACCCCAAGGACTGTGACAGGCTGAAGGGGTCGAAATACGTACAGAGCGATCTCGCGGATATTTTTCCACTGGTCAAGGAGGACCTGGAGCGGGACACGGAGGTGATGTTTAGCGGTACTCCCTGCCAAGTCGCCGGGTTGAAGGGGTATCTCGGCACGGAACATAAAGGGCTGTTCTGCTGCGATTTGGTATGCCATGGCGTTCCAAGCCCCTCGCTGTTTAGAAAATATCTGCTGTATCTGAAAGAGAAAGATACGGCAGAGGTAATCGGTGTGGAATTCCGGAATAAATCTCGCGGCTGGAGGAATTTCTCTTTCGCGGTTCAGACACAGAAGGGTAAAACGGTAGTTCCTTTTAACGATGACCCATATTGCTATCTCTTTTCAATCAATATCATGCTGCGCCCGGCATGCTATAGTTGTAAATTTTCCAATATGTCCCGCGTGTCGGACATAACTATGGGTGACTTCTGGGGGGGAGAGATCAGTCTTCATGAGTTCATGGATGATAAGGGGGTTTCCTTGGTTCTGGTCAATACGGCCAAGGGGAGGGCCGTTTTTGACTCAATAAGAGGCGTCGTGGACGTGAAAGAGTCCAGCAGCATGGACTGTCTTCAGCCGAACCTCATCAAGCCAACACCGAAGTCTCCGCATACTGATAAATTCTGGGAGGATTACGCGGTAAAGGGCTTTAACTACGTCATCTCCCGTTATACGCTCAAAAACCCGCTGGTCAGAATAGACCAGGCATTACGCCTTTGGGTCGGCAGGGCCTGGTTCTTCCCGTATTTAAAGCGCGCCAAAAGTATTTTGGCAGGCGGTTGGTCATAAACCCGAATGAAAGAAAGAATGAAAATATTGGTTATGAACTCATCCGATGTGGATGGCGGCGCTGCCCGTTGCGCTTACCGCTTGTATCGGGGCCTCAGGGATGGCGGGACTAACGCCGTGTACATGGTGCAGGAAAAATTAGGCGCTGATAACGATGTTATTGTAAACAAAACTATTTTTAACCGACTTGCGCCGATACTCCGCCCCGCTATTGATAGAATCCCGGTCAGGTTGTACACTAAGCGCCAAAATGGGTATTTCTCCACGGGGCTGATTACCACATTCGATACCCGGTTCGTGCGCAGCCAGTCCCCGGATATTATTAACCTCCATTACGTTGCGGCCGGTTTTTTGCCGATATCCGCGTTGCGCCGGTTCAATAAGCCCATAGTCTGGAGTCTTCATGATTCCTGGCCTTTTACAGGGGGGTGCCATTTGCAGGGGAATTGCGAACGTTACCGGGAATCGTGCGGGGCTTGCCCTATGCTGGGGTCACACTCTCCTCATGATCTTTCATACTGGATATGGAAGATGAAGGAAAGGGCTTGGAGAGACTTGAATATCACAGTCGTAACTGATAGTGCCTGGTTGGCGGACTGCGCTAAGAGCAGTTCATTGTTCCGCGGTCGCCGCATTGAATCTATTAACCCTGGCCTGGACCTGCAGCGGTTTAAGCCCATAGATAAAATGACGGCGAGGACCTTGCTGTCACTCCCAATGGAGAAAAAACTCATCTTATTCGGAGCTATGCATAGCACCAGTGACCCAAATAAGGGGTTTCAACTTCTGCAACCTGCGATTCGGAAGATCTCCTGCACGGCTTTAGGGAAAGAGGCAGAGCTGGTTGTATTCGGCGCTTCAGGGGCGTCGGGTGTGCCTGAGATGGGGATGCGTACCCATTATATGGGCAGGCTTTACGATGATATTGCTTTGGCTGCACTATACTCCGCTGCCGATGTCATGGTTGTCCCGTCGTTGCGGGAGTCTTTCGGCCAAACCGCGTCTGAAGCGATGGCCTGTGGTACCCCTGTGGTGGCATTCGGCACAACAGGCTTGCTGGACATCGTGGATCACAAAACAAATGGCTATTTGGCGGCCCCGTACGATTCTGGGGACTTGGCGGAGGGGATATCCTGGATTCTGTCTGTAAGCAGCGACGAAAGTGCGGCGTTGTCCGCCGCGGCGCGGGCTAAAGCGCAGAGATGCTTTTCTATTGAATTAATGGTGAATAAATATACTGAACTTTACAGCAGTCTGCTCGTGTCAAAGGGATGAAAGGGGCCTGCGGCAGGGGTCTCGCCTTTTACTATATCCGGCTTATCTCAGTTAATTGATCCAGCTCCTGTCAGGCACATAGGTCGACCTTATGATTATTACTGAAGTCGTAAATCTGATTCTGGAAAATCTATGGGGATTTTATACTGCCCTGCTAATTTCTGCCGCGCTTTCTCTTACGATTAGTTATATTATGATTCGTCGGTTCGTTAGCGGCATGATAGTTTCGCAGATTACTTTTGCCTTTAATTTTGCCGTTATCCTGTTTGCGCGTTATATGGGGTACCTGGGCAACAGCGCCTTACTGCAATTCGTTTTTATTGAGATATTAGTGACTGTATTGATGTTCTATATATACCGTAGAGTTCTTGCTAGTCGTGCGGAGTTAATGGACAAAATTAGTAGATTTGCTGGCGGAAAAGTTGCTGTAACTGTCGTTTTCGTGTTTTTGTTCCTGATAATGTTAAATCAATATTTCGTCCCTAAAGACGGCGGGTCTCGTATAGGGTATATGGTATTGTGGTGGTTTTCCTATATCAGGTTGATAGTTTCAATAGTAATGCCTCTTTGCTATTTCCTTGCGGTAAACTTCCTTGAGTCAAGACGGTATTTGCTTTCCATGTCCTTAATGTCTGTTATGGTAATCCAGAATGCGACCAGCGGGTCCAAAGCTGGCTTTATTGTCGGACTTTTCGGGATGTTGATGCTGCACCGGGACCTGAACGGCGGGAAAATACGGATTGTTCGGATAAATCCAGTTTGGGCCGCTATTGCCGGTAGTGCTGCTATCGGGGCGGTTGTGCTAATACTTCAGAGGCTTGGCGCAACTCTTTGGGATATTTTGTTCAGGTTGGTCATGCATGCAGAAGCTACTATAATGGTTTATCTGTCTGCTGAACCAACAGAGGCATGCCATGGGGTCACATTATTTGCGGCTTTGCACCGCGGAATTGCAAGGTTATTTAATGATCCCAGCGCTACAAATATAGATACGCTGTTTGGTTTTGCATTGAGTGCAATTCACTACGGTGCGAATACACTTACGGGGCCCAATTCCAGCATCCCTGCTTATTTTGCATGCAACTTCCCGGGCTGGCTTTCTCTGATTGGCCTGCTTGCAGTGCTGGGATACGTGGCATTTGTGCGTTATGTCTTTCGAAAGTGGGTTTTGTCAGAAAGCGGTGCGGCAATATGGCTCTTGCCGTTCCTGGTGGCGTCTATCAATACTTTTCCACAGGATTATTATACCGGGATGAGCCATTTAACTACGATGGCGATTATTTCTCTTTTCTTTGTGTTTTACGGGAAACTTACAGCTTATGCAAAATAACAGTATTTTATCCGCCCTTGGGAGCCCCTTGTGCTAGAAGTAAACTTGCCGGCGTTGACTGTAATCCTGGCGGTCAAGGACCCGGACCAGGCCCAACTAAATGCCTGCGTCTGGAGTATAGCCTCCCTGCGAAACTCACGCAACATTGATTTGCTTATGGTTTACAGTGGCAGTGCCCCTGTGCTCGATAACAGTTGCCGGGTGCGTTTCCATGAAGTTCGGTTGGTCGAGTCGGAACCACTGGGGGTTTACTGCGCTTATAACCGGGGACTCGATGAACGGCTTTCACTTTACGTTCTTTTCATGGGGGCAGATGATCTGGCGCTTCCGGGGTTGGACGTGGTGTTGGATTCCGTACGGTCTGAAGAAAATAGCCCCGATGTCATCGCATGCTATTCGTATATGCAGAATGTCGGGTTATCTGGCCCCAGCAGGGTAAAGGGAGCACTGATATTCCGGAACTGGTGCCATCAAGGTTTGCTTTATGGTTCCCGTTTGTTTACGAAAAAGAGGTTCGATGTCCGTTACAAGGTCCAAGCCGACCATAAATTCAACCTGGAACTCTTTGCCGATAGAAATCTAAAGGTGGATTACCGGTCTGACGTTATAACACATTTCGCTTCGGGGGGGCTAACATCGAAGGTCCCGGACCTTCGGTTTAGGGCCGATATGCCGGATATCGTCCGTGCTGCTTACGGGAACTTTTACTGGCTAATAGCATTGGGGAAGAGAGCTTTGGCCGATATTATTAAAGGTTCTCCCGAATCTAGATTTAAATCGGGAATTTAGTTTCAGAGTTGTTGAAGTCTGTTAGGTATTCCTATGAAGAAAACCGCCGCCGTTACTATCTGTTCGATTAATTATATGGCCAAGGCGCTGGTCCTTTTTGAATCATACCGCCTTCACCATCCCGGGCATCCATTTTATATAGTTGTCGTAGACCGAAAGATCCCAGATTTTACCCTTGATCGGACGGGGCTCACTTTGATATGGGCTGAGGACTTGCCTATCAAGGATTTTCTGCAGTACGCGTTCACTTTCGATATAATTGAACTTAACACCAATGTAAAACCTACGGCCCTGAAGTTGCTGCTGGCAGAATATGACACGGTGCTATATTTGGACCCGGATATTCAGATCTTTTCTCCCTTGGACGTGGTTTTTAAAGCATTGGATAGCGCTTCGGTCGTTGTAACCCCACATAGCAACAATCCGGTACTGGATGGCAAGAAGCCGGACGACCTGGAATTCCTGCGTTTTGGCGCGTTTAACCTAGGGTTTATCGGGGTGTCACGATGTCAGGAAGCGAATGATTTCCTGGATTGGTGGTCAGAGCGTTGCCTTAAGTATGGCTTTTACGAACCCCAGCTCGGGCTTGCCGTTGACCAGAAATGGGTCAACCTTGCGCTTTCCTATTTCCCTGGTCTGACCGTGTTGCGAGATGCCGGCCTCAATGTGGCTTTCTGGAACCTGCATGAGCGCCGCCTCAGTCTTGAGAACGGGCAGGGGATGGTGAATGGGACTGTCCCATTGAAATTTATTCATTTCAGCTCTTTCGACAGCTCGGCACCTGATAACATCGCGCAGAAGCAAAACCGTTTTCTTCCAGGCAGTCGACCTGATTTTGAACCGTTTGCCCGCGAATACGCTAAAAAACTGTTCGCTGTGGAGTCCTCTAAATTCGTGGATAATAACTATGGTTTTGACTATTTTGACGACGGCGCCTATGTCGCCCCGGCCTTGCGCCGGTTTTACGCAGCCTTACGGGTTAAAGGGCATTTTCCTATGAAGAACCCGTTCGATCCCGGTGGAAGCGTAAGGGCTTTTGCTGCCAAGAACGGGCTAGTGCACAAGGTAGGTGCCGTGGCCAAAAGGCAAAACTTCCATGACTTGGGTGCGTATAAAAAACAGATATATCTGCTCCTTAAAATGTTCCGGTTCGTCTTGTTCCTTCTGGGGCCGAACAGGTATTTCGCTCTGATGCGATATCTTGCTCATATTTCATCCCTTCGTAATCAGGTCGAAATGTTCGGAATGGCCACACAGGAGAATCCCTAATGAGTTCAAAACATGTCCTGATAACCGGCGGTCTTGGATTCATCGGGGTGAACCTGGCTAAAGAACTTGCCGGGCACGCCTGGGACGTTAGACTGTTCGATAATCTTAGCCCACAAATACATGGCATGTTGCCGCACATTGACGCCGATATACTTTCATCCCCGCAAGTCGAGGTTGTTCGCGGCGATGTCAGGGATGGCGATGCGCTCAAGACCGCTCTGCGTGGGGTGGATTCTATTGTCCATCTTGCCGCTGAAACGGGAACCGCTCAGTCCATGTACCAAATCGCGCATTATAATCATGTAAATTCCCAGGCCACTGCGTCACTGATGGATCTTCTTGCCAATGAACCCCATTCCGTTAAAAAACTGGTTCTGGCCTCCTCCCGATCTGTCTATGGGGAGGGCGCTTACCGCTGCCAGGAGCACGGACTTGTGTTCCCCGATGCTAGGAGCGTTGCGGATTTGCAGTCCCATCGTTGGGATCTGCGCTGCTCGGTCTGCTCTAAACTAGTGCGTCCAGTCCCTACACCAGAGAGTGCTGTGCAAAACCCTGCCTCCATCTATGCAGCCACCAAGCTGGCTCAGGAACATCTCGTGCGCATCGCGGGGGGCGCTCTGAATATCCCTACAGTGGTTCTCCGTCTTCAGAATGTTTTCGGGGCTGGTCAGTCGTTGAATAATCCTTATACCGGAATTTTGTCTATATTCTCAACGCGTATACGTAGGGGTATGACGCTTCCTATTTTTGAGGACGGCCTGGAAAGCAGGGACTTTGTGCACGTGGAGGACGTCTGCTGGGCGTTCAGGTTGGCTTTGGAATCAGATTCCCCTGACGGGAAAGTGCTTAATGTCGGGAGCGGTAAGCCCGTTTCTGTTATGCAGGTGGCCGAGCTACTGGTCGATATGCTGGGGGGTAGCGTGCGCCCTGCGGTAACCGGGCAATACCGCCTTGGCGATATCCGCCATTGTTACGCCGACTTAACACAGGTTTCCGATGCTCTTGGATATTCTCCGAAAGTTGATATTAACGAGGGTTTAAGAAGATTTGCGGATTGGGTTCTGACCCAACCTTTGCCAGAAGATGGGCTCGATAGGGCCAATGAGGAGTTGAAAAAGAACGGGATGATGGCATGACATTATACGAGACTTTGCTTTCCGACTTGGGGCGACAATATCACTACGGTGGCCGGGCTAGTAAAAAGCCGGATCTGCCGGGACTTTTCCTTTATTTGTTTTCTCCCCGCTTTATGCCAGTAGTAATCTTTAGACTATCGCATTTCTGTTATAGGATGAAATTGGCACCTTTGGCAAAGTTATTCTCTCTGATGAATTTTGTGCTATTCGGCTTGGAAATAGCCGTGCGCTGCGAAATCGGCGGAGGGCTATACCTTCCGCATACGCAAGGAACTGTGTTAGGCGCTTTCCGGGTGGGGAACAACGCTACAATTTACCATAACGTGACGCTGGGGGCCCGGGAAGTAGATCTCGGCTACTCAGAAGCCGGAAGGCCTGTACTGGGGGACAATGTCATCGTAGGCGCAGGGGCCAAAGTCCTTGGCGGTGTTAAAGTCGGCAATGAAGCGCGTATCGGAGCGAATGCGGTGGTAGTCGCGGACGTCCCCGCCGGCTCTACGGCAGTGGGTGTTCCTGCTAAGCTAATCTGATGTTCTAGGCTGCTGCGAGAAGATTACGGGGAATTTGCACTATTTTAGGTGTTTTCCAACCGCAAACTCATAATGACTGTGCCGAAACTACGAATATTGTTTATTGGGCCGAGAACATTCGGCTATGAGCGTGAGATATGCCGCGAAATCGAACTTGCTGGATATCAGGTGGACTGGTTTGATGAGCGACCGTCCTCTTCTCCGCTGATAAAGGCGCTGATACGCGTGCATCCGGTCCTTGCCGCGCCGCTCAGTAACGCATACTTCGACAGAATAATTAGCCATTCGCGTACGATGGATTATAAGGTGGTATTCGTTATAAAGGGAGAAGCCCTCTCCTCGGAAAAACTCCGCGACTTGCGCGGCGCATTGCCCGGGGCAAGATTCATTTACTATACGTGGGATTCTCTAAAGAACGTCAAAAATGCGTCTAATAAACTCCACTATTTTGATAAAGTCTACAGTTTTGACCGGCTGGATTCCTCTTCCGACAACAGAATCAGGCACCTCCCACTGTTCTACTCGAACGCTTATGAACGATTGCCTCAGACGGTGGGGGGCGGGGTGGTTGCTTCCGACATAGACCTATTATTGGTTGCCTCACTGCATTCAGATCGTTACTCTGTAGCGCAGAAGATTTTTCGCGCCGCGAGAAATGCTGTTCCTGGCTTCCAGATATGTGAATACTTCTACTTCCAAAGTCGATGGGTATTTGCCCTCCGGAAGCTCCTGGATCCAGAATTCATGCTGATTCCTTGGGCGGCTGTGAAGTGGAGAGCATTAACCCCGGTGCAAACATTATCCCTAGCGGCACGGAGCCAGATATTGGTGGATATACACCATCCGGGGCAAACCGGACTTACCATGCGCATGATGGAAAGTGTAGGGGCAAAAAAGAAGATTATTACTACTAATCCTGACGTAAAGAATTATGAATTTTATGACCCGGATAATATTCTGATCGTTGACCGGGGCGCCCCAATGATCCCTGTTGATTTCCTCCGACGCCCTTATCGGCCTTTGTGCGACGAGATTTACCGGCGCTACAGCCTGCGGTCTTGGTTAAAGGAAATACTTTCTTCTGTGGATGTTCCAAGCTCCCAGGAATTACACACGTTAACAACCGATTCAAAAAGCGTGGAATGCTGATGAAAAGATGCTTTGACGCCATACTGGCTGTTATTGCGGGCGTAATACTCTCCGTCCCAATGCTGCTAGTGGCTTTGCTAATCAAGCTGACCTCCAAGGGGCCGGTACTTTACTGGTCGGACAGAGTCGGCCGGAATAATATCTTGTTCAAAATGCCGAAGTTCAGAACTATGAAGGTCGGAACCCCTTCGTTGGCTACCCACCTCATGAAAGACCCTGAAAAATATTTGACGCCCATAGGAGGGTTCCTGCGCAGAAGTAGCCTAGATGAACTCCCTCAATTGGTTAGCATTCTAAAGGGGGATATGAGTTTTGTCGGTCCCCGGCCGGCTTTGTATAACCAAGAAGACCTTATCGGTATGAGGACTTATAAAGGAATACACGTGTTGTTGCCTGGTCTTACTGGCTGGGCCCAGGTTAACGGCAGAGATGACCTTCCAATCCCTCTAAAGGTTGTGTACGACGAGCATTACCTTAGAAACCATCCCTTGTCTTTTGATTTTAAAATACTGTTCATTACTGCCTGGCAAGCATTTAAGGGTAAAGGAATTAAACACTAAAGTGGTGAAATTAGTGGTGCGCATGCTTTCTGGATCTAATGTGGCTGTGTTTCGAATCTCTGAGTGGCGGGGGCGTAGACCTGATAGTGTGTAATCTGACTTGTTTGGGGCGGATATGTTAGGACAGGTATATGAAAGAAGACGAAGAAAACAGTAGCTTTATTCCACCAGCGCCGTTAAAAACCGCTGTATTGTTCATTGTTTTCAACCGTCTTGACACTGCGAAAAGAGTGTTGTCTGCTATTAAACGAGCTAAGCCGCCGCGTATTTACATAGCTGCCGATGGCCCTCGAGATTCACGGCCCGGTGAGGCAAGCCATGTCAAAGCGGTGCGCGATTATGTTTTATCGCAGATAGATTGGGGGTGCGAAATTAAACTCCTTTTTCGTGAGAAAAATCTAGGGTGCAAGATGGCTGTCAGTTCCGCCATCGATTGGTTCTTCCAGAACGAGGAAATGGGGATTATTCTTGAGGACGACTGTCTTCCTGGTTTGAGTTTCTTTTGGTTTTGTGAGGAGTTGCTTGAGAGATACCATTCGAATGTTATGGTTATGCATATTGCCGGAGGTTCGTATGTGCCCTCACAAGATAATTCCTATAGTTATCATTTTGTCCGCACTGGCGGTATATGGGGGTGGGCATCATGGCGAAGGGCCTGGCGCTTGTATGAACTGGAAATGGAAAGTTGGCCGAGGGTGCATGCTGAAAAGCAGCTTGATGATCTGTTTCGGGGGGAAAAAGAGATGCTTCGATTCTACAAAGGTGTTTTTAAAAGGGCTTACCAGAACATCTACACATGGGATTACCAATGGGTGTACACACGAATTGTAAACAAATCATTAAACATAATGCCCGATAAGAACCTTGTGGTAAATATTGGCTTGGGGGCACCCACTGCTACGCACACGGGTTTAGATGATAAGCGATTTTCAGCGATGCCACTTTGTGACGTTCATTTTCCTCTTAATCACCCTAAGGATTTCGTGATTGATGAAAAATTCGACAGAGATAATTTTAAATACATTACCAGAGAGACATTTTCTCTGAAGGTTAGGAAAATCGTGTCTAATGTGCTGCTTGCGAGGTTGGGGGCTTTTTTGAAGAATAACTATCCGTATCTTTACATAAATCTAAAGAGGATGGCCTCAGCCTGCAATAAGTAATGCCGCGCGGGCAAAATCCTATCGTTAGGACGAAAAGTATCCAAGTGTACATTGCCGGAGCAGTCTCATTATTGGGATAATATTACTATGGGAAAGAAATTGGGAAAACATAGCCGTGTTTTGGTTCTGCTTGGCGATCTGGCTGCGGTTTCTCTTGCCTATTACCTGGCTTTTCTTTTACGCTTCGATTACAACATACCTGCAAATCACCTTTATAGTTTCCTCGTAACCCTTCCGGTTGTTGTCTCTTTGCGCTTGGCCTCTTTCTATTACTTTGGCCTCTATAATGGCATCTGGCGCTATGCCAGCATGGCCGATCTTACCGCTATTTTTAAGGGCATACTGGTCAGCCAGTTTTTTATAATGTCTGTAGTGCTGTTCATGAAGCACGGAGATTTCCCTCGTTCCGTTCTCGTGATAAGCCCGTTCATCTCTTTCATCTTCATCGGCGGCATCCGCTTCGCTATCCGTGGGACCCGGCACCTGCGCTATAAAGATACCGGCCCGTCCTCCCGCATGCTCATCTTCGGTGCGGGGGACTTGGGGGAGGCCGTGCTGCGCGACATGCAGCGCAATCCCGGCACGCACAGGGTGGTGGGGTTCCTCGACGACAACGCTTTAAAGCACGGGCGCAGCATACACGGCGTGCCGGTGCTGGGCGGCAGGGATAAGATCGCCGAGGTCATTAAATCTAAACAGGTGGACGAGGTGCTGGTGGCCGTCAACCACAGCCGCGGCCGCATTATCACGGACCTGATGGGCGTTTACGCCGCGGCGGGCAGCCCCCGCAAGGTGGAGTTCAAAACACTGCCCACCATGACCGAGCTTATCAGCAAGCAGCGCCTGGCCCCCGACATCCGCAAGATAGACGTCACCGACCTCATGCACCGCCGCATTGTGGACATCAACATGGCGCTGGTGAAGGCCGGCGTAAAAGGCAAGACCATTCTGGTCACCGGCGCGGGCGGCACCATAGGCGGCGAGCTGGCCCGGCAGATCTGCGCCCTCGAGCCGCAGCGGGTGATACTCCTGGAGAATCACAACACCGCCCTGTTCTACATAGACAAAGAACTGCGCGAGCGGGGCTACGGGGACATCATAGTCAGCGTGCCCGGCGACATACGCGACGAGAGCCTGCTGAAGAACCTTTTCGAGCAGCATAAACCCTCCTGGGTGCTGCACGCGGCGGCGCACAAGCATGTGGGCCTGATGGAAGACAATCCCCAGGAAGCCGTAAAGAACAATACCCTGGGCACCTATATACTGGCGCGCACCGCCGCCGCTCATAAAACCGAGCGCTTTTTGAACATCTCCACCGACAAAGCCGTGCGCCCCACCAGCGTGATGGGCGTAAGCAAGCGCCTGGGCGAGATGGCCGTGCAGTCGCTCTCGGGCAACGGCACCAGGTTCATGTCGGTGCGCTTTGGCAATGTGCTGGGGAGCTCCGGCAGCGTGGTGAAGATCTTCCAGGAACAGATCCTGGGAGGCGGGCCGGTGACCGTCACCCATCCCGACGTTATTCGCTACTTCATGACCACCGAAGAGGCCGTCTCGCTGGTGCTCAACGCGGCCGCCATGGGGTCGGGCGGGGAGATCTTTGTGCTCAACATGGGCGAGCCGGTGAAGATACTCGATCTGGCCCGGAATATGATCGTTTTGAATGGGCTGGTGCCCGAGAAGGATATCGAAATTAAATTTACCGGCCTGAAGGCGGGCGAGGAGCTGTTCCGCGCCGGCGACATACGCAAGGATACCGGGCATTCGGAGATCTTCGCCGCGGTGCCCGCCGAGGCCGACGCCGGGCTTTCGGACGCCTGCCGCGCCGAGCTGCAGCAGCTGGCCGCCGGCGCCGACAAGGCCGCCATACTGGGCAAGATCAAGGAACTGGTGCCGGCCTATACCGGCTGGCCGCGGGGGGCCGCGCAGAGAGAGGGGAAGGGGAACGAGGCCAAGCCTCGGGGAAATGAGGCTCGGCCTCGGGAAGCCGAGGGCGAGGCGCTGTAGCCCTATCGAGGCTTCGCCTCGATAAACCCGCCAAGGGCCCCTCATGGGGCCTTTTTACTTTACACGTTCCCGCTTCGCCAAGTCGGTTATAAAATGTAACCGACTGACTAAAAATAAATAGCCCGGCCTGGCGGCCGGGCTGGGTTTTTTATGCGGCTAGTTGTGCCAGCCAGCTGCCGGCGGGGGAAATTGTTATCCCCGCGTCCTGATGTTCATGGCGGGCATTGTGTACAAGTTGCACGGCCGCCGCGGCGGTATGCCTGGTTTTGAAATAGGCCAGGTTCCTGCTGATGGCCGCATCTGAAAGTTTAACTTCTATAAATTGCGCCAATTCGCCCTTTTGCGCCAGGGCGAAGTCCACTTCCTTGCCGTCCTTGGTGCGGATATAGTGCAGGGAAATATCCGCGCCTTTGGTGTCCTGCAGGTATTGCACGTGCTTTAAGAGCGATACCGCCACGGTGTTCTCCAGTCGGGCGCCCTCATCCCCGTCCACATAGCCGCTGTCGTAAAAATATATCTTTGGCTCTTTTAACAGGGACCTGGCGATATTCTTGTGGAAAGGGCGGACCGAGAAGATTACATGCAGGCTTTCAAGTATTTCCATGTATTTGCGGATGGTGTTGGGGGCCACCTGCAGGTCGCCGGCCAGGGACGCGTAGGATAGCGGGGAACCGGTGCGTTTGCGCAGCATTTCAAGCAGCAGTCTTATGGCCCGGATCTCGCCTATACGGCTGAAGTCCATTATGTCTTCGCGCACCAGGTCCGTGTAGTATTGTCGGCGCCAGCGGGCGGCTTCATCTTCAGAGCCGGACAGCAGCGGTTCCGGAAAGCCGCCAAGGCGGTTCAGGGCGGAGAGCGCTTCAAAAGGCGGCATGGCACCGGCCAGTTCCTTTACCGACAGGGGGTTGAGCCTGTACAGGAAATACCGGCCGGCCAGCGAGTCCCCTGTCTGACGGAAGGTGTCCAGCCGCGCGCTGCCGGTGACCAGCAGCCCCTGTTTTTCCGGCCTGGTGTCAAAAGTCCCCTTCAGAAACGGCTTCCAGGCTTTCATTTTGTGTATCTCGTCCAGGATTACCAGGTCTGTGTTGAGCGGCCAGGTGCGGTTTTGTATTACCTTCAGGTCTGAGATGTCGTCGTAATTGAGGTAAATGGTTTTCTTGAAACGCTCACCGACACTTTTTGAAAAATATGTTTTTCCTACCTGGCGCGGGCCGGTGATGAAAATCATCTTTTTGGGGATGTCGTTTATTACGCGGGATTGTAAATAGCGTTCCATACCTGTATTATATGCACTACAGTGCCGAATAGTCAAGACTAATATGCAATGCGGTGCATAATAGTCGTATTCTGCTGAAAGCGTATGGAAGCGAAGTGGTTATAAAATGTAACCGGTTGAAATCAGTGTAATTCCCAGGAATTAGGGGAAATTACGCTATATGCGGGGATAGCCAATGAACAACTGGCTCAGAAATAAGAATACAATAGAGTTCCTTGGGATCTGGGAGGAGATTAATAACCCGGGTTTTATTTCTATCGAATTCGAGAGAATTAAAAACCAGGCAGGGTTTAGGTGAAATCATGCCACCAATGGTGGCAGAAGTAGGCCGGGCCTTGACTGTTAATACGTTTGTGTTACAATATTGGAAATCGTACAGGGGTGAACTGCCATGAAGCAGGATAAGTTGAACAAAGCTGAGGCCAAGATAGAAAAAGACCTCCTGGCGGGCAAATACTTGCCGGTAACGCCGCAGGAGGAGGAGCGTTTCCTCGCCGCCCTGGCGCGCAAGCGCAAGGATGCCATACTGCATATACGCATTAACAGTATCGACCTGGACCGCATAAAAGCCAAAGCCAGCAAAGCCGGAGTCCCCTACCAGACTTTCATAGCCCATGTGCTGCACCATGTGGCGCGGTGAGAGGCGCCGGGGTGTGGAAACTGGTCCGGTTTTGATTGAAAATTTGTATTATTTCTTTAGGGTTAAATTTTAGAGAATCGGGAGATATATGGCTAAAATACTGATGACATTGTGTTTTGCGGCTATGAGCGTAATGCCCGCTTTTGCCGCAGAGCAGTTGGAGAACTTTACCGCCAAGTTGTTCACCGCCAAGGGCAAGGTGGAATATCTGAAGGCCGGCACTACGGAGTGGAAGGCCGTTAAGGCCCCGCATATGCTCGAGATGGGCGACCAGGTTAAGACCGGCCCCAAGAGCAAGGCCGAGATCTACATGAAATACGGCTCCAAGCTGCGCCTTGGCGCCGGCACGCAGTTCACCGTGAGCAAGGTGTCCCCCGAAGGGAACGCCGTGGACGTGCTGCGCGGCAAGCTGACCGCCTGGGTGCGCAAATTCAAAGGCCGCGGTTTCAGTGTGCGCACGCCCAGCGCTGTCTGCGCCGTGCGCGGCACCACGTTCGGCGTTGATGTGGACCCGGCCGGCCAGAGCACCTGGGACCTGTTCGACGGTTCCGTGCAGGTCTCCGACGCGCGCAACAATACCGTGGACCTGGCGCCCAACCAGCGCCTGCAGGTCGTTCCTAACGCCATGGCCGCCCCGGTGCCCGTGCCGCTGCCCGCCGACGTCAGCAGGCCCTCCGAGCCGGCCAAGATCAAGGAAGAGAAGGCCGAGATAAAGGCCGAGCAGATAATCGTACAGCAGCAGGCCGCTGAGGCCGCCGCCGCCGCAGTGGAACCCCAGCCGGATCCCGAGCCCATACAGGAAGAGGCGCCTGTTATTCAGGAGCCCGTCAGCACCGTGGTCCCTACCGACACGGTGGTGGAGAGCCAGGAAGTCAGCGGTTCCAATCCTTAAGCGGGGTTCCCAAAGCGAAAAGGCCGCCAGTGGCGGCCTTTTCTTTTTAGAGGGTGAACCGGGGCCCCAAAAATATATATCATTTAATAGATTTATGCGTTTTATCTTCAAGAAGACAAAGATAGCCGGCCTTATTGTGGTCAAGCCGGAGGTGCGCGCGGACGAGCGCGGTACGGCCTCGGAGGGGTACAAGTACTCCGAATTCGCCAAGGCCGGCATCAAAGATTATTTTGTGCAGGAGAACCGCTCGGTAAGCCGTAAGGGCGTGCTGCGCGGCCTGCATTACCAGCGCGCCCCGCACGCCCAGGCCAAACTGGTGCGCTGCGGCCTCGGTCGCATCTACGACGCCGTGGTGGACCTGCGGCCTCGCTCTAAAACCTACGGCAAATCTTTTGCCGTAGAACTGTCCGGAACCAACGGTCTTATGCTTTATGTGCCGGAGGGCTTCGCCCACGGCTTCTGCGCCCTCACCGACGGCGCGGAGGTGCTGTACAAGTGCTCGCGGGAGTACGCGCCCGGCCACGAGGGCGGCGTTATCTGGAACGACCCTAAACTGAAGATCAAGTGGCCGGTGAAGAATCCGATAATCTCCGAGAAAGACCTGGTCTGGCCGCAACTCGACGCCAGGCGCAAGTAAAGTGTTTTATCGAGGCTTCGCCTCGATAGGAAAAACGGGGGCAGGAGAATTTATGAAAGGTATAATTCTGGCGGGAGGGGCGGGGACCCGGCTGTATCCGCTCACCAACGTGGTCTGCAAACAGTTGCTGCCCGTTTACGACAAGCCGATGATCTATTACCCGCTGTCGGCGCTGATGCTCGCCGGTATACGGGAGATACTGATAATCTCCACGCCAGCGGATCTGCCGCGCTTCGAGGCGATATTCGGCGACGGCTCGGCGTGGGGGCTTAAGCTGTCCTATAAAGTTCAGCCCAGCCCTAAAGGGATAGCGCAAGCTCTGCTGTTAGCCGATGAATTTTTAGGCAAGAATGACGCCTGCCTGGTGCTGGGTGACAATATCTTCTACGGCCATGGCCTGCCTGAGGCATTCAAGAAAGCGGTAAAGGCTGCCAAAGGCGGCAAGGCGACGGTCTTCGGTTATTACGTCAATGACCCGCAGCGCTACGGCGTTGTTACCTTCGACAAGGCCTGCAAGGTTGTCTCCATAGACGAGAAACCGGCCAAACCTAAGAGCAATTACGCCGTGACCGGCCTCTATTTCTACCCCAATGCCGCGGTTAAAACCGCGGCCGCCATAAAACCTAGCGCACGCGGCGAACTGGAGATCACCGACGTGAATAAGGTTTTCCTAAAGCGGGGAGCGCTTAACGTTGAACTGCTCGGCCGCGGTTACGCCTGGCTGGATACCGGCACTTTCGAGAGCCTGCTGGAGGCGGGGGAGTTCATCTCTACCGTCGAGAAGCGCCAGGGGCTTAAGATAGCCTGTATAGAAGAGATCGCTTATAACCAGGGCTGGATAAACAGGGAGAGCCTGCTGCGCATCTCCGAGGGCCTGAACAAGAATAGTTACGGCGCCTACCTGAAAAAAGTGGCGGGCGGACAATAATGCCTTTTGAATTCGAAAAACTGGAACTGGCCGGCGCGGTGCTGATCAAGCCCCGCGTCTTCCCCGACGCCCGCGGCTTTTTTGTGGAAGGCTACAAGAAGAGCGACTTCGCCGCGGCCGGTATAGCGGCCGAGTTCGTGCAGGATAACCATTCCAAATCCGACAAGGGCGTGCTGCGCGGCCTGCATTACCAGCGCGGCGCCGCCGCGCAGGGTAAGCTGGTGCGTTGCATGAACGGGGCCATCCTCGACGTGGGGGTGGACATACGCCGGGGCTCGGCCACGTTCGGCAAGTGGATCGCCCACGAGCTGAGTTCCATTAACGCCCACATGCTTTACCTGCCTCCGGGCTTCGCGCACGGCTTCCTGGTGCTTAGCGAAACCGCAGAAATACTCTATAAGTGCACCGCAGAGTATTCACCTGAGGATGACGCAGGCATACGCTGGGACGACCCCGCCTTGGGGGTGGAGTGGGGCATAACCGACCCGATACTTTCCGCCAAGGACGAAGGTTTGCCGCCGCTCAAGGACGCGCAATTCTGATGAGAGTACTGATCACCGGCTCGAAAGGCCAATTAGGCGCCGCTTTTGTAAAGCGTTTCCAGGCCAATGGCTGGGACTACGCCGCCGCCGACGCGGACACGCTGGATATTTCAGATATCAACGCCGTGATGGACTCGGTGATGCCTTACCGGCCGGGCCTGATACTGAACTGCGCCGCCTATAACCTGGTGGACAAGGCCGAGGCCGAGCCTGAGAAAGCCTACGCCGTTAACGCCGAGGGTGTGCGCAACCTGGCCCTGGCCGTCCGCAAACTGGAATCCAAGCTGGTGCATTTCGGCACGGACTATGTCTTTGACGGCGCGAAGAAGGCCCCGTACGCGGAGGCCGACGCCGCGAACCCGCTGAATAAATACGGCGGCTCCAAATTGAAGGGCGAAGAATACGCCTTGCAAGCCCCCGACACGCTGGTACTGCGGCTAAGCTGGGTATACGGGGCCGGGCAGCAGAATTTTATGCATAAGCTGCTGGGCTGGGCGCAGAACCCGGGCCCGCTGCGCGTCTGCGACGACGAGATCTCGGTGCCTACTTATACCGAGGACATCGTGGATGTTACGATGGAGGCTTTGAAGGCGGGCCTGTTCGGGCGCTGGCATCTTGCCGGCGGCGGCAGCTGCTCACGCCATGAATGGGCCAGGGCCGCCTTGCGCGCCCACGGCATAGAGAAAGAGGTGCTCCCGGCGAAAATATCCGAGTTCTCTCTGCCCGCGAAGCGGCCCGCTTATTCGGCCCTGTCCAACGCCGCCCTGTCGCGGGAACTGGGGATAAAGATCCCGCACTGGCAGGAGTCGGTGGATAAATTCATAAAGGGGAGCAAATAGCCCTATCGAGGCGAAGCCTCGATAGAGGGAGAAAAAATGAAGACCATTCTTGTCACCGGCGGAGCGGGCTTTATCGGCAGCAACTTTATACGGTACCTGTTCGGCCCCGGCGGTTTTAAAGGCCGCGTGGTGAACCTCGACAAGCTTACCTATGCCGGCAACCTGGAGAACCTGCTGGACATAGAGCAGGCGCAGAAAGGGCACTACACTTTTGTTAAAGGCGATGTTTGCGATTATAAGCTGTTGGGGCAATTGTTTCGCAAGCATAAGTTCGATGCCATAGTGCATTTCGCCGCCGAGAGCCACGTGGACCGCTCCATCTTCGGGCCGAAGGATTTCATCGAGACCAACATTCACGGCACCTTTGCGCTGCTCGAGACCGCCCGCCAGTGCTGGGGGGGACGCCGCGACGTGCGCTTTCACCATATCAGCACCGACGAGGTTTACGGCTCGCTGGGCAAGACCGGCAAGTTCAAGGAGACCACCCCGTACGACCCGCGCAGCCCGTATTCCGCCTCCAAAGCCTCGTCGGACCACCTGGTGATGGCCTACCACCACACCTACGGACTGCCGGCCACTATCTCCAACTGCTCCAACAACTACGGCCCGTTCCATTTCCCTGAGAAGCTGATACCCCTGGTGATAATCAACGCGCTGGCGGGCAAACCGCTGCCCGTATACGGCGACGGTGCCCAGGTGCGCGACTGGCTTTACGTGGAGGACCACTGCGCGGCCATCTGGCAGGTGCTGCGCAAGGGGCGCCCCGGCCAGACCTACAATGTGGGCGGCAACTGCGAGATGAAAAATATCGACGTGGTGAGAGCCATCTGCGCCGCGCTCGAGAAGGACGCCCCTTCCTCACAGAACCCCGCCATGAAGGGCCCTTACGCCGGGCTGATCACATTCGTTAAAGACCGCCCGGGCCATGACCTGCGCTACGCTATAGACTTTTCCAAGCTGAAGCGCGAGCTGGGCTGGAAGCCGTCGGTGACTTTCAAAGAGGGCCTCGCGCGCACCGTGCGCTGGTACCTGGCCAACCCGGGCTGGGTCATAGACGTAAAGAAGGGCAGCTACCGCAAGTGGATAAAAAAGAATTACAAAAGATGAAACTGGTTTTCCTGGGCACCAACGGCTGGTACGACAATGCCGACGGCAATACCGTCTGCGCTTTGATTCAAACAAAGCGCTGGGATATCGTGCTCGACGCCGGCAACGGTATTTATAAACTGGACCAGTATATAGACGGGACGAAGCCCGTGTTCATACTGCTCAGCCATTTTCACATAGACCATATAGCCGGCCTGCACACGCTGGTGAAGTTCAACTTTAAGAAAGGGCTGACCATCTGCGGCGGGCGCGGCGCGCGCCGCGTGCTGGGCAAATTCGTCAACCGGCCTTTCACCGTGCCGCTGGCCAAGCTGCCCTACCCCGTGAAAATTTTGGAGCTGCCGTCGGAAGCGGGCCAGCTGCCCTTTAAACTGCGGACGCTGCCGCTCGAGCACGCCGACCCGGTGCTGGGCATGCGCCTGGGGCTGGAGGGAAAAACTTTAACCTATATCACCGACACCGGCCCCTGTCCCAACGCCGCCGCGCTGGCCAAGGGCGCCGACCTGCTTATAACCGAATGCGCCAACCTGCCGGGGGAATTTAACCCGCACTGGCCGCATTTCAACCCCGAAACCGCCGGCCGCCTGGCCGCCGAGGCCGGCGCGAAGCGGTTGGTGATGACCCATTTCTCCGCCTCGCGCTACCCTTACCCGCGCAACCGCGCCCTGGCCCTGCGCCACGCCCGCAAGGTGTTCCCCGCTGCGGCTACGGCTCGGGACGGGTTGATGGTGGATGTTTAAATCTTTATTTTGAGGTTTGCAAACTTGCTGCAGAGGCTAATAGAGACAATATGGAAAAAATCAGCGTTGTAACTCCCTGCTTTAACGAAAAAGATAATGTCGAGGCTCTTTACCGCCAGGTTAAAGAGATATTCAAGGCGCTCGGGACTTATGAGTATGAGCACCTTTTCATAGATAACGCCTCCACCGACGGAACGCAGGATGTTCTACGGAAAATGGCCGCTGCTGACCGGAACGTGAAAGTTGTGTTGAACACGCGCAATTTCGGCCATATCCGATCCCCGTTCTATGCGCTTACGCAGGCTGAAGGTGATGCCGTGATATTGCTGGTGGCAGATTTTCAGGATCCGCCTGCGTTGATAACGGATTTTGTCCGTCAGTGGGAAGCCGGCTACCGGGTGGTGTTGGGGATAAAAACGAATAGTGGTGAGTCCAGATTTATGTTCTCTGTCCGCAAGCTCTACTACGACTTTGTCGATAAACTGGCTGAGGTAAAAACGAACAAGAATAATACCGGTTTCGGACTCTACGACAAAGAAGTTATCTCCCAATTAAGAAAACTGGATGAGCCATATCCGTTTTTTCGGGGGCTAATCGCCGAACTGGGTTATGAGGCGGCGCGCGTGGAATACTTTCAGCCCGCCCGGAGACGCGGTATAACTAAGAATAACTTTTATACCCTGTACGACATAGGGATGCTTGGGATAATCAGCCATTCAAAAGTGCCTCTGCGCCTGGCTATTTTTATCGGGGCTTTCTTCGCCATGCTGAACCTGATCGTGGCTTTGGGCTACCTGGTTTACAAGCTGGTATACTGGGACAGTTTCTACCTGGGCATAGCGCCGGTAGTTATCGGTTTGTTCCTGTTCGCCTCGGTGCAGCTAATATTCTTGGGTGTTATAGGCGAATACATAGGCGCCATATATACCCGTACACTCAAGCGCCCGCTGGTGATTGAAAAAGAGCGAATAAACTTCTGAATACTACCAGGCTAGACGCGATCAACGGCGGCCAAAGACGGCCGCCGTTTTTGTTTTGTATAATATAGATATTATAGGGGACACAGCGGGCAATCCCCATATCCTATGGAGAAATGATGAAAACAGCTCTGATAACTGGCATTACCGGACAGGACGGTTCCTATCTTACCGAACTTCTTTTGAATAAAGGCTACGAGGTGCACGGCATACGCCGGCGCGCGGCCTCTTTCAATATGGCGCGCATCTCGCACCTGGTGGGCCACAAGCGCCTTAAACTGCACTACGGCGACCTGACCGATTCCACCAACCTCACCCGCCTGATAGCGGAGATTAAACCCGACGAGATCTATAACCTGGGCGCGCAGAGCCACGTGGCCGTCAGCTTCGACGAGCCGGAATACACGGCCGACTGCGACGGCCTGGGCACCATGCGCCTGCTCGAGGCCGTGCGCCTGCTCGGCCTTACCAGGAAGACCCGCATCTACCAGGCCTCCACCTCGGAACTGTACGGCAAGGTGCGCGAGATACCCCAGAGCGAAACCACCCCTTTCCACCCGCGCAGTCCCTACGGCGTGGCCAAGATGTACGCCTTCTGGATAACCGTCAATTACCGCGAGTCCTACGACATGTTCGCCTGCAACGGCATCCTGTTCAACCACGAGAGCCCGCTGCGCGGCGACGAGTTCGTTACCCGCAAGATCACCCGCGCCATGGGCCGCATAGCCCTGGGCGACCAGAAATGCCTGTACATGGGCAATATGAACTCGCTGCGCGACTGGGGCCATGCCCGCGACTACGTGCGCGCGATGTGGCTTATCCTCCAGCAGAAGAAAGCCGACGATTTTGTGATTGCCACCGGCAAGCAATATTCCGTGCGCAAGTTCATAGAGGTGGCAGCCGCCGAAGTGGGGATAACTATAGCCTGGAAGGGAAAAGGCACGGCCGAGACCGGAGTGGTGAAGGCCGTTAAAGCCCTTCCCGGCGTGGAGCACCAGGTAAAGCCCGGAGACGTTATCGTGCGCGTGGACCCCAAGTTCTACCGTCCCGCCGAGGTGGAGACCCTGCTGGGCAACCCCGCCAAGTCCAAGAGGGTGCTGGGATGGAAGCCCGAAGTGACTTTCGAAGGCCTGGTCAAAGAAATGGCCGCCAGCGACCTCAAGCTCGCCCAGAGCGAGCATATGCTGCGCAAGTCCGGTTACTCCGGCGTGAAGAGCTGTTGATGAAAAAGGCCCTTATTACCGGTTACCGCGGCCAGGACGGCGCCTACCTCAGCAAATTCCTGCTGGAAAAAGGCTATGAGGTTTACGGCGCAGACCGCGCCGGAGATTCCGGCCAATGGCGTTTACGGGAACTGGGAATAGAGGGCCGAGTGAAAGAGACTGCGCTGGACCTGTTGGAAGCCTCCAATATCTCGAACGCGCTGGAGCAGATACAGCCCGACGAGATATACAATTTCGCCGCGCAAAGTTTCGTCCTGGTCTCCTTCGCGCAGCCGGTGCTGACGGCCGAGATAAACGCCGTGGGCGTGGCCCGGCTGCTGGAAGCGGTGCGCAGGACCTGCCCTAAAACCAGGTTCTTCCAGGCCAGCACGGCGGAACTGTTCGGCAGCACGGGCAGCGCGCAAAAGAACGAGACTACGGACTTCCATCCCCGCAGCCCTTACGCCGTCTCCAAACTTTACGCGCACTGGCTTACGGTCAACTACCGCCAGGCGCAGGGCATGTACGCCTGCAACGGCATATTATTCAACCACGAGAGTCCGCTGCGCGGCGAAGAATTTATCACACGAAAGATCACCATCGCCGTGGCCCGCATAAAGAAAGGCCTGCAGGAGACGGTGGCCGTGGGCAATCTGGACGCGCTGCGCGACTGGGGCTACGCCAAGGAATACGTGGAGGCCATGTGGCTGATGCTGCAGCAGCCCTCTGCCGACGACTATATCCTCGCCACCGGCGAGGTGCACCCCGTCAGGGATTTCATAACCAAAGCCTTCGCCGCCGCCGGCATACGGCTGGAATGGCAGGGCAAGGGCCTGGACGAAAAGGGCGTGGACGCGGCGACCGGCAAAGTTCGCGTAGAAATTTCCAAGGAATTCTACCGCCCCGCCGACGTGAAGGAACTGGTGGGCGACGCCTCCAAGGCCAAGCGGGTGCTGGGCTGGGAGCCGAAGATTAAATTTAATGACCTGGCCGCGCTGATGATGGACGCGGAGTTGAAGCGGCTGGAGAATAAAAAGGTGGACCTATGAAAGCGATAATACTTGCTGGCGGTTCCGGCACCCGGTTATGGCCCGTTTCCCGTTACGGCCTGCCCAAGCAGTTCATAAAACTCAACGGCGGCAAGTCGCTGCTCTGCCAGACCGTGGAGCGCCTGGCGGCGGTGGTGCCGCTCAAAGACATTTTCGTCATTACCAATTCCGACTACCGCTTCCACGTGCAGGCCGACCTGCGTTCGGTATCGCCCGAGATAGAGGACAACGTTATCCTGGAGCCGGTGGGCCGCAATACCGCCCCGGCCATAGCGCTGGTAATGAAGTACTGCCAGGAGAAACTGAAGTGCGGCAAGGACGAGGTCATCTTCATCTGCCCGTCGGACCATATCATACAGCCGGTGGAAAAGTTCGCCCGCTACGCGCGCCAGGCCGAGGCCGCCGCCAAGGCCGGCAGCATAGTTACCTTCGGCATAAAGCCCAGCCGCCCCGAGACCGGCTACGGCTATATCAGGAAAGGCGCCAAGACCCCTGGCAACGGCGGCGTATGCAAGGTGGCCAAGTTCGCCGAAAAGCCCGACGCCAAGACCGCGGCCAAGTACCTGCTGGCGGGGGATTATTACTGGAACTCCGGCATGTTCTCTTTCACCATCGCCACCATGCTCGCCGAGTTCAAGGCCTACGCGCCGGAGATCAGCCGCCGTATGACGCAGACTCTGGCCAAAATGACCGAGGATTTCAGGAGCATGCCGTCCATCTCCATAGACTACGCGGTGATGGAGAAATCCAAGAAGGCCGCGGTGCTGCCCATAGACATACTCTGGAGCGACGTGGGCTCCTGGGATTCCCTGCACGAGGTTATTGCCCCCGACGGTGACGACAATGTGAAGGTGGGAGACGTACTTGCACTGGACACCAAGCGGACCATAATAATGGGGGAGAAGCGCCTGATCTCCACCATCGGGCTCAAGGACCTGATAATCATAGACACCCCGGACGCGCTGCTAGTGGCCAAGCGCGGCCAGGCGCAGCGGGTGAAAGAAGTCGTGGATCTGCTAAAGGAACGCAAGCGCAAGGAAGTGGTAGAGCATATGACCACCTACCGCCCTTGGGGCAGCTATACCATCCTCGAGGAAGATTCCCGCTACAAGATAAAGCGCATAGTGGTAAAACCCGGCCACAAGCTTAGCCACCAGCTGCATTATCACCGCAGCGAGCACTGGATCATAGTGAAAGGCACAGCCAGGGTGACGCTCGGTAAGACCACCTCGCTGGTGCACGAGAATGAGAGCACTTATGTTCCCAAGTCCACAGAACACCGCCTGGAGAACCCCGGCAAAGTGCCCCTGGAGATGATAGAGGTGCAGAACGGCGAATATGTGGGCGAAGACGATATAGTGCGTTACGACGATATCTACGGCAGAGGCAAGCAGAAATAACACGGGGGATAATATGAAAGTAGTCATACTTGCTGGCGGGATGGGGACCAGGCTGAGCGAAGAGACCGACCTGAAACCTAAGCCGATGACGGAGATAGGCCTGAAGCCCATGCTCTGGCATATCATGAAGATCTACTCCCATTACGGGTTCAACGACTTCGTGCTCTGCCTCGGGTACAAGGGCTACATGATCAAGGAGTACTTCGCCAACTACTTCCTGCATCAGGCCGACGTGACCATAGACCTCAAGAAGAACTCCATGCAAGTGCATCACGGCAAGGCGGAGCACTGGAAAGTGACGCTGGTGGATACCGGCCTTAATACCATGACCGGCGGCCGCATCAAGCGCGTGCAGGAATATGTCGGCGACAAACCTTTCATGCTGACCTACGGCGACGGCGTGGCCGACGTGGACCTGAAGAAGCTGATAGCTTACCACAAGAAACAGGGTAAGCTGGCTACGATGACGGCCATACAGAACCTGGGGCGCTTCGGCGCCATAGAGATGAACTCCGCCGGCAAGGTTAGCGCCTTTCAGGAGAAGCCGATGGGCGACGGGGCCTGGATCAACGGCGGCTTCTTTGTGCTGCAGCCGGAGGTCTTCAAGTATATAAAGGACGGGGACGCCACGATCTGGGAGCGCGGCCCGCTGGAAGGGCTGGCCCGCGACGGGCAGCTGTGCGCCTATACGCATAATGGCTTCTGGAAATGCATGGACACCCTGCGCGACAAGATCGAGCTTGAGAAGTTCTGGCAGTCCGAGAAGGCTCCCTGGAAACTCTGGAAATGAAAAATTCCTGGCAAGGCAAACAAGTATTCCTGACCGGCCATACCGGCTTTAAAGGCGCGTGGCTTTCCATCTGGCTGGACTCTCTGGGCGCCAAGGTTACAGGCTACGCCCTTAAGCCGCCCACCAAGCCCAGCATCTTCGAGATCTGCCGCCTGGACCGCCGGATAAAGTCGGTTATCGGCGACGTGCGCGACGCGGGGAAACTCAAGCGCGCCATGCAGGCCGCCAAGCCTGAGATAGTAATACATATGGCTGCGCAGCCGCTGGTGCGGCTGTCTTACAAAGAACCCGCCGAAACCTACGAGACCAATGTGATGGGCGTGGTGAACCTGCTGGAAGGCGTGCGGGCCTGCCCCTCGGTGCGGGCCGTGGTGAACGTCACTACCGACAAGTGCTACGAGAACCGCGAGCATAACCGCGCTTTCCGCGAGGACGAGCCCATGGGCGGCTACGATCCCTACTCTTCCAGCAAGGGCTGCTCCGAGCTGGTAACTTCCGCCTACCGCAACTCTTTCTTCAACCCGGCCGAGTATAAAAAGCACGGCGTGGCGCTGGCTTCGGCCAGGGCCGGCAATGTGATAGGCGGCGGCGACTGGGCCGAGGACAGGCTTATCCCCGATATCATCCGCGCCGGGCTGCGGGGGGAGAAGGTGCGCATACGCAACCCGCGCGCCATACGCCCCTGGCAGCATGTGCTGGAGCCGCTCTCCGGCTACCTGCAGCTGGCCGAAATGCTTTACACCCACGGTCCCCGTTACGCGCAGGCCTGGAACTTCGGCCCAGACGCCGGCGACGCCAAGGACGTGGAGTGGATAGTGAAGCGCATGTTCGCCAAGTGGCCCGAGGCCGCCGGCTATACTATCGACAAGGGCCGGCACCCGCACGAGGCGCATTACCTCAAGCTGGACTCCTCCAAAGCCCGCAAGGAACTGGGCTGGGCGCCGCGCTGGCACATCGGCGGAGCCATAGACAAGATCATAGAGTGGACGCGCGCCTACAAGGCCGGTGAAGATATGCGCGAGGTCTGCCTGAAACAGATAGCGGAGTATTCCAAGATATGACCAACCAGGAAATAAAAGCACGCAAAGAGATATTCAAAAAGGTTTCGGCCTATTACAAGAAGTTCCACCAGAAACCGGCCTTCCGGCCGGGCGAGAGCTTTGTTAATTACGGCGGGCGCGTTTACGACGACAAGGAACTGATAAACCTGACCGACACCGCCCTTGATTTCTGGCTGACCTCGGGCCGCTACTGCGCGGAGTTCGAGAAACAGCTGGGCCAGTACCTTGGCGTGAAATATGTTTCGCTGGTGAACTCGGGCTCCTCGGCCAATCTTATCGCTTTCATGGCGCTGACCTCGCCCAAGCTGGGAGCGCGCCAGATCAAACCCGGCGACGAAGTTATAACCGTGGCCGCCGGCTTCCCTACCACCGTGACGCCCATCATACAGTACGGCGCGGTGCCGGTATTCGTGGACGTGGAACTGCCCTCCTACAACGCAAACTGCTCCATGCTGGAGAAGGCCCTCTCCCGCAAGACCAAGGCGGTGATGCTGGCCCACACGCTGGGCAACCCCTTCGATATAGACAAGGTCAGGAAGTTCTGCGACAAGCACGGCCTGTGGCTGATAGAGGACAACTGCGACGCGCTGGGCTCCAAGTACGGCGGCAAGTTCACCGGCACGCACGGCCACATAGGCACCTCCAGCTTTTATCCGCCGCATCACATGACCATGGGCGAGGGCGGGGCGGTATACACCAACGACCCGCTGCTGAAAAAGCTGATAGAGTCTTTTCGTGACTGGGGCCGCGACTGCTGGTGCCCGTCGGGCAAGGACAATACCTGCCATAACCGCTTCACCCGCCAGTACGGCGAGCTGCCGCTGGGCTACGACCACAAGTATGTCTACTCCCATTTCGGTTATAACCTGAAGGCCACCGAGATGCAGGCCGCCATAGGCCTGGCCCAGCTCAAAAAGTTCCCGGCCTTCGTCGAGGCCCGCAAAAAGAACTGGGCTTACCTGCGCAAAGAGCTGGGGAAATATTCGACGAAACTCATACTGCCCGAGCCTACCGCCAAGGCCGAGCCCAGCTGGTTCGGCTTCCTGTTGACCGTGCGCGAGGACGCCGGCTTTACCCGCGACGCGCTGGTGGCGCACCTGGAAAACAACAAGGTGCAGACCCGCATGCTGTTCGCCGGCAACCTGATCAAGCACCCGTGCTTCGACGCCATGCGCAAGAGCGGCAAGGGCTATCGCGTGGCGGGAGAACTTAACAACACGGACGCTATATTGCACCGCACTTTCTGGATAGGCGTGTATCCAGGCATGACGAAAGAGATGCTGAAGTATATTTCCGGCGTCTTCGGGAGTTTCCTGCGCATATGACCAAACTATCTGATTATGTAATAGACTTCATCGCCCGCGAAAAGGTGCACCACATCTTCGAGATGATAGGGGGGGCGATAACCCACCTGCTGGATTCCGCCCACGGCCGGCGCGATATGGCCTGCGTCTCCATGCACCATGAGCAGGCCGCGGCTTTCGCCGCCGAGGCTTACGCGCGCATGAACGGCAACCTCGGCGTAGCCATGGCCACCAGCGGCCCGGGCGCGCTGAACATGCTTACCCCCATCGGCAGCTGCTATTTCGACTCGGTGCCTTGCCTTTTCATAACGGGTCAGGTGAATACCTACGAGTATAAATTCGACCGCCCCTTGCGCCAGATAGGGTTCCAGGAAACCGATATTGTAAGCGTGGCCAAACCGCTGGTGAAATATTCACAGCTGGTCAGCGATCCCAAGGATATCCGCTACTGCCTCGAGAAGGCCGTGTACCTGGCGCGCTCCGGCAGGCCCGGCCCCGTGCTGCTGGATATACCGATGAACGTTCAGCGGGCGCAGATAGATCCCAAGAAATTAAAAAGTTTTTACGGCAGCCCCGAGCACCGGCGCCTTTCCGCCGTGAAGCCTGTGCCGCAGGCGGCGATTAAGAAGATCGCCTCCCTCCTTAAGCAGGCGAAGCGCCCCGTGATCCTGGTGGGCGGCGGCGTGCGGGCTGCGGGTGCGGCTGAAGAACTGGAGAAACTGCTGGCCAAGACAGGCATCCCGGCGGTCTGCTCGCTGATGGGGCTGGATGCGGTAGACCAAGGCAATCCCGGCTTCACCGGCATGATAGGCTCTTACGGTACCCGCTACAGCAACATGACGCTCGCCAATTGCGACCTGCTGCTGGTGCTGGGCTCGCGTCTGGACACCAGGCAGACCGGCGCCCGCACCGACACCTTCGCCCGCGGCGCAAAAAAGATACACGTGGATATAGACCCGCACGAGCTCGGGGCCAAGATCAAGACCGACGTTAAGGTGCGCGCGGACGTTAAGGCCTTCCTGAAGCTGCTTAACGCGGCCGTCGCCGGGCCCGCGGACCTTTCCGCCTGGCGGGGGGCGATAGCGGGCTACCGGCGCAGCTTCCCCGAAGTGGAAACGGACGAAACTCCCGGGCAGATAAATCCCAACAGGTTCATGCAGCAGCTTTCCAGGCATTCGCGCCCCGACGACATCATCTGCATAGACGTCGGCCAGAACCAGATGTGGGCGGCGCAGTCCTTCCGCCTGAAGAAAGGCCAGCGGATGCTTATCTCGGGCGGTATGGGCTCCATGGGGTTCGCGCTGCCCGCGGCCATAGGCGCGGCCATAGCCTGTCCCGGCCGGCGCGTGCTGGCCGTCTGCGGCGACGGCGGCATACAGGTCAACATCCAGGACATGGACTCGCTGACGGCCAGGCGCCTGCCGGTGAAAGTGATACTGATGAACAACGGCTGCCTTGGCATGGTGCGCCAGTTCCAGGACCTGTACTTCGGCCGGCGGCGGCAGAGTACGCTTATCGGCTACAGCTGCCCCGACCTGAAAAAGATCATAGGCGCCTACGGCGTTCCCGGCACTACGGTGGCCGAAACCGGCCGCGTGGAAGCGGTGCTGCGGGATGTGCTGGCCTCTAAAGGCCCCGCCCTGCTTGAGGTTAAGCTGCCCAGCGAAACCGCCGTGGAACCCAAGCTTGAATTCAATAAGCCCATAGAGGATATGTCGCCCGATATGCCCAGGGAGAAGCTGCGCACGGCCATGATAGTGGAGCCGCTGAAGGACGACAATGAGTAAGCTCAGGGTGCTGGTAACCGGCGCCTCCGGTTTTGTGGGGCGAAACACTACGGAATACTTGGCCGCCGCCGGCAAGTACGAGGTTTTCGCCTGCACCGACCCGGTGGCGGACCTGCGGGCCCCGGAAGCCGTTGCGCGGGTGTTGGGGGAGTTCAGGCCGGACTGCGTGATAAATTGCGCGGCCGTGGTAAGCACCCGCAAGACCGCCGCCGACCCTGCCGGCGGCGACGTGGCCGCGACGAACCTGCGGATGTTCTTCAATATAGTCCGGGCGCTGCCCGCTGGCGCCCGCCTGCTGCAATTGGGCAGCGGCGCCGAATACGACAGCCGCGCTTACCAGCCCAAGATGCGCGAGGAATTCTTCGATACCAGCGTGCCGGCCGACCCTTACGGCTTCTCCAAATACGTGATGTCGCAATACGCGGCCCACGCGGAGAATATTACCGTGCTCAGGATCTTCGGCATCTTCGGCAAATACGAGGATTACACCTTTAAGTTCATTTCCAACGCAATCGTCAAGAACCTGCTCGGGCTGCCGATAACAATTAACCAGAACGTGCGATTTGATTACCTTAACATAAACGATTTCGTGCGCATGGCGGAACTTTTTATCGGGAAGAAGCCAGAATTCCGACATTATAACGTTACCCCTCCGGAATCTTCAGATCTGGTTTCGCTGGCGGGCCTTATAAACGCGGCGGCGGACAAGCCCTCCGAGGTCCGGGTACTTAATCCCGGCATGAACCGTGAATACAGCGGCGATAATACCAGGTTCCTCTCGGAATTCCCGGGCTTTGAATTCACGTCGTACGAACAGGGAATACGGGCCCTGTACGCCTATTACAAGGCCAGGCTTGGAGAGCTGGACCTCAGCAAGGTAAAAGAGGACCCTTATCTCAGGAACTGCAGAACCATATGACCGACAACAAGACCAAAGTTTTCCTTACCGGCGGCGCCGGCATGGTGGGCAAGAATATCCAGGAGCACCCGGCCGCGGCCAGGCTGCGATTCTTCGCCCCGGACGTTAACCAACTGGACCTTTTCGATTTCGCGGCGGTCAAGGCGTATATCTCCGAAGTCAAGCCGGATATAGTCATCCACGCCGCGGGCAGGGTGGGCGGCATACAGGCCAATATGGCCAACCCGGTGGCCTTCCTGCTGGAGAATATGGACATGGGCCGCAATCTGGTCTGGGCCTCCAGGCAGTGCGGAGTGAAGAAGCTTATCAACCTGGGCAGTTCCTGCATGTATCCCCGCAACGCGGCCAACCCCCTGCAGGAGGAAATGGTGCTGCAGGGGGAACTGGAGCCCACCAACGAGGGTTACGCCCTGGCAAAAGTGGTCGTTTCAAGGCTTTGCTCTTATATATCGAGGGAGAACCCGGAGTTCAGCTACAAGACGCTGATCCCCTGCAACCTCTACGGGCGCTGGGATAAGTTCGCCCCTGAGCATTCTCATATGATCCCCGCCGTCATCCGCAAACTGCACATGGCCAAGATCAACGGCGACAAGACCGTGGAGATCTGGGGCGACGGGCTGGCCCGCCGCGAGTTCATGTATGCCGGCGACATCGCCGACTGCATACACCGCGCCATAGACAATTTCGCCTCGATGCCCGAGCTTATGAACGTGGGCCTCGGCGGCGACCATTCCGTCAACGATTATTACCGGACCGTCGCGGAAGTGGTGGGATATACCGGCTCTTTCACCCACGACCTGAGCAAGCCGGCCGGCATGGCCCGCAAGCTGGTGGATAACACCCGCCTTAGCGCGTGGGGCTGGGCGCCGAAGACCTCCCTTAAGGACGGCATAACGGCGGCTTACGAATTCTTTAAGACCAACTACGGAGATAAAAAATGATACCACTGATGAAGAACACGTTCCTCAACGAGTACGAGACCAAGAAAGAACTGACGGATTTTATCCTCAAGGCCAAGATCCTCAGCATGGGTGAAAAATGCCTGGAGTTCGAAAAGGCCTTCGCCAAGGTGCAGGGCCGCAAGCACTGCATACTCTTTAACAGCGGCGGCAGCGCCAACCTGGCCCTGCTGCAGGCCCTCAAGAACCTCGGCCGCCTCAAGGAGGGGGACAAGGTGGGCTTCTCCGCCCTCACCTGGTCCACCAACGTGATGCCCATCCTGCAGCTCGGCATGAAGGCCGTGCCGGTGGACTGCGAGGCGCAGACGCTGAACTGCATGGCCGCCAACCTGGCGGAAACTCTCAAGAAGGTAAAGCTTAACGCCTTCTTTATCACCAACGCGCTGGGCTTCGCCGGCGACTTGGGCGAGATCCGCGAACTCTGCAATAAGAACGGCGTGCTGCTGATTGAGGACAACTGCGAGTCCCTCGGCACGGCGCTGCCCGGCGGCCGCACCGGCAATTTCGGTGTCGGCTCCACCTTCTCCTTCTTCGTCGCGCACCATATGTCCACCATCGAGGGCGGCTGCGCCTGCACCGACGACGACGAGCTGGATGAGATGCTGCGCATCACCCGCGCCAACGGCTGGGACCGCAACCTGAGCTTCGCCGCGCAGCGCCGCTTGCGCGAGAAGTACGGCGTGAAAAGCGAGTTCGAGGCCAAGTACACCTTCTACGACCTGGGCTTCAACCTGCGCCCGACCGAGATCACCGGCTTCCTTGGGCTGACCCAACTGCGCTACCTGCAGGAGAACTGCGAGGTCAGACAGAAGAACTACCTGGCCCTCGAGGAAGAAGTGAACAACAACCCCGACCTGCTGCCGATGAAGCGCGGGCACCTCTCCTTCGTGTCCAACTTCGCCTTCCCCGTGCTGTGCAAGACCAAGGAGATCCGCGGGAAGTACATAGAGCAGTTCTCCGGCGACGGCGTGGAGATCCGCCCGGTGATAGCCGGCAACATGCAGCGCCAGCCGTTCTACGCCAAATACGTGGGGGAGACCTACGACCTGAAAGGCGCGGAATTCCTGCACGAGTGCGGCTTCTACTTCGGCAATTACCCGGAGCTGACGGAAGCCGACATGGACATGCTCAAGAGCTGCCTGCGGAAGTATTGAAACCAGAAGTGCGCCGGCAGTTTTAGCTGGAGCATATCCTGCCGTTCGTGTATACGCGATTATCGGTAAGGTTCCTATGCCTCAAAAAGTCACAAACTCAAAAGTCAAGGCACTCTTTGTGGCTTTTTTGCCGGTACTTTTGCTGGCTGTTGTGTGCACCTGGTTCTACTCGCCGATAATCTTTATGCAACGGCGTATTGATTGGGACGCCTATGCCCTGAGCTACCCAACTCTTCTTTTCTTGTCCGATTCTTTCCATTCGGGTATATTTCCTTTTTTGAACCCTTTTACCATGTCAGGCGACGCTTTTCTAGGGCAGTGCGCTGCTTTTGCATATCATCCTCTGCTTGTCTTGGCGGCTTTGTTGCCTCTAAACTGGAATCTTTATTACGTTTTTGAGCTTTTACTTCTATTAACTTCTTTTATCGGCGGGGTTGGTGCATATTTCTACCTGGAACTGCTTGTTAATAATAAATTTGCCGCGTTCACCGGAGCGGCAGTATTTATGACGGCGGCTTTCATCCCCCTTATCGGTCAGCCTGCAGTTGCCTGCGCAATAGCTTCTTTTCCCTGGCTTTTGATTTGTTTGGAATGGCTGCTGTCAACCCCGGGCAAGTTCGCCCCGGTAAAAATAGTTGTATGTTCCCTGGTGCTCGGTTTTTCCTTTATCTCTTCATATTTCGGGACCTTTCTTTATAATTTAATTTTCCTGGCCCTTTACGCCTTGTTTCGAATAGTGGAATTAACACGTTCCGGCAACCCGGTTCCTATTTACAAAATATGTTTTTCTCTTGGCGCTGTGGGGGTTGCGGCAATTCTGCTGACTGCCCCGTACCTTCTTCCCGGTCTTGAAAACAGGTCTTTCCTTTATAAAGAGCTTTCCGGAGATTTTATTTCCCCGGATCTCCGGTTGAGAGGAATGGCTCTGCCGATTAAGGATGTAGGGAATATCGTGCGCGGCGTGGAAGATGTTTTCCATATCCTGGTGGGGAGTACGCGTTATACTGGGAAACTTGCAAAATGGGTTTTTGGAGTCGGGTATTCATTTCTTCTGCTGTATGTGGGGGCATTCTTTCTTAAGAATAAACCAAAAATCTTCTGGTTCTTTAATCTTGTCGCGCTTCTTTCCAGTATTTATGTGATTGGCAAACATGGTTTCGTGTATATGCTTTTATATAACTATGTCCCCGTGCTGGGGAATATCCGCTACCCATCTTTTGCGTTTTATATCCTGCAATTCTCTCTGATAGCTTGCGGCACTATTAGCCTGGCATGGATAATCTCTAAATTCAATCCAAAGCGCCGGTATGTCCCTATTGCCGCCCTCGCTTTGCTCGTAGTGGCGGATATTTCCTTTTATACCAGACGGAGCGGGATCTTTGAGAAGCATGTGTATCTTTCAACAACTCCGGGCGAACTATATGCGCTGGCGATGCCTGACCGCGTAAAGAGTATTGCCGTAGATAGTCCGCTCAGGCTTACCTCCAAATCCGTCGCATACGATTTTAAAAATACGCGGTGGATTAGAGAAAAAGCCTTGTTCACCCACGGCTATTCAACCTATGATTCCCCATATTACTGGTATTTCAAAAATATGGATTTTCTGAAATCCGTATTTAGCGTGCCTGCTAAAGTAATGCTGGCTCCGGTTCTGAAGCGCATCGATTACAAAACGGATAATGGCTACATAGAAGCCATGGCCGGGGTGGTTGCCGCAGCGGACAAGTCGGGAACGGCTTTGGTAAGCCGGATCCCCGAAGGTTTTGCGCAGGGTAAAGGTTCCTGCGCTATCCTTAAAACACAAGCCAGTCCGAATCTTTTTAAAGCCGGGGTTTCCGCTAAAGAAGGATGTTTCCTGGCGCTGAATGATAAGTTCTATCCCGGCTGGCGCGTATATGTGAACGGACAGCAGACTGAACTGGTAAAAAGCAATTATCTCTTCAAAGGCGTATATCTTGCTCCCGGTGAAAATCAGGTGGAATTCAAGTTCGTGCCTGTGAGTTTTTATGCCGGGCTTCTGGTCAGCGCTATTACCTTTATGGGGCTATTGTTGACGTTGGTGTTTGTAAAAAGAGTTCCGGTTCTGGCGGCTAATGCTTAAGGGTATTTGAATTGCAACTATATGAAACGAAGTAATAAAAGAATACTGGCCGTGCTGATGCAGTGGGATTATGGAGATGAGCGGCGCGGACTCTCCAACGACAAGGCCTGGTTCCTGGATAACTTTGTCCAGTTGGCTGAATATGTGGAACCTTTCTGGTACGATGCCTACCTCAACGACCTGCCAGCATTGCGTAAAGCCCTGCTGGAAAAAGCGGAAACCTTTAATCCGGACCTCATCTTCTTCCTGCCTTATACCGACCAGTTTGACGCCGAAACGCTGGAACGGCTTAAGTCAAAATATACTACCTGCGTCTGGTTCGGAGACGACACCTGGCGTTTTGAAAGTTATTCCTCAAAGCTGGCCAGGTATTTTACTCACGTATGTACCACTGACCCTTTCAGCTTGGATAAATACCGCAAGCTGGGGGTAGAGCCGATTCTTACCCAATGGGCGGCCCAGCACAGCCCCGCGCTTAAAGGTCCTTTAGCGGAGGAAGGACGGTATTCTTATGACGTGTCTTTCGTGGGCGCGCGCAATGAAGTGCGCGCTTGGTTCATAAGCAGGCTCTCCAAAGCGGGAATAAAGGTCGAATGTTTCGGTGCCGGGTGGTCTAACGGCAGGGTTACTTGTGAAAGGATGTCCGAAATCTTCCGTGCCAGCAGGATAAACCTCAACCTGTCCAACAGCGTAAGCTGGGATATAAGGTTTATTTTCGGCGGGCTGCGTAATTTTCTTCGCTGGCTCGTTTCCGCAAAGACCTCTGAGCAGATAAAGGGCCGCAACTTTGAAATCCCTCTGGCAGGAGGGTTTCAGCTTACAAATTATGTGATCGGGCTTGAGAAGTATTTGGAAATAGGAAAAGAAGTAGCCGTCTTTACTACCCCGGAGGATTGTGTCCGCCAAGTAGAGTATTATCTCTCCGATAAGGCCGCAAGGTCCCTTATCGCGGCGGCCGGCTATGAAAGAGCTGTAAAGGAACACACCTATCTTCACCGCCTGGAAATATTGCTGGGAAAAATATGGGCGTAAAACAACTGGCTTTATGGACTGACGGCCCATATCGGGAGGACGCCCTGTTCAATCCGTCTAGCTCCTTGAATAGGGACAATTGTCTGAGTCCGTTCAGGGTCCTAAAGACCAAGCTGTCAGAGAGGGGTTGGGATTGCCACACGCAGGATGTGTATAAGGCTTCTGGGACGGCGCCTAATAGTGTTCTGTTCCTTGATATTCCAGGAGTTCCCGTAGGAAAGCTTCTCGGTAGATGGGCGGGAAAGTCCCTCAGCTACGTGGTACTCCAAGAGTGCGCGGTAGTTAAGCCGGGGAATTGGAATACGGGCAGTCACATGCAATTCGACGGGATCTTTACCTGGGATGAAACATTAGTGGATGGTAAACGTTATTTTAAGTTGAATTTTTCTAACCACTTCCCTGAAACTATTTCTGCCGAGTATCCCGCGAAAGATAAGCTCTGCGTGATGATAGCCGGGCATAAGAGAAAGGCCCACCCGCTGGAACTCTACTCCGAAAGAGAGAATACCATCCGCTGGTTCGAAGTTAATCATCCTGATGACTTCGACCTTTACGGTATTGGCTGGGACCGGTATGCTTTTACCGGGCCGCTATTTATCCGCGCCCTTAACCGCATAAAACCCCTTACCAGGCTGCTAGGCGCGCGGTTCCCGTCCTACCGGGGCGCGGTAACCGCCAAGAATCCCGTGATGCGGGAGTACAGGTTCTCCATCTGCTACGAGAACGCCCGCGAGATTCCCGGTTATATCACCGAAAAGATATTCGATTCCTTTTTCGCGGGTTGTGTCCCCGTATATTGGGGCGCGCCGGATATTGCGAAGCATATTCCGGAAAATTGCTTTATCGACCGCAGAAAATTCCAAAATCATGAGGAACTGTACGCTTTTCTCAAAAACATGAGCGAAGCCGAGTATATGCAGAAATTGGACGCGATCCGCGCTTTCATAACTTCTCCGTCCGCGGCACCGTTCAGTGACAGGTTTTTCGCGGAAACTATAGCGAATGTGGTGGCCAATGCGTAAAGACCTCCTCTTGCTGGTTTTGGGCCGGTTTCTGCAGGCGCTGCTGACCATAGCCACCCTGCGGGTCCTTACTGCTTTCCTTTTGCCAGCGCAGGTGGGGTCGGTGTACCTCATCCTTTCTATTGCCGCCGTCTTCGGACTTTTTCTAATCAACCCGGTCGGGATGTATATAAACAGGAAGCTGCACTCCTGGCACAAACAGAAAACCGTTTTCTCCCATTTCTACCTTTTCAATCTTTACGTGGCTGGGGTTGCCGTGCTTTCGCTGGCCGCGGTAGGGCTGGGAAAATATCTTTTTGGTGTCGGCGCCGAGTTGACGCTGCTGCCATTGGTGCTGGTAGTAGCCTGTTATGTTTACGCTTCCACTTGGAACATGACACTTATCCCTGCCCTGAACATGCTCGGATTTCGGGCTCCGTTCGTGGTCTTTTCCGTGCTTACTTCAGGTCTGGCGCTGGCGTTGTCCGCCGGCCTGGTTATCAGGGTGTCGCCTACGGCTATCGGCTGGGTGAGCGGGCAGGCTGCCGCTATGTTAGTTATGGCGCTGGTTGCCTTGGTTGCCCTTAAGTATAAATTAGGGGAACCTTTAACCGCGCTGCCTTTTTCCGAAGCAAAGACCGACCAGGCCAAAGATTTATGGGCTTTTGCCATGCCTTTGGCCGGGGCTACATTCTTTATGTGGGTGCAGAATCAGTCTTACCGCGTGATAGTGGAAAGGCTGGCGGGCCCGGACTTCCTCGGCTTCCTGGCCGTAGGGCTGGGCATCTCTTCCAGCCTGGCCGCTGTTACCGAGTCGTTGGCGCAGCAGATATATTTCCCGGACTTTTATAAGAAATTAAATACCGCCGAAGCCGGGGGGCATAAGACCGCCCTTGCCGGGCTGGCGGTTAAAACCCTGCCGGCTTACATCATCCTTACCGTGTTCATCCTTTGCGTCTCCAGCCAATTGACGACCCTGCTGGTGGATAGGAAATTCGCCGGCGCTGCGGTGTTTGTGGCGTTCGGTGCATTTATTGAACTCTTCCGGATGACGGCCAACGTGCTGGCCAGTTCCGCCCATGCCGAAATGCGTACCAGCGTGCTTATCAAACCCTACGCGGCCGGCGGGATCTTTACTGTACTGGGAGTCTATGCCGCTTGTCATTTTGCAGGTAAAGCGATGCTGGTCCCGGCCGCAATGGCGGTCGGGGGATTAGTTACGGTCTGGGTGCTAAAGGCCGAAACCTCAAAGAAAGCATTTTCAGACCTGGATTATTCCCCGCTGATGAAAAGCGCAGCCTACTCCTCGCTGTTCCTGCTTCTCTTGCCGTTCAGGCATTTAAATTCCATGGGCTGGTCCGTGCTGCTCTTGGCTCTTGCAGGGGCCTATTTCCTGCTGCTGCAGTACCTGGCGGCTTTCAAGTGGAGCAAAGCCCTGCCTGCGGCGGCCCCCGCGGCGCCGGCTGCGGGAGGCCCGCTGGTTTGTGTCTGCATGCCGACTCACAACTCTGAGGCTACTATAGTTGAGTCGTTAGAATCAGTTCTTAATCAAACTTACAGGAATATTAAGATAATCGTTGTCGATAACGCTTCTTCTGACAATACCGCAAAAATAGTTGAGCGTTATGCGGAAAAAGACCATAGACTTGAGTTGATTGTAAACCAGGAAAACCTAGGGGCTGAAAATAACTTCACGCGTTGCATTGAACTAGCTTCAGGCGCTTATACTGCTATCTATCACGCGGATGATGTCTATTCCCCGCGCATGATAGAGGAGGCCGTGACGTTCCTTGATGCCAACAAGGAAACCGGCGCAGTATTTACAGCCGCGGAAGAGATAGATTCTAGAGGAAGAACTATTGGTTATCGTGAAATTCCACCGGAATTCCTATGCGGAGTCAGAAGATCTTTTTCTTTTGATGAGATCTTTCGGGCGGTGTTGTTAAGAGGAAACTTTCTGACTTTCCCGACCGCTTTGGTGCGGACCAATATATACAAAGACGAAATACAGGCTTGGAACGGGAGAAAATACAAAACATCTGCTGACCTGGATGTATGGCTTAGGATTGCAGAGCGTCACGCCATCGGATTTATAGATAAGCCTTTGCTTAAGTACCGTGTCAGTACAAGTAGTTTCAGTTATGCCTATTTTCGCTTAAGAACAATGAGACAGGACATGTTCATGGTTTTAGGTGATTATCTTAAAAGGCATGAGATGCGGATGGATACCCGTGCCCGTGATGATTATCGCCTATTGGAACTTAAAGATGATATAAATATAGCGATAAATCAAATCATCTTAAATGAACGCGACAAGGCCCGAGACTGCCTGGAGGGAATATTCCGCCTCAAGAATGTCCAGCAGTCCTTCCGCAGTCTAGGTCAGTTGAAATATATTATTATCGGCTATGCTGCCTGGTTTCTGGCTTTACTCCCGATAGGTCTGCCAGGCCGAAAGATTTTATCCGTGATTAGGCATAAAGGTTAATGAAAAAGAAACCGTTGCATATCTTGCAAATCGTAGGCGAGCCGGCTGGCGGCATTCGGCGCCATGTCCATAGTATTCTTTTGGGTCTTAAAGACGTCAGTGGGTTAAGGCAGAGTTATGTCTGCTCTGCTCTTGGCGGCGATGCCGGATATCGGAGTGATCTTCCGGCATTAAGACAATTACTTGGTCACCGTTGTTTCAATCTGAAGATTACCAAGAAACCAGCGTTGTCTGACTTTCTTAACCTTTTGCTCCTTGCGTATTATATTAGGAAAGAGAAGGTCTCCCTTGTACACGGTCATGGGGCAAAGGGAGGGGCTTATGCAAGAATGCTTAAGTTGCTGTGTGGGGTTAAGGTCATCTATACTCCTCATGGCGGTTCGGTGCATAAAATGTTTTCTGGCTTTGAGGACTTTATTTACACTTGGGCAGAGCGGATTCTGTTCTGGCTAACTGATTACTTTGTTTTTGAGTCCGAGTATTCTGCAGAGGCGTATTTTTGTAAGGTTAGGAAGCGCTCTGAAAACTGGGTTGTTAACTATAATGGGATTCCGCTGCCCGAATTGTCTGGGGTCCTTAACGAGGCCGGAAACCTCGGATATAGCCTGGGGCCTGAAAAAAGGGTAACAGATATCGGAATCTTTGGTATATTGCGCCCCCAAAAGGGACAACTGTATGCAGTTGAGGCGGCTGCCGAACTCAGGCGAGTCGGACTGAATATACGACTCCACTTCTTTGGCGACGGTCCGGACAGATCCGCGCTTGAATCTTTTGCAGAGACCTCTGGCGTTAAAGATCTGGTTGTCTTTCATGGCGAGGTTCTGGACGTGATCCCGCATATGTTTGCCATGGATATAATCTTAATTCCGTCACTTTTTGAGTCTTTTGGATATGTGGGAATAGAAGCATTTTCATTAGGTAAGCCGGTGATTGCTTCTTCTGTCGGTGGGTTGCGAGAGATAATATCAGACGGGAACACTGGGATACTTATTCCTTCTCAAGATCCTCGGGCCATAGCTAAGGCTGTTTCTCGTGTTGTGAATGATAGGGGCTTGGCTGAAACCCTGGAAAAAAAAGCCTTTGATAGTCTTAAGGCTAAGTATACTCTTGGAGTGATGCTTGAAAATATTAAAAAAGTCTATCTGGAAGTTTTCAGCGCCTGAAAACATAAACCTTTATTCGGATGCGCGATACTGGGGCTATTGCGTTTTGTTTCTTTCTGCATTTGTGTATTCTTATCTGGTCCCCATTACGCATGGGTTTTGCTTGAGTATTCTCACGGTAGCCTTCCTCTTAATCCTATTCGCATGTTTTATTTATAGCTACCGGCTTGTCTCAAACTTGTCCGACACGCACGGTCGAAACCCAGTCTTTCTTGCGTTAATATCTCTCTTTCTTCTTCATGCAGGTGTCCTGGCGGGGTTTCTGTTTTCCGGTAATATTGAGAGTGTGCTGTGGGTCAAAGATTCATATGACATGCATGTGCCAGGGGCATTGAATATTTCTAGATTTATATCTGGCGATGAGCCTTTGCGACCACTCAGCGGACCGTTCGACAAGATTTATTTCACTCATGTATTGGTAGGAGTGTCCTTCTGGCTTCTCGGGGATAACCCTATCTCCAGCGGTATCGTTTTGCTTTTCGCGAGGGGTTTAACTGTTGTCGTGATATACGCTCTGGCGAGGTCTATGTTTGGCAATAAAGCGGGCGCAATTGGGGCGTTAATCTACGCATTTATGCCCACCTTGCTTTTCTACACAACAAGTTTTTACAAGGAAGCGATTGTCCAGTTATTGGTGGCCCTAATGATATACTCCTTTAATAAAATTCTGAAATCTACCGCTAGAGGTTGGGAATATCTATTGCTCTTCCTCTCCCTGATTCTTATCGCAAACGAAAGGTTTTATCTTTTCCCTATGTTTTTGGCAGCGTTAGTTATTATTTCTGTTCTGGCGTTTAGGAAAATCCCTGTTTTCCCCAGAATCGGGATAATTGTGCTTGCTATAGCTGGAGGACTGTTCTTTTTCTCCGAGTATTACCTTTGGCTCTATTCGCGTTTTCTTGATGTCCCGTCATTCTTCTCTGCTCTTCGAGTCGCTTACACGCAATATCCGGATGTAGCCCCGCACAATGCAGTATTCCCCTACTGGATGGGATTTGTGAAAATATTGCTTACTCCAGTCTTTACGCTTAATAAATTCGCTATCTTTTCAAATTATGCCTATCTGCTAATCTGGGGATCTTTCTTTAATCAGATTGTCATGCTATTCGGTCTTGCAGGAATATTCTTTAATCTCCGATTGCAATTTAAGGACACGGCCATCCTTGTCTTCCCATTCTTTTTGTTTGTTTGTTTATTTGCTTATGTCGCTCCCTATAATGGACGATTGCGCGACAGCTTTTATCCTGTGATTGCGGTTTACGCAGGCTACGCTATGCGAAGATTGGCGGAAAAGTGGGGGGAGGCTTAAGATGCGCTTATTCTATTGGCGTCCGGGGTCGATTTGTTGTGGCTGACTACATAAGCCCATGCGTATGCCAACGCGAATGAGGATTCGAAAAACTTGAAGGATTCTACGACGAAGCCGCTGCAGAATACGCCCGTCAGGAGAGTTAAGAGCAATATGGTGTCGCTGTCTCTGGTCTCTATGCAATTCTTAAGTAAATGGTAGATCGGAATAATCCAGAGTGTAAGCCATATACTCAATCCCACCCACCCGGATTCTGCCGCTATCCTGGAATGCAACCCGTGTATAATCCCAAAACTGTCAGTACGCAGATATTCTTGCACCTCTAGGTTATCCTTGACCGCCCAATCCGGCATGTAGTCCATCAGCGCGAACGATGCTTGCCCTAGTCCGACCCCAAAAAAAGGGTGTGAAAATGCAATCTTTAAGCCCGCCATTTGCGTGCCTAATCTGGTCTTGTTTGAGGTCGCAAACGGGGTTGTTTGCATCGTAAGGCTTTTCAATGGGGTAAACTTCTGTTCAGGAATAGAGAACGATAAAAGCACGAATACTGTGAGGAAAATTGCGCCAGAGTGAATAAAAAACCTTTTATCTGATTTTTGCAGTGTGTGGGAAAGTATTGCTGCGAGGGCAAATTCAACGAAGACTATGGCATAGGAGGATCTGGAATAAGTGAAAAAAGTTATAAGCGCCAGCGCGATTGAGGTTAAATACATCTGTATCCGATTTCGGGTCTTGCTGAATATTACCCAAGGCGTAGCAAATGCCAAATATACTCCCATCCATGACGGCTCGGCTGTCAGGCCTTGGACCCGCCCTTGGCAAGCGGGAGGGGTTTTAAGTTGCGCTATCAGTGAAGAAGGTTCCCAGATTCCGAGTATTGTCGGAATTTCCACGATTAACACATAAGCTGCTACAACCCAGAAACTGACTGTTATAGCTCGTCGGGATTTGTCAAAAAAGTCTGTTCCATGGGAATGGGCGCATAAATATATCAGCTGGTACGATGCCGCAAAAAAGGAAATACTGAGAAATTGCAGGGCGAAACGCATCAACCCTGTGCGCCCTAGCTTTTGCGGGGTATTCATGATGCTTGATGTGTTCACGACCCCAGACACTAATATCCAGGCTAAGAGAATGAACAGGATTATCGATCCAGGGTTTGAAAATAGTTTCCTGTCTTTTGAGAAGATTAGGCTGGCCCCTAGGAATGGCATTGCGGCAAGCAGTGGGTAGAAGGCTGCCCCTGTCCCCATGTCCCGGAAAACCCTGTGCAGCGTGAACTGCGACATGTCGATGGCCTGAGGGCTTACATTGTGTCCCAAGTACAATGTGGATATGTAAGAGTAGCAAATGAAAATATTCCCTATTGGAATAAAGAGCAGTGCCGCTAACGCTGAGGTCATCAAGACTTTTGTCGTGATGCTTGGTTCCAGGTCTGAGAATGCTTGCATTTTAATGTTAACGTGCCCCCTCACGATTTAAAACCGCGCCGCCGGTCTTGAAAATTATCATCACGTCTAACCAGAGGTCCCAGTTCTTTACATACCAGCTGTCCATCGCCAGACGGAAATCGTAAGAAGTATCGCTTCTCCCGCTTACCTGCCATAGTCCGGTTATTCCTGGCGGAAGTTTTAATATTGTCTGTCCCTCTTCTGACAGAAAATCCTTTTCTCTCGGGAGGTAGGGACGCGGACCTATTAGGCTCATTTCACCCTTTAGTATGTTTATTACCTGGGGTAACTCATCAAGAGATGTCGAACGGAGCCAGCGGCCGACTTTGGTTATTCTTGGGTCATTCTTTAGCTTCCAGTATCTTTCCCACTCTTCCTTTGCGGCAGGATCGCTTTCGAGGATGCCCTTCAGCCTTTCTTCTGCATCCGCATGCATTGTGCGAAACTTATAACACAGGAAATGTTTCCCATTCTTCCCAATACGTTCCTGCTTGAGCATTGCGGGACCGGGAGAGTCTTTTTTGATAAGCCTGGAAATAATGAACAGGAAGGGGACTGACAACACGAAGACCAAGAGTCCTGCGGTGTAGTCTACCAACCGCTTCGCCAGATAGTTGAGCGGTTGGGCGAGATTGTTTTTTATCTCTATTATCATTGTCTGCTCTCTGAAAAAGTGGCGTAGCTCGGTCCCGGCCACGGCTATTCCCTTTAAGTCCGGGATGAATAGAGTGTTTTCCGCTTTATGCTGTATTCTGCAGATTAGCGCCATCAGTGAGTCTTTGTCTAGTTCCGGCTTGGCAACGATGACATCATGTATGGACGCGCTCTTGATATATCTGTCTATGCGGTTAATGCCATTATGGACGGGGCAACCGCAGGTGGAGGCCTTCGTCGGGCTGTCGTCCACAAAGCCGGCTAGTTCGTATCCAAGGTTGGGTTCGTTGCGGATGGCATTGTAGGCGCTTTCTGCGGCGCTCCCGGACCCGATGATAAGCACTTTCCTTCGCAGCAGCCCGGAAGAATACAGCAGCCTCTTTATCTTCAGGCGCAGCAATGGGAGAAATGCTACGGCGAGTACGAACATCGTAATGATAAGTATTCTGGAATATTCCTGGCCGCGCTTCATGAGGAACAGCATGGTCAGAATGGCTACCGAAGAAAAGAACGCAGACTTCCAGACGAATTTAACTTCATCCCAGACTGAAAAACGCCGGGAATACCCACCCTCATAAAGCATAACGGCCAGCCAGACCACGAAAATCCACCAGTATGACGCGAAATCATAGTGGTACTCCGGGAGATTCGAAAGTATCCGCGGCAGCATTGAGGTGCGTGTGATTACTGCCGCGTGAAAGATGAGCAGCAACGAGGCAAAGTCCAAGCAAAAGATCAGGATGACCCCAAGGCGGTTTTTTAGTTTCGGCAGGGTTAGGTGGCTTTTGAGTGTCATGTGTTGTTGTGGTCGGCGGGGTGCAGAACAGTATTAAGCGCTGCCCAACCCGGTTCCTTAATTATACAAAAGACGAATCTCCTTCCAGTGTTGCGGTCAGGCTGTTGCCCTGGAGTGTGTAATTGACACGGCGAGGGAAAGGAGAACGGCATATGAAGTGTGCACATGCTGGAACGTGATTTCGGTGATATTCATTAAAAACCAAGGCGCCATTATCGCCAGGGCCCAGATCGTGAGTCCTGAAGGGGCAGTTTTAAATCCTCTGAATGCGGTGGTGAGCATTGCTGTGAATAGAGCCAGCAATGCGGTTAACCCTATCAGGCCGCGCTCGGCTGCCTGATGTATATACAGGTTGTGCAGGCTGCCCCAAACCGTATCATCAGGGTAGGGCTTTTCGCAATATAAGGGAAAGAGTGTCTTGACGTTAGCTGGGCCGGCTCCGAAAACAGGCCTGTCTTTTATCATTTCTAGCCCAATCTTCCAAAGAATCAACCGTATTCCTATGCTTCTATCGGGAGCCTGTTCGGAAGTATTTATGGCGCTGTTCGCCCCCTGATAGATCGAAGTTATCTTGTTTCTAATTGTCGGGTTGAGCATGGATAGACCGCCTCCAAGCAATACCGCAGCGGCCATGAGTGGAAGTATGACTCGTTTCGGCGGGCGCTTGACCACCAGCATCACGGCGAAGACCATTGCCATCCCCAGGTATGCTCCGCGGGTTTGGCTGAGTATTACAGCCGAGGTAATAAGCAACGCAGCTGTGTAAAAGACTTTTTTAAATATTGGAGAAATAGTTTCCGTTGCGGCGATGCGGCTTAAAGCCAGGGCCAAGCCTATTACCATGATTTCCCCAAAACGCACGGGGTGGCTGCTGGCATGCGCGCGAACATCGAGGTTTTGTAATAGGCCACCTAGCGCCTGTGAAATCCCGTAAATAGCGGCAATGGAAACCGACACTATATATACATTGAGGACGTTTGTCCGCTGCTTCTCCTCCAGGAAAAGGCAAAGGCCAAGGAAAGAGACTACTGTGAGCAGGTCTGAATTTAACGCGGCAAAACTGCGCGCCGGGGATACCCCGAAGGTCGCTGACAGTATCCCTGCCGCAAGATACGCGGAAAAAGCGGGGAAAAGAGGGTTGTTTTTAATTTCACCCATCAAGCCGGAGAACCTGGTCTTATTGTACCTGCGCCAAAAACCTGCAGCTATAAAAAGCAGGATGCCGCCCTGTATGAGCGAGACGGAGAAGGGAAGCGCGGCGGCAAAGATGTAAAGCCCGGTGGTCTGTAAAAATAGCGGGCGGTCTTGATTGAAGGTTTCGTAGAGATTCATAATTGTGTCTGCAGACGAAAAAATGGCCCCCGTATCAAGCCGCTATATATTGCGTAGCGTACCAATTATATATATGTCGTTGCCAGCTTGCCAACCTATGCCTGTGCGATAAGGTTGGCCGGTTTACTTGTCCGCCGTATACTGCTAAAATTCTAGTGAGTTATCAATTGATAGGGGATAAAATGACCAAGCGCAAAATTCTGGTTACCGGCGGGGCGGGGTTCATAGGCTCGCACCTTTGCCGGCGGCTGCTGGCCGAGGGCAACGACGTGCTGTGCGTCGACAGCCTGTTCACCGGCACCAAAGACAACATCCTGGACCTGCTCGACAACAAGCGCTTCGAGTTCATACGGCACGACATCTGCGAGCCGCTCACCCTGGAAGTGGAGCAGATCTACAATTTAGCCTGCCCGGCCTCGCCGGTGCATTACCAGTTCAACCCGGTGCATACCACCAAGACGTCGGTGAACGGCATGATAAACATGCTGGGCCTGGCGCGCCGCACCAAGGCCACCATACTGCAGGCCTCCACCAGCGAAGTATACGGCGACCCCGAGATACACCCGCAGCCCGAAGCCTACTGGGGCCGCGTGAACCCCATAGGGCCGCGCGCCTGCTACGACGAGGGCAAGCGCTGCGCCGAGACGCTGTGCTTCGACTACCACCGCCAGCACAAGCTGCCGGTGCGCGTGGTGCGCATCTTCAACACCTACGGCCCCAACATGCACCCCAACGACGGGCGCGTGGTGAGCAACTTCATAGTGCAGGCCCTGCAGAACAAGGACATCACCATTTACGGCAAGGGCAGCCAGACGCGCAGCTTTCAGTACGTCGACGACCTGGTGAACGGCATGCTGCTGCTGATGAACAACAAGGCCGGCTTCACCGGCCCGGTGAACATAGGCAACCCGGACGAGTTCACCATCAAGCAGCTGGCCGAGAAGGTGCTGGAGCTCATCCCCGGGACCAGGAGCAAACTTGTCTATAAAGAACTGCCGCAGGACGACCCGCGCCAGCGCCAGCCCGACATTACTTTGGCGAAGAAAGAGCTTGGCTGGGCCCCCACGATTAAACTCGAAGAGGGCCTGCGGCGAACGATAGCCTACTTCAAGGGCGTAGTTTGACCGCTGTGGTTTTATCCGTCCGGGATTTGGTGGCCGCAATTCCAAAAAACAATGCAAAATGGAATTTGCGTTTCCATAAATCAACTGTTATAATTGGCTTATGAGCATGGTTAAGCGCTTCCTGAAGCCGGCCGGCCAGAGTTTTTTCCTTTTCGGCCCGCGCGGAACAGGGAAATCTCTTTGGGCTCGCGCGACCTTTAAGGACGCCCTGGTGCTGGATTTTCTGGCACCGGAGACCTTCCGGGCCTATTCCGCTCACCCCGAGCGCCTGCGCGAGGCCGTGCTTGCCGCCAAGTCTTCCGACATCGTTCTTGACGAGATACAGAAGGTCCCCCAGGTGCTGGACGTGGTGCACTCGCTGATAGAAGAGCGGCGGGGCCTGCGGTTCATAATGACCGGGTCCAGTTCCAGAAAGCTCAGGAAGAGCGGCGCGGATATGCTGGCCGGGCGGGCGCTGAACGTTTCCTTGCACCCTTTCATGGCCGCGGAACTGGGCGGGCGCTTTTCGCTTGAAAAAGCGCTGGAGACGGGCCTGCTGCCGCTGGTCTGTTTTGCCGGCGAGCCCGCGGAGACGCTTAAGAGTTACCATGCGCTCTATATCCGCGAGGAGGTGCAGGCCGAGGCGCTGGTGCGCAGTATCCCCGCCTTCACGCGCTTCCTTGAGGCGGTCAGCTTCTCCCACGGCTCCGTTCTGAGCGTGAGCGCGGTGGCCCGCGAATGCGAGGCCGAGCGCAAGACGGTGGAGGGCTATCTGAAGATCCTGGAGGACCTGCTGCTGAGTTTCCAGGTGGGCGTTTTTACAAAGAGGGCCAAGCGCAGGCTGGCGGCCCATCCCAAGTTCTACCTGTTCGACGCCGGAGTTTTCAGGAGCCTGCGCCCCAAAGGGCCGCTGGACCGCCCCGAGGAGATAGGCGGGCTGGCGCTGGAAGGGCTGGTGGCCCAGCAGCTCAGGGCCTGGGCCGCCTACCGCGGGCGGGAGAACGCGCTGTATTACTGGCGGACCGCGACCGGCGTTGAGGTGGATTTTGTAATGTACGGCGAAGACGGGCTTTACGCCATAGAGGTTAAGAATTCTTCGCGGGTGGCGCCCGAAGCCCTTAAAGCTCTGGAGGCGTTCAAACGCGATTACCCGGAGGCGAAATGTCTGCTGCTTTACAGGGGCAGGGAGCGCCTGCGCAGGGGGAACGTGCTTTGTGTGCCGTGCGGGGAGTTTCTGGCGGGGCTGGCGCCGGCCGGCGAAATTTTCGGCGATTGAGAAGGAGTGCTTAAATGAAAAAGATGAACAAATCCATTTGTTGCATCGGCGCGGGTTACATAGGCGGGCCGACGATGGCCGTGATAGCCGACCATAACCACGACCGCAAGGTGATCGTGGTGGACATCAACAAGGAGCGCATAGACGCCTGGAACTCCGACAAGCTGCCCATCTTCGAGCCCGGCCTGGCCGAGGTGGTGAAGCGCCGCAGGGGGAAGAACCTGTTCTTCTCGACCGACATAGACAAAGCCATACGCGACTGCGACATCATCTTCGTCGGCGTGAACACGCCCACCAAGACCTTCGGCCGCGGCGCCGGCGCGGCGTCGGACCTGCAGTTCTGGGAAGCCACCGCCCGCAACATCGTCAAGGTGGCCAACCGCGACAAGATCGTGGTGGAGAAGAGCACCCTGCCCGTGCGCACCGCCGAGGCCATGGAGAGCATTCTCAAGCGCCATCCCAAGCACCATTTCGAAGTGCTGTCCAACCCCGAGTTCCTCGCCGAGGGCACCGCCATAGCCGACCTGGAGAAGCCGGACCGCGTGCTGATAGGCGGCCACCAGACGCCGCGCGGCAAGGCCGCCATCAAGGCCCTGGCCGACGTGTATGGCACCTGGGTGCCCCGCGAGCGCATACTCACCACCAACCTGTGGTCGTCGGAGCTCTCCAAGCTGGCGGCCAACGCCTTCCTGGCGCAGCGCGTGAGCTCCATTAACTCGCTGTCGGCCCTGTGCGAGACCACCGGCGCCGACGTGGAGGAAGTGGCCCGCGCCATAGGCATGGACAGCCGCATCGGCTCCAAGTTCCTCAAGACCGGCCCCGGCTTCGGCGGGTCGTGCTTCAAGAAAGACATTCTTAACCTGGTCTACATCTGCGAGACCTACGGCCTCACCGAGGTGGCCAACTACTGGCGCCAGGTGGTGCAGATGAACGACTACCAGCAGGAGCGGCTGGTGGGGGACATCATAAGGACGATGTTCAACACGCTGGCCAACAAGAAGGTGGCCGTGTTCGGCTTCGCCTTCAAGGCCAATACCAGCGACACCCGCGAGAGCCCGGCCATAGCCATCACCAAGATGCTGGCCGAGGAGCACGCGCAGATAGTGATCACCGACCCCAAGGCCCTCAAGCACGTGGCCGAGGATCTGGGCAAGGTGGCAGAGAAGGTAAAGACCTCCGCCGACCCCTACGCGGCGGCCCGCGACGCCGACGCCATCATACTGCTGACCGACTGGGAGGAGTACAAGACGCTCGATTACAAGCGCCTGTACGCCGAGATGCGCAAGCCGGCCTTCATCTTCGACTACCGCAACATACTGCCCCACGCGCAGCTGCGCAAGCTGGGCTTCCAGGTAAAAGCCCTGGGCAAGTAGGGTCTATCGAGGCTTCGCCTCGATAGGCGCGCTATAGGCCGGAGCCCCGCCCGCAAGGCGGGGCTCCCGCTTTTAAGGGGGGCTTGAAATTGCGCCGTTCCCCTGCTATACTATCGGTATACCGATAATAATATCGGAATAGCGATATGAAAAATGAGATAAAAAAAATCAGGGCGGTAATAGCCGCGAAGATCCGGGACTTGCGCCGGCAGCGCCGCTGGACGCAGGCCCGTTTGGCCGGCCTGCTGGGGATCTCGCAGAACCGTTTGTCGGAGATAGAGCGTGGGGACGGGTCTTTTACCGCCGAACAATTGGTGCTGGTCATGAGCACGTTCAACCTGCAACTGGATTATTTTTCGATTTCGCGCCAGAAAGCGGGGGCGGAGCTGCAGAATACCCTTGCTCGCTTAGGGGCCGGGCATCTAAGGGAAGACCTTTCCCCGGGAGCTTTTGAAAGCGCGAAGCGGGTGGATGAGGTGCTGCTGGAGGCGCTGATAGCTGCGGATTCTCCGCGCCAGGTGGCGGCCGTCGCGCCGGTGCTGGTGGCCCAGATAGAGCGGGTAAATTTGGGGCGGCTCCGGCTTAAAGCCGCCGAGGCCGGGTACGAGGCGCGCCTTGGATGGGCTTTGGAGAGCGTGCTCGGGGCTATACGGGCGGAACTGCCGCTTGTCAGCCAAGCCTGGCGGCTTAAATACCGCAGGGCGGAACTCCTGATAGGGGCGGCGCTAGCCGCCTGGCCGGCCCCGAAGCCGGGGGCTGAGGACATTCTCGACCGGGAAATACTCAGCGAGGAGGGGGCGGCTGAAGCGCGCGCGGCGCGCTCCGCGGCCGCCCGCAAATGGGGGCTAGTCACGCGCATCACCGCCGAAGATTTTAAAGAAGCCCTGAGGGACGGCCGTGGAGATAATTAAGGAGTTTTTCACCGAGCTGGATAAAAACTGGCCGTTAGCTGCGGCCGAAAAGGTGCAGTTGCGCGTCATCGGCTCGGCGGCGCTTATGCTGGGTACGGGGTATTCCCGCGGCACCAAAGACAGCGATATCCTTGAGACGGCGGCGATAGCCGGGGACGTAAGGCGGGAGCTTCTTGCCTTGGCAGGGCGCGGGAGCGTGCTGGCCGTGAAATACCGGCTTTACCTGGATATAGTCGGCCATGCCATTCCATTTCTGCCACAAAGGCCGAATTTTAAGCCGGCGGGTTTGGCCCGCCTTAAACACTTTGAAGTGGTCGTGCTGGACGTGACGGATGTGGTTGTCAGCAAGCTCAAGCGGTTTAGCGCCAATGACGCGGCGGACATACGCGCCATGGCGGAGAGAGGGCTGCTACAGCCGGCCGCGCTGGCGGCCCGGTTCCAGGCCGCCGCCGATGCGTTCTCTATAGACGCGAGGGCCGAGGACCTGCCTAAGTATGTCAGGAACCTGCACAGCGTTGAGCGGGATTTTCTCGGGGTCCCGGAGTCCGATATCCGCCTCGCCGACTGGCTATAGTGTCCATGCGCGCCCTATCGAGGCTTCGCCTCGATAGGCGCGGTATAGGCCGGAGCCCCGCCCGCAAGGCGGGGTTCCGCTTTTGGGGGTATCTATCGAGGCGAAGCCTCGATAGAGGGGGGAAAGGCAAATTTGCTACAATTTAGGGGTTACTTAATATAGATTTCGTTAATTATTCACGCGGTTACCATATTAAAGGAGACACAAATGGCTACTAAGATAGGTATTAACGGTTTCGGACGCATTGGCAGGCTGGTCGCCCGCGCTATCCTCGCGCGCACCGACGGTCAGCTGGAACTGGTCGCAATCAACGACCTGACCGACTCCAAGACCAACGCCCACCTGCTCAAATACGACTCCGTGCACGGCCGCCTGAACAACGAGATCAAGGCCACCGCCGACGACGAGATCACCGTGGACGGCAAGAAGATAAAGGTTTTCAAGGAAAAGTCCCCGGCCGCCATCAACTGGAAATCCATGGGCGTCGACATCGTCGTCGAGTCCACCGGCCTGTTCACCATCAAGAAGGACGGCGTGAACAAGAAGGGCAAGACCGTGGAAGGCGCCGAGAACCACATCACCAAGGGCGGCGCCAAGAAGGTCATCATCTCCGCGCCCGCGCAGGGCGAGGACATCACCATAGTGATGGGCGTCAACGACGACAAGTACGACGCCAAGAACCACAACGTGGTTTCCAACGCCTCCTGCACCACGAACTGCCTGGCGCCCTTCGCCAAGGTTCTGCAGGACAACTGGGGCATAGAGAAAGGCCTGATGACCACCATTCACGCCTACACCAACGACCAGAAGATCCACGACATGGCCCACAGCGACCTGCGCCGCGCCCGCGCCGCCGCGCTCTCCATGATCCCGACCTCCACCGGCGCCGCCAAGGCCATCAGCCTGGTGATGCCCGAGCTGAAGGGCAAGCTGGACGGCTTCGCCATCCGCGTGCCCACGCCGAACGTCTCCGTGGTGGACCTCACCGTGACGCTGGCCAAGCCCGCCACCGCCGAGGAGATCAACGCCAAGATCAAGGCCGCCGCCGAGGGCCCGATGAAGGGCATCATGGAATACGTCGAGGAACCCCTCGTGAGCATCGACTTCAACCACTGCCCGGCCAGCTCCTCCGTGGACGCGCAGAACACCCGCGTTATCGGCGGGAACATGGTGAAGGTGCTGGCCTGGTACGACAACGAGTGGGGCTACTCCAACCGCGTCGTCGACCTCGCCCTGCTGATGATCAAGAAAGGCCTGTGATTTAGCCTGGGTGTCGGGTCCGCGTAATCACGCGCGGACCCTAAGACGCCCGGCTTGTTCGCGTTTACGATAGGAGAGTTACATGGCTAAGAAAAGAGTGCTGATCATGGGGGCCGCGGGCCGCGACTTCCATAACTTCAACGTGTTCTACCGCGACAACAAGGACTACGAGGTGGTGGCCTTCACCGCCTACCAGATCCCCAACATCGCGGGCCGCAAATACCCCAGGGAACTCGCCGGCAAGCTGTACCCGAAGGGCATTCCGATATACGAGGAAAAGCACCTGGTGGACCTGATAAAGAAGCTCAAGGTCGACGAGGTGGAATTCGCCTACTCCGACGTCAGCTTCAACACCATCATGTCCAAGGCCTCCATCGTGCTGGCCGCGGGCGCCAACTTCAAGATCCTCGGCGGCGAACAGACCTACATCAAGTCCAAGAAGCCCGTGGTGGCCATCTGCGCCGTGCGCACCGGCTGCGGCAAGAGCCAGACCACCCGCGCCATCGCCGGCCTGCTCAAGGAAATGGGCAAGAAGGTGGTGGCCATACGCCATCCCATGCCTTACGGCGACCTGGTGGCCCAGACCTGGCAGCGCTACGAGACGCTCTCCGACCTCAAGAAGCACAAGTGCACCATCGAGGAGATGGAGGAGTACGAACCCCATATAGCCGCGGGCCACATAGTGTACGCGGGCGTGGACTACGGCGAGATCCTCAAGCGCGCCGAGAAGGAAGCGGACGTCATCCTGTGGGACGGCGGCAACAACGACATGCCGTTCTACAAGCCGGACCTGATGATCACCGTGACGGACCCGCTGCGCTCCGGCCACGAAGCGACCTATCATCCCGGCGCCGCCAACATGCGCATGGCCGACATCATCGTCATCAACAAAGTGGATACCGCTACCGCCAAAGAGATCGCCGTCGTGCGGGAGAACATCAAGAAGATGAACCCCAAGGCGCAGATCATAGAGGCCGAGAGCCCCGTGACCGTGGACAACCCCGCCGCCGTGAAGGGCAAGCGGGTGCTGGTGGTCGAGGACGGCCCCACGCTGACCCACGGCGAGATGAACTTCGGCGCCGGCCACGTGGCCGCCCGCAAGTACAAGGCCAAGTCCATCGTGGACCCGCGCCCGTACGCCATCGGCACCATCAAGAAGGTGTACGAGAACTTCAGGCAGATCACCGACATCCTGCCGGCGATGGGTTACGGCGACGCCCAGATGGCGGAGCTCAACAAGACCATCAACGCCGTGAAGGCCGACGTGGTGATAGTGGGCACGCCCATAGACCTGGCGAAGCACCTTAAGTTCAACAAGCCGTCCGTCCGCGTGACGTACGACCTGAAAGAGCGCAAGGCCGGCGGCCTGAAGGCCGCCCTGAAGAGGATAGTTTAATTAAGCCCGCCCCGGGCCGGAGACGCCGGCCCGGGAGCGGATAAAATTTACAGAGGTAAAAATGACCACGGAAAACAAGACTGTATTAAGGCTGGCCAAGGTGCAGGACGCTAAGCTCAAGGACAAGAACGTGCTGGTCCGCGTGGACTACAACGTGCCCCTGAAGGACGGCGTCATAACGGACGACACCCGCATCCGCGAGACGATGAAGACCGTTAAGCTGCTGCTCGAGGGCAACAACCGGGTGGTGCTGATGGCGCACCTGGGCCGCCCCAAGGGCAAGCCCGAGCCGAAATACAGCCTGAAACCCCTGGTGGCGCGCCTGGCCGAGCTGTCCGGCGCCAAAGTGCATTTCGCCCCCGACTGCGTGGGGCCCGAGGCCGACAAGGTGGTGGCGGCGGCTAAGAAGGGGGAGATAGTGCTCCTCGAGAACCTGCGCTACCACGCCGAGGAAGAGAAGAACGACGACGCTTTCGCCGCGCAGCTCGCCAAGCACGGCGAGTTCTTTGTGCAGGAGGCCTTCGGCGCCCTGCACCGCGCGCACGGCAGCACCTCCGCCATCTGCAAGCACCTGCCCGGGGCCATCGGCTTCCTGGTGCAGAAGGAGCTGGAGTACCTCGACAAGGCCATGGTGAGCCCGGTGCGGCCCTTCCTGGCCATCATCGGCGGCGCCAAGGTGGCCGACAAGCTCTCCGTGCTCTACAGCCTCATCGAGAAGGTGGATACGCTGATCATCGGCGGCGGCATGGCCTACACCTTCCTCGCGGCGCAGAACACCAATATCGGCAAGTCGCTGCTGGAAGCCGACAAGATAGAGGAAGCCAAGAACATCATCCTCAAGGCCCACCGCAATAACGTCGAGCTGCTGCTGCCCGCGGATCACCGCGTGGTGCAGGAAATTAAGCCCGACGCCCAGGTGGACGTGACCCAGGCGATGGCAGTGCCGGACGGCTGGATAGGCGTGGACATAGGGCCCCGCACCGAGCTGCTCTTCGCCGACAAGATCAAGGCCTCCAAGACCATCTTCTGGAACGGCCCCGTGGGCATCTTCGAGACCCCCGCTTTCGCCAGCGGCAGCATCACCGTGGCCAACGCCATGGCCGGCGCCACCCGCGCGGGCGCGACCACCATCCTCGGCGGCGGCGACACGCTGAGCGTGCTCAAGACCGCCAAGGTGAAGGGCGAGAACATTTCCCACTGCTCTACCGGCGGCGGCGCCAGCCTCGAGTTCGTGGAAGGAAAGCAGCTGCCGGGCCTGGTGGCCCTGTCACAGAAATAATAGGAGATTAAACGATGTATACCCTCATCATAACCCTGCACGTGGCGTTGGCGATAATACTGATCATCTCGATACTCGTGTTCCAGACCAGCAAGGGCTCGGCGCTGAGCATGTTCGGCGGCGGCGGCGACGCGCTGTTCAACGCGGCCAGCGGCACCAGCTTCATCAAGAAGTTCACCGCGGTCTGCGCCGGCATGTTCGCCGTGACCTCGCTGCTGCTGACCATCTACGGCTCGAGCAACCGCTTCCGCTCCAAGGCTATCGAGAGCATGCAGCAGGAGATGCAGCGGCAGCCCGCTCCGGCCGCCGCTCCCGCGCAGCCCGCACCGGCTGCTCCCGCGGCCCCCGCCAAGAAGTAACCAGGCGGCCAGTAAAAAGAAAAGCCCCGCTGCGGCGGGGCTTTTCTTTTGGGGACATAACACCTATTTCCGCAGGAAATAGGTGTTATGTCCCCTATTTCATTACTTTGTTCTCGAAGGTGCGGATGATGTCCATCAGGTTCTCGGGGGACTTGGCCGAGAACAGGCGCTTGCGCAGCGTGAGGTTGGAGATGAGCCCGGAGAGCTGCGAGAGGATGTTGAGCTGCAGGGTGGGCTCGTTGAAAGGCGTCAGGATCATGAAGATCAGTTTTACGGGCTGGCTGTCGGGCGAGGGGAAGTAGATGCCTTCCTTGCTCTTGCCGAAGGCCAGCAGCGGCTTGGACAGCGAGGCCAGGCGGGCGTGGGGGAAGGCGGTCTGGTGGCCGAGGGCCGTGGAGAAGTTGGTCTCGCGTTTGATGATGGCCTTCAGGGCCTCGTCCTTGTCGAAGGTGGGGGAATGGGCGTGCAGGGCCGTCAGCACTTCCTCTATGGTCTCGAAGCGGCCGCCTTCTTTGAGTTCCATAACGCAGGCGGCGGGCTGCAGCAGGCCGCTCAGGAGCATCTTGGGGGGCTGCTCGAACTCGTCGCGTATTTCGCCGGTCAGTTCTTCTACGATGTCTTCCATGGTGAGCAGGCCTGTGGTCTCGCCCTTGGCGTTCTTGGCCAGGGCCAGCTGTATGCGCTTCTCCTGGAACTCGCGCAGCGCGCGCTCCACGGAGACTTCCTCCGAGATCTCGGCCAGCGGGCGCTTGACCGCGGCCAGGTCCGGGGCCGGGGCGGCGGGATTGAGCAGCGATTCGTAGAGGTCCTTGAAATGGATGTAGCCCACCGAGGTGCCGTCGGCGGCCACCAGCGGGTAGCGGGAGAAGCGCTTGGTCTTGATGAGCTTAAGGGTGTCGGCGGCGGGGGCCCCGACGGTGATGAAGCTGATGGCGCCGCGCGGCGTCATGACTTCCTTCACCCGGGTCTTGCCGAAGTCGAAGAGGTGTTCGAACATCATCAGCCTGCCCAGCGAGATCTTGCCGTGCTCCTGGCTCTGGCCCAGGATCATGCGCAGTTCCTCGTCGGAATGCAGCGCCTCGCTCTCGCCCGGCTTGATGTTGAACAGGCCCAGGAAGAAGTTGGCGCTCTTGTTGATGGCCAGCATGGGCAGGTAGGTGATCTTGTAGAAGACCTCCAGCGGGATGGCGCAGATCAGGGTGATCTTCTCGGGCATCAGAATGGCCAGGTATTTGGGGGCCTGCTCGCCTATTACCACGTGGATGCCGGTGATGGCGGCGAAGGCGATGACGAAAGAGACGGTGTGCAGGGCGGCGGCCGAGATGGGGAGGTTGAGCCAGTGGAAGCCGGGCTGCAGCAGGGCGGCCAGCGCGGGTTCGCCCACCCAGCCGAGGCCGAGGCTCGCCATGGTGATGCCCAGCTGTATGGAGGACAGGTAGGCGTCTATGTGCTGCACCTGTTTCTTGGCCAGCTTGGCCGAGGCTACGCCTTTGGCGGCCAGTTCTTCGAGGCGGGTGAAGCGCACCTTGACCAGCGCGAACTCGGACAGGACGAAGGCGGCGTTGAGCACGATGAGGACGGCGGCGATGGTGAGTTCCAGGAGGTATATCACGCCTATATTTTACAATTTAGGCCGCATTATTTGGTAAAATATGAATAGTTCTTTAAACAAACGATTTATGCGCGGGTGGTGGAACTGGTAGACACGCACGTTTGAGGGGCGTGTGCCTAACGGCTTGCGGGTTCGATTCCCGCCCCGCGCAAATTTAAAATATAACAGCAAAGGCGGGGAATAATCTTCCTCGCCTTTTAGTTTTGTGCGCTGCCGCGCCCGGCAGGATGGAACGCAAAAACAGGGTCACTGCGGTGTCGCTACGCTCCCCCCGCACACCGTGCTCGCCCTTCCCCGTCTCGGCCCTCGCGCTATGCAAGCTCGGGACGCAGAAAGTGTCGCTTCGCTCCACCCCGACAGGGTTTTGCTAACCCATCCTGCCGGTCACGGCGGGGGACTGAAATCCCGCCTGCTATTTTTATATCATTAACCTATGCTTTCTAAATATTTTAAACCTGCGCTCCTTAAAAAGATAGCGGCCAGGGCCGGCACGCCGGTCTACGTCTACTCCAAGGCCGCTTTTCTGAAGCAGGTGGGGGCTTACAAGAAGGCCTTCAAGGGGCTGGACCCGCTGTTCTGCTACGCCATGAAGGCCAACTCCAGCGGCGCGCTGTGCGCGCTGGCCGCCGGCGAGGGCTGGGGAGCCGACGTGGTGAGCGGCGGCGAGCTGTACCGCGCCCTGCGCGCGGGCTTCGAGCCGGGCAGGATCATCTTTTCCGGCGTGGGCAAAACGCCCGACGAGCTGGCCTACGCGCTGGAGAGCGGCATTCTTTTTATCAACGCGGAATCCTTCGAGGAGGTGCAGGAACTCGAGCGCGTGGCGCGGCGGCTGAAGCTGCGCGCGCCGCTGTCGCTGCGCCTCAACCCCGACGTGGACCCGCACACGCATAAGTATATTTCCACGGGCAAACTGGGCAGCAAGTTCGGCGTTTCCTTCGAGGAGGCGCAGAAGATCTATATGTACGCGGCCGAGTCGGCCCACCTCAAGCCGGTGGGCGCGCATTTTCATATAGGCTCGCAGGTGCATTCCGCGGCCCCCTACGGGCTGGCGGCCGGGCGCCTGGCGGCCTTCATCCTGCGGCTGGCCAGCCGCGGCGTCAACCTGCGATACGCCGACGCCGGCGGCGGCTGGGGCGTGAAGGAAGGCGAAGAGATGGTCGACCCGGCGGCGCTGGCGCGCGAGCTGGGAAGCGTGTTCGCCGGCACCGGCCTTAAGCTGATGCTTGAGCCGGGGCGCTCGGTGGCGGCCCCCTCGGGCGTGCTGCTGACCAGCGCGATCTACCGCAAGACCAGCGGCGAGAAGAATTTCATCATTGCCGACGCGGCCATGAACGACCTGGTGCGCCCCGCCCTGTACGGCGCGCGCCACCCGGTGGAACTGGTGGGCGGCGGCCGCGGTGCCCGGCGGCGCTGGGACATAGTGGGCCCGGTCTGCGAGAGCGGAGACTTCCTGGCCGAGGGCGTGACGCTGCCCGAGCCGGCCCCCGGCGCCTTACTGGCCGTCTACTCCGCCGGGGCTTACGGCATGTCCATGAGTTCGCAGTACAATTCCCGGCCGCGCGCGGCCGAGGTGCTGATCACCGGCCCGGCCTCGTGGAAGGTCATACGCCGCCGCGAGACCTACGCCGACCTGGTGGCCGCCGAGATAAAATAGGGCGCTGTCCCTATTTAATGAAAACGCCCCGCGAGGGGCGTTTTTATTTTAATGGGGGAAAGGGTCAGCGGGTCTCGAGGTAGTAGAGCAGCTGGCGCAGGCTTTCGGCCTGGGGCTCGGGGGGGAGCTGGACGGGCTGGGCGGGTACTTCCACCGGCTGCGGCAGCTGGGGGGCGTAGACCAGGCCGCGCAGCAGGCTCATCTTGGCGTACAGGTCGTCGCCGGGGCAGTCGGTTTTGCCCAGCTCGCGGTGGGCGTAGAAGCTGCTGATATTGACCGTGTAGGTGTCCTTGACGTAGCGGCCCACGGCGACGAAGGAGTCCTGCGTGAGCTGGGTGAATTTGTCGTGGGCGGGGGCGTGGTAGTTGCCCATGATGGAGATGCCCACATTGCCGGTATTGCGGTTCTTGACGTGGGAGCCGAGGACGTTGATGGGGCGGCCCTCGAAAACGTTGCCGGCGGGGTCTATGAGGAAATGGTAGGCGATGTCGTTCCAGCCGCGGCCGTTCTGGTGGAAATCCTGTATGAACTGCATCTCGATGACGGCGTCGTCGAAGGTTTTGGGGTAATGGGCCTGCGTGTGGTGCAGGGTGAAGAAAAAGGGGGCGTGGCGGGTGTAGGCTTCTTTGGGGGGATTGGCTTTCCACTCGGCGCGGCGGTGCAGTTTGAAAGGGGCGGCGGCCGGTACGAACAGGTCCGGCTCCGGCACATAGGCGGCGGTGGAGACCTCTGCCGGGGCCTCCCTCTCGCGCAGGTCGCCCTCGGTGAGCAGCTCGGTGGCGTAGATGACCAGGCTCTGGTTGTTCTTGAGGCCCAGGTCGGTGACGAGGATCTTGACGGGCTGGCGGGTGAGGGAGGGCGCCTTGTACCTGGCCCAGAAGCGGCCGTTGGGGAAGCGGCGGAAGCCGGTCTGGCGGTATTCGACGTCGGCCGCGAAGAAGGACCTGCCCTTGCCCAGCAGGTCCAGGCGCATGTCAGGCTCGGGCATAAGGCCCTGCAGCAGCACCACGTCATAATCTTTGCCGGGCAGCTCGCTGAAGCGGCCCGCGTAGGTAACCTGGCCGTCGCTCTTGGCCTTCACGTCCAGCGTGAGGGGATACGACTGGCCCGCGAAGACGAGGTCTTTCTCGTCGCCGGCCTGGGCGTAAGCTAACACGGGAGCGAGCAGCAGCGGGAGAAGTAGTTTTATCATAGCTCTATCTAAATTATAACTGTATTAGTTTTTCGCGGCAGGGCCAAAGGGCCTAGGTGCATCTGGGCCCTTAGGGCTAAGCCTGCGGAGGCCGGCGTCTGTAGAGCAGCGCCGAGGCCAGCACATTGCGGAAATCCATAACGGCCGTCTTGAGGCCCTCGGCCCCGTCCAGGAAACCCAGCTTGAAGATATAGGCCGAGAGGAAGCGGGTAAAGGGGCGCAGCAGGATGAACAGTCGGCTGCGGCCTTTGAGGGCGTAGGAGCGGCAGAGTATCTCGCTGTAGAAGGCCAGCTTCTTCTCCATGTCGGCCGGGGTGGAATAGGGGTAATGCAGCAGCGGCTCGGAGAGGGCGGCCACCGGGCCGTCCACCTGCAGGCGCTCGTGCACCGGCAGCGGCAGGAATCTGGCCCGGCCCCGGGCGAACAGGCGCAGCTGCGTGTCGGGGTATTTGCCGCCGTGGCGCAGCCAGCGGCCGAAATAGAAATTCTTGCGGGGCAGAGCAGCGGCGGCCGCGCCGCCGGGGGCGGCTATGAAGCGCTTTATCTCGGCGCGCAGGGCGGGGGAGATCTCCTCGTCGGCGTCCAGGATGAAGACCCAGTCGCCCGTGGCCTGGTCTATGGAGAACTGCTTGTTGACGTAGACGGCCTGGCTGTTGGGCCTGGCGAAATACTTTATGCTGAAATCGCGGGCGGCCAGCGCGGTGCCGTCGGTGGAACCGCAGTCGACGAAGATCACCTCTTCGGCCCAGGCGGCGCTCGCCAGCGACCGGGCGAGGTTGGCTTCCTCGTTGTGGGCTATCATGGCTATGGAGACGGTGGGCATCAGGCCAGTTCCTCGAAGACTTTGACGGTGGCGGCGGCGAAGGCCGCGGTGGAAAATCCGGCGGCGGCGCGCGCGCGGTTGGCGGCGCCCAGGGCGGCCGCCGCGGCCGGGTCGGCCAGGAGCAGGCTTATCTTTTCGGCCAGGGCCGCGTGGTCGCCCGGCGGCACCAGCCAGGCGGCGTCCACGTACTCCGGCAGGCTGCCGGCGGAGGTGGAGACCAGCGGGCGGCCGGCGGCCAGCCATTCCAGCGCGGCGCGGCTGACGGCCTCGCTGCCCAGCGAGGCGATGACGCCGATGTCGCAGCCGGTCATGAACTTGAACGGCCCGTCGACGCGGCCGTGAAAGACCACGGAGGCGTCTATCTCCAGGTCTTCGGCCTGGCGCAGCAGGTCGGCATACTTGAGATTGGCTTCATAGCCGGCGAGGTGGAACTCGGCGGCCGCGCCGCGGCCCAGCAGCAGCGCCGCGGCTTTCAGGAAAACTTCGTGGCCTTTTACCGGGTCCAGGCGGCCCAGCAGGCCGATCTTGATCTTGCCGCCGGGCTGCGGCGGGGTAAGGGGGGGCAGGTCTATGCCCTGGCGTATCACCCGCACGCCCTCGCCGAGGCCCGCCTGCCAGTATAGTCCTTTGATATACTCGGAGGCGGCCACGGTGCGGCGCACGGCCCGCTGGGCGAAGCCGGACGAAGGCACTCGCACGTCGGCCTTTACCCGCACCAGGGGCAGGCCCAGCAGCGCGCCTATGGTCTGGGTGCGGCCGGTATGGGCGCAGACGGCGTCGAATTTTCCGGCGGCGGCCGCCTTGCGCAGGCGCCATACGGCCGACGGCAATTGTAAATGCTGCTTGCGGCCGGGCAGGGGGAGGCTGGAGAAACCCTCGCGGGCGGCGAAGGCCTGGGCCGCGCTGCCCTCGGGGCAGGCGAAAACGACGGAGTGGCCCGCGGCGCGCAGCGCCAGGGCCTGGTCGAAGGCGTAAGCGGCCAGGCCGCTATTCCAGGGGATGTCTATGGCGCTTAAAATTTTCAATCGCTGCCTCGTAGCATTTCAGGGTAAGGGCCGCCATGCGGGGGGATGAGAAATCCTCGCGGCGGCGGTGGGCTTCGGCGGCCAGCCTGGCGCGCAGTTCGGGGTCGCGGATGAGGCGCAGCGCGGCCTGCGCCAGCGCCTCGTGGTCGCGGGGCGGCACGGTGAGGCCGTTGGCCCCGTCCTCCACCACGTCGGTGATGCCGCCGGCGGTGGTGGCCAGGAGCGGCAGGCCGGCGTTCATGGCTTCCACCAGCACGCTGCCCATGCCCTCCTCGCAGGAGGACAGCACGAACAGGTCCAGGGCGGCCAGTATTTTATACGGGTCCTTGCGGTAGCCGATGAGCTTGAAGCGGTCCTGGATCCTGAGCATGCGCGCCAGGTGCGCGGTCTTCTCGGTCAGCGGGCCCTCGCCGGCTATGAGGAAATAGGTGTCTGGGGCTTCCTTGAGCACGTCGGCGGCGGCGCGCACCATGTTCTCGGGGTCCTTGTGCGGCACCAGCGCTATCAGCGAGCCGGCCCAGAAGGCGTCCTTGGGGATGGCCAGCTCGGCGGCCAGCCCGGCGCGGGCGGCCGAGCGGTAAGCGGGGAACTCGCCCGGCTTCCACGGGGTATCGTCGAGGTCTATGGTGCTGTTGACCACGGCCACCTTCTCCTCGGGCACGCCGGCGCGCAGCAGGATGTCCCTGACGGCCTCGGAGATGGCGATGACGGAATGGGCCTTGGAATATTTATAGCGGGCGGTGAAGGAGCCGGGGATGAAGTCCACGCGCCGGTGCGCCACGCGCACGCAGTCGAGGCCGGCCGAGGCCAGCCAGGAGACGCCGGCGGTGTGGCCGGTGTGGGAGTGCAGCACCGGCGGGAAATTTCCGGCCGGCAGGCTCTTGAGGGCGCGGCGCAGCAGCAGCGCCGAGAGCGGGTCCCATTCGAAATAATAGGGCAGGGTGAACGTTTTGAAATTTTTGCGCAGGGCGGCGGCGTGCAGCGGCGAGCCATGGCGGCAGACCACGGTGTTGTCGTGGCCGAGGCGGTCCAGTTCCTTGACCAGGTACAGCATCTGGCGCTGGCCGCCGCGGAGCTCTTTTCCGTCGTCGAGGTGGAATACGGTGAGGCGGTTGTCCATAGGTATATTCTAACAATTATGCGGGCGGCCGTCCCGGGCGGAGAGCAGGCGGCGCACCAGCGCCGGGACTTCGTCCTGAGGGATTTCGGCGGGGGAATCCGTGAAAAGGGCCAGCAGCGGGTGGAACTTGCCGCGCGGGGCTATCCTGGGCACCCAGCTGCGCTGGAAGACGCCGACGCAAGGCGTGCCCAGGGCGCTGGCGAGGTGCAACGGGCCGGAATTATTGCCGACGAAGACGGCCGCGCGCGAAACGGCGTAGGCCAGGTCGGCTATGCTCAGGCCGAGGTCGCAGGAGAAGACCAGGTCCGCGGGGCGGGCGGCGTAGGGGCCGAGGGCGGTGCGGTTGAAAAGTTCCTTCTCGGCGGGGGAGACGTTGACTAGCACGCGCAGGCCGGCGGCGGCCAGCGGCTCCAGTACGGCGGGCCAGGCGAGGAGGGGAAGATTGCGGGCTGGGTTGCCGGAGAACGGGTGGACCACGGCCCAGCCGCCGGTAAACAGTTCGCGCGCCGCGCGGGACTCGCCGTAGGCGGCGGGGGACAGCGGGTAGCTCAGTTCGCCGGGATCGCGGCCCAGGAAGGCGGCCAGCAGGGCGCGGCAGGAGTCCAGCACGTGGGGGCCTTTGACGGTTACTGGGTCGGTGGCGAAGGCCCCTTTGGCGGAGTAGCGGCGGCCTATGCCGGCCAGCAGGCAGGCGAGGTTCTTTCGCCAGTTGCCGTGCACTATCAGCGCGGCGTCGAAGCGCGCCCGGCGCAGGGCCAGGATGGTGCGGAGGAAAGGCAGCAGGCCGCCCTTGCCGGCGCCCGGCGAGCGGTCCCAGAAAGGGTCGCAGCGGTAATGCTCTATATGCGCCCCGGCCAGCGGCACCACGGCGCGCGAGTAATCCTTGGTCCACCAGGCCGCGCCGAGGCCGTCGACGCCGCGGAGGGCTTCGTGGATGGCGAGACTGATGACAGTGTCGCCTACATTATCCAGCGAGACGATAAGGACTTTCATAATAAAAAAGCCCCCTTGCGGGGGTTTTTTCGGCGGGGTGGTTCCCATGCCCGTGGCTCCACCGGACCACTTGCCGCTCGGCGAGCGGCCCCATCCAAAAAAAGCCCCCTTGCGGGGGCGTTAAATTTGGTGGACGTGACAGGGATCGAACCTGCGACCTCCTCCATGCCATGGAGGCGCTCTCCCAGCTGAGCTACACGCCCGAAATACAACTTCTTAAAGAACTGTATATATTCTACAAAAAGAACCGGGTGGGTTCAAGAAAAAAATTAACATCGCGCGCCGCGGGGGCGGAAATCGGCCCGCCGCCCCCAGGCCTCCGGTGCGTGGTTTTTGAGGAGGGGGCGGCAATTAATGTAAAATTATATTAATCTGCGGTAACGGAGCATTACTTAATGAAGATCAAATCGTTCAACGTCATTCCCAACCTCCCGGACAGCCTGAAGGCCTTAGACGAGCTGTCGACAAATATGTGGTTCACCTGGAACTGGGACGCCATCATGATGTTCGTCAGCATCAATGAGGACCTGTGGCACCGCTCCCACCGCAACCCCAAGTGGATCCTGGGCACGCTGGCCCCCGAGCGCCTAGACGAGCTGAGCCGGGACAACAACTTCCTGGGCCGGCTGGGGGAGATAAAGAAGAAGTTCGAGGATTACATGTCCTACAAGGACACCTGGTTCGCCAAGAACGCCGACGCCCAGGACAAGGACATGCTGGTGGCCTACTTCTCCATGGAGTACGGCATAGGCGAGGGGCTGCCGATCTACTCCGGCGGCCTGGGCATGCTGTCGGGCGACCATCTTAAATCCTCCTCCGACCTGGGCATGCCGCTGGTGGGCGTGGGCCTCCTTTATAGGAAGGGCTACGTGCAGCAGGTGCTCAACCGCGACAACTGGCAGACCGAGCGCTACCCCGAGAACGACTGGTACAACATGCCGGTGCAGATAGTGAAGGACCACGCCGGCAAGCCGCTGCGCGTGGAGGTGGACCTGGCCGGAGAGCGCGTGCAGGTGGGCGTCTGGAAGGTGCCCGTCGGGCGCGGTTCCCTGTTCCTGCTCGACACCAACCTGCCCGAGAACGCCCCGGCCTCCCGGACGATCACCGAGCAGCTTTACGGCGGCGACCGCGAGAACCGCATCCGCCAGGAGATAGTGCTGGGCATCGGCGGCGCGCGCGCGCTGGAGGCCATGGGCCTCAAGCCCACCGTCTTCCACGTCAACGAGGGGCACAGCGCCTTCCTGCTCTTCGAGCGCATCCGTCACCTGATGAAGAGCCGCGGCCTGAGTTACGCCGAGGCGCGCGAGATAGTGTGGGCGTCCTCCGTGTTCACGACGCATACCCCGGTGATGGCCGGCAACGAGTACTTCGACTTCGAACTGGTGCGCAAGTATTTCGAGACCTACTCCAAGGAACTCGGTCTGACTTTCCCCGAGTTCCTGGACCTGGGCAAGGAAGAGCACACCTCCATGGGCTTCTGCATGACCGTCGTGGCCATGAAGCTGTCCGCCTTCCTCAACGGCGTGAGCCTGCTGCACCGCGACGTGTCGCGCGACATGTGGCACAAGCTGTGGCCCGGCCTGCCGCGCTACGAGGTGCCGATCGAGGGCATCACCAACGGCGTGCACACCTGCAGCTGGATCAGCCACGAGCATCACCAGCTTTACAGCAGGGCGCTCTCCGGCGGCCATAACGGCGTGCCGGATTCCTGCGACTGGCCCAAGATCACCGAGATCGACGACAAAGAATTCTGGGACACGCACATGCTGCGCAAGGTCAAGCTGGTCAAGCTGGTGCGCGAGCGCCTGCGCCGGCAGCATACCCGCCTGGGCGCGGACCGCACCGTGCTCGCCGAGATCGAGACCGTGCTCAACCCCGAATACCTGACCATCGGCTTCGCGCGGCGCTTCGCCACGTACAAGCGCGCCACGCTGTTCATGCGCGACCTGGAGCGCCTGCTGCAGCTCGTGACCGACGAGAACATGCCGGTGCAGTTCGTGTTCGCCGGCAAGGCACACCAGGCCGACGCGCACGGCAAGGAATTCATCAAGCAGGTGGCGCGGCTGTCGCTGGACAAGCGCTTCAAGAACCGCATCATCTTCGTGGAAGACTACAACATGAACGTCGCCCGCTACATGGTGCAGGGCGTGGACGTGTGGATGAACAACCCCATCCGCCCGCTCGAGGCCAGCGGCACTAGCGGCATGAAAGCCGTCATCAACGGCGTCATGAACCTCTCCGTGCTGGACGGCTGGTGGCCCGAGGGCTACTCGCCGGACGTGGGCTGGGCCATCGGCGGCACCGAGGCCTATAACTCGGACGAGGAGCGCGACTACGTGGAGGCGGAGAGCATCTACAACCACATCAAGAAGATGGTGGCGCCGCTCTACTACCAGCGCGACGAGCAGGGCCTGCCGCGCGGCTGGATCAAGATGATGAAGGCCTGCGTGCAGAAGCTGGTGCCTCATTTCAACACCAACCGCATGGTGCGCGAGTACCACGAGAAGTTCTACTCGCACGCGCACCGCTCCTCCAAGAAGTTCCTGGAGAACTCCCGCGTGGCCGAGATCGCCCGCTGGCGCCGCAAGCTGGAAGACAACTGGCCCCGCGTGAAAGCCGTGGTGGACCAGTTCAAGCCGGAGATGGAGGTGCACGCCGGGGCCAGGCTGCCGGTGAGCGCCGTGGTGTGGCTGGGCGACCTGACGCCCGAGGACGTGGACGTGCAGCTCTATATCGGCGCGGCCGGCGGCGAAGCGATGTTCAAGGACGGCAAAGCCGTTTCCATGACGCACGACGCGCGCATGGGCGACGCCTACCTCTACAAGGGCGAGGTGCCCTGCTACAAGAGCGGGCGCCATGACTTCGCGGTGCGCGTGCTCGGCCGGCACCCGGACGCGGTGAACGCGCTGATGCCGCTGTACCTGAAGTGGAGCGAGGAATAGCGCGCCCGCGGTATTGTGTTGCGCGTTAAAATATATATAATAGTTCTAACGGCCGGAAACGGCCCGGTAGTATGCGGAAATAAATAGAGAGGTAAATAAGCAAATGGCAAAAGGTAAAGTAAAGTGGTTCAACGACAAGAAGGGGTTCGGTTTCATCATCCCGGAGGACGGCTCCAAGGACCTCTTCGTCCATCACTCTTCCATTCAAGGCGAAGGCTTCAAGACCCTGGCTGAAAACCAGGAAGTGGAGTTCGAAACCGAGAACACCGACAAGGGCCCCAAAGCGGTCAACGTGACCAAGACCCAGGCCCCCAAGTAAGCTTAACTTACCTTGGACATATCCGGCCCCGCCAAAAAGCGGGGCCGGATCTTTTATGGGGGGGGGACGTTCTTAACTATTGGACTATTTGCAAAGACATGAGCAACGAGCCGGGGTATGCCGTCATTCCCGCTGTGTTCCGCAATAGTCCAATAGTTAAGAACGTCCCCTAATAATAGAGGAACTCTCTTTTGGTGATTTCGGGGGCGGACTGGGTGTCGGGGAGGCGGTTGCCGTTGTAGACGATGGAGCGGGCTTTGCGCTGCTCGGTCCAGTTGCCCTTGGCGTCGTACTTGTAGGAGTAGGCGTACTCGTACTTGGGCTCGGCGGCGTCGGCGTCGTAGACCAGCTCCTTCTCGGGGCGGCCCTTGGCGTCGCAGTAGATCTCGACGCGCGTCATGGGCTGTTCGCCCGAGTCGTAGGTGGTGGCCACCTCGCGGCGCAGCGTGCCGTCCTCGCGCAACTCGTAGACCGTCTTTTTGCGCAGCTCGTTGCTGCCGCCGTATACGGAGTGCGTTCGCGAGGCTGCGGCCTTGTTCCAGGCCCAGGCGTCGCGGCTCAGCTGGCGGCCGTCGAAATCGTTGACCGTGGTCTCGGTCAGGTTGTTCTTCTTGTCGTAGACGTGCAGGGTGACGCTCTCGAGGTTCATCAGCGGGTCGAAGGCGTGCTCCTCGGCCGTGAAGCCGGCCTTGGTATAGAGGCGCAGGATGCGGCGCACCGGCTTGCGGGCGCTCTCGCGGCCCTGGGAGGGGGAGGCGTCGAACACCGTGACGATGCCGAAGTCGGCCTTCTTGTGCCGGCGGCAGAAATCGTCCATCGAGGACTGCGCCTCGCCGCTGAAAGTGGTGGTCAGCTTCTCCTCGGACTTGCGGCCCTCGCAGAAGGCGCGGGCCTCCTCCTTCTCGAGGTACGTGAAAGCGTGCTTGAGCACCAGGTTCTTGCCGTCGTACTCCGCCTCCTCGGTCTTCATGCCGTAGAGGTCGCAGGCCAGCGTGTTGACGGCCTTGGGCGAACCCTCCAGCCACTCCTTGCCGCGCCGCAGCGGCTGCATGCGCAGCACCTTCAGCGCCCGGGTTCTGGGCTTGAGCTCCGGGCATTTGAGCTCGGTCTGGGCGGCGGCGGGCAGGCCGAGGGCGAGTATGGTCAGGAAAATAGCGGTTTTCATTTTGTCTCCCGTGCGAGTCGTAAATATATTATACTTTTACTGAATTTAAATTGCCGCAATTTCCGCACCGGAGGACAAATGACCGACAATAAAGAAGGCGCCAAGCCGATGCAGCTGGAAGTGCAGATGGACGAGGCCACCGCGCAGGGCACCTACGCCAACCTCGCCGGCGTCACCCACAGCGAGACCGAGTTCATCTTCGATTTCCTGTTCCTGCAGCCCAACCAGCCCAAGGCCAAGCTGCGCTCGCGCATCATCTCCAGCCCCGTGCACACCAAGCGCTTCCTGCTCGCCCTGCAGGAGAACATCAAGCGCTACGAGGAACGCTTCGGCGCCATCCCCGAACGCGCGGTCAACCTGACGCAGGGCCACAGCTGAGCCTGGCGGGGGAAAAGAAAAAGCCCGGGAGGTCCCGGGCTTTTTCTTTTGGCGGGGAGCTTACTTGCTGCCCTGCAGCAGGAAGGCCTGCTTTTCCACCGGCAGGTGGCAGTTGAGCTGGTAGCCCTTCTGCTTCACGCGGGTCAGGGCGTCGCGCGCCATTTCGTCGAGCTGCTCGTCCGAATAGTCCGGGTGGGCGTGCCACAGCACCAGGTCGCGCGCCTGTGCCTTCTCCACCGCGAAGTCCACCACCACCGACAGGCCGGAGTGGCCCTGCTTCTTGAACGTCTCGTAATCCTTGTCGTTGTAGACGGCGTCGTGGACGAAGATGTCCGAGCCCTTCACGAAGCCGCCGAGCTTCTCGTCGTAGTCCTGGAAGGCGGTGGCGTCGCCCCAGATCTCGCTGTCGGGGCAATAGGAAATGCGCCGGCCCAGGATGTCCAGCACGTAAACGAGCGTGCTGGTGGGGTGGTTGGCGTACATAGCCGACAGCTTGACCCCGGGGAACAGCTCGTAGTTGTCCTCGAGGATCTCGTAGATATCGATCTTGGCCTTCGGGGCCTGCTTGGTCAGGGAGAACGAGCTGTAGAACGTGGCCTGCGCCACTTCCTTGAGCGTCTTCTCAGGGTCGTTGGAGCCGATGAGGTGGATATTGAAGTGCGGGTCGTGGATGGGCGCGAAGCGGCCCAGGCCCAGGATATGGTCCATGTGGAAATGCGTCAGGCAGATCCAGATGTCCTTATAGTAGCGCTTCTTCTCCGCTATTTCCTTGCCGAGTTCGACGATGCCGGTGCCGGCGTCGAAGATGAAGATGTGCTCTTTGGTCTCCACCGAGAGGCAGGAGGTCTGGCGGCCGTAGCGCGAGGCCGAGTTGGGCAGCGTGGCGGGCAGGCCGCGGGCGCCCCAGACCGTCATGCGGATCTGGCCGGCGTCGAGGTCGCTGGCCTGCGGGTGCTCTTCCTCGCGGATGATGGCGGGGGCGGCCGCCGGCGCGTCGGCCGGGGACGGGACGGGAGCCGCGCCGTCGAGGATGCTCTTGACCGTGTTGGAGAAGGTCTCCACATTGTAGGGTTTCTGCAGGAAGAAATCGGCGCCGAGCTGGAAAGCGCGCTGCTTTTCCACGTCGTAGGACTTGCCCGAGACCACGATGATCTTCATGTGTCTGAGCGCGGGGTCCGACTTGACGGACTTGCAGATGTCCATGCCGGTGATGCCGGGCATCATGATGTCGGTCACGATCAGGCGCGGCATCTGGGCCTTGATGGTGGGGATGGCCTCGAGGGAGTCCTGGACCAGCGTTACGGTGTAGCCCGCGTCGGTGAGGAGGTCGCGGGAAAGTTCGCCGACCATGGGGTCGTCGTCTACGATGATGATATCGGGGTTTGCCATTGTTTTCTCCGCTCGCTGACGCTATTTACTATAATAGTATAAATTAATCCCGTTAAGGAAATGTTACACCCCCGTTAAATTATGATGAGGATAATCGCCGGAACGCACCGCGGAAGGAAGATCTTCTCGGTACCCAAAGACAAATTCGTCAAGCCGATCTCGGCGAGGATACGCCAGTCCTTCTTCGACATCGTGCGGCCGTACATCACGGGCGCCGTGCTGCTCGACCTCTACGCGGGCGTGGGCACCGTGGGCCTGGAGGCCCTCAGCCGCGGCGCCTCCAAGGTGGTCTTCGTCGAGAAGGAAGGCATCTGCGTCAAGACCATCGAGAAGAACATCGCCGCGCTGGAGTTCACCGACAAGGCCAAGGTGCTCAAGGCCGACGTGCTCAGCGGCCTGAAATGGCTGGAACACTTTTCCGACTACAAGGGCTACGACATCGTGTTCATGGGGCCGCCTTACCGCACCTCGGAGAACCTGCCGCTGTTCTACAGCGTCGAGACGCTCACCCTGCTCTCCGAGGCCAAGATAGTCACCCCGACGGCCCTGATAGTGGTGCAGCACCACAAGAAAGAGGTGCTGACGCCCGTCCCCGGCCTGGAGCACGTGCGCCACGAGCGCTACGGCGACACCGACGTGGACTTCTTCCGGCCGGTGAAATGATCTTCGATCCGTTCGAGCTCAACTACAGCAAGATCCGGGCCTACCTGGACTGCCCTTTCCTCTACCGCTACATCTACGCCGAGCGCAAGTTCGCGCCGCAGACGCCGCATTCCTCGCTGGGCCTCTCCGTGCACCGGGCGCTGGGCGCCTTCCACGCCCGCCCCGGCGACCTGGGCGACCTGCTGCAGTATTACGAGGACAACTGGATACACCACGGCTACGGCCGCGCGCAGGAGAGCATGGAGTTCTACAACCGCGGCGCGCGGGTGCTGGAGGCCTGGTGGCTGCACTGGCAGGCCAACACGGCGGTTGTGCTGTACTCCGAGAAGCACTTCGAGTTCCCTTTCGAGAAATGGCGGATCAAAGGCACCATCGACCGCGTGGACAAGCTGCCCGGCGGCCTGGTGGAACTGCTCGACTACAAGATGGGCTTCGAGGACCGCAACGAGTGGGACGTGGCGGGCAGCCTGCAGCTGAAGATCTACGCGCTGGGGCTCGCCCGCGCGCTGCGCCAGAAGGTGGGCGCCACCGGCTACTTCATCCTCACCTCCCTGCAGAAAGTGTCGCTGCCTTACGACCCGTCGGGCGAGGAGGCCACGCTGGCCCTCATCCGCGAGGCCGGCGACAAGATGCTGGCCCTGACGATGGACCGCAAGGGCAACTGCCCGCGCTGCCCCATCCGCCGGCTCTGCCCCGAATCCACCGCCAAAGAAGACTAGGCGCCGCCGCCTGAAAAAGAAAAGCCCGGGCAGTCCCGGGCTTTTCTCTTAGCGCTGTACGCCGGCCGGCGGCGCCGCGGAGGCGTTCTCCGGCGGCGGCAGGTGGGGGAGGTTCTTGGCTTCCTTGTAGATCTGCAGGAAGACGATGACGCAGGAGATCAGCAGCGGGCCGAGGAACAGGCCCAGCGGCCCGTACACCTTCATGCCGCCGATGATGCCGAGGAAGAGCAGGAAGATGGGCAGCTTGGCGCCCTTGCCTATCAGGATGGGCCGCAGGATGTTGTCGGTCAGGCCCACGGCCACCGCGCCCCAGATCAGCACGAACAGGGCGGTCTTGGTCCCGGCGAGGAAGTACATCAGGGCGCTGAGCGGCAGCCAGACCAGGCTGGTGCCGACGAAGGGCACCAGCGCCGCGAAGGAGGTGAGCAGGCCGAACAGGGCCGGGGCTTTCACGCCGGCCAGCCAGTAGCCGAACGCGCCGATGAAGCCCTGGATGAGGGCCGTCAGCAGCAGGCCGCGCACGACGGCCATGGTGGTGATGTAGAGCTGGTTGGCCACGCGGTGCTTGTACTCCTGGTCCATGGGGAGGAGGTCGATGAGCCAGTGCAGGAAGCGCTCGCCGTCGCGGAACAGCGCGAACAGCGAGAACACCATGACCATGAAATTCACGAGGAAGAAGAAGATGTTCTTGATCAGGCCGGTGCCGGATCTGGTGATCTTCTCCTGCAGGCCCTTCACGCTGGTGGTGAGGATCTCGCCCAGGTCTATGTTGAGGTAGGACTTCACGCTCTCGGGCAGGGGGATGTCGAGGTCTTTAAGGGAGAGGGCGCTGAGCCACTCGTTGGTGCGCGGGTAGAGGTCCCGGGATTCGTTGAGCAGCAGCCAGCCGAAGATCAGCAGGGGCAGGGCCAGGGTGAACACGGCGATGAACGTGCTGGCGGCCGCGGCCGCTGAGCGGTTGGAGACTATCCGCTTGCGGATCCAGGCGTGCAGCGGGTAGAAGATCAGCGCGAAGGCCGCGGCCACCACGAGCGCCCCGATGAAGGGCGACAGGATGTGCAACAGCTGGTAGAGCAGGAAGATCAGGATGCCGAAGAAGAAGATCAGGAAAAGCTGGGCCTTGTCGAAGCGCAGCAGCTTCGGGGGCGCGGGGGTTGCGGTCATAGCACCATTATAGATAAAGAGGGCGCGCTGTTGCTATAATCGGTAGATGGGGAAACTTACGGCAGCGCTGGCCCGCGGAGAAGTGACCACCTTCTCGAGGAGTTCGTACGAGGTGGTCTTCTCCGTGTTCATGATCGCGCTGGCCTATTTCTACCGCGACAACCCGCAGATCGTCTATCCGCGCATCCTCTACTTCTTCGTGCTGCTGCTGGGCGCTAATTTCGTTTTTAACCGCCTGCTCAAGACCCGCGCCTCGGTCAGCCTCTGGGTGCTGGACCTGATGCTGCTGGCTAATTTCTGGATCATCACCGGGGTGCTGTACTATTCCGGCGGCAACGGCTCCTACTTCTGGGTGCTGTACCTGCTGCCGGTCTTCGCCGCCTCGCTGATGGCCAGCGTGAAGGACGCCGCCGGCGTGGTGCTGCTCTGCGCGCTGGGGCTGGCCGTTTTCAACTGGCCCCTCTCCGGCATGGACCTGGCCGCTTTCCTTGCGCTGGCGGTCAAGGTGGCCGTGCTGGCTTTCTCGTCGGCGGTGGTGTTCCGCACTTCCCAGTCGCGCAAGGCCGCGGAGGCGGGGATGGCCTTCAAGCGCGCGCAGGTGGAGAAGCTGGAGCGCGAGGTGCTGGCCAAGGAGTCCGAACTGGTCAAGAGCGCCACGGCGGGCGAGGTGGGCGCGCTGGTGGGCGGCGTGATGCACGACCTGGGCAATTCCGTTTCGGTGATCCTGCTGAGCGCGCAGCTGATGGAGCAGGACGAGGAACTAAAGCGCGAGGACCTGGGGCGCATCATGAAGGCGGCGCGCTTCTCCAAGAGCATGATCTCCAGCGCCATGAGCATCGTGCGGGGCCAGGAGTACGCTTTCGAGGAATTTCAGCTGGGCGAGGCGGCCGAGGGGGCCGCGCTGCTGACCGAGTACCACGCCCGCAAGCGCGGGGCCGCGGTGGAGCTCAAGGTGGCGCCGGATCTGCCCCAGATACGGGGCAGCCGGGCGCACGTGGAGCGCGTGCTGGTGAACACCCTGCTCAACGCCCTCTCTTTCGTGCCCGCCGAGGGCGGGCGCGTGACGCTGGCGGTGCGCGCCGAGGGGGCGGAGGCCGTTATAGAGGTGGAGGACAACGGGCCCGGTTTCCCGACGGCGCTGCTGGCCGGCGGCGTAAAGGCCTTCGGCACCACGCGCAAGGAGAAAGGCGGCACGGGGCTGGGGCTGTTCGTCTGCTCCCAGGTGGCCCGCCGTCACGGCGGCACCATGGTGCTGTCCAATGTTCCCGGCGGCGGCGCGAGGGTGATAGTGCGGCTGCCACTGGCGGGGCCGGTTAACTAGCCGGCGGCGGGGGAAAATAAAAAAGCCCGGGCAGCCGGGCTTTCTCATTTGCGGGGGGGGGGTCAGTTCCAGAACAGCAGTGCTATGGCGGTACCCAGCAGCACCCGGTAGACCAGGAACGGGGCCAGGGTGCGGCGCTTAACCCACGCCATCAGCAGCCAGATGAAGGCCAGGCCGGAGAGGAAGGAGGCCGCCAGGCCCCAGGCGAAAGCCGCGTTGAGCTGGTCGGGCGTGATCTTGCGCGCCTCCAGCAGGCCGGCGCCGAGTATGACCGGCGTCGACAGCAGGAAGGAGAGACGGGCCGCCGCCGAACGGCGGTAGCCTATGAAGAGGGCCGCCATGATGGTCATGCCCGAGCGCGAGGCGCCGGGCATCAGCGCCACGCACTGGGCCAGGCCCACCAGCAGCGCGTGCTGCCAGGTGAAGGCTTCCTCGTCGAGCCGCTGCGCCGGGTCGCGGTCGGCCGCGTAGATGACGAAGGAGAAGAACACCAGATTGAAGGCGATCCAGAGCGGGTCGCGGAAGACGGTCTCGGCGTAGTCGTTGAGGGCGAGGCCGGCTACGGCGGCCGGCACCGAGGCCAGCGCCAGCAGCCACAGCAGGTTCCCGCCGGGGGCGCGCGGCGCCGTGAAGGCGTCGCGGAAGATCTTCACCCAATCCTTCGCGAAATAGATCAGCACGGCCAGCAGCGTGCCCAGGTGCAGCATCACGTCGTAGGCCAGGCCCTGGTACTCCCAGCCGAACAGCCGCGGCGCCAGCGCCAGGTGGGCGGAGCTGGAGATGGGGAGGAATTCCCCGGCGCCCTGCAGTATGCCTAAGATTATCGCCTGAAGTTCAGTCATGTCTTATCTCCGTTCCCGGGTAATAGTGCTTGAGGATGTCCCTGTACTTGAAACCCCTGCGCGCCATGCCTTCGGCGCCCCACTGGCACATGCCCACGCCGTGCCCGCTGCCCACGCCGTCGAGAAAAACATAGTCCTTGCCCTGCAGGAGGCTGAACCACGAGCTGCGCACGGCGTTCCAGCCTGCCCGGCGGCCTATGCCGTGGTAGAAATCGGTGGCGGACACCGCGACGCGGCGGCGCTGCGTCTGTATCTCCAGCCGCGCCACGCGGCCGCTGGCGCCCCAGGCCGAGGCCTTGAGGCCCAGGGCCGTCTCGTCTGGCAGGATCCAGCGGGCCTGGCGGGCCAGGCGCGTGAGGCCGGTGTAGTAGATCTTGGTCTTCCAGCGGAAGCCCGGGGCGATGGAACAGTAGGGTTTGCCAGGGGGGCCGTCCCTGACTCCGGCGAGGTAGGGCTTGCCCGGAAAGGGCCAGACGCGCGTCATGTCCTCGGTGTGGCCGCCGCAGGCGGAGTGGTAATAGGTTTCGGCCGGGGTGCCGGCGTAATAGAGCACCTCGCCGGCGGTGGCCTCGGCGGCCTCGCGGGCGCGCCGCTTAACGGCGGCCGATCCGGTGTAGAGCTGGCAATGGGTGGAGTCGCAGAGGTTGTAGCCCTCGCCGGAGTGCGCCTGGTAATGTTTGCGCGCGTAGGTGCGCGCGGCCACTGCCTGGGCTTTGTAAGCCTCGGGGTGGGCCAGGTCGGCCGCCTCGCCGCTCACCACGCCGGCGATGTATTCTTCCAGCGGCAGGCGGTTGACTATCCGCAACCGCCCCTGCCTGGCGGAGAAATCCAGTTCGCCGCGGTAAAGGCGGCGCGGCAGGCCTTTGCCGGAGATCCAGACGCCGCCGCGGGCGCGCAGCGTCCTGGCCGGGCCGGCCCGGTAGCGGCCCTCCAGCGTTACCATGGCGCCCCTGACCTGGACTACGGCCTTGCCGGTGAGGGGCTGGCCGCCGGCTCGCGCCTCGCCGTCCGGCTCCAGTGTGACGGCCGAAAGCTTGCGCAGCGAGTAGATGCCCACCTCGGCCTGGCGCTCGGCGGCGCCGGCGGGGAGTGCCAGCAGCAGCAGCAATAGCAGGGTCAACTGGGGTCCTTGGGGAGAGGGGGGGAATAGAATTCCACCAGCGAGGAGGAGCCAGGCCGCTCGGCCGAGTCTATGCGGACGAAGCCGGCCGGGGCCAGGTCGTAGCCTTCGCCGCCGGTGAAGTAACCGGCTATGGCTCCCAGCAGCGGCTGGTGGCCTACCACCAGCACGCGGCCGCCGCTCCGGGAAAGGTCTTGTATCAGGTCCAGGATGGCCTGGGCCGGGCCGTCGCTGAGCTGTCTGGCCGTCTCGCGGGCGGCGGCGGGGAAAATTTCGGCCGCTATCTCGGCGGTGCGCCGGGCGCGGGCCAGCGGGCTGGCCACGATGCGGTCTGGCGCGAAACCGGCGGCGCTCAGGCGGCGCGCGGCTTCGCGGGCTTCCTGCTCGCCCCGGGGAGAGAGCGGGCGCTCGGAGTCGGAGGCTACGCCCGCCTCGCGGGCGGAGAGAGAATGGCCGTGGCGCATGAATACCAGTTCCGTCATGCCTACATTTTACAAATTTGAGGGGCGCGGCGGGGGCGTTTGGTTTGCGAAATTTATCGTTAATATTTAACGATATTTTGGCGGATATTAATTCTTCTAATCCGGTCTTTGACGGGGCGGCGCTCGCCGGCCGCTGCCGGGGGCCTATGAGGGGAGGAGGGGGCGGGAGGCGCCGGTATAAGAGGCGCTAATACGGATGGAACATGTCCGATATGCCGACCCCGGAGTGCCGCAGGTTAAAGATGGAGAAATTAGAATATAATATCTAGGCAGCGTCGTTAATATGTCAACGGAGGACACCGTGAACTACCATATACTGATGAAGGGCGAGCTTGACGGTTTCGTCAAGAAACTTGCCAAGAAGATGAAGGTCTGCGCCCCTGTGGCGAAAGGGCACAATAATTACGCTTTCGAAGAAGTGACTTCGGCTTCGGAGATATCGATGGATTACATCCCCACGATACTCCCGCCCAAGAAATATTTCATGCCGCCCCGGGAGAAGATGCTGGACTTCGACCTGAACGGCGGCAAGCCCCAGGACAAGGCCGTGCTCGAGAACGAGCCGCTGGCCGTCTTCGCGGTGCATACCTGCGACCTGGCCGGCATACAGTGCCTGAACATGGTCTTCTCCGAGCGGCCCCGCGACTATAACTACCTGCTCAGGAAAGAGAACATCTTCATCATCGGCCTCGAGTGCAACAAGTACTGCGACGGCAACGCCAGCTGCGCGCTGGTGGGCAACCACTACCCGAACGGCGGCTACGACCTGTTCTTCACCGACATCGGAGACAAATGGGTGATCCACGTGAACACCCAGAAGGGCGAGGAACTGGTGGAGAACATGGGCCTGGCCAAGACCTCCTCGGCCGACATGGTGGCGCTCGACAAGGTCCGCGAGGGCAAGAAGCACACCTTCCAGAACGAGATCGGCGTGGACCCCAAGGCGCTGCCCGGGATCTTCGCCAAGGGCATGGAAAGCAAGGTCTGGCACGACGTGGGCGCCAAGTGCGTCAGTTGCGGCAACTGCACCAATGTCTGCCCCACCTGCTACTGCTTCGACATGGCCGACACGATCAACCTGGACCTGAAGACCGGGTCCCGCAACCGGACCTGGGATTCCTGCCAGTTCGAGACCTTCGCCACCGTGGCGGGCGGCGAGAACTTCCGCGAGGAGCGCGCCAACAGGCAGCGGCACCGCTTCTACCGTAAGTTCAAGTACCCGCTCGACAAGTTCTACCGCTCCTTCTGCACCGGCTGCGGCCGCTGCACGCGCACCTGCATGGCCAAGATCAACCTCAAGGACACCCTGAAGGCCCTGGCCGCCGAGCATAAATAAGGGGATACTATGACCGAAAACATCCACATTGAAAATTCCAACTGGAAGCTCCGCAAGGGGCAGATCATAGCCGCCAAGCAGATGACGGCCACCGAAAAGTGGTTCGACATAAAGCTGGAGGACGGCGACCTGGACCACGAGCCCGGGCAGTTCGTGCAGGTGGAACTGTACGGCGTGGGAGAAGCGCCCATCTCCGTGTGCTCCTCCCCGACCAAGCGCGGCTCCTTCGAACTGACCGTGCGTTCCGCCGGCCGCCTGACCAAGCACATGCACTCCATGGGCAAGGGCGACTGGCTGGGCATCCGCGGGCCGTTCGGCAAGCCTTTCCCGGTGAAGCTCATGACCGGCAACGACCTGCTCTTCGTGGCCGGCGGCCTGGGCATCGCCCCGCTGCGCTCGCTCATCAATTACGTGATGGACAACCGCCGCGAGTTCGGCAAAGTGGACATCCTGCTGGGCTGCAAGACCCCGACGGACATGCTGTTCGGCGAGGAGATAAGGGAATGGCAGAAGCGCCTGGACGTCAATTTCTCCTGCACGGTGGACCGCACGGCCCCCGACTGGACCGGCAACGTGGGCCTGATCACCAGTCTGATCCCCGGCGTGACCATCAACCCGGAGAAGACCTTCGGCGTGGTGGTCGGCCCGCCTATCATGTACAAGTTCGTCATCGCCGAGCTGCTCAAGAAGAACCTGCCCGAGAGGCAGATCATCCTGTCGCTCGAGCGGCACATGAAGTGCGGCATGGGGAAATGCGGCCACTGCCAGATCGACCACCCCAAGAACTACTACTGCTGCAAGGACGGCCCCACCTTCACCTACGAAGAAGTGAAGGAATCGAAGAAACTTTAATACGGAGAACAAACGATGACAACCCCTAACAAAGATACGAAAGCTCCGGCCCCCGCGGCCGCGGCCAAGCCCAAGGTGGCCTTCTTCGACTTCGCCTGCTGCGAAGGCTGCCAGCTGCAGATCACCAATTTCGGCGAGCTGCTGCTCGACGTGCTCGGCGCGGTGGACGTGGTGGAGTTCCGCGAGGCCATCAGCGAGAAATGGGACGGCGACTACGACGTGGTCTTCATCGAAGGCTCCATCGGCGACCATCACGCCGAAGAGCGCCTCAAGAAGATCCGCGCGCGCGCCAAGGTGCTCATCGCCTACGGCTCCTGCGCCACCACCGGCGGCGTCAACGGCATGAAGAATTCCTTCGAGCTCGACGAAATACGCCAGAGCGTCTACGGCAAGGACTACAAGCTGTTCGACAGCACGCCCACCAAGCGCGTGGACCAGGTGGTCAAGGTGGACTACTATATCAACGGCTGCCCGGTGTACATCCCCGAACTGGTGGAGGTGCTCAAGCACGCGCTGCGGGGACTCCCCTACACCGTGCCGGACAACCCGGTCTGCGCCGAGTGCAAGCTCAACGAGAACGTCTGCATGTACGAGCGCGGCCTCGCCTGCCTGGGCCCCTGGACCAAGGCCGGCTGCAACTCCTGGTGCGTCAACAACGGCAACATCTGCTACGGCTGCCGCGGCGAGGTGAGCAATCCCGCCAAGAACGCCAACGACGTCATCAGCAAATACAACCTGAAGCCCGAACTTATCAAAGCTAAGTTCGACATGTACAACAAGTGCAAGGAAGGTGCGAAATAATGGCTACCGACAACAAAGATCTCGACATTAAAGTCGAATACGTCACCCGCGTGGAAGGCCACGGCAACATCGTCGCCAACGTCAAGAACGGCAAGATCGAGAAGTGCGAGTTCCACGTGGTGGAAACGCCCCGCCTGTTCGAGGGCATGCTGCGCGGCCGCAGCATCTTCGAGGCGCAGCACATCACCAGCCGCATCTGCGGCATCTGCTCCTGCGGCCACTCGCTCGCCAGCGTGCAGGCCGCCGAGGACGCGCTGGGCGTGACGCCCAGCGAGCAGACCGTGAAGCTCAGGAAGCTGCTGCTCGATTACGAGTTCCTCGACAGCCACATCCTGCACGTGTACCTGCTGGCCGCCCCCGACGTGCTGGGCGTGCCCTCCTTCATCCCGCTCATCGCCTCGCACAACGCCACCGTGCGCCAGGTGCTGCGCCTCAAGAAGGCCGTCAACGACTGCTGCGACATCCTCGTCGGGCGCCACATCCACCCGATCACCATGATCGCCGGCGGCTGGACCAAGCTGCCCTCGAAGAAGCAGATCGACCAGCAGATAGCCATCCTCGAGGGCATGGCCGCCGACCTGGGCGAAGTGCTCAAGCTCGCCGCGACCCTGAAGTTCCCGGACTTCCACCGCAAGACCGAGTACGTGGCGCTGGTCAGCGACGACGCCGAGTACCCGCTCCTCAACGGCGACATCGGCTCCACCGAAGGCAAGCGCGTGAGCAAGAAGGAATACCGCGCCTCCACCAACGAGTTCGTGGACCCGCGCTCCTCGGCCAAGTTCACCAAGTGGAGCGGCGACAGCGTGTTCGTGGGCGCGCTCGCCCGCTTCAACCTCAACGCCGACAAGCTGCACCCCGAGGCCAAGGCGCTCGCCAAGGCGCTGAACTTCAAGCCGGTCTGCGACAACCCGTTCATGAACACCGTGGCGCAGGTGGTGGAGATAGTGCACTGCTACCACCACGCCCTGGACATCCTCAAGGACCTCAAGAAGACCGGCCTGGACTACAGCCAGGCTATCACCGTGGGCGTCAACGAGAAGGGCTCCGTGCCCGTGCGCGCCGGCGACGGCGTGGGTTCGGTGGAGGTGCCGCGCGGCATCCTGCACCACAACTACGTCACCGACGCGGCCGGCATGATCAAGCAGGCCAACTGCATCATCCCGACCAACCAGAACGTCAACAACATAGAGCACGACTTCGCCAAGTTCCTGCCCGAGATCCTCACCGAGACCAAGGACCAGATACGCCTGAAGCTCGAGATGCTCGTGCGGGCCTACGACCCGTGCATCTCCTGCTCCGCGCATTTCCTCGATGTCACCTTCGTGGAATAACGAGGTGGCCGCCGCGCTCGCCCCCAAAGGGCGGACGCTGGTAGTAACGCTGGGCAGTACGTTAAGGGCCGACGATGGCGTCGGCCCTTACGTTTGCTCCCATGTCAGGTTCAACAGGCCCGACCTGCTGCTGCTCGACGCCGGCACCACGCCGGAGAACATAGCCCAGACCGCCATAAACTGGAAGCCCGACAAGGTGATCCTGGTGGACGCCGCCCACTTCCAGGGGACGGCGGGGGAAATCCGGGTGATCCCGCTCGAGGCCATCAACCAGGCCATGCCGATCTCCACCCACAGCTTCCCGCTGTCGGTCACTTTTTCCATCATCAAAGAGGACACCGGCTGCGAGCTGGCGGTCATCGGCGTGCAGGCCAAGTCCCTTGACTACCGGGAGGGGCTCAGCCCCGAGGTGGAAAAAACCGCTATCGAACTGGCGGAGTATTTTAATAGAATTGGAAACCTATGATACCAGGCCAGCACGAGAACAGACCCATCAGCCTCGGCGCCGCCCTTTTCCCGGTGGCGGCGGTGGTGGGCATGCTCGCCTACAACGTGCACGTCTACGGCGACAGCGCCGTGGGCGGCTCCAACCAGTTCATCCTGCTGCTGGCCGGGGCCATAGCGGCCCTGGTGGGGTTCCGCCACAAGGTCACCTACGACAGCATGCTGGCCCATGTGTCCAACAACCTTAAGTCCACCACAGGGGCCATAATGATACTGCTGATGGTGGGCGCGCTGTCCGGCGCCTGGCTGATCAGCGGCATCATACCGTCGATGATCTACTACGGCCTCAAGGTCTTAAACCCCGCCGTCTTCCTGCCGGCCACGCTGCTGATCTGCTCGGTGGTGTCGCTGGCTACCGGCAGCAGCTGGTCCACCTCGGCCACGGTGGGAGTGGCGCTGATCGGCATAGGCAAGGCGATAGGCATCCCCGAGGCCATGGCCGCCGGCGCGGTAGTCTCCGGGGCCTATTTCGGCGACAAGCTCTCGCCGCTGTCCGATACCACCAACCTGGCGCCCGCGATGGCCGGCACGGACCTGTTCACGCACGTGCGCTATATGACCATCACCACGATCCCCACCTATATCGTGACGCTGCTGGCTTTCATCGGCCTGGGCTTTACGATAGACCCGCACGGCGCCGCCAACGCCGGAGGCGTGATGTCGGCGATAGATTCCGTTTTTACGGTCACCCCCTGGCTGTTCGTGGTGCCGGGGCTGGTGATCGTCATGATAGTCAGGAAGACGCAGCCGCTGGTGGCGCTGATCATCGGCAGCCTGCTCGGCGGGGCCTTCGCCCTGGTCTTCCAGCCGCAGGTGCTGGCCGGGCTGGCGGGCGCGGAAAAACTGGACTTCCTTTCGGCTTATAAAGGTGTGATGAACGCGATGACGGTAAAGACCGCTATCGTCACGTCCGAGCCCAGCCTCAACGACCTGTTCGCCTCCAAGGGCATGAAGGGCATGCTGGACACGGTGTGGCTGATCATCTGCGCCATGTTCTTCGGCGGCGTGATGGAAGCCATCGGCGCGCTGCACAAGATCAGCTCCACGCTGCTGAAGATGGCCAATTCCGTCTTCGGCCTGTTCGCCAGCACCGTGGCCAGCTGCCTGGCCGTCAACCTGACCGCCTCGGACCAGTACCTGGCCATAGTGGTGCCGGGCAAGATGTTCGCCGAGCCTTTCAGGGAGAAGGGCCTGGCCCCGGAGAACCTCAGCCGCACACTGGAGGACTCCGGCACGGTCACCTCGGCGCTGATCCCCTGGAACACCTGCGGCGCCTACCAGGCCGGCGTGCTGGGCGTAAGCACGCTCTCCTACCTGCCGTACGCGGTGTTCAACTATGTCAGCCCGTTCATGACGCTGATCTTCGCCGCTCTGAACATAAAGATCCGCAGGCTCGGAAAATAGGGACAGCGCCCTATTTTAAAATAGGGCGCTGTCCCTATATTTAAGGAGAAAATATGCTCGACAAGATGAAGCAGCTTTGGGAAATGAAGCGGAAGATGGACGAGATCAAGAAGGAGCTGGACGGCCTGGAGCTGGCCAGCGAGGACAGCCTGGTGAAGGTGACCATCACCGGCTCGCAGGAAGTCAAGCGGGTGGAGATCAAGGGCGAGCTGGCCGCGGCCGACAAGCGCAAGCTGGAAGCCGCCCTGACCGAGACCGTCAACCGCGCCGTGCGCGAGAGCCAGAAGGCCGCCGCGCAGAAGATGAGCGCGCTGGGCGGCATCCCCGGCCTGGGCGCTTAGTCCTTTCGAGGCAATAAAAAACCCCGGTCAGCGCCGGGGTTTTTTATTTGGCGGGCAGCCGCTTATTTCAGCTGGTAGGAGGTCAATTTCAGGGTCTCCTGCCTGTCCTCGGAGTTGATGCGCTCGTAGACCAGGCCCACGCCCGGGGCGTAGTAGCGCTCGGCGGAGCCGGCGTCACCGCCGCTGAGGCGGGTGGTGATCTTGAGGCAGCCGTTATAGACGCCGGCGGGCACGGTGACCTTGGCGTTCAGGGCGGCCACGCGGTTGCGGTCGGCGCCCTCGTTCCACACCGAGTTGTAGGTCAGCGGTAAAGGGAACTCCAGGCGGGGGCCGTAGAGGGGGGAATCGGAGGCGCGCACGCCCTGGGCGTCGGCGGTGATGACGAAGTTGGTGACGCGGGGCTTGGTCTTGTTGAAAATTATCATGTTGACGGCCGCGGTCTTGTCCTTCTCGGAATAGGACAGGTACTCCACGCGGATGACCTTGGGGGCGGTGAATTCGCTGGAGGTGTACTCGTATTCGAGCACGGCCCGCCGGCTGATGGGCAGGTACTGGTCGGCCGGGGTGTCGGAATAGCGCTCGTCCGAGATGCTGACCGGGGCGGGCACGCTGAAGACGGGCAGCTCTTCGCCGGCCTTGCGGTAGGCCTCGGCCAGGCCGGGGTCGGTGGCGGCGAGGACATTTTCCACGGCGTCGTACTGGGCGGCGGCGCACAGGGGGGCCGTTATAAGGGATATATAAATAACCGATTTGACGAACTTTAACATAGCAATAAGCCTCCGAAATATAATCTTTGTTATATTTCCGATACTTTGTGCTAAGTTCCTAAGGGTGGGTGGAAACTTAACGCGTCTTCCGAAGTACTAGCTGGGAAGAACATCATCGCGCGGGTAGTCTTTGGACTTTTAGGGATACCTTCGCGACTTGTAAGGTACGGAACCAACTAGGAATAGTATAGCAAACCTGCCCCTCCCGGTCAAGCAAAACAGGGCCGGCGAGGGTATGCCCTCTCCGGGTACGCTCGGCCACACCGTGGCCTCGCTCTTTCGCACTGCGGTGTCGCTACGCTCCACCCCGGTTCGGCGCTTACGCAAGCCTCACCTCCGCGAGGCCCCTGCGAGGGCATACCCCCGCCAGCCTGCCGTTCTATCGCAACCAAGCAGTCTCATGGTAGAAACTGGCGGAAACCATATGGGCAGGGTTAGCAAAAGCCCCCCGGAAGGCGAGGCTTGCGTAAGCGCCGAGCCTGAGGGCGGCAGGCGCGCGCACGGTGTGCGCGACGCCGATTTTGCGTTCCTGCCCATATGGTAAGCCGCCGAATTCCGGCTTATAGTCAGGATGTCTAGGCCCCTACTTGGTATCTGCGGCCCTATTTTGCCTTGCCCCGGAGAGGGCATGCCCTAGCCAGCCTTAGCTCTCCTTCCTATAGTGTAGGCTGCCTATTACGGGTATTCGTAAGGCGCTTATAAAATATGGGGGAGGGGGTGTAATACTTTCGGGCGGGCGCCGTATTTATTAGTATAGAGGGAACGCATTATGGATTTCGCCGAACTCTACGACCGCTATTTCGACAAGGTGTACAACTACGTACGCTATCATGTGCGCCTGGCGGCCGAGGCGGACGATGTGACTGGACGGATCTTTGAAGCGGCGCTGCGCGGTTACGAGACCTACGACCAGGCCAGGGGGCCGGCGCAAGGGTGGCTGTTCGGCATAGCGCGCAACGCGGTGGCCGACTGGGCCAGGGGCAGGAACCGCAGGGGGGAAGTTTCCCTGGACGACGCCCCGGAGCCGGCGGACCGCGACCCCAGACCGCCGGACGCCCTGGAGCGCAAAGAAGAGCGGGCGCGGCTGCTGGACGCCATAGCCGGCCTGGACGAGCGGTCCCGCGACATCATAGCCCTCAAGTTCTCCTCCGGCATGAACAACAGGGAGATAGCCGGGCTGACCGGGCTGGGCGAGAGCAACGTGGGTATAATAATTTTCAGGGCCGTAAAAAGAATGCAGGCTGACTTGGAAGGTGGAAAGATATGAACGAGGTCGAGCAGGCTGAACTCTTCAATAGAGAACTGGACGCCCTTCTTCAGGGCGGCGGTTCCCCGTCCTTTTCCGGGGACCAGGGCGCGTTGCGCCTGGCCGCCTCCATGGCCGCATTGGACTTCAGCGGCGAGAGCCGCGTAAAGGCCGGCCTGCGCGCCCGCCTGGTGCCCGCCGGCGAGGGGTTCGCCGCCGGCCTGCGCGCCCTGCTGGCCAATAATTACGCCCGGGCCGCCTTCGCCGCGGCCGCCATCGCCGTGGCCCTGCTGCCGCTGGCCCGCCGCCAGCCCGCGCCGCCGCCGGCCGTAGTCGCCCATATAGCCGCCCCGGCGCCGCTCGGCGCCGCTGTGCCGCCGCAGGAGGCCATGAGCGCCCGCCTGCCGGCCAGCCTGCGCGCGGCCGGCAGCACCGGCCCCCTGTTCGCCTCGCTGCCCATGGGCGAACTGAGGGGCGAGCCCATAAAAGCCCCGGTGATGGAACTTAACAGCGGCAGGAATACAGAGGGGCAGGGCGGGACGGCTATAATTTTCGAGACGGACAGCGGCACGTTCGCCCTGGAGCGGCGCGAGGTGAAGCCGGAACAGATCTTCGAGCTGCGGACGCTGTAAATAAAGTATACAGGAGGCCTTATGAAAATGTTAAAGATAGCGGTGGTTTGCGCGGTGGCCCTGGCTGCGGCGGGCCGTGTTTACGCCGACGAACTCGGCGCCCCCGGCGCTCCCGCGGCCGCGGCGCAGGCAAAGCAGGCCCCCGGGGCCAAGGAAGAGGCGCAGGTGCGGTACCTGGCCGGCCTGAAATACTTCCAGGCGGGCAATTATGAAAAGGCCGGCGCGGAATGGGGCGCGGCCGCGGAGATCGACCCGCAGAATGCGGACGTCAAAGCCGGCCTCGAAAAGGTCCGGCAGATGCAGAAGACCGGCGGCCCCCGGTCCGAGAAAGCGCCGGCCGTGGGCCTGGTGAAAGGTTACAGGGGCACCTCGGTGACCGTCAGCGGGGACCAGCTGCTGTTCATCAAGAAAGGCGACCGCGTGGACGTGCTGGTGACCTTCGACGCCAAGATGGAGGACAAGGACGGCAAGGAGCGCAAAGAGAAGGTCACCTCCACCTTCCTGCAGAACGTGGTGGTGATCAACGTCTACAAGCCCGCCAAGGTCTCGGAGACCGGCGCGGTGGAACTGCTGCTCAACCCGGTGGAAGCGCAGTACGCGGCCCTGGCCATAGCGCAGGGGGACGTGAACATAGTGGTGCGCGCGCCCGGCGATACCGAGCTGCACCCGATGGAGATCGCCAGCTTCCGCAGGCTGATCAAGTAAGGCGGGCCAGGGAGGATTTATGAAACTCGAACTTAAACCGTTTTTACTCGCGGCCCTGCTGGCCGCCCCGGCCGGAGCCTCCGGCTACACCGCGCGGGACGCCTCCTGCGCGGCCGAGGACATGCAGCTGTTCTATTACTACCTGTCGCCGGTGCAGGACGCCGGCGTGAAGAACCGCCCCACCACCTGCCACCCCGGCAAGAAGTCGCTGCAGCTGCCGGCCTGGCTGGAGCGCGCCCTGCCCGCGATGGCGGGGCGCAAAGTGTGGAAGGACCCGGAGGAGGGGGAACTGAGCGAGGCCGTAGTCTGGCAGACGCCGGTTTCCATCCTCTACGAGGCCTGCGCGCGCCTGGCCGCGGCCGACCCGATGACGGACAGCGCCGGGTTCAACGACATGCGCATCCGCTTCATCATGAGCGTGGAGCGCGTGACCCGGGCCGGCCTGGAGACCTCGTTCGGCGGGCGCGGAGGACCCATGCTGGCCACGCTGGACGCCGCGACCCGAGCTTTCGACGGGCTTACCGGGGCGCTCTCCAAGGACGACCGCAAAGCCTTCGACGAAAGCGCCGCCGGCCTGCTCAAGAGCGGCCGCGACCTGTTCGCGCAGGTCTTCGAGGAACCGCGGAGCGGCGGCAAGAAACCGGCGGCCAGGTACACGCCCGAAGCGCGCGTGCTGCCCGGCTACCGCGGCGTCAGCCTGCCCGTCTCCGCCTCGCAGGCCATGTTCCTCAGCCGCGGCGAGCGGGTGGACATGCTGGTCTCCTTCGAAGCGCTGACCGGCGCGGATACCAAGGAAAAGGTGACGGCCACCATACTGCAGAACGTGATCGTGACCGGGGTGCAGAAGGCGGCCGCGGCCGGCGAGCCCGGCGTGGTTCAGCTGCTGTGCAATCCCAACGAGGCGCAGTACGCCGCGCTCAGCCTGGCGCAGGGCAGCAGCATCACCCTCATCCGGCGCGCCCCCGGAGACACCGAGATGCGTCCGATGGAGATAGCGAGCTTCCGCAGGCTGATCAAATAGAGGCAAACCTATGGAACGCGCCCTGATAGCCCCGCTGCTGCTTACCGCGCTGCTGCTGGCGCCGGCGGGGCGGGCGCGCGCCCAGGACCTGTCGCCGGACTTCAACCTCAACGCCGTAAGGATGCCCGCGGGCCGCGCCTGCCGGGAGGACAATATCCCTCCGGTGCCGCCGCCCACCGATACCGGCTACTACGCCAGGTACGGCGGCGGCGCTCCCAGGCTGGAGAGCTCCGTGACGGTGGCGGTGCGCGACGGCGAGGGGCGGGCCGAGATCCTGTTCCCGGGCGTGAAGCGCCCCGAGAGCGCCGCCGGCTACCGCGCCGCGCTGTTCATCAGGCTGGCGGAGGGGGGCAAGGCGCCCGTACTCTCCTGGGCCGCCGTGTTCTGCTCGGGGCCGCGCTACCTCGGCTACAAGGGATCGAGCCTGGAGTTCCCTTCGGGGGGCGAGGATTTTTCCATAAAGGACGAGTCGCTGGCGCTGGGGCCGCTGAAGGTGCGGCTGGCCCGCACCCATCCCTGGCTTATGGCCGGGCTGCCGCTGGACGCCCTCTGCTCCGGGGACGCGCCGCGCCGGCTCGGCTATACGGTAAAAACCCTGCCGGCCGAACAGGACGGCCTGGCCTTCAGCTACGACCGCAAGAAGAATTCGCTGACCGTCACCTGGAAGAAGTAGGCCGGGCGGGTTTTAGCCTTTATTATTAACTTGTATAATAGAGGCATGCACGAATGGGCCCTCGCTGAATCCGTCATCAAATCCGCCGTCGAACACGCCGGCGCGCAGAAGCTGAAGAAGCTCAAGGAAACGGGCGTACTCTTCGGCGAGCTGCAAGGCATAGACCGGGAGATCTTCTCCTTCGCCCTGGAGGAACTGCGCGCGCAGTTCCCGGCCGCCCGTGACTGCAAATTCAAGATCACCGTGGAGCCCGCCGCCTTCCGCTGCAAGGCCTGCGCGCACGAGTTCCCGCTCAAGGGCCTGAGCAAGACCAAGGACGAGGCCGAGTTCATCCATTTCGTGCCAGAGATGGCTCACACCTTCCTGAAATGCCCCAAGTGCAAGAGCCCCGACTTCGAGATAGCCCGCGGCCGGGGCGTAAGCATCAGCTACCTGAAGGGCGAGAAATGAACATCGACCCGCGCCCTTCCGTGATAGCGGAAAGACTTAAGCGCGTAAAGCGCGTCATCGCCGTGACCGGCTGGAAAGGCGGCATCGGCAAGAGCGTCACCGCCGCCACGCTGGCGCTGCTGCTGGCGAAGAAGGGGTATAAGACCGGCCTGTTCGACCTGGATTTCGCCGGCGCCTCAGGCCACCTGGTGCTGGGCGCCAAGGGCCTTTTCCCCAAAGAGGAGAAAGGCCTGGAACCGCCCGTGTACGAGGGCGTGAAGTTCATGAGCGTGGTGTTCTTCTCGGAGAACAAGGCCGTGCCGCTGCGCGGCGCGAACGTTTCCGACGCCATCATAGAGCTGCTGGCCATAACGCAGTGGGGGGAACTGGATTTCCTGGTGCTGGACATGCCGCCCGGCATCAACGACGCGGCGCTCGACGTGATGCGCTTCGCGCGCGGGGCGGAGGTGCTGGCCGTGACCGCGCCCTCGCTGCTGGCTCACGACGTGCTGGAGCGTTCGCTGGAACTTTATAAAAAACTCTGCGTGCCGGTGCTGGGCGTGCTGGAGAATATGTCCGCGGGAACGCGGGCCAAGGGCGCCGACGCCGTAGTTCGGCGCGACCCTGGCCTGGAGCGGGCGCTGGGGCGCCCGGCGGCGCTGCTCAAGACCGCTTTCGCCGCCGACCTGGCGCGCGCGGCGGCCAAACTCGGCATAACTCGGTAAAAAGGGGGGGCGGCGCCTGCCGCCGGTATGCCTAACAACATTCCCGAGGGCAAAGCCCGCGATATGCTCAGGTTCAACGCCTTCGCGGCCGGCCTGATGTCCCTGTTCGCCTCCTTCAGCTATTTCAGCGACACCATGCCTTTTCACAAAGGCCTCTCCATGCTGGCGCTGCTGGGCGCCCTGGTCTACTTCCTGTACTTTCTGCTCTTCGACCTGGTCTGCAAGTTCTGCTATACCAAGGCCGGCGTGATCCTCAGCCAGATCGGAGTGGTGGTGGTGACGGTGGCCGTTTATTTCACCGGCGGGCTGGTCTCGCCGTTCATCTTCCTCTATTTCGCCATGCTGGTCTCCGAGAGCTTCTACGCGCTGGACAACCCGTTCACGATGCCGGCGAGCATAGCCGGGTACCTGTTCGTGGTGCTGGGGCATTTCTTCGGCTTCCTGCCCAATTTGGTGCCCTGGTCCGCGGCGGCCTACGCCAGTCCGCCCGCCGTGCTGATCATCGCCACGCTGACGGTGGCGTATATAGCCCTGACCAAGAGCATGAGCGCGCGTATCATCAGCAACCTGCGCGGCAAAGTGCAGCGGGAGGCCGTTGAGAAGGACGCGCTGATCAGGAAATTCTCCGAGCTGAACTCCACGACGCAGCTGGGCGTGCTGGCCCACCGCATAGCGCACGACCTGCGCGGCCCTATAGCCGCCGTCTCCGGCTACCTGGAACTGGAAGCGGCCAAGGCCAAGGACCCCGAAGACAAGGAAGTGCTGCGCAGCGTCAGCGAGACGGTGGACCGGATGGTGGAATCCCTGCACGGGATCACGCGCTTCGGCAAGCCCGGCGGGCCGAGCGCCGAGGCGATACCCCTGGCCGAGTTCATGAAGGACCTGCTGGCCATAGTCGCCTTCTCGCCCAAGGCCAAAGGGGTCTCGTTCGAGCTGGTCCCGCGGGGGGCGAACGGCGTCACCGTCACCGCCTCCAGGCAGGACCTGCAGCAAGCCTTCTTCAACATAGTCAAGAACGCCGTGGACGCCGTCAGCGGCAATCCCGGCCCCAAGACCGTCTCCATAGCCATAGAGCGGGCCGGGCAGGACGCCAGGGTGACCGTGTCGGACAACGGGCCGGGCATGACCGAAGAGGCGCTGAGGGCCGTATTTAAACAGTCCGTCACCACCAAGAGCGACGGAACTGGCGTGGGCCTGATGATAACCCGCGACCTGCTGACGCGCAACCGGGGCGGCATCAGGGTGCTCAACGGGGAGCGCGGCGGGTTCTCCGCCGTGGTCACGCTGCCGGCGGACTGACTCCGCCTACTGTTTAGAGGGGATGGAGAAGAAGAAGGTTGCGCCCTTGCCGGGCTCGGATTCGAACCAGATCTCGCCGCCGTAATATTCCACTATGCGTTTACACGAGGCCAGGCCTATGCCCGCGCCGGGCACGCCCTTGCCGTGCAGCCGGCCGAAGAGCTTGAAGAGCTTGGCGCCGTGGGCCGGGTCTATGCCGGGGCCGTTGTCGCTGACGCTGAACACCCAGCCGCCCTTGCCCGGCCGCGCGTCCACGCGCACCGTCGGGGCGCCGCCGTTCTTGAACTTCACCGCGTTAAGGACCAGGTTCTGGAACAGCCGTTCGATGTGGCTGCGGTCCGCGCGGATCACCGGCAGGTCGCCGCGCTCCACGGCGGCGCCGGCGGCGGCGACGGCGTCCTGCAGCACGGCGAGCACGTAGTCCAGCGCCTCGTCCGTGTCCACGTCCTCCAGCCTCAGCGCCGGGTTGATCTTGGAATATTCCAGCAGGTCGCGCACCAGCGCCCGCATGCGCTGCACCGCGCCGGTTATGAAATCCACGTGCCGCCCGACGTCGGGGCCCAGCGTGGCGCGGTACTTGTTCTCGAGGATCTGGATATAGCTGGAGATGGTGCGCAGCGGCTCCTGCAGGTCGTGCGAGGCCACGAAGGCGAAGCGCTGCAGGTCCTCGTTTGAGCGGGTCATCTCGGCCTCGTACTTCTTGCGCAGGGCTATGTCGCGGATGACGGCCACGATGCCGGCCCTGGCCCCCTCGTTGTCGAGGATGAAAGAGGCCGAAACCAGCACCGGGATGCCGGGGCCCGGGCCGGCGTTGAGCAGGTCCTCGTGGTCCCGCAGCTCGCCGTGCTCGCGCAGCAGGGCCAGCCAGCGGCAGCCGCTCCCCTCGTCGGGGAAGAAGGCGGCGACATGGCGCCCCTCGGCGGGCAGGCCGGCCGGCACCAGCGCGGTTCTGGCCGCCCGGTTGGTCTTGCCGATCACGCCGTCGAGGTCGGTGACTACGAGCATGTCGAGCATGTTGTCTACGATGGCGTCCAGGTAGTTCTTGGAAACTATGGTGCCGGAGAGGGTGCGCGACATGGTGTTGAAACTGCGCGCCAGCTCGCCCAGCTCGTCGCCTGAAGTCACGGGGATCTCGGCCCCGTAGTCGCCGCGGCGTATGCGCTCGGTGGCCAGCGCCAGCTGGCGCACCGGGCGCAGCACCAGCGTGGCCAGGGCGAAGGCCATCAGCACGATGGCCAGGAAGACGCCGGCCAGGATGGCGGCGTTCTTGCGGGCTATGCCTCTCTCCGTGGCGTAGGCCGCGTCGAGAGGCAGGCCCAGCGCCAGGGTGCCCAGCCGCCCCGGCGGGGCGCCGGCCCCCAGCAAGGCCAGCTCTTCGGGGGAATGCACGCGCAGCTCGGTGACCGGCACCAGCACTTCCATGAAAGCGTGGGGGCCGTCGCCCGCCAGCGCGTAGGAGGCCCCGCCCGGCAGCATCCTGCCCGCTTGCGCGGGCAGCGAGCCGCCGCGGCGGCCTACGTCGGTATGCGCCACGATGCGGCCGTCGGTGCCGGCGTAGAAAGCGTAGGAGGCCTTGAGGCCGCCGCTCAGGTCGTAGAGGAAGGGCAGCAGGTCCTGCTCGCGCGGGGCGCTGAAGTCCAGCGTGGAGGACTCCAGCACGCGCGCGGCGCCGGCCGCCGCGGCCGAGGCGGCTTCCTCGTGCAGGGTATCGCAGACGGCGCGTCCGGTGAAAAAATGTATGGCCAGGCCGCTGAGGAGCAGCGGGGGGAGCAGGAAAGCGAGGAATTTGGCGCGAAGTTTCATTTGGCGCCTCCCGCCGCTCCGTGCGGCTTCACGGGCAGGCCGCAGCGCCGGGAGAAAGCCTCGTTGACCGTCAGGGAGGACCGCGGCGCGTAGAGCGTGGCGGGCAGCGCTTCGCCGGCCAGGGCGCGGGACACCGCGTCCGCCGCGGCGGCCGCGGCTTCGTCCACGCCCGGCGCGAAAGAGGCGGCGGCGCCCAGTTCGGTCAGGCCGGCCGAGGGGGCGTAAAAGGGAAGTTTATGCGCGCAGGAGAATTCGGAGAGCACTTTAAGCGAGGTCTTGTTGATGAGCGCCGGCTCGGGCAGCAGCCAGAAGGCGTCGGCCTTTCCCGCCAGCGCCCGCAGCGCGTCCGGGAACTTTTCGGGAGCGTCCAGCGGGACTGGCAGTATCTCCACGCTCAGGCGGGCGGCGGCCTTGGCCAGTTCGGCAGTGTAACCGGCGCCGGGGGCGCCGCGGTAGAAGACGGCCAGGCGCGCCAGGCCCGGCTGCAGGGATTTGTAGGCGGCCAGCGCCTGGGCCGGTTCGGGGAAGGCCGAGACTGCGGTGGCGCGGCTGCCGGCCGGGGGCGTGTAGCCGGGGGCCAGCAGTATGATCAGTTTGGTTTTGGGCGGATATTTCAGGGCGGCGGCCCTGGAGCCGAAGGCCGCCGCGGCCTTCAGGCCGCGCGGCAGGGAGGGTTCGCCGGCGGCCAGGTCGTAAACCTGCACCGGGCGGCCGAGGGCCTTCTGGAAAGCCAGCGCGGCCTCGAAGTAGAGGCCGGAGCCCTTGGCCAGCACCGCGGCCGCCTCCTGGGCGCCGCAGGCGGCCGGGACGCAAAGCAGCGCCGCCAGCAGCGCCGCTGCGGCGGCGTGGCGGGCTCCCCTGCTTTTGGTAGTCCTTCTGAACATAATAAAAAAACGCGTGCGGCTAGAACTTGCAGGCCAGCCTGAGTCGGGCCTCCCTGGACTGCGCCGGCAGCGGGGCGTGGCCGCCGTCGTAAGGCTGCAGGTAGGAGTAGCCCGAACTGAAAATGTCGTAGAGGCCCAGCCCCAGTTCCAGGCGGCCGCCGGCGAGGTTCTTCAGCGAGAAATTGACGTTGGCCAGCAGGATGTCGTCGAAGCGGCTGACGTTCCCGGGGGAGCGGTAGCCGTACCTGCCGGCGAGGTAGACGGCCGACGGGTTGACCGAGAAGTCCCCGGCCATCCTGAAGCTGGAATTGAAGGCGAACTTGTCGCGGGCGAAGGCCAGCAGCTCTCCGCCGGTGCCGGCGCTGTAGAAATCCACCGTGTTATGCGCGGCGGCGTAGCGGGAGTAGGAGGCGTCGGCGTAGCCCCAGGTCCGCTTCAGGCGCGCGGTGAGCTCGAGGCCGTTGGTGCCGGTGCGCCCGTAATTGCCGTACTTCTGCGCGGAATTTTCCACGTAAAAGACTATCGGGTCCTTTATCCTGATATCGTAGACATTGGCCGAGACGAACAGGTAGTCCGTGAGTTTATAGCCGGTTTCCAGCTCGGTGACGGTGACGCGCTCGGGGCGCAGGCCGGAGTTCATGGCGAGGTTGTCTATGCCGGGAGCCCTGAAAGAGCGGCTGTATATGACCTTGGCGTGGACCCCGCCGAAGACCTTGGTCCAGGCCAGGCGCGGCGAGAAGGCGTGGTCGAATTCCTGGTGCTTGTCGTACCTGGCGCCGATGGAGAACAGGCCCAGCGAGGACTGCGTGAGACCTTCCAGGAAAAGGGCGCTGTTGGCGTATTTAACGTCGCGCTTACCGCCCTTGAAATAGTAAAGCGGCACCTCCGGGGTATTGTCGGCCAGGATGGCCTTGTCGAGAGAGTATTCCGCGCCGCCGGACAACCGGGTCCCGCCCGGCGCCGCGTAGGCCGCCACCAGCGTCAGCCTGGAGGAATGGCTGGCCTTGTCGCGCGGGTATTCCACGGCGTCGTAACCGTTGAACGGCTCCTGGTAGGTATAGTTGAACGAGGGGGTAAGGGTAAAGTTGTCGTCGAGGAGCAGCTCACGGCTGAGCTCCGTGAAATAGGCGTCGAAGTTCCTTGCCAGGGGGCGGGACAGCACGGTGTCGTCGTAATGGTCCTGCTGGGTAGTGCGGTACCTGTCCGCGATGAGCCGGGCCGTGAACCAGCGGTTGCGGGAGTAGAGGTTCAGGTTGCGGGACTCTACGTCGGAAGCCCCGTTCATGCCGTAGGAACCGCCGTTGAAATCGGTGTAGCGCCGGTCGCCGCGGTCGGCGCCGGAGCGGTGGAACTGGGCGGAGAACTCGCCGTTCTCATGGACCTTGCCGTAGGCCAGGTTGGCGTAGGTCTCGCCGCCGCCGCGCTGCATTCGCCCGTAGGCCGCCGCGGCTTCGGCGCCGTCGAGCGCCTTGGCGCCGCGCGTGTCTATCTTGATGACGCCCAGCCCGGCGAAGCCGCCGTAGACGGAGGAGCCGGGCCCGCGGATGATCTCTATCTTCTCCACCTGCTCTATCGGGATGCGGCCGATCTGCGCGGTGCCGAAGAAAGGCTCGTTGTAGCGCTGGCCGTCCACGAGCACCAGCACCTTTCCCTCGTAGGCCCAGTTGCCGCGTATGCCCACGCCCAGCGTGCTCTCCACGTCCACGCCGAGGTCCAGGCCCGGGGCCAGGCGCAGCGCGTCGGCGAGGTTCCGGGCCCCGGAATTGATTATTTCCGTGCGGGTGATGACGGTGACTATACCGGGGGCTTCGCGCGCCGAGAAATCCAGGCGGGAGGCCACGGCGGTCCTGACGTTGAGGGTCTCGTCGAGGGAGGCGCGTTCGAAATCGAAGAAATCCAGGTCGCCGCCGGGAGAGGCGGCGGCCGCGGCTGGCAGCAGGAGGAGGAGGGGGAGCAGGAGCCGGCGCATTCGCTAGCGGACGCCTTCGCCGGGCTTGGCGGAGCGGCGGGTTTTTCCGGAGTCGTTGAGCTTGACCACGGAGAACCAGAATTCCTCTATGGCGCTGACTATCTCCATGAACGATTCGAAGTCGACCGGCTTGACGACATAGCAGTTCGCGCCTTCGGCGTAGCAGCGGGAGATCTCGCTCTCCTCTTCGGAGGTGGTCAGCACCACCACGGGAATGCCGCGCAGGGCCTTGTCGCCCTTCATGGCCTTAAGTACTTCGCCGCCGGGCAGCTTGGGCAGGTTCAGGTCGAGCAGCACCAGGTCGGGCTTCTCCGCCTTCTGGTAGGGGGCCGCCCGGCGCAGGTACTTCAGGGCTTTCTCGCCGTCGTCCACCACCGTCAGGCGTACCGAAAGCTTGGAGGCCTCGAGGGACTGCCGGGTAAGTTCGGCGTCCCCGGGGTTGTCTTCCACAAGCAGCACGTTGATCTGTCGCATGGCGGCTCCGTTGTCAGGTCTCAGGAGATTATATAAGGATGATTCAGTGATTATACAACAATATTCCTTTTTTCGCCGTATTGACCGGCGGCGGCAGTTATGCAAGAATAAGTCATATGAGCAAGCGTACCGGTACCCGCCCCGTCCCCGCGCCGCCCGCCGCCGCGGGGGACGACCTGTACCGCCTGATCTTCGAACAGGCGCGGGATTCCATATTGCTGCTGCAACTGCCTCCCGGCCTTACTCCGGTGATACGCGACGCCAACCCCGCGGCGCTGGCGCTGCACGGCTACTCGCGCCACGAGCTGGCCGGCAAGCCGGTCACCGTGCTGGGCGCCTCGCTCGGGAGGGGGCGCCTGGCCAGCCTCAGCGGCGGGGCTGGCGGCTTCGAGGTGCGCCAGCGCAGGCGCGACGGCAGCGCGCTGGCGACCGAGGTCACCGCGCGCAACGTGCGCCTGGGCGACGCCGTTTACGGCATAGTGGTGGAGCGCGACGTGACCAGCCGCCTCGAACAGCAGGAAGAGGGGCGGCGCGTTTCGGCCCGCATCATGCTCGCCCGCGAGGAGGAGAAGAAGCGCCTGGCCGCCTCGCTGCACGACGCCATCGGGGCGCTGCAGGTGGGGCTGTCCTCGGCGCTGCTGCTGCTGGAGGAAGACCTGCGCCGCGGGCGCGAGCGGGCCGGCCTGGCCCGCGTGGCGCAGACGCGCCGCATGCTTAAAAATATGACCGCGGACCTGAAGAGGGCCTGCGTGGAGAGCTGGCCGCCGGGCATGGCCGTCTCCGGCCTGGGCGCCGCGCTCAAGGACCTGCTTTCCGCTTTCGAGCGCCGCTCCGGTATCGCCGTGCGGTCCAGCGTCAGCCTGCCGGAGCGCGGGCGCGCCGCCCGGAGCCCGCTGGGCATAGTGCTCTACCGCCTGGCCCAGGAGGCGCTGCGCAACGCCGAAAAACATTCCGGCGCCGGCAGCCTGGATTTTTCTGTGGACTGCGGCGGCGGCTGGATGACGCTCACCGTGCGCGACGACGGGCGCGGCTTCGACCCGGCCGGCAAGCGCGACAAGAAGGGCAGCCTGGGCCTTAAGATGATGGCCGAGGCCGCCGATTCCGCCGGCGGCTATTTCTCCGTCTACTCCAAACCGGGGGCGGGAGCCACGCTGAAGGCCGAGCTGCCGCTGACCGGCGTGAGGGCGCGGTGAGCGCCGCGGGTAAGATCCGCGTGCTGCTGGCCGACGACCACCCGGTGGTGCTCGAGGGGATAAAGGCCGTGCTCAAGAGCACCGCCCCCGACATCCTGGTCACCGGCGAGGCCCGCGACGGCAAACGCGCCCTGGCGCTGGCGCGAAGTTCCTCTCCGGACGTCTGCGTGTTCGACATCTCCATGCCCGTCCTCAATGGGCTTGAGGCCATGACCCGCCTGCTGGCCGAGCGGGCCGGCGCCCGGGTCATCATCCTCAGCATGCACGACGACCGGCCCACCGTGGAGAAGGCCCTCATCTCCGGCGCGATGGGTTACCTGGTCAAGGAGACGGCGGCCGAGGAGGTGGCGCGCGCGCTGCGCTCGGTGCACCGCGGCCAGCGCTACGTCAGCCAGTCCCTCGCTGCCGTGCTCAGCCCGGCCGCGCAGCGGACCCGCAAACCGGGCCCCGTACGGGCCTCGCTGCTTACCGCCAGGGAGCGGGAGCTGGTGCGCCTGATAGTGGAAGGCCTGCGCTACGCCCAGATCGCCGCCCGCCTGCGCATCTCCGAAAGCACCGTGCGCACGCACCGGCGCAACCTTTTCCGCAAGCTCGACATCCACAAACAGACCGATATCGTGCGCTACGCCATCCGCGAGGGGCTTTCCCAGCCCTGAACGCCTTCTACCCCTTTTGGGGTATATATTATTCCCGTTCAATACTATAGACTCTGTAACAGAGGATAGCTATAACGGGAACGATGACGGAAAAAGAATCCGATACTAAATACGCGGGCCAGATCAAGACGCAGGTGCTGATAGCCGCCGGCATGTCGCTGGCCGCCGCCGTCGTGGTCTTCGCCGTGGGCGCGCCGCTGCCGAGGGCGCTGGCCTGGCTCGCCCTCCTGAGTACCGTCCTTTATTCCGGATATTACCTCGCCTTCGACAGGATCGCCGCCACGTCCTCGCGTCTCACTAATTCCGCCATGGGCCTCATCGGCGCGGCCATACTGACGCTGGCCGCGCATTTTACGGGGGGCATAGTCTCGCCGTTCGTGTTCATGTTCTTCACCATCCTGCTCTCCGAAGGCGTGTACGGCGTTGCCGGATCCTACACGCTGCCGGCCATAACGGCCGGCTACCTGGGCGTGGTGCTGGGCCAGTACGCCGGGCTGCTGCCGCATTCCAATCCCTGGGCCGCCGAGATCTACGCCAGCCTGCCCGCCACGCTGCTGATAGCCGGCATCACGGTGCTCTACCTTTTTCTCATGCGGCGCCTGTCCGGGCAGATCTTCGAGAAGCTCAACCTGAAGCTGTCGCGCGAGCGGGAGCTGAAGGACGCGATGATGCGCAAGTTCTCGGAGCTCAACGCCACCGCGCAGCTGGGCGTGCTGGCGCACCGCATAGCGCACGACATGCGCGGGCCCATCTCCTGCATCTTCGGGTATCTCGAGATGGAGATGGCCAAAACCAAGTCCCCGGAGGACCTGGAGGTGCTGCGAGGGGTGCGGGAGACGGCCGCCGCGATGGTGGAATCGCTGCAGGGCATAACGCGCTTCGGCAAGCAGGGCGGGCCCGGCTGCGAGAGCATACACCTTTCCGACATGATGAAGGACCTGGTGGCCATAGCCTCCTTCTCGCCCCTGTCCAAGGGCGTCAGCTTCAAACTGGACAACCCGGAACAGAACAATATCACCATCAGCGCCTGCCGCCAGGACCTGCAGCAGGCCTTCTTCAACGTGGTCAAGAACGCCGTGGAGGCCGTCAGCGGGAACAACGACGACAAGCTCGTGGCCATCGGCATAGAGCGCGACGGCCGGGACGCGCGCGTGACCATTTCCGACAATGGTCCCGGGATGACCGAGGACGCCTTGAGGAACGTCTTCAGGAAATCGCTGACCACCAAGAGCGACGGCACCGGCGTAGGGCTGATGATAACCCGCGACCTGCTGATGCGCAACAACGGCGCGATAAAGCTGCGCAACAGGGCTCCCGGCGGTCTTATCGCGGAGATCACGCTGCCGGCCGCCTGAATACGGCCAGCCGAAATTTTAGTATCATAATAACGTAGCGCAGAAGGAACGGGGTGAGAATCCCCGGCTGCCCCGCAACGGTGATGCCGCAAGGCTAAGCCCGGTCTACTGCAAACCCCGCCCTGCGGGGACTTCCGAGGGGAGAGCCAGCCCTTTCTCTTTGGAGCGAGGGCTTTTTTTATGGCAAAACTTTTAGCCGCCGTACTGCTGCTGTGCTGCGCCGTCCAGGCGCGGGCGCTGCGCGCCGTGTCCCTGCTGCCTTCCTATACCGAGATCATCTTCGAGCTGGGCGCCGGGAGCGACCTGGTGGGGGTCTCTAATTTCTGCAACTGGCCGCCCGAGGCCGGGCGGCTGGAAAAGACCGGCGACTACCTGCGGCCCAACATCGAGAAGGTCTACGCGCTGGAGCCCGACGTGGTCTTTACCGGCGCCTGGGCAGGCGCCTCCACGGGCAAGCAGCTGTCCGCCCTGGGGATCAAGGTGGTGGCCCTGCCCGAAGAGAAGAGCGTGGCCGATATCCTCAACACGGTGCGGCTGATAGCGGCCGCGCTGGGCCGCAAGAAAGAGGGGGAGGCCCTGGCCCGCAAACTTTCGGCCCTGGCGCCCCGCCCGCCCGCCGGCGAGCCCGTGAAGCTTTATATCGAGGTGGACGCCGGCGGCTGGACCACCGGCGGGCTGTCCTTCATTTCCGACGCCGCGCGGCTGGCCGGCGGGCGCAACGTTTTCGGCGGGGAGCGCAGGGGCTTCTTTCAGGCCACCTGGGAGGAGACGCTGCTGCTGGATCCGGAGGCCGCGCTGCTCTTCAGTGTGACGGAACGGGAATTCCTCTCGCGGCCGATGGCCGGCACCCTGGCCGCCGTGAAGGCCGGCCGGGTGATAACTTCGCTGGACCGCGACGCCTTCACCCGCCCCGGCCCGCGGCTGTTCGGCGAGATCGCCAGGCTCAGGAGCCTGCTGCATGGGAAAAATTAGCCTGCTGCTGGGCGCGCTGGCCGCCGCCTGCCTGTTCTCGCTGGCGGCGGGCCCGGCCGGCCTGGCCCCCGACATTATCTGGAACCTGCGCCTGCCCCGCACGCTGGCCGCGCTCGCCGTGGGCGCCGGCCTGGGTCTGGCCGGGGCCATGTTCCAGGGCGTGCTCAAGAACCCGCTCGCCGACCCGTACATCCTGGGCACTTCCGCCGGGGCTACCGCCGCGGCGGTGCTCTGTTTCCTCGCCGGGGTCGAACGCACCTCGCCGGTCTTCTTCCTGGCCGTTTTTGCCGGAGCCTTCGGCGCCACCTTCCTCTCCTACTGGCTGGCGCGGCTGGCCGGGCGCCTGTCGGACGCGGCGCTGGTGCTGGCCGGCGTGGCCGTGAGCGCCTTCCTGTCGGCGCTGGTGATGCTGGCGCTGACGGCGGCGCGCGAGCGCTCCTTTTCGCTGTTCTATTTCGTGCTGGGCGGGCTGTACTCGGCCGAGCCCGGCGTGCTGGCGGTCTCGGCGCTGATCATAGCGGCCTGCGGCGCGCTGGCCATGGCGCGCTGGCGCGCGCTGGACGCGATGGCGCTGGGCGCCGAGGGGGCCTACCACCTGGGCGTGAGCCCCGAGCGGGAGCGCGCGCTGTTCTTCGTCTTCGCCTGCGCGGCCACCTCGGCCGCCGTGGCGCTGGGGGGGACCATCGGTTTCGTGGGGCTGATGACGCCGCATATAGTGCGCCTGCTGACCGGGCCCTCGGCGCGCAGCCTGCTGCCGGCGGCGGCGCTGGGCGGGGCCGCCCTGCTGACCGCGGCCGACGCCGCCGGGCGCACGCTGTTCTCCCCGGCCGAGATACCCGCCGGAGTGGTGATGGCCCTGGCCGGGGCGCCGTTCTTCATGTGGCTGCTCTGGCGCGGGGCCAGGGGGAGGGCCTGATGCCGGCGCTGAAAGTTTCGGGGCTTACTTTCTCCTACGGGCCCGAGCCGCTTATCGCGGACCTGACCTTCGAGCTGCGGCCGGGCGAGTTCATGTGCGTGCTGGGGCCCAACGGCTGCGGCAAGTCCACGCTGCTGCGGCTGCTGACCGGCTACCTGCGCTCGGCCGCCGGCTCCGTGCGGCTGGGCGGGGAGGAGGCCGGCGCCATAGAGCCGGCGCGGCTGGCGCGGCTGGCGGCCTACGTGGCCAGCGAAACCGCCACGCCTTACGATTTTTCGGTCAGGGATACCGTGCTGCTCGGCCGCACGGCCCGGGCCGGGCTGTGGCGCGGCTATTCGGGCGCGGACGGCGAGGCCGCGGACCGGGCGCTGCACGAGACCGGCATCACCCGCCTGGCGGGGCGCTCCATAAACACCCTCTCCACCGGCGAGCGGCAGCTGGCCTTCATAGCGCAGGCCCTGGCGCAGGAGGCGCGCCTGCTGCTGCTCGACGAGCCGACCTCCCACCTGGACCTGAAATACAAGGCCGGGATCATGGACCTGTTGCGGCGGCTGGCCGGCAGGGGGCTGGCGGTGGCGGCGGTGCTGCACGAGCCCGCCCTGGCCAGGCTGGGCTGCAACAAAGCCCTGCTGCTGCGGCGGGGGGGCGCCTACGCCTTCGGCCCCGCCTCCGAACTTATCACCCCGGCGGCCCTGGCCCCGGTCTACGGCGTGCCGCCGGACTCGCCCCTGCTCCCGAAGTAGTTTTCGGCAAAAATAAAAACGCGCCCAGGCAGAGGCGCGTTTTTATTTATATTCAGTTCCTCTTACTCGGCGGCGGCTTCCTGGAACAGCTGCTGCATGGCGGCCGAGTCGGCGGGGTCCAGGGTGTGGTCGGTCACCCGGAACTCGGGCTGCGGGGTGACGGAGACGGGGAGGTCGAGCTGGCCGTTCATCATGATCTCCACGCCGCGCTTGGGGGCGGGGATGGTCAGCGACTGGTCGCTGTCGAGAGTGGTATAGATCTGAGCGCCGGAGGCCATCAGGCGGTCCATGGCTTCCTTGTGAGGGTGGCCGTAGTCGTTGTCCCGGCCCACCGAGATGATAGCTACGCGGGGCTGCACGCGCTCGAGGAACTTGGGAGCGGAGGAAGTTTTGGAGCCGTGGTGCGAGACCTTCAGGTAGGTGGAATCCAGGCCGGACTTGAAGATCTTGGTCATCGCGTTCTCTACCACCGCTTCGATATCGCCGGTCAGCAGCACGCCGTGGCCGTTGTAGTAGAAGCGGGTGACGATGGAGCAGTTGTTGAGCTCGTCGCTGATCTTGGTCTTCACGGGCTCTGAGCAGGTGTTAAGCACCTTCACGGTGACGCGGCTGTCCCAGTTGAGGGTGGTGCCGGCTTCGGGGTAGTGGGTCCGGCAGCCGGGCATATTGGCCGCCATTGCGCGCACTTCGTCGTCCCCCTGGGCGTCGGTATTGTCGGCGCGGGTGTCGTAGAAATTCTTGACCTGGAAGTTGCGGAACACGGTCTTTAGGCCCATGAAGTGGTCGCTATGGGGGTGGGTGAGGATCACGTGGTCTATGGTTCTGACGCCCCTGGCTTTGAGGAATTTCAGCACCGGCTCGCCGGAGGGGCCGCCGTCTATGAGGGCGTTGTGGCCGTTAGGCAGCTCTATGTACGTGGCGTCGCCCTGGCCGACGTTTATGAAGTGCACGTTCAACTGGGCGCTGGCGGCGGAGGCTCCGAGAAGCAGGGCGGCGATCAGGGCGGCGAATCTTTTCATGTTGGCTCCGTGCTTGTTGCTGTGGTTGCTCACGCTATATTGTATGGCAAGGGACAGGTGTTGACCAGCGTCAAAGGGCCCAGGCTTGCGGAGTCAATAGGCCCAGGTTTGGATGTCAATACATAGGTCTATTGGCCCGGGGGACCGGGCCCACCGGCCCTTGTGATGAAAGTTGTATATGATTAGAATGTAGATTGATGACGTATATTATGAGCGCCTTGCTTTGCTTTTTCTTCCTGGCCCCTGCCGCGGCCGGGGCGGAGGTCATTTCAGCGGCCGCGCTGGAGCGCAGCTTCGACATAGTCGTTTCTCCCGGGGAGCTGGCCGCGCCTCCGGAAGTCCGCACCCCGTCGCCGGCTTTCAGCCGCGGGGATTTCAGTTCCATCCCGGCCTATTCTTTCGCCTATCTCAACGATCTGAACACCCGGATGATAGACCTCTCCAACCGCAGCGTGGAGGCGGTCATCTTCAGCATCACTCTCAAGGACAATCCAGACGCGCTGATACGCGCCAAGAACCGCGGCGCCCGGGTGCGCCTGATCGTCGACGAGGCCCATGTCTACCCCAGGGCCGACGCCCAGATCACGCGGCTGATGAGCGAACCGGGCATAGAGCTGCGCACGCTGCGCGGTACCCGCTCCTACGGCGTTAACCATAACAAGATCCTGATCTGCGACGGCGCCGCCGTCTCCGCCGGCTCTTACAATTGGACCTTCGGCGCCACCTTCTCCAACCACGAGAACACGCTGGTGGCCCAGCATCCCGTTTACCTGGACGGCTATGCCCGCTATTTCGAATGGATGTGGTCCAAGTCCCGCACCCCGCAGCAGGGGCCCTCGGCCGAACTGCCGGAGGGCTATTACGGCGCGCCGCCGCAGGACCCCTCGCCGCAGCAGTCGCTCAACGGGCGGCCCGTGCCGGCTTACCTGTTCTCGCCCGGCTCGCGCGTGGAAGAGCGCCTCGCCGAGTTGATAGACGCCTCCCGCAGCAGCGTGGACGCCGTCACGTTCACCTTCTCCTCCAGGATCCTGGCCGACGCCGTGGTGCGCGCCCACCGGCGCGGGGTCAGGGTACGCTTCCTGATGGACAAGAACATGGGTAAAACCGCCGGTCTGGCCAAGCTGCTGTTCGACAGCGGCGTGCCTCTGAAGTGGGCCGGCGGCCGAAACGAGAAGGGCGCGCTGCACAATAAGTTCCTGATCCTGGACGGGGAGATCCTGCAGACCGGCTCTTTCAACTGGACCGTGAACGCCAACAAGAACTCTTTCGAGAACCTGATCTTCGTGAGCGACGCCGACGCCGTAAAGGCTTACCAGGGCACCTACGACTGGCTTTATAACGGCGCCGCGGCGCCCTCCGCGGGCGAGTTCGAGGCCGAGCCCGTGGAATGAGCCCGGCGCAGGCCCCTGAAAGCCCGGTAAAACCGGGCTTTTTTGTTCTCCGGCCGCGCGTGGATTTGCTATAATAATGGCGTAGGGTTGATTGGGGGGGATTTAGCGTAATTCTTTTTCACAAGCGCCGCTTCCCGGTAGGAAAATCATAATTGTATCCGCAAGGAGAAAGCGATGACTTCGTCCGGTCAGATAAACAATAAAAACACCGCGCCAGAGGCAGAACACAAGGCGCTGCCGGAAGGCTACGGCACCACGGAAGCGGCCCTGCTGCCGCGCGATCCCAACTGGATGTTCATCTACTGGGAGATCACCGAGAATTCCAGGAAGAACCTGTGCAAGACCCACGGCGAGGACCTGTTCCAGAAAGGCCGCCAGGTCATCCGGGTTTACGACGTGAGCGCCGCCGACGGCGACGGCGCCGCCCGCTATTTCGACATCCCGGTGATGTTCGAGGCCAAGAGCTGGTACGTGAACGTGCAGGAGGGCGGCCGCGCCTACTGCTGCGAGGTGGGGCTGGTGCTGCCGGACGGTTCCTTCGTGGGCATCGTCAAGACCAATACGGTCAATTTGCCGGCCGGCCGCGTCTCCAACGTGACGGACGAGAAGTGGATGGCGGTCACCGCCGATTTCGACAAGCTGCTGCAGCTCTCGGGCGTGGAGTATATCGGCAAGGGCTCCGGCGAAGTCGCGAAGTCCCTGGCCCAGCGCTGGGAGATGCTGCGCTCGGTGTTCAGCCGCGCCTCCTCGTGGGGCGTCTCCTCCATGAGCTCTCAGAACCTGCAGAAGCCGGAGCTGGCCAAGAAGTTCTGGCTGGTCGCCGACTGCGAACTGATCCTTTACGGGGCCACCGAGCCAGACGCCTTCGTGACCGTCTCCGGCCGCAAGGTGAATCTGAACCCGGACGGCACTTTCTCCATGCGCTTCGCGCTGCCGGACGGCGTAGTGGACCTGCCGGTGAAAGCCATGAGCAAAGACGAGACCGACTCCCGCGAAATCGACATCAAAGTGACCAGGGCTACCACCACCGATGGCAAATAACGAAGAAAAGGGCTACCTCTCTTTAGTACTTCACGCGCATCTCCCGTTCATCCGCCACCCGGAGTACGAGGATTTTCTCGAAGAGGACTGGTTCTTCGAGGCGATGTGCGAGACCTACATCCCGCTGCTCGACATCTACGAGCGGCTGACGGCCGAAGGCACGGATTTCCGCGTGACGATGTCCATCACGCCGCCCTTGTGCAACATGATGGCCGACGAGCTGCTGCGCGAGCGCTTCCGCCGCTACTACAGCCTGCGCCTGGAGCTGGCCGAGAAGGAAGTGGTGCGCACCCGCAACACCGGCTTCTATGAAGTGGCCAAGATGTACGAGACCAAGTTCCGCCGCATCCGGGAACTCTACGAGGATTATTACCACGGCCGCATCCTGGACGGTTTCAAGAAGTTCCAGGACATGGGCAAGCTGGAGATCATCACCTGCGGCGCCACCCACGGCTTTCTGCCGCTGGAGCTCAGGAAAGAGGCCGTGCACGCCCAGATCAAGCTGGCCGCCGACAATTACCGCAAGCATTTCGGCCGCGGGCCCCGCGGCATCTGGCTGGCCGAATGCGCCTACAATCCCGGTGACGACGTGTTCCTGAAGGCGCAGGGCATCCGCTATTTCTTCCTCGAGACGCACGGCATCATCTACGGCAGCCCGCGCCCGCGCTACGGCGTGTACGCGCCCGTGTACTGCCCCTCCGGAGTGGCCGCCTTCGGCCGCGACATGGAGAGCGCCCAGCAGGTGTGGAGCGCCGAGACCGGCTACCCGGGCGACCACCGCTACCGCGAGTTCTACCGCGACCTGGGCTACGACCTGGAATACGATTACGTGAAACCCTACCTGCACCAGGACGGGGTACGCCGCAATATCGGCATGAAGTACCACAAGATCACCGGCAAGGTGCAGCTCAACGAGAAGGCGCCGTACAACCCGGCCGAGGCGCGAGACATGGCGGCCTCCCACGCCGGCAACTTCATGTTCAACCGCGAGCGCCAGATAGAGCATCTGGAGCATTTCCTCGGTAAGAAGCCGATAGTGGTGTCCATGTACGACGCCGAGCTGTACGGCCACTGGTGGTACGAGGGCACGGACTTCCTGGAATTCCTCTTCAAGAAGATGCACCACGACCAGAAGACCGTGAAGATGGTCACGCCGAGCGAATACCTTTCCATGCACCCCGACAACCAGGTGGTGCAGCCTTCCATGTCCACCTGGGGCGACAAGGGCTACAACGAGGTCTGGCTCAACGGCACCAACGACTGGATGTACCGCCACCTGCACAAGCAGGTAGAGCGCATGGTGGAGCTGGCCAATAAGTTCCCGGCCGCCGACGGCACGCTGCGGCGCGCGCTCAACCAGTGCGCCCGCGAAGTGGTGCTGGGCATGTCCTCCGACTGGGCCTTCCTGATGACGGTGGGCACCGCCAAGAGCTATTCCACCAAGCGCTTCGTGGCGCACACGCACCGCTTCAACGGCCTCTACGAGCAGATCGTGGGCAACCGCCTGGAAGAGGGCTGGCTCAAGGACCTGGAGTGGCGCGACAATATCTTCCCGGAGATGGACTACAGGGTATTCTCGACGGAGGAGATGGAAAAAGCGGCCAGGAGCTGATCCCAGCCGCAAAAAAAAGAAACGCCCGGCCAGAACCGGGCGTTTTCTTTTTTTGTCTATGTCCCGCTCAGTTCTGGGCGGCCAGCTCTTCGAGCCGGCTGTTGAACCTTTCTATTATTATCCCCGACAGAGAATACAATTCCTTTACCGCCGCGGCCGCCTCCGGGGGGAGATGCTTCTTCTCCGCGGCCGCGAACAGGTCCATCAGGTAATTCTGCAGGTGGAAGGTCAGATCGTGGGCGCCCAGGTCCCTGGCCGCCTTCATCAGGCTCAGCAGCGGGGCCAGCGCGGTCCAGTCCGTGGCGGCCAGCGCCGCCGCTCCTACCCGGTTGGCCAGCGCCGCCGCGGCCTCGGGGGACGGGTCGAAGCCGGCCTCCAGGCCGGCGTCCTTCAGGCGTCCGGCCAGGTGGGCCAGTTTGTCCAAGTCGCCGGGGGCGGCGGAGCGCAGGGCCCGGGTGAAGACCACCTCGGCCGCCTGCCTGGCGTAGGCGGCGGCCTGCGAGCGCAGCGGGGCCCAGGAAGAGGACGTGCGGCCCGGCAGGCGGGACAGCAGGTACAGGTAGTCCTCGAGGATCTTGAAGATGGAGCCGGCGTGGCTGTGCCGCGCGGCGTCGGCCAGGATCCAGGCGTAGAGGGTTTTCTCGTCCCAGGAGAAATCGTCGAAAGAGACCCGCGCGAAGCCGGGCTCTTTCTCCAGGGCCGCGCGCATGTCCTCGGGGGAGGGGGAGGCGAAGAGCTCCTTCATGCGGGCGGTGGCCGAGGGCCGGGTAAAAAACATCGTCGGGAACTCGGCGCCGCGGCGCAGGTAGCAGAAGGCCAGCGGGGAGTCGCCGTCGGGCCCGGGGGCGGCCACTTCGCCGCGCAGGTACAGCACGCCGTCGCGGCTCATGCGTTCGTGCACGGTGACGGCCTCGAGCGAACCGGTCTCCTCCACGCCCAGCATCGCGTCGGCGATGATCAGCGCGGCCGCTTTCTGGCGCGCCAGGGCGTTCTCACCTAGCAGCTCGCCGTAGATCTTCAGGCCGTCGCCGGCTTCCTGGAAATTGGAATGGGCCAGCTCCAGCAGCGACAGGAAAGGGCGGTCGGCGTTCTCGAAACCCAGGTCGCGCAGCGTCTCGGCCACGCGGGCGGCATAGCGCAGGTTCTGCACGGCCTCTATGCGCGAGATGTCGGCGAAGAACCAGCCGCAGCTGGTGAACATGAACATGGCGTGCTTCTGCATCTCCAGCAGCTCCAGCGCGCGGGCCCGCTCGGCCTTGTTGAGCTCCCGCGAAGCGTGCTTGCCGAAAAAGGCCGCGGCGGCCTCCGGCGAGCGGTCCAGCAGCAGGCCGGCGTAATCGTTGCGGGCCTCCTAGGGGGCGCGGAAGAACTTGGAGGCTTCGGAGGCGTAGACGCCGGCGGCGGCGTCGCGCAGCGCGTTGAGCGCGGCCCTGAAAGGCAGGCGCCAGTTGAGGGAGCCGCCTTCGCCGCCGCAGTCGCAGCCGCCCTTCCAGCGGCGCACGCCGTGGGCGCAGCTCCAGGCCGTCCCTTCGCCGTCGGGGCCGGTCTTGATCATCACCTCGTCCACGGGCGGGTTGCCTCGCAGGTATTCGCCGAAATTAACCACGCGGATGCCCCGGTTCCTGAGCTCGTGCAGGAAGGCGTGGGCCAGCGTCATGTCCGAGAACTTGTGATGGTGGCCGAAGGTCTCGCCGTCCACGGCCATGCTGACGAGCTGCGGCCCCGCCTTGTTGGGCTTGAAGCAGGCCTCCACCCGGTCGGCGAAAACGCCGGAATCGCGCGTGAGGCCCTCGAAGGCGGCAGCTTTAGACAGCGGGCCGTCGTAGAAGAAGATTGCGATGGAACGGTCTTTGGCCGCGCCGGGCTGGGCGTCGCGCCACAGGTAGGGGCGCGTGGTGTCCAGGTCGCCGCGTGAGGCGTCGACCCACTCGCCGCCGGCGGGCCGCACCTTGTCGGCCTGGTAGGGTGAGAGGATCACGTACTTCATGCCGAGGTCGACGAGCAGGCGCAGCGTATCGTCGGAGGCCGCCGTCTCGGGCAGCCACATCGCCTCGGGCTTGAAGCCGAAGCGGTGCTCGAAATCCTTGATGCCCCACATGGCCTGCGTCAGCTGGTCCTGGAAAGAGGCCAGCGGCATGATCATGTGGTTGTAGCCCTGCGCTATGGCGTTGGAATGGCCGGTGCGCTCGCGCGAGTCGCGGGCGGCCTGCACTATTCTGGCGTAGTAAAAGGGGTAGTTCTTCTCCAGCCAGCCGAACAGCGTGGGGCCGAAGTTGAAGTTCATGTGCAGATAATTGTTGGTCAGCTCCAGCACCCGGCCCCGGGCGTCGTTGACGCGGGCGCAGGCGTTGGGCAGGTAGCATTCGCGGGCGATGCGGGAATTCCAATCGTGGAAGGGCCAGGCGGAGGGCTGCGAGTCTATGCGGCCGGTCCAGGGGTTCTCGCGGGGCGGCTGGTAGAAATGGGCGTGCAGCGCGAAGTATTTGTCGTGTTTCCCGTGAGGCTTATCCATTGATAAATTATAGTAAAGTGAAGCCGGTTCTAGAAGCGCAAAAGCCAGCCGCCGCTCAGGCGGCCGCGGCGAGCAGCAGCCTGGTCAGGGCCTCGTCGCAGGCCTCTGCCCCGCCGTAGCGCAGCGGGCCCAGGGGGCGGCAGTCCAGCAGGGCGGCCAGGCAGGCGCTGCCGGCGGCCGTGAAGGAGCGCGCGGCAACCTCGCCCAGCAGCTTGCGGAAATTCGCCTCGGAGGAGGGGGAAAGTTCCTTGCCCAGCGGAGAGAAATCCAGGTCTTCCGGCCTGAGCCGCAGGCGCAGCGGTCCCGGCCCGCCGATGATGTCGGCCAGCAAACGGGTTTCGCTCTCCGGGGCCGGGGACGGCGGCAGCGGGCGGCCGGCCAGCGCGTATAATCTTGAGAACAGCCCCGCCTTGAGGGCGGACAGGGTGGCTGGCTCGACAGGGCCCTCGTAGACCGCCGCCGCGATGACGGTCACCGAGGCGTAGGGAATGAAGAGGCGGCTGCCGGCCGCCGAGGCGTAAAAACCGTCGTCGGCGATCTCTATCTTTTCGGGGAATACGGCGGGAGGGAAAACCGGCAGGCCGGCCTCGGCCGCTATAATAACCGGAAAGCCGGCCGCCGCGGCGGCCTCGGCCAGCGCCCGGGCGTCGGCCAGCGGCAGGCGCCTGCCGAGGAAACCGGGGTTCGCGCGCAGGAAGGTTGCGGTTTCGTCCGCCGGCTTGCCGGCGGCGGTCAGCACCGGGGCGGCAGCCAGCGTGGGGGCCTGGATGGCCCTGAGGGCGACGGCGTACAGGCTCACGGCCGCTTGCGGGACATGATGTCGAGGATGATGCTGTCCACTTTCTCCATGCCCAGGCTGGAGATGCGCGAGATGTTCTTGATCGTTGCCTCGGCGCAGTTCCCGACGAAGCCTTCCGCGTCGGTGATGCCCTCGCCGTTGGAGGCCATCCAGGCGGCGCGGATGGCGGAGTCGGCCGAGGAGGCCACCTTGAGGGCGCAGCCGCTCTTGGCGCCGTCGCAGATCATGCCGCCGATGTCGCTGATCACCGTGTTGACGGCCAGCGCGGTCTTTTTTGCGTCTGCTCCGGAGCGCTGCCAGACTATGGCCACGGAGGCGCCCACGCCGGCGGCCACCGCGCAGCCGCAGATGGGCGCGAGCTCGCCGGTGAAGACCTTGATATAGGAATTTACCAGGTGGGACAGCGCTATGCTCCTGAGGATACGTTTTTCCGGCACGCCGAAGGCCTTGCCCACCAGCCAGGGCACCAGCACGGCCACCACGCCCTGATTGCCGGACTCGCCGCTGGACATGACAGGAACGGACAAGCCGGCCATGCGCGCGTCGGCCGCGGCGGCGGCGGTGATCTTGGCGTCGGAGAGGATGTCGCGCTTGAGGTAGCCTTTCTTGATAAGGTCCTTTATGTAGTAGCCGACCTTCCTGAGTTTGAGCCCCTCGCGGGAGGCCGCGAGGTTCATGTCCACGCCGCGCCGTATATAGGTCAGCTCGGCGGGCTTGATCTTCTCTACGGCGCGGAACAGGTCGCGGAAAGTCGCTTTGCGCAGGGCCTGTTTGTAGGGCAGGGCGGCCTTTTTGCCGGGGCCGCCGGTTTTGATTATCGTGCGGCCGTTGAGTTTGAGCAGCGAGACCCGGTTGTGGCTGCCTTCGAGCACGCAAAGGGCCTTGTCCCGGCCGGCCGCCACCTCGGCGGCTATGTAGATGCCGCGTTTCTTGTAATCCACTTTTATGCCGGCCTTGCCGCTCTTGAGGAGGGCGGAAGCCTCCTTGAGCCGCGCCGGGGGGAGGCCTTTGAAGAGCTCCGCGCCGAGTTCGGGCTTGCGCGCCACGGCTCCTACGGCCGCGGCGAGCAAGTTGCCTTTCTGGCCGCTGGTGTTGGGGATGGCCACGGCCAGGCCGTTCTTGTAGGTGCCGGGGTCGGTGCGGACCAGCACCGAGGTGGTTTTGCCTTTCAGCAGCTTGCCGGCGGTGGCGGCGGCGAAAGCCACGGCGACGGGCTCGGTGCACCCCATGGCGGGATACACTTCGTGTTTAAGGACTTCGGAAAGTAAATTTTTCATAGTAGTGCTCGTCTCTTTATCGTGCCGACGGGGGCATGCCCTCTCCGGGTACGCCGGGCCACACCGTGGCCCGGCTCTTTCACACTGCTGTGTCGCTTCGCTCCACCCGGGCTCGGCGCTGCGCAAGCCTCGCCCTCGCGAGGCCCCTGCGAGGGCATGCCCCCGCCGGCGCTTAGTGACTTGAGGCGATATTGAAATCTGCACCCGGGTCCGTGGTCGTGCGTGCCCTGTTTTAGGGATACACCTCGCTAAAACAATACTAGATTACAATTTTTAGAAGGAGAATTTCCTGCTCCTCGTCCAGAGGAGGAGGGCGGCGGCGGAGAGCATTGCGCCGGCCGCGCCGGCCACGAAGGGGGCGGCGGGGGAGACCCGGTCCCAGAGGAAGCCGGCGGCGGCGCTGGAGGCGAAGGTGAGGAAGCCGAGCGTGCCCTGGAAGTAGCCCATGGCCGAGGCCCTGTTCTCGTCGGCGCTCAGATGCGAAACTACCGCTTTGGCTATGCCCTCGCTGAAGGCGCCGTAGAAGCCGTACAGGGCGAACAGCAGCCAGACCTGCCACGGCCTGTCGGCCAGAGCGAAGCCCAGGTAGACGGCCGCGAAGACGGCCAGGCCGAAGGTCATGGTCTTAAGTTTCCCCAGCCGGTCAGAGAGCCAGCCGGCCGGGGAGGCCAGCGCGGCGTAGACCAGATTATAGCCGGTATAGGCCAGGATGACGTGCGTGAGCGTGAACCCCATGGTCTTGGCCTTCATTATGAGGAAGACGTCGCTGGAATTGCCCAGCGCGAAGAGCGCGTAGATGGCGAGAAAGGCCTTGAAGTCTGCGGACATCGGCGCGGCCGGCGGGGCGCCCGCTCCGGCCGGGCGCGCGGCGGCCGCTTCCTTCACAAAATAGACCAGCACGCCGACGCCCAGCAGGGCGGGAACGAAAGCCGCCATGAAGATGAACCTGTAGTCAGGTTTTTCGGCGCCGAGGAAATGTATCAGGGCCAGCGCGGCCAGCGGGCCCAGTGCCGCGCCCAGGGTGTCCATCGCGCGGTGGAAGCCGAAGGCCTTGCCCCAGTGGGCCCTGTCCACCGAACCGGCTATCAGCGCGTCGCGAGCCGAGGTGCGCAGGCCCTTGCCGACGCGGTCGACGAAGCGCGAGAACAGCACGAACTGCCAGCCGCCCGCCAGGGCGAGCAGCGGCTTGGACACGGCCGAAAGGGAGTAGCCGGCGACGACAAAAGGTTTGCGCGCGCCATACCTGTCGGACAGGCGGCCGCCTACGATCTTGACGAAACTGGCCGTGGCCTCGGCCACGCCCTCTATGAGGCCCACCACCTGCATCGGCGCGCCGAGCACGGAGGTCAGGAAGACCGGCACGATGGGGTAGAGCATCTCGCTGGAGATGTCGGTGAGGCCGCTCACCACTCCCAGCAGGGTTACGTTGCGGGTCAGGCCCGCCCTCATGTCGCGAAAGAAGTTCTTCATAGGAATTTTACCGCCAGGTTCAGGCCCGAGGCGAAGACCAGGGCGGCGGCCAGGTTCATCGCTATGACCTTGGCGGCGTTCTTTAAGCCGAGCTCGCGCACGGTGACCATGCAGCTGGCCATGCAGGGCAGGTAGAGGGACAGGAAGACGCTGGCCACCACTATGGAGGCGGGCGGCAGGCCGAAGGGTACCAGCATGGCTATCGAGACGTCCTTGCGCAGGAAGCCCAGCGTCATCACCGAGACGGTCTCCGCGGGCAGGCCAAGCAGGCCGGTGACGGCCGGCTTGAAGAATTCGGAGATGCCGGCCAGCAGGCCGCTGACGTCGAGCAGCGCCACCAGCAGCACGCCGACTATGATCATCGGCACGGCCTCGAACAGGAAATCCTTGACGCGGAAGTACAGCTTGCGGGCCAGCATGGGGCAGCACGGGGCCTGGTAGGGGGGGATCTCCAGGAACAGCTCCGGCGTCTCGCCTTTGAGCAGGCGGCTGAGCAGCAGCGAGCTTACGATGCCCGCCGCGGCTATGGCGCCGAAGACGGCCAGCGTGTACTTGATGTGGAAGGGGGCCAGCAGGCTCAGTATCATCGCGGTCTGCGGCATGCAGGGCGCCAGGCCCAGGGTCAGCGCGGTGGCTATCACGCGCTCGCGCGGAGTTTCCAGTACGCGCGCGGCGAGTATGGCCGGCACCTTGCAGCCCATGCCCAGCATCAGCGGTATAGTGGCGTAGCCGTGCAGGCCCAGGCGGTGCATGGAACTGTCGAGCATGACGGCCAGGCGCGGCAGGTAGCCGATGTCCTCGAGGAGGCCCAGCGCGGCGTAGAAGGAAACTATATAAGGCAGCACGGTGACGAACGGGATATAGAGGCCGGTGGTCAGCAAACCGAAGGATTCCATCGGCGCCGGGGTGGTGCCCAGCAGCAGCACCTTCAGGAAACCGCCGTCCTGCAGGCCGCCGAGGGCCGCCGTGACCAGCGGCATCCAGGCCGCCTGGAAAAGCGGGTCCAGCACGTGGCTTATCAGGCCCTCGCCGACGAAGCGGATGAGCCAGAACACGGCGAGCATGACCGCGGCGGCGAAGGGCAGGCCGGTGCCGGGGCGCGAGGTGATGTCCTCGAGCTTCTCCAGCAGTGTCGCGTGTTTATGGGTGATCTTCTGGCATTCGGCCGAGATGCGGCCTATCAGTTTCCATTTCTCGTCGGGGTCGGTGGGATGGCAGCCCGGCGCGGGCAGCCGGCCGGCGTTGAAATCCTCCACGGCGGTCTTGAGGCCGGAGAGGCCCTCGCCCGTGGTGGCCACGAAAGGCACCACGCGCACGCCGAGCTGGCGGCCGAGGGCCTCCGGATCTATCTCCACGCCCCGGCGGCGCGCGATATCCCATTTGTTCAGCAGAATGACCATCGGGGTGCAGAGGGCGGCCAGCTCCAGCGTGTAATAGAGATTGCGTTCGAGGTTGGTGGAGTCCACTACGTCGAGGATGAGCGCCTTGTCGGGCTGGGCCAGGATCTCCCGGGCCACCTCCTCGGCCTTGTTGGTGGCTGCGTGGCTGTAGGCGCCGGGCACGTCCACCACGGAGAAGCGCTCGCCGGCGAGCACGGTATGCCCGGCGGTGTACTCCACGGTGGTGCCGGGGTAATTGGAAGAAATGACCTCCAGGCCGGTCAGGCGCGAGAAGACTACGCTCTTGCCGACATTGGGGTTGCCGGCCAGCAGCACGCGGCGGGACTTCACCTTTACCTCGATCTTGGCGGCCATGCCGCGGCCGAGCGCCACCCTGGTCCCCATCACCTCCACTACGACCGGCCCGCCGGAATTTTCGCCGGAACGTTTGGTGATATGTCTGCCGGTATAGAGGCCCATGGCGCGCAGTTTGGCCTGGAAATCGGCGCCGCCGCCGACCTCGGCTATGTAGCCGGTCTCGTTCTCCCGCATGGCGGTCAGGGTGACAGGGGGGGAGGGTTTCATGCTTTCCTCCCGGAGAGGGCCCGCTTGACGGCCTGCAGCGCCGCGCGGCGGGCCGGGGACTTGAGGAACAGCGTCAGCGCGCCCACGCGCCGCAGGGCCTCTGGGCTGAGCGCGTGCTCGGCCTTGCAGGCGTCGCGTTCCGCCTGGGCGGCGGGCAGGTCCAGCACCTCTATGAAAAAATCCTTCAGGGTGGCGTGGCGGCCGGTGATCTCGGCGCCGGCCCGCAGGCCATCGGGGGAAAGGCGTATGGCCCCGTAGCGCTCCTGGCTGAGCAGGCCGCGCGCGGCCAGCGTCTTGACGGCGGAGTTGACCGAGGGTTTGGAGACTTTGAGCAGGCGGCTGATGTCGCAGGCCCGGGCGCTGCCGTCCCTGAGGCTGAGCGCGTAGGCGGCTTCGAGGTAGTCTTCCAGGCTGGGGGAGAGGGTTTTGTGCATATGTTAGAGGGGCATAACAAAGTTAGTCCTCTCTAACTCTAGCAAAATAGAAGGCCCCGCGGCAAGCGGGGCAAGGTTACTGGCAGCCGCCGGTGAAGCAGGGCAGGCTGAGCACGGTGGGGAACTGCACGGCGAGCAGGTAGAGGCCGCCGGCGGCGGCCGCCGCCAGGAGCAGGCCGAGGAAGAAGGCTATGAAGCGGTGCTTCTTGGTGAAATCCCAGGTCGACAGGATTACCGCGGCTAAGATCTTGCGCATATGTTCTCCGTCAGAGCGGTTCGGCGAGGGTATCCAGCACCACGCTGAGGTCCTTGTCGCCGTAGCCGCTATTATACGATTTAGTCATCAGGCGTTCCACCGCCGCGGTGACCGGCAGTTCCAGTCTCTTCTTGGCCGCCTCGGCCAGCATGAAGCGGGCGTCCTTGAGCATGTGCTTGAGCGGGAAGGCCGGGGGGAATTCTTTCTTCAGGATATTCTCCCTCTTGAGCGAGAAGTAGCCGCAGTTCATGGCGGGATTGTGCGCGAGCGTCTCGAAGATGAGGGCGGGGTCTATGCCCTGCGCCTGCGCCAGCGCCGCGGACTCGGCCAGCGCGGTGGTGAGCTGCGCCACTATCAGGTTCACGCACAGTTTGAGAGCGGTGCCGGCCGGCGGCAGGCCGGCGTGCACTATCTCCTTGCCCATGGCCCGCAGCACCGGGGCGTAGCGCTCGAGCGCGTCTTTTTCGGCGCCGGCCAGTATGACCAGCTGCCCCTTTTCGGCCGCGGCCTTGGAGCCGGAGACCGGGCAGTCCAGGAAGACCACTCCGGCGGCGTAGCATTTTTTTCCCAGCCCGGCGGTGTAATCGGGGGAGAGGGTGCTCATGTTGATCAGGGCGTTGCCGCCCTGGAAGGCCGCGGCCGCGCCCTCCGGGCCCTCCATCACGCCGTCCATGGCGGCCTGGTCGGAAACCATGGTGATGAGCGTGTCGCACATTTTGGCCAGTGCCCTGGGGGTGGAAGCCACCTGGCAGCCGAGGTCGGCGAATTCCGTGGTGCGCGAGCGCGTGCGGTTGTAGACGGAGACCTGGAAGCCGGCGCGGTGCAGGTTCAGCGCCATGGCGCGGCCCATTATGCCGAGCCCTATGAAACCTATCCTGGGGGGTATGCTCATGATCTTTCTCCAAGCTTTATAATTTCCGCGGCGCTCAGTTCGCGCCACTGCCCCGGCTCCAGCCCTTCCAGTGTCAGCGGGCCTATGGCCCGCCGCAGCAGGCGCAGCACCGGGAAGCCGACGGCGGCCAGCATGCGCCGCACCTGCCTGTTGCGGCCTTCCTTCAGCGTGACCTCGGCCCACGAGGTGGGCACGGTCTTGCGGTAGCGTATGGGGGGCACCCGCGCCGGCAGGCCCGGATCGGACAGTACCCTGGCCCCGCATGGCAGCGTCGGGCCGTCAGCCAGCGTCAGGCCGGAGCGCAGCCGCGCCAGCGCCTCGTCCGTCACCTCGCGCTCTACCTGGGCCCAGTAAACTTTGGCCATCTTGTGCTTCGGGTCGGCTATGCCGGCCTGCAGGTGCCCGTCCGAGGTGAGCAGCAGCAGGCCCTCGCTGTCATGGTCCAGCCGGCCGGCGGGGTAGACGCCCTTGGGGAAACCGAAGTCCGCCAGCGAGGCATGTCCGTGCTCCGGCGTGAACTGAGAAAGGACCCCGTAGGGTTTGTTGAAAATAATGGTGGTCATCGTCTCCGGCTTGCCCGAAACGGCCGGCTAAATGTTATTATATATTAATGAGTTATACCTTCATCGACAAACAGAAAGATTTCAATGAGCTGTGCGCGAAGCTCGCCACCCATAAGTACCTCTCCATAGACACCGAGTCCAACAGCCTTTACGCCTACAAAGAAAAGTTCTGCCTGATGCAGCTGTCCAGCGAGCATATCAACGCCGTGGTGGACCCGCTCGCCGTGGACATCAAGCCGATACTCCCCATTTTCGCCGACCCCGGCATAGAGAAGATCTTTCACTCGGCCGATTCCGATATCCGCGTTTTTAAGGCCGCGCTCAAGTGCACTTTCGTCAATATCTTCGACGTGATGGTGGCCGCCAAGTACCTGGGCATCATCAAGTGCGGCCTGGACAGCATGGTGGGAGAATACTTCGGCCTGGAGATGAATAAGAAGTTCCAGAAGGCCGACTGGGGCCGGCGCCCGCTCACGAAAGAGATGCTGGACTACGCCAGCTCCGACACCATCCACCTCAAGAAGCTGCGCGACATTCTTGGCGCCGAACTGGAGAAGAAGGGCCGCCTGGAAGAGGCGCTGGGGCAGTTCGCCCAGATCTGCAAGATCGAGCCCAACCCCATGCGCTTCGACGAGTCGGGGTTCCTTACGCTCAAGGGCGCGCGCCAGCTCAACGGCCGCGGCTTAGCGGTACTGCGCGAGCTGTACATCGGGCGCGAGGTGGCGGCGATCAAGAAGGACGCGCCGCCTTTCAAGGTTATCAGCGAGGACCTGATGCTGCGCCTTTCGGTGGCGCCGCGCGAGGGTCTGCACAACCTCTCTATTTTTAAGGGCGTCAGCGGCTACGTGCTGGCCAATCACGGCGCGTGGATACGCGAGGCGCTGGCCAAGGGGCTCAAGGCCCCGGAGTACCAGGTGCCCCGCCGCGAGATCTCGCGAGAGAAGCGCGCCTATTTCGAGACCGTCAAGAACCGCTTCAAGACGCTGCGCCTGTGGCGCAAAGAGACAGCCGCCCGCCGCAACATGCTGCCCGAGGCCATCCTGGGCAACGACGTGCTGGAGCGCCTGGCCATGGCGCAGCTGCACAAAATAGAGGACCTGCACGCCATCAAGGGCCTGGGCGCGGAAAAGGCTTCCCTCTACGGCGCCGAAATAATGGAATTCCTGAAAAAACACCACGGCAAATAAACTAGGGACAGCGCCCTATTTATTTTCCGCTTTTTCCGGTCGACCCCGACATGCAGTTGTCGGGGTCGTCTGTTATATTCATAGTGAGGGGGACGTGCTTCAGGCGCGTTCTGTAAGGGGGGAATATGCCAAGGCTTGCAAGAGTTGTGGGGGTGGGATTGCCGCATCATATTGTGCAGCGCGGAAATTGCCGGCAAAGGGTCTTTGAAAGCGAATACGACAGGGAATACTATCTGCGTCTGATCTCCGAATGCTCGAGCCGGGCGGGCCTTTCAATATTGGCCTACTGCCTTATGACGAATCATGTGCATTTTATAGCTATTCCGAAGAAGAAGGATTCCATGGCCCGCACATTCAATAGCGCTCATATGCGCTATTCTCAATACTTCAATTACAAACATAAACTGATAGGACACTTATGGCAGGGGCGGTATTTCTCCTGTGTTCTCGACGAAAAGCATCTCATAGCGGCTGCCAGGTACGTGGAGCGTAATCCGCTGCGTGCGGCGCTGGTCGGCTCGGCTGAAAATTGGAAATGGTCGAGCGCCGCGGTTCATTGCGTGAGAGCAGGCGATCCGTTCGGCTTTTCTCTGGATAGCCTGCTGGAAATACTGGGGTTGAGCGGTAGAGGCTGGAGGGAACTGCTGGATGAGGCGCAGGCTGAAACGGAAATTTCTGAAATACGCGCACATACCAGCGTAGGGCGCCCGCTGGGGAATAAGAGCTTCCTCGCGGGTATCGAAAAGAGATTAGGGAGGAGGGTTGGGGCTATGCCCCCGGGGCGCCCCAAAGGGACCAAACAGGGCGCTGTCCCTAGTTATAAAATAGGGCGCTGTCCCTAGTTTTTACGGCAAGTAGGCCGGCTATTTAAGCAGCTTTTTCGCCAGGTCCGGGCGCTTGATCTCGCGCAGGGCCTGCAGGACGAGGGAGCGGTTTTCGGGTTTGTAATACTGAAGGAGCGCGCGCTGCAGGCGCCGCTCCGTTTCTTTTTTGGGGACGTAGACGGGCTCGAGGGTGAAGGGGTCGAGGCCGGTGAAGTAGATGGAGGTCGCCAGTTCCATCGGCGCGGGCAGGAAGTCGTTGATCTGCTGCGGGCGGATGTTGCGCTCTTTCAGGAACACGGCGAGGTCTGCCATGTCGGCCAGCGTGGAGCCGGGGTGGGCCGAGATGAAATAGAGCACCAGGTACTGCTCCTTGCCGGCTTTCTTCGACTCGGCGAGGAACTTGTCGGCGAACTCCTTGAACACTTCCACGGCGGGCTTCTTCATCACCGACAGCACCTTGGGAGAGATATGCTCGGGGGCGACCTTGAGCAGCCCGCCGGTGTGAAAACGCGCAATTTCCGAAATATACTCGCCGCATTTCAGCGCCAGGTCCATCCTGATGCCGCTGGCCACGAAAGCTTTCTTCAGACCCTTGATCGCCCGCACGCGGCGCATCAGCGCCAGCAGCGGCTTATGGTCGGTATTGAGGTTGGGGCAGATGACGGGGTGGACGCAGGAAAGCTTTTTGCAGGCCCTGCAGACCGCCATATCCTTGCCGCCCATGGCGTACATGTTGGCCGACGGGGCGCCCAGGTCCGAGATATTGCCGGGGTGGCGCGGCGTCTTCAACAGGGCCGCGGCTTCCTTCTCCACCGACTCCGCCGAGCGCGTCTGTATGAACCGGCCCTGGTGCAGCGTCAGCGAGCAGAAGGCGCAGCCGCCGAAGCAGCCGCGGTGTATGACTATCGAATCCTTTATGGTCTCCAGAGCGGGAATGGGTTCTTTATACGACGGGTGGGCGCGCTTGGCGAAGGGCAGGCCGTAGACGGCGTCCATCTCCGCCGTGGAGAGGGGGAGCGCGGGGGGATTCTGTACCACCGCCTTACCCTCGCTCTTCTGGACCAGGACCGCGGCGATGTAGGGATTGGAGTTCTCGTAAATAAGCCGCGTCGCGGCGGAGAATTTTACGCGGTCGCCTGAAACTTCTCCGGCGGAGGGCAGCACCACGGAGCCGGGCAGCGGCAGGGCGGCGGCTTCTTTGGCCCCGAGAGGGTAGGCGGTGCCGCGGACGTCGCGCAGCGCGCTTATCTTTTCGCCGGTCTTCAGCCTGGCGGCGATCTCGCGGATCTGGCGCTCGCCCATGCCGTACACCAGCAGGTCGGCCTTGGAGTCCAGCAGCACGCTGTGCCGCACCTTGTCGGACCAGTAGTCGTAATGCGCGAAGCGCCGCATGCTGGCCTCTATGCCGCCTATGACCACCGGCGCGTCGGGATAGGCCTCGCGGCAGCGCTGCGAGTAGATGATGGTGGCGCGGTCGGGGCGCAGGCCGGCGCGCCCGCCGGGGGAGAAATCGTCGGAGGAACGCACGCGGCGGTTGTGCGTGTACTTGTTGATCATCGAGTCCATGTTCCCGGCGGAGACGCCGTAGAACAGGCGGGGTTTCCCGAATTGTCTGAAATCGGCCGGCGAATCCCAGCGCGGCTGGGCCAGGATGGCCACGCGCAGGCCCTCGGCTTCCAGCACGCGCCCTACCAGGGCCATGGCGAAAGAGGGATGGTCGACATAGGCGTCGCCCGTGACCAGGACCACGTCCACGGCGTCCCAGCCCAGGGCTTTGACCTCTTGCGGCGTCGCGGGAAGGAAACTCATACTGTAATCATATCAAAAAGACCTCTGCCGGGACTCCCCGGCCCGGCGCTGCCGGGGTTCCATTTATATTTAAATTATGGGATAATAGTAATGCAGAACTTGGTTTTTAGGAGGGAAAATGAAAAAACTTATTATTTCGCTGTGCCTGCTGCCCGTATTGACCGCCGGCGCCAGTGCCGACTCGTTTGAGGACTTCAAGACCCAGATAGCGCTGCAGGGCGAAGCCCTGCTCAAGCCTTTCGCCATGGACCTGGGCGGCGTCATCGGCGCCAACGACTTCAATTCCGGGCGCACGCTCGGCTTTCCCGGCTTCGAGGTCGGCCTGGCCGCCACCGTGCAGGCCAAGCCCAGCGACGAGAACCGCGTGCTGCGCGACGCCGACGTGAACGCCTTCGGCGTGCCGATGGTGCACGCGGGCGTGGCCCTGCCGGCGGTGGGCGCCGACGTGATGGCGCGCGCGGTCAGCCTCTCCGGCTTCTCCATAGTCGGCGGCGGCCTGCGCAAGAGCATCATCAAGAGCGGCACGCTGACAAAGTTCATCCCGGACGTCTCGGTGTCCGCCTGGTACGACGTGATCAACTACGACTACTTCAAGGGCAGCCACCTGTCCTTCGACGCCACCGCCTCCTTCGACATCCCGGTGATAAAGCCGTATGTCGGCGTGGGCGTGGACCGCACGACGCTCGAGATCAAGAACGTGAACGCCGCGCTCAACGGCGTGGACGCCACCATCTCCAAACCCCGCTACACCGTAGGCGTGCGCCTGTCGCCGCTGCCGCTGCTGTACGTCTACGGCGCTTACAACATCCTGCACGGCCAGGCCGGGTATTCCCTGGGCGCCGGCGCGAAGTTCTAAAAAGTTGGGAGGCTGGCAGCCTTTACCTGGGGGGAGCCCGCTGCGGGCTCCCCGCTTAAACGCAGGGCCGCTCCCTTGAAAAAGGAGACCAACATGGATGCGAACACCGAAAACACGGAAAGCCGCAGGCTGATAGAGGTCGCCGAGCATTACGGCGCCAACAACTATCACCCGCTGCCCATAGTCATCAACAGCGCCAAGGGCGTTTGGGTAAAGGACCCCGAAGGCAACAAATACATGGACATGCTCAGCGCCTACTCGGCGATGAACCATGGCCACCGGCACCCGCGCGTCATCAAGGCGCTCGTAGAGCAGACCAGGAAGGTCACGCTGACCTCCCGCGCCTTCAATAACGACCAGCTGGGCCCGTTCCTGAAGGAGCTGTGCGAATTCACCGGCTACGAGATGGCGCTGCCGATGAACACCGGCGCGGAAGCCGTGGAAACCGCCCTCAAGGCCGTGCGCAAATGGGGCTACAAGGTGAAGGGCGTGGCGGAGGGCAAGGCCGAGATCGTCACCTGCTCCAATAACTTCCACGGCCGCACCATCACCATTACCGGCTGCTCCACCGAGCCGCAGTACAAGGACGGCTTCGGGCCGTTCACCCCTGGCTTTGTGACCGTGGAGTACGGCAGCATCGAGGCCCTCAAGGCCGCCATCAACCCGAACACCGTGGCTTTCCTCCTGGAGCCCATACAGGGCGAGGCCGGCATCATAGTGCCGCCGGCCGGCTACCTGAAGGCCGCCTATGACCTGTGCAAGGCCAACCGCGTGCTGTTCGTAGCCGACGAGATACAGACCGGCTTCGGCCGCAGCGGCATGAAGTTCGCCTGCGACTACGAGGGCGTGAAGCCGGACATGCTGACGCTGGGCAAGGCGCTCGGCGGCGGCGTGATGCCCGTGTCCGCGGTGGTGTCCTCCAGGGAAGTCCTGGGCGTCTTCAACCCCGGCGACCACGGCAGCACGTTCGGCGGCAACCCGCTGGCCTGCGCCGCGGCGCGCGAGGCGCTGCGGGTGCTGACCGAGGAGAAGCTCGTGGAGAAGTCCTTCGAGATGGGCAAGTACTTCATGGACAAGCTCCGCTCCATCAAGGGCCCGCATATCAAGGAAGTCCGCGGCAAAGGCCTGCTGATCGGCCTGGAGATGGACTGCAAAGCCCGCCCCTACTGCGAGCAGCTGATGGGCCTGGGCCTGCTGTGCAAGGAGACGCATGACCACGTCATACGCTTCGCGCCGCCGCTCGTCATCACGCAGAAAGAGATAGACTGGGCCTTCAAGCGCATCAAGAAGGTGCTGTCGAAGTAAGAGGTTTCGACGCCCCGCCGGCCGCACCGCGCGCCGGCGGGGCTTTTTTAACATGCCAGACAAAGTTCCCGGCCACGGCCGGCTCTACCTGCAGGCAGCCCTGGCCACCGCCGTGTGGGGCGCCTCATATCCCTTTACCAAGCAGCTGATGAGCGAGGTCTCGCCGCTTACCATAGTAGTCTCGCGCGCCGCGATAGGCGCGCTGCTGCTCGTGCTCCTGGGCGGCGCCAGGCTTTCGCCGCGCGATTTCCGCGGCGCTCCCCTGCTCAAGCTCTTCATCCTTTCCGTGCTGGGCGTCTCGGCCCAGCAGTATATACAGGCCTACGCCCTCAAATACACGCTGGCGTCCAACGCCGGCTGGCTGATCTGCACCATTCCCATCATGGTGGCCGGGCTGGCCGCGGCGCTGGGCGAGCGCCTGGGGCCCTTCAAACTGGCGGCTTTCGCGCTGGGCACGGCCGGCACGCTGCTCGTGGTCTTCGGCCGCGCCGGGGCGGGGGCTTTCGCCCTGCCGTCCACCACCGGCGACGTCATTTTCCTGACCAGCTGCGTGGAATGGACCATCTACGTTTACTGCGCCCAGCGCTGGCTCACCGATTGGCCGCAGGCCAAGGTCACGGCAGCCACGATGCTCGTGGCGCTGGCCAGCGTGCTGCCCGTCTGGCTGCTCTCCGGCGGCCCGGCGGATTACGCCGCCGTCAGTCCGCGCGGCTGGGCCGGTATCGCCTACCTGGGCGTGCTCTCCTCCGCCATGGGCTACCTGTTCTGGAACCGGGCCGTGGAAGGCCTGGGCGGCGTCAAAGCCTCCTATTTCATTTACCTGCAGCCTTTTTCGTCCATGCTGGCGGCTTACCTGCTGCTGGGCGAGCGCGCCGCGCCGGCGGCCTTCGCCGGAGGGCTGCTGATACTCGCCGGCGTATATCTGGTGGGATTAAAGGAGAAAACCCGCGCCGCCGCCGGCGGGGTCTCTGCCAATGCCTGATTATTCAGCCCTTAAGCACAAGTTCGGCCCGCATTGCCTCTTCGGCGAGCCAGCCGCAAATTTTACCACCTACCGCGCCGGCGGGGCGGCCGAAGTGCTGCTCAAGCCCGGCACCCCGGAGGAACTGGCCTGGGCCTGCGCCTGGTGCCGCGGCAACGCGGCGCCGTGGCGCGTGCTGGGCCGCGGCTCCAACGTGCTGGTCAGCGACCGGGGGCTGCCCGGCGTCACCCTTCTCACCGGCCGGCTGGCCGGTGTGGAAGTAAAAGGCTCCGCGCTGGAGGCGCAGGCCGGGGCGTCCTGGGACGAAGTGGCCCGCCTCTCCGCCGGGGCCGGCCTGGCCGGGCTGGAGAAGACCTCCGGCATTCCCGGCTCCGTGGGCGGCGCCGTGCGCATGAACGCCGGGGCTTTCGGCCAGGAGACCTTCGACCGGCTCGCCTCGGTGCTGGCCCTCGACGGCGAGGGCCGGGAGATGACGCTTTTAAAGAAGGACATAGACCACGGTTACCGCCGGGCCGCGGGGCTGGACGGGCTGACCGTGCTCTCGGCTCGTTTCGAGTTCCAGCCGGGCGACCCGGGCGTGCTGCTGCAGGACCGCTCCTGCGTGCTGGCCTCGCGCGAGGCCAAACAGCCGCTGGACTACCCGTCGGCGGGCAGCGTCTTCAAGCGGCCGCAGGGCGACTACGCCTCGCGGCTGATAGACGCGGCCGGCCTGAAGGGCCTCAGGGTGGGCGGGGCCGAGGTCTCTCCCAAGCATGCCGGCTTCATCGTGAACGCCGGCGGCGCCACGGCCGCCGACATCTACGCGCTGATCTGCCGCGTGCGCGGAGTCGTGAAGGAAAAGACCGGAGTGGAACTGCAGTTGGAACAGATACTGCTCGGCGATTTTTAAACCCGGCCGTCCGGCCGGAGGGGGAACTATGAAGACTCTTATCGCGCTGCTGCTGCTGCCCTGCCTGGCCTACGGAGGGCCCACCGACGCCGCCGACCAGGCTTTCGCCAAGGGCGAATACCAGGCCGCGCTGGACGGCTACGCCGCCGCCAAAACGCCGGGAGAGCCCGGCCTTAAGGCCCTGTACCGCGCCGCCGAGAGCGAGGCCCTGCTGTCCCGGTACGGCGAGGCCGCCCAGCGCCTGTTCGGGATGAAGCTGCCGCCGGACCCGCTGTGGCAGGCCCGGTTCCTGCTGCTGCGCGCCGAGACCGGCCGCCAGTACCAGCAGCGGTACGGCTACTCGACGTCCGCCGACGAACAGAAAGGCGAGAAGGATGTGACCAAGCTGACTACCCAGCAGTGGCGCAGGCTGATAGCGGCGGATTACGACTCGCTCTGGCCGCTGAGGGGGGCTTTGGCGAAGACGGTTCTGGAGGGTGAGGCTTACTTCGTAGACTTAAAGGACGCGGAACTGCTCTATACGCCTACGCTCTGGGATTTCGCGGTGCTGCGCTGGACCAGCTGGCTGCTGGGCGAATCGGAGAACTCAGACGGGCCGCCCGCCGCCGAACCTTTCGTCGAGCTGTCCTACAAAGCGGACTACGCCGCCGGAGCACCGGCCGCCTCCAAGGCCGCCGCGCTCTACGAGGCCGCCGCGGCCGGCCCCGAAGGTTTCGTTCGCGAATACTGGCGCCTGCAGCGGCTGATGATCCCTTTCGAGCAGGCAGGCCGCGTGGCGGCTTACGACCGCGCCGCGCTGCGCCAGCGGGCGCTGAAGACGCTCAAGTACTGGGCCGCCTCTTTTAAGACGGGCCTGGGCCGGAGCTGGGCCTTCTACCGAGCCGCCGCTTTCGAGAATGAGGCGGGAGAGTTCTCCTCCGCCGTGGAATTTTGCCGCAAAGCCGAGGCCGAAGCGCCGCGCTCCATGCCCGCCTCCCACTGCGCCCGCCTGCGGGCCGGCATAGAGCTGCCGCGGCTGGAACTGTCCGCCGTCTTCGCGCCGCCCCCGGGCAAGGATATACTCACGGTCTCCGCCCGCAACCTGCCTGAGCTGTACTTCAGGGCTTACAAGACCACTCCGGAAGAGCTGGAGGCCTCCCTCGGTCACGCGCAGCAGGGCTGGGACCACGTTAAATACCTGCGCCAGGAGACGGTAAAGGAATACCTGCGCCGCCGGGCTTCAGTGGAATGGAGTCAAGCGATAAAATACGAGGCCCCTTACCGCGAGGCTTCGGCCGCGGTCGCGAATCCCCCGCTGAAGAAAGGGCTGTACGTGGTGGTGGCTTCCGGCGACGCCGGTTTCGAGGAGGGCGCCTCCCTGATGCGGGCCGTCACCGTGAATATTACTGATATTTTCCTGCTCGGCACCTCGGGCCTGGGGGCCGATCCCGAGGCCTTCCTCTACGACCCGGCCGCTCCCTCGCGGCCGGCCTCCGCCGAGGTGTTCAGGCTCTACGCCGTTAACGCGCTGACCGGCGCGCCGCTGGCCGGGGCGAGGACCGAGACCTTCGTGCACAAGTCCCGCGCCGGGGACTGGCAGCGGGTCCCGCTGACCGCCGGCCCCGACGGGGCGGCCATCCTGCGCCACGAATTTGAGGTGACCTACCCGGCCAACGAATATTTCTCCCTGGACCCGCTGCTGCGGCACGGGGGGGCTTACGCCTACTGGAACTCGCAGGCTTCGGCCGGGCTGCACGTGCCGGCCCCGGTCTCCGTCTTCGTGGAGACCGACAGGCCGGTATACCGGCCCGGGCAGGAGGTCAAGTTCAAGGTGACGGCGCTGCTGCGCCAGCCCGGCGGGTACAGGGTTTACGACGGGAAGGCCGCCGTGACCCTGACGGCCCGCGACGCCAACTGGCAGCCGGCTTATACCGCCACCCTGCCGTTCACCGGCCTCGGCAGCGCGGCCGGCTCGTTCAAGCTGCCGGAAGGGCGCATGCTGGGCCAGTATTCGCTGTCGGCCGGCGTGCGGGAGTACGGTTATAATTTCAGCGGCACCGCGCAGTTCGGGGTCGAGGAATACAAGCGGCCCGAGTTCGAGGTAAAGCTGGAGGCCGCGGACAAGCCGCTGCGCTACGGCCAGGCTGCCAAGGTGTCCGGCGAGGCGAAGTACTACTTCGGCTCCCCGGTGCCGGGCGCCAGGGTTAAGTACAGGGTGACCCGCTCGCGCTACCTGCCGCGCTACTGCTGGTACTGGGGCTGGTTCTACGGCGGCGGCGCCACCGCCGAGGCGGCGGCCGGCGAGACCGTGACCGGCGACGACGGCAAATTCAGCTTAACTTTTACTCCGGAGCCGGAGAGCGCGGAGTACGCGGGCTACCCGGCTTCCTACCAGGTGGAGGCCGAGGCGCTGGACGCCGGCGGCCGCACGATAACCGATTCGCGGGCCTACAGGGCCGGTTCCCGGGCCTGGCTTTTCGACGTCAAGCCCCAGGCGGGCTTCTTTGCGCCGGAGGGCACGGCGGCGCTGGACGCGCGGCTGATGGACCTCAACGACTCGCCGCAGGCCGGCGAGGCGCAGTACGCGCTTTACCGGCTCGACGGCGAGCCGGCGGCCGCCGCCGGCGGCAGCGGCTGGGGCTATTTCGGCCGCAACCCGTCGCTGGAACAGGCTTTCGACAAGGTCCCCGACGGCGCGCCGGCCGGCAAGGGCAAAGTGTTCTTCGCCAAGGACCGGCCCTCGGTGATCTCTTTCAAGAACCTCGCGCCCGGCGCCTACAGGCTGCGCCTGAAGGCGAGGGACCCATGGGGGGGAGAGAGCGAGTCGCAGGTGGTCATAGTGTCAGCTTCGGCCGACGCGCGGCGCAACGCCGCGCTGCGCCTGCCGGCGGTGGCGCTGTTCGAGCGCGATTCCTACCAGTCCGGCGAGACAGCCAGGGTCCTGATAGGCGCCTCGGCCCTGAAGGGCGCCAAGTTCACCGAAGTGCTCGCCGGCAATTTCGTGCTGGCGCGCAGCGTCGCTGCCGGAGGCGGGCTTTCCGTATTCACGCTTAAGGTGGGCCCGGAGCACCGCGGCGGTTTCGGTCTGCGCTGGCTGGGCGCGGGCGGCTTCAAGGTTTATTCGGCCATGGCCGACGCCGAAGTGCCGGCGACGAACAAGAATATCAGCCTCTCGCTTGATTACGACAAGACCCTCGCCCCGGGGCAGCGGGCCGCGTGGAAGGTAAGGGCCAGGGACGCGGCCGGCCGGCCGGTGGCCGGCGAGGCGCTGGTAAAGGTGTTCGACCGCTCGCTGGAGTATTACGCCGGGGACGCCCCTTTCTGGGCGGACTCGCTCTATCCGCGCCGGTATTCCTCCGGAGAGGCCGTGGGGTCGCTGTTCACCCCGCGCGCCGTCAGCCTGCCCGTGCGCACCGGCATGATACAGAAAATGCTGCAGGCCTTCAGGCAGTACACCCCCGAGGAGCGCCTGGCTTCGCTGCGCATAGCCTCCACGCGGATGCGCCGTCATATGTACGACGGCGGGGCGGTCTATTCCAAGGGGCTGGCTTACGAAGCCGCCCCCAGCGGGGCCCTGGCTGAAGCCAACTTCGCGGACTCGGCCGAAGCTGAAGGCTTAGGCGGACGGGCGGAGGGCAAGTTCAGGGTCTCCATGGCCCCTTACCCTGCCTCGGCGCCCGCCGCGGCTCCCGCCGCCGCGGTGGCGGTGCGCAAGGACTTTTCCGAGACCGCCTACTACAACCCCCAGCTCAAGGTGCTGCGGGGCGAGGCGGGCTTCTCGTTCAGGATCCCCGAACGCCTGACCTCCTGGAAGATCTCGTCCTACCTGCTGACGCGCGACGCGCGGCGCGGCTCTTTCGCCGCCGAGACGGTCACGAAAAAAGACCTGATGGCGCGGCTGGATATTCCGCGCTTCTTCCGCGAGGGCGACAGGTCGCGGCTGACCGCGCTGCTCACTAACGATACCGGCGGGGAGCTGACGGGCACCGTCTCTCTTTCCGTGCTGCGCGACGGGGCCGCGGCCCACGGCGACTTCGGGCTGAAGGACCTGTCTCGGCCTTTTACGGTTAAAGCCAAGGGCACCGTCCCGGTATACTGGGACATCACGGCGCCGCGCGCTCCGGCCGCCTACAAGGCGCGCGTGATAGCCCGCGCGGGGCAGCTGTCCGACGCTCAGGAGAACGACCTGCCGGTGCTGCCGTCGCGCGAGCGGCTGATAGCCTCCGGCATGGCCGCGCTGGACGGCAACGCCTCCAAGACCTTCCGGCTGCCGGAGCTGGAGGCCGCCGACCCGACGCGCGAGGTGGAGTCGCTGCACCTGGAGATACAGCCGCAGTTGATACTGACCGTGCTCAACAGCCTGCCTTTCCTGGTCAATTACCCTTACGAATGCACGGAACAACTGCTCAACCGCTACGTGCCGCTGGCCATCACCAACGGCTTCTATAAGAAGTACCCGGCGCTCAGCGCCGCCGTGGCGAAGGTGCCCAAACGCAGCACGGTGACGCCGGAGTGGGAGCGCGACAACCCGGCGCGCCTGATGAGCCTGATGGAAACCCCGTGGGAGACCCAGTCGAAGGGACAGCGCTCAGGCTGGCCCGTGACCGACATGCTGGACCCGAAGGTGGTGGCCGCTGAAAAGCAGGAAGCTCTGGATAAACTGAAAGCATACCAGGGCGCGGACGGTTCCTTCCCCTGGTTCCCCGGCGGCCGGGCGAACCTGCACATGACGCTCTACGTGCTGGAGGGACTGGCCGAGGCCTCGCGCTACGGCGTGGCGATACCGGAGGACATGGCCCGGCGGGCGCTGTCCTACGCGCTGGGCGAGATCCCGGCGCACCTGAAGGCCGACCCCGCCGAAACCTCGCTGGTGCTTTACGCGGCTTACGTCGTGACGTCGTTCCCGGCCGCCTGGCCGGAGAGCGCCGCCGCGCGCGAGTACGCCAAGGCCTGGGCGGATTTCGCGGACAAGCACGCCAACGCCATGACCGCCTTCGGCAAGGCCTACGCGGCCTATGTCTACCACCGGCTTGGGGAGAAGGCAAAAGCCGACTCCTACCTGGCCCGCGCCATGGACGGGGCCCGCACCGACGATATCTCCGGCACGTACTGGACGCCGGAGAAGATCTCGTGGCTGTGGTACAACGACAGCGTGGAGAAGCACGCTTTCCTGCTCCGGACCCTGCTGGCGCTGCGCCCGGCTGACCCGAAGATCCCGGGCCTGACGCGCTGGCTGCTGTTCAACCGCAAGGGCAACGAATGGAAGTCCACCAGGGCCTCGGCGGCGGCCATCTATTCGCTGCTCGACGTGATGAAGGCCAAAGGCGCGCTGGACAAGGGCGAGACTTTCTCGCTGAAATGGGGCGCCACGGCCGAGAAGCTGGAGCTGCAGCCCTTCGACTGGGCCTCCCGGCCGTTGCGCTGGTCCAAATACGGCGCGGAGATCGGCAAGAAAGACCTGGCCCCGGCGGTGGACAAGCGCGGCCCCGGCCTGGCCTTCGCCGCTTTCACCGGCATCTATACCACCGACAGGACCGCCGAGGAGTCGCCGGACGGGATGATGAACGTCTCGCGCAAGTACTTCCTGCGCGCCAAAGAGGGGGACGCCTACACGCTGACCCCGCTGGCCGACGGGGATGCCGTGGCCGTGGGCGACCAGGTGGAGGTGCACCTGACGGTGAAGACGCGCAGCCAGTTCGAGTACGTGCACATCAAGGACCCCAAGGCCGCCGGCTTCGAGGCGGAGACGCTGACGAGCGGCTGGCAATGGGACCAGCTGTCGCGCTACGAGGAGCCGCGCGACTCGCTGACGAACTTCTTCGTGGAGTGGCTGCCGCACGGCGAGTACGTGCTCAAGTACCGGGTGCGCCCGACGACGCCGGGCACGTTCAAGGCCGGCGCGGCGGTGATCCAGTCCATGTACGCCCCCGAGTTCGCCGCCCACTCCTCCGGCTTCACCCTCAAAGTGAAGTAACGCTTGTCTCCGCGCGGAGCGAAGCCAAGTGGTGTTCGGGGATGGGGGTTTCAGGCACGGAGAAGGCTGGCGAGGGTACGCCTTCTCCGGGTACGCTCGGCCACACCGTGGCCTCGCTCTTTCGCTACGGCTCGGCGCTACGCAAGCCTCGCCTACGCGAGGCCCCTCCGAAGGCATACCCTCGTCAGCCTGCCGTTGTCCTGCAGTAGTCCGCCTCATGTGGCCACACAAGAGCATATGTGGAGGGGCGGATTGACCAGCGGATGGGTTCGGAAGGCCCTCACGGAGGCCGAGGCTTGCGAAGCGCCGAGGCCGAGTGAGGAGGGGCGAGCACGGTGTGCGAGACCCCGTGCCTGACGGGCCCATCCGCTGGGCAAGCCGCCTGCCCGTACGGTAAGCCGCCAAAAGCCAGATACGACAAGATGGCAGCGTTCGTCGGCGGTCTTGCCGGGGAAATGATGTTAGAAACGGCGGAAGGTGACGGTGGGGGGGGCGCCGAGGGAGAGGAATTTGAAGAGCAGGTAGAAGACCAGGGCGCCCAGCAGCAGGAGCGGGATGCCGATGATGGCGCCGATGACGGTGGAGGTCAGCAGCGCGCCGGAGACCAGCAGGGCGAAACCCAGCAGGGCCAGGCCGGCGGCTATCAGGGCCTTCAGCCGGGCCAGCAGGCCGGGCGGCTGCGGCGGGGGGACTGGCCCCGGCCGCGGGCCGGAAGCGCGCGGGCCCTGGCCGCCGGGGCTGACGAGCTCCGGCTCCACGCACTCTTCGTTGACCGCCAGGCGGCGTTCTTCCATAGATAGATTTTACCAAAACGACGCAACAAATCCGTCATACCACGCGTTTATAATGTAAGCAGGTGAAAACATGAAAATAAGGATTCCGCTCCTGTTCGCCGCCGCGCTGGCGGCCTCGTCTTTTCTCAACTCGCCGGCCCCGGCCGCCGAGGCTCCCGCCAACGCGCTGCTGGTGGTCCCTTCCGAAACGGCCTTCGACCGCAAGTTCCAGGACTACCTGGAGAAGAAGGGGGCGAAACTGCTCGAGTCGCACCCGCCCAGCGTCTTCGTGGGCCATATCCCCCAGGACCTCGACCAGGAACTGGAGAAGAAATACGGCGCCAAGGTCTACCGCCAGAAGGTGGACGACTGGGCCTCCTTCGCCCGCTACGGCGAGAACGCCGTGTTCGCCGTGAACGCCTGGAACAAGCGTTTCGTGGAGGACCCGCCCGTGGCCCCGCTGGTGGTAAGCAACCGGGTGCAGAAAGCCGGGCGGCGCGGCCTGCGCCTGGCCTGGAACGACGTCATGAAAGCCACGTCCTACCGGCTGCAGATCAGCCGCGCCGAGGATTTCTCCAAGATCTTCCTGGAGACCGGCATCGGAGACAACCAGTACCTGCTCTATCCCTCGCTGCTGGAGGACGGGATCTATTACTGGCGCGTCGCGCCGGTGGTGCTCCTAAACACGGGGAAGTATTGGGAAATGCCCTACACCTCCGCTTACAGTTTCGCGGTCTCCAACCCCGCGGGGGGCGCCGCCGTTTCACGGCCCGCGCCCGCGCAGGCCAAAGCGCCGCTGAACAAGGGCGCGGTGACCTGGCAGCACGCCCCAGGCGACAGGTACTTCCGGCTGCAGCTCTCCAATACCGCCGATTTCGAGGCGCCGCTGGCCGATGTTTTCACCGATACCTGCGCCTACAGGCTCTCCGGCCTGCCGGTCGCCGTAGCGCCCGGCCAGTACCTGCGCTTCATGGGTTCGGACGGACGGCGGGCCGGTGACTGGTCCGCCCCCATAGAGATAGTTCCGGGCGCCACCGGCGCCCGCAAGAAGAAAGGACGCGCCCGCTGATTATGACCCCGACCAAGGCCTCAACATCGAACCTGCTGCTGGCGCCCGCGCTGCTGCTGTGCCTTGCGGGCGCGGCCTACGCCGTGCCGGCCAACCCGCGCGCCGCCGCGGTGGCGCAGGCCGACGGCTCCACGGTGACGGTGCGGCTGCGCGGCGACGAGTATCATCACTGGCACGAGGACCGGGACGGCTATACAGTGCTCAAGGACAAGGCCGCCAGGACCTGGTTTTACGCGGAGAAGGCCGGCGACGGCTCGCTGCGGCCGGGCGCCCACCGCGTAGGTTCGGTAGAGCCGGATAAAGCGGGCTTTAAGAAGGGGCTGCGGGACGACAGGCGCGTCAAAGCCGGGGCCGAGCGCCGCCGGCGCGACGAAGCCGCCAGGCGCGCGCGCGCCTCCGCCTCGCCTTTAAGGGTTTCCTCGGTCCTGGGCGGGCAGGCTTCCGCTATAGCGCCGTCCGCCGCGCAGCCGGCCCGCGCGCCCATACTGACCGGCACTATGAAGAACCTGGTGATACTGGCCAGGTTCTCCGACCAGGCCGCCACGCACAGCCAGACCTCTTTCAATAACCTCTTCAACCAGGTGGGCTACAATCTCGACGGCGCCGTCGGTTCCGTAAAAGACTATTTTCTGGAGACGTCCTACGGCAATCTGACGGTGCAGTCCGTGGTGACGGCCTGGGTGACGCTGCCGCAGAACCAGGCCTATTACGGCGCCAACGACGTGGACGGTTACGACTTGCGGCCGCGCGAAATGGTGCGCGACGCCATCAACGCCCTGGAGGCCTCGAACTTCGATTTCAGCCAGGCGGACGGCAACGGCGACGGCGAGGTGGACGGCCTGACCGTCATCCACTCCGGCTTCGCCGAAGAGTATACTGACAACCCGACGGACGCCATATGGTCGCACCAGTGGGAACTGATAACCCCGCTCACCTACGACGGGGTCAGGATGGAGGCCTATCATACCGAGGCGGAGATACGCGGCTGGAGCGACACGCCCTCGTCCCAGGGCATCTCCCGCATCGGCGTCATCTGCCACGAGACCGGCCATTTCCTGGGGCTCCCCGACCTTTACGACACCACGTACAACAGCAACGGCGTAGGCAGTTTCTGCCTGATGAGCGGCGGCTCCTGGAACGGCGCGGACGAGGACGGCGCCTCCCCGGCCCACCTGAGCGCCTGGCCCAAGAAAAACCTGGGCTGGGCCGCGGCCACGCAGCTTACGACGATAGGCACCAAGTCGCTGGGCCGCATAGCCGCGGACCCCGCCGCGCTGTACCTGCTGCGCGACGCGGCCTTCCCGGCCTCCGAATATTTCCTGATAGAGAACCGGCAGGGCTACGGCTTCGACGCCTACCTGCCCGGCTCCTCCCGCGGCCTGCTGGTGTGGCATGTCGACGAGTCGATGGCGGGTAACGACAACCCCGCCCATTACAAAGTGGACCTGGAAGAGGCCAGCGGCACGCAGCACCTTACGGCCGCCTACAACAGCTATACGATCGGAGACGACGCCGACTATTACCGGGCGGGCAATAATACCGATTTTACGGACGCTACGGCTCCCAACAGCAAAAGTTACTCCGGCCAGAACCTGAAGCTGCCCATCAGCGCGGTGTCCGCCACCGGCGCGGAGATGACTTTCTACCTGGGCACCACCGACGTCACGCCGCCGGCCGCCGTGGCCGCCGTCTACGACGGCCTGACCACCGGCAGCGACATCGCCACCACGGGCTCGCTGACGCAGCTCTCCGCCAACTGGCCGGCTTCGGCCGGCGACCCCGAGACCGGCCTGGCCGGCTACTACTACGCCATCGGCACCGCGCCGGGCGGCACCAACGTGGCGGACTGGACCTCCAACGGCCTCTCCTTGTCCGTAACCCGCTCCGGCCTCACGCTTACGCCGGGCCAGATCTACTATTTCAGCGTCAAGGCGATGAGCGGCGTCGGCGTGTTCTCCGCCGAAACCCGTTCCAACGGCCAGACCGTGGACACGCAGTCCCCTTCCGACGTGGCCTACGTTCACGACGGTACGGAGGGAGACATAGATTACGTGCGCTCCCTGACCACGCTCTCGGCCTACTGGCCGGAGTCGCCCTCCGAGAACATAGACCGCTACGAGTACGCCATCGGCACCACGCCGGGCGGCACGCAGACCGCGGGCTGGACCAGCGTGGGCATGAACACCTACGTGACGCGTGCCGGCCTGGGGCTGGCGCAGGCCACCACCTATTATTTCTCGGTGCGGGCTCACAACACCGGCGGTTTCTACTCCACGCCTACCGCTTCCGACGGCCAGAAGACGGACACCATAAGCCCTTCGGCCAAGGTGGAGATCGCCACGGCGCTGCCGGCCCGGACAGGCATTTTTACGGCCAAACTGATAGTTACCGAGGCCAACCCGCTGCCGACCGCACCGCAGTTGCGTTTCGTCACGTCCACCGGGCGCATAGTTCCGCTGACGCTTACTTTCCTGACCGGGTCCACTTGGACAGCCTCCGGGTACATAGAATCTTACCTCTCCACCGGCACGGCCTCCTTCCAGTTCGCCGCGGCCGACGCGGCGGGGAATAACGGCACCTCAATCACTTCCGGCGTTACTTTTACGATAAACTACGCCCTGGACGGGGCCTCCGGCGGCTCGGTGTACAACAGCGACGGCTCGGGCATAACGCTGCCGGCCGGGGCCTACCTGGGGACCATCCTCCTTTCCGTTTCCACCGCGCCGGCGGCGGCGCTGGCGGGGCCCGACGCCTCTTCGCCGGACTCTTTCAAGATCTACGGCTACGACCTGGCGCGCGACTTTTCCGCCCGGACCACCGCCGGCGCGCCCGTTACGACTTTCGCCGCGCCGGTGACGATCACCCTGGGCTACCCGGACGCCGATAACGACGGCCGGATAGACATGGACCTGATAGAGGAGTCCAAAGCCTGGATCTACTACCTGGACACCGCCGCCGGCCGCTGGACCCCGGTGCCCGGCGTCACGCGCGACGCCGGGGCCAACACCCTTTCCGCCCAGGTGGCGCATTTCTCGGTCTACTCGGTCAGGGCCGCCGGCGACGCCGGTCCCGGCATCGGCGAGCTGCGGGCCTACCCGAACCCCTGCGACCTGCGGACCGCCTCCTCGCTGACCATAGACGGCGTCCCCATAGACGCCGTCGGGACCAGGGCCTATATTTTCAATTCAGCCGGCGAACTGGTGCGGGAGCTGACGCGCTCCGACGGCGTGAACGCGCTGAACGCGATTTCCTGGAACGGGCGCGACAAGAGCGGCGCCAGGGCGGCCAGCGGGCTGTATATCTACGTGGTCAAGACGGACAACAGGGGGAAGGGCAGCGGCAAGTTCTTCCTGGTCTGGTAATTTATGAAACTAGCGGCAGCGGTCATAATCGCTTTGTTCTCCGCCGCCCCGGCCTCGGGCGGGGCGGGAGGCGACGCGCTGCCATTTCTGAAACTGGACGCCGGGGCGCGCGGCGCCGCCATGGGCGGGGCCTACTGCGCCGCCGGCGACGACGCGCTGAGCGTGTTCTACAACCCGGCCGGCCCGGCTTTGGCCGAGCGGAAGGAAGTTTTGGTGGGGCATAACGAGTGGCTGCAGGAGATGCGCAACGAGTCCGCCGCCTATGTGCACCCGCTGGGGGCCCGGCTGACGCTGTTCGGCGGCGCGAACCTGCTGCTCTCCGGTAGCATGGATAAATACGACGCGGCCGGAGCGCGTACCGGCTCTTTCAGCGCCCTGGAGGGCGTCGTGTCGGCCGGCGCCGCTGCCGCGCTCGGGCGGGAGTTCTACGGCGGCGCCGCGTTAAAGTTCCTGACCCAGCGCGCCGACGGCCTGAGCGCCAGCGCCTGGGCCGGGGACGCCGGACTGCTGAAGGCGTTCGGCGATTGGCGCGCCGGCGTCTCCGCGGCTAATTTCGGCTCGGCCCTCAAGCTGGGCTCGCGCAGTTTCCCGCTGCCGCTGGTGCTGCGCGCGGGCATCTCCCGGTCTTTCCTGGGCAATTTCCTGGCCGCCGCCGAGGCGGTAAAGGCCGGCGGCTCCGACGCGGCCGCGGCGCTGGGAGCGGAGGCCCGCCTTACGGCGGGGCCGCAGGAATATTTTTACTTCAGGGGCGGCTACAAGACGGGCCGCAGCAGCTACGCCGGCACCGGCTTCTCGGCTGGCATCGGGCTCACCAACAGGGACCTGCGCGTGGATTACGCCTTCGCGCCGTACGGCGAACTCGGGGACGCCCACCGCGTTACCGTGGCGCTGAGTTTCGGGGCGGCCCGGCCGGACGAGGCCAGGCGCAGGCCTTTCGGCGGCCTGCCGCCGCGGGCGGTGAAAAAGGCCGCTCCGGGGCGCCAGGGCGGCACCAAAGCGCCGCCGGAGAAGAAGCGGTCCGAAGAGAAAGAGGAAGTTTACTTTATGTGGTAGGGCGGGGCGCCAGCAGATCCGCCCATAGCGCGGCGGTTTTCGAAAGTTCGAAATCCGCCGCTCTTCTTTTGCCCGCGGCGGCGTAGACCCTGAGCGCGGCGGGCGCGCGGAGCAGCTCTCCCAGCTCGGCCGCCCAGGCTTGTTCGGCAGCTTCGAGCGGGGCGGAGGGGCCGCGGCGGGCGCCGGAAAGGGGCGGCATCAGTATGCCGTACTCGGCCCGCTCCGGCGCCGCGGCGCGGCCTGCCGGCAGCGAGGCTGGCGCCAGCAACTCGCGGGGGCCGGAATCGCAGTCGGCGGAGATAACGGGCGCCCCGGAGGCCATGGCCTCCAGCAGGGCGTTGGGGAAACCTTCCCAGAGAGAAGTGAAAGCGAAGAGCCGGGACCGGGAGACGAACATATGCGGGTTCGGCCGGTAGCCGGCGAAATAGACGTCGGCGTCGGGCGGGGGAGCGCCGGGGCCGGCGAAAGCGCGCAGCCCCAGGCCGCGGCACAGGTCCAGCAGGTATTTCTCCAGCTCGCCCTCGCCCAGGAAGACCAGCGCCGCGCCGGGCAGGTCCTTGGAAAGTTCGCGGAATATCCTCAGCAGATGCCAGTGGCCTTTGGCCGCCGTAAGCCTGCCGCCGGTAACAATAGACGGCCGCTCAAAGACCCGGGCCCACTCCGGCGGCAGCGGGGCCGCGGCCAGGCGGGCTATGCCGGCCGTATCGCAGCCGTTGGGGACCAGCGCCAGCTTCTCTTCCGGCACGGAAAAATTCTCAAGCAGGTCGCGCCTGACGCCCAGCGAATTGGCTGCCACCAGCGCGGCGCGCGGGTAGTAGCGGCGTATCAGGGGCCGCATCAGCGCGCCGCGCAGTCCCGAGAATTCTCCCGAGGGGCTGGTGCGCTCGCAGATCACGGCCCGGTGCCCGCTGCGGGCGGCGGCCACCACGTTGACTATGTTGGCTCGCTCCATGAACGAGAGCACGGTGTCGCCGGGGCCGGTCTGGGCGGCCAGGCGGCGCGCGTAGAGGGGGATGCAGGCGGTCTTGAGCAGGGAGGAGGTGGCGGCCCTGTGGTCCGACAGTATGAGCGGCCGCCGCGGCAGCGGCAGCGCTACTTCGTCCTCCAGGAGGATGATGTCGTCGTGCGGGAGCAGGGCCGACAGGGCGGCGAACTGCTTTTCGGCGCCGCCGCGGAACAGCGAATTTATCAGGAGCTTCAGGCCCATAAGCCAATTCTAGAATATTTCGCGGCGGGCCGTTGCGGCCTGGGCGGGTTTTGTGTAGAATAGTCCCGTAAAGGGGGACAGAAAATGTCTTATTTATCGCTATTGCTGCTTTTCTGCGGTACGGCCTCCGCTCAGCCGCCGCTGACGCTTTTCGGCCACAGCGCGGCCGTGGAGGCCGTGGCTTTTTCGCCGGACGGGAAATACCTGGCTTCCGCCGGCCTGGACGCGGGCGTGGCCCTCTGGGTGGTGAAGACCGGCAAGGTCAAGAAGGTGATGGGCGGCCACCGGGAGGCCGTCTGGACGCTGGCCTTCTCGCCGGACGGGGATTACCTGGCTTCCTCCGACAGCAAGACCATCGAGGTCTGGGCCGTGCCCTCCGGCAAGAGCTTTAAGAGCATAACGCCTCATACGCACGCCGTGCTGGGCGTGCGCTTCTCTCCCGGCGGCGAGTACGTCGGCGCGGCCGGCTACGGCGGCATAGGGCTGTGGACCTTCCCGGAAGGCGAGAAATACAAGGTGATGAACGGGCCGGTAGAAACAGCCAACTCCCTGGATTTCTTTCCCGCCGTCAGCTACCTGGTCTCCGGCAACAGCAACGGCTCCGTGACGGTCTGGAACATGAACGACGGCAAGATCACCAGGACCATAGAGGCCCACGCCGAGGCGGTCCGGGCGGTGGCCATCTCCCCGGACGGAAAACATGCCGTTTCGGCCGGCCTGGACGGCCTGGTGAAGGTCTGGCGGCTCTCCGACGGGGCGATGGTGAACTCTTTCGCGGCCCATCCCGGCGGGGCCAGGGCGGTGGCCGTTTCCCCGGACGGCAGGCGCATAGCCAGCGGCGGCATGGACGGCCTGGTCCGGGTCTGGAATTTCGCGGGCGCACAGAAGAAGCCGGCGATGGAGCTCAAGGATCACGACGGCAGCGTGGAGGCGGTGGCCTTCTCTCCCGACGGCCGTACTCTGGCCTCCGCCTCCAAGGACAAGACCGTGAAACTCTGGAAGCTTAAAAAATAAGGGCGTCCGGCCAAAGAAAAAGGGCGGACGCTGGTCCGCCCTTTTTTATGCCCGGCCGGGGTTAGAGCAGCAGCCCGGCGACGGTAGCCGACAGGAAGCCGGCCAGCGAGCTGGCCAGCAGGGCGTAGAGGCCGAGCTTGGCGAGGTCATGGCGCCGCTCGGGAGCCATCGCGCCGATGCCGCCAATCTGTATGGCGATGGACAGGATGTTCGCGAAGCCGCAGAGGGCGTAGGAGGCCATGGCTACCGAGCGTTCGCTCATCACGCCGGGGTTGGCGTTAAGGTAGGTGGCCATGTTCAGGTAGGCCACGAACTCGTTGAGGATGGTCTTCTGGCCCATCCAGCTGGCCACCTGCTGCACCTCGTTGGAAGGCACGCCCATCACCCAGGCCAGCGGGGTAAAGATCCAGCCGAATACCTTCTCGAAAGTCAGGCCTTCGACGCCGGCGAAGCCCGCGCCGTAGCCGAGCATGAAGTTGGCCATGGCCAGGATGGCCATGAAGGCCACCAGGCAGGCGGTCACGTTGATGGCCAGCTGCATGCCTACGGTGGAACCGTTGGCCGCGGCGTCGATCACGTTTGCGTCGGTGATCTCGAGCTGCATCTTGACGACGCCCTTGGTCTCGGATTCCTCGGTCTCCGGCACTATGATCTTGGCCATGACCAGGCCCGCGGGGGCCGCCATTATGGAGGCCGCGAGCAGGTGGCCGGCGATGTCCGGCACCGCGTCCTTCAGCAGGCCGACGTAGGCGGCCATGATGCCGCCCGAGAGCGTGGCCATGCCGCCGGTCATGATGGCCATGAGCTCCGACTGCGTCATGCTGGCCACGTAGGGCCGCACCACGAGCGGGGCTTCGGTCTGGCCCACGAAGACGTTGGCGCTGGCGGAGAGGGATTCGGAGCCGGAGGTGCCCATGACCTTGGCCATGACCTTGGCGAAGACCAGCACGACTTTCTGCATGATGCCGAGGTAGTACAGCACGGACATGAGGGCGGAGACGAAGATGATGGTGGGCAGCACGCGCACCGCGAAGATGAAGCCCATCGCGGGGTTGCTGACCAGCGAGCCGAAGACGAATTCTGCGCCCTTGTCGGAGAACGAGAGCAGCTTGACTATGACGTCGTTCATCGTGGCGAAGAAGTACCGGCCTATGGGCAGCTTCAGGACGATGACGGCGAAAGTGATCTGCAGCAGCAGGCCGGCGGCGACGGTCTTATAGTTGATCGCCTTTTTATTCTTGCTGGCGAGCCAGGCTATGCCCAGCAGGACGAATACTCCGAAAAAACCGATGATCTTCGGTGACATGCGCTCTCCTTTGGTAAACCGCTGTTGCGTCGCTTAATTATACAAATAAATAAATTAGTAGGCCCCGCGCACCTTGCCGTTGACGGCGGAGAGGGGGAGGAAATGCAGCGGCTCGCCGGTGGAAGGGTCCTTCCAGGAGGCCGAGTCGTAGGAATTGTCGCGGTTGTCGCCCAGTACGAAGAAGTGGCCCTCCGGCACGGTAAGCGGCCCCAGGGTGTCGCCTACCAGCCTCTCGTCCGGGCGCGCGTAGTAGGCGTAACTCTCGTAGAGCGGCTCGCCGTTGAGATAGACCTTTTTCTCCCTGAGCTCCACCATGTCGCCGCCCACGGCGATCACCCGCTTGACCATGCCGTAATCCTGCCCTTCGGGCGACTTGAACGAGATCACTTCGCCGCGGCGCGGGGCGCGGAAGCGGTAGGTGACGCGGTCGAGTATCAGGCGGTGGCCTTTGCGCATCGTGGGGGCCATCGAGTCGCTGGCCACGTAGATGGGCGCGGCCACCCACTGGCGCACGGCCAGGCCGGCGGCCAGCGTTACCAGGGAGATGACGAGCAGGCGGCGTAGGTTCATATTATTGAGGCAGCACCACCGGCAGGCGGCCGGACGGGACCAGGCTGCCGGTGAGTATCTCCCCCGCGGCCGCCATGGAGGGGGCGGTCATGCCGTAGAGGGCGATGGCGCCCGGCGCGCCGGGATAGGAGGCCAGGTCGTAGGGGTTCATCAGGCTCAGCAGCACCGCCGGCTTGCCGGAGTTGATCAGCACGTTGATGGCGTCGCGCTGGCTGGCGTTCTGCGCCCCGGCCCACTGGAAACTGCCCAGCACCAGGATGTCCGCCTCGGCGGCCGCGCGGGTTATCGTCCGCAGTTCTCCCTCTTTAAGGCCTATGCCGAAGAAATACTGGCTGGTCTCGTAGCCGGCCTCGAGCAGCGTGCGGTAGAGGTGTATAGAGTTTTCGGCGAAGCGCTGCGGCGAGAAGATGATGACCGCGACCTTCTTGCCTTTGGGCAGGGGCACCAGGCCGCCGGACCTGACCAGGGTCACGGCCCGCCGCGAAAGTTCGCCGGTCACGCCGAGGTAGGCCTTGTCGAAGGGGGAGGGTGTTTCGGCCGCTTCGAACAGGCCGGCCGCGCGCTTTGCGGCCAGCACCTTGTGGTAGGCGTCGTTCAGGCGGGTCTCGTTGATCTCTCCCGAGCGCACCTGCCTGGCTATCTCGCGCACGGCCGCGCGGGGATCGCCGCGGCCGATGAGCAGCAGGTCCGCGCCGGCTTTGAGCGCGGCGGCCGCGGCCTTGCGCACCGGCAGGCGCAGGGTGATGGCGCGCATGTCCAGGCTGTCGGTGACTACCAGCCCGGCGTAACCGAGGTCCTTCTTGAGCAGGCCGGCCAGCACCGCGCGCGAGAGGGTGGCCGGCGCGGAGTCCAGCGCCGGGTAGCGGATGTGGGCGGTCATGATGGCCGGCACGCCCAGGGCGATGGCCGCCTTGAAGGGGACCAAATGCGCCGTGTGCAGCTCGGCCGTAGAGATGGAGATCTCGGGCAGGGTCTTGTGCGAGTCTTTCTCTGCCGCGCCGTGCCCCGGGAAATGCTTAGCCACGGCTATCACGCCCGCGGCCTTGAGGCCGTTGATGATGGCGCCGCCCAGCCGCGAGGCCGCCGCCGGGTCTGAACCCAGCGAGCGGATGCCGATGATGGGGTTCTTCGGGTTGGTGTTGATGTCCAGCACCGGGCCGAAGGCCATGTTGATGCCGGCGCGGCGCAGTTCCTTGCCGGCCAGGTAGAACAGGGAGGCGGTGCCGTTCTCGTCGTCGGCGGCCCCGAGCATCATGTTGGTGGGGAGTTCCAGCAGGCCCAGCGTGGTGGGCACGTACACGCTGCCGCCCTCGTAGTCCACGGCTATGAACAGCGGCGTGGCGAGCGGGGAGCGCGCCGCGGCGGCCTGCAGCGTCTCGCTGAGCTTGCGGGTCTCCTCCAGGGAGTAGGAGCCCCACTGCAGCTGTATGCCGCCCACGCCGGAGGCCGCGGCCGCGGAGGCCACGGCGATGTCGGAGGCCTCGGTGGAGACTATCAGCAGCTGCGCCGCCTTCTGCTCTATCGTCGGCTCGGCGGCCAGGGTTGCCGGCAGCAGCAGCGCTCCCGCCAGGGCGCGCGCGAGGCGGCCCGGCCCGCGGGCGCGCCCGGCTGCGTCTGCGGCGGAGCGGGGCGTCACTTGTCGAACTTGTAGCCGCGCGTCACGGCCTGCCTGCGTATGGAATCGATCATGGCCTTGTCCAGCGTGGAGGCGCCGGCGGCCTTCTTTTCCTCGGCCGCGATATGGGCCTTGCGCTGCGTCTGCAGGCGGGCTATCTCGGCCTGCAGCTTGCGGCGCTCGGCCAGCTTCTGGTCCAGATATTTTTCGCGCTCGGCCTTGCTCATCTTCTGCAGTTCTTCGGGCAGGCTCTCGGTCTTGAGCTGGTCCTTTTTCATTTTACCGCTCTCCAGCGCCGAGACGGCGTCCCAGGAGGAGTCGGCCTCGGCCACGGCCGGGGCCGCGTTGGACTGGTATGCCGCGCGCTCGGCGGCCACGGAGGCGCCGGCGCCCATCACCTTTGAGAACACGCTGCGCTTCTCTTCCATCTTGTTCCTGCCGGAGGCGCCGTAGGCCACGTAGGTGTCGTTGAGCTGGCTGCTGAGCTGCGCTATCCGGTCGTCCTGCGGGGCGGTTACGGCGTAGTCGGCCGCGCCCTGGTCTATATTGGTGAAATCGCCCTCGGCCAGGTCGGCCCCGGACTTCCACTGCGTGGCTATGCCCTGCTGGCGGGGCCCGCAGAAAATGGTGTTGACGAAGATGTTCTTGGCCTTGGCCTTGGCCACCGCGTCCTGGAACGGCACGGCGCCCTGCGTGAACGGCTCGTTGCCGGCTATGAAAATGACTTTATAGACGTCGGACTTGGGGCTCCACTTGAGCTCCTCCACGGCGGTCTTTATGGCCAGGCCGCAGTACTCGTCCCCGCCGTTGGTGGTGAGGGCGAACAGCTCCTTGGCCACGGCGTCGAGGTCGGTGGTGAAAGGCATGACCTGCCGCAGCCAGCCTTTTTCAGCGCCCAGGCCGGAGTTGCCGTACTCGTAGAGGGCCACCTCGATGCGGGGCCTGGACCCGCTCTTCTCGGCGGTGACCAGCTCGTTGACGATCTTCCAGAGCTGGGTGCGGGCCTGGTTGATCAGGCCGTCCATGGAACCGGAGGTGTCCAGCAGTACCGCCACCTGCACCAGCGGCTTGGAGCCGAAGTCCTGCGGCGGTTTTACGGTAACTGCGGCGGAGTCCTTCCAGGTGCGGCGCACGGCCAGCGAGGCCGCGGCCAGGATCTTGCCGGTCTCGGTCTCCACCGCTCGGGCGTTGACCTCGGTCTCACCGTCGGAGAGGTCGTTGAGCGTACCTGTTACCACGGCGTCCGCCCCGAGCTGCTTACCCAGCTTGCGGGCGGTCTCCTCGTCGATGGCGCCGGAGGCCTGCAGGTTGAGCTCCTCCATCACTTTCTTGAGCAGGCCGCGCTCGACCAGGACTATCTTCTTCTTCTGGGCCAGCAGGGTGGTGAGGCGCTCCTGTATGATGACCGGCCCGTCGGAGGCCTTTTCGCTGGTGTAGGGGAAAGCCAGGACGGCCAGCTTGAGGCCGGGCCGGCTCTTAAGGCCTTTGGCCAGGCTGTCGGCGAGGTCCGAAAGTTCGCGGGTGGCGGGCGCCTGCGTTTTGGCCGGGGCCGCGGAGACTGCCGGAGACGGCGCGGCCAGGCCGAAGATGATGGAGAACGCGAGGATCTTGCTCATATCTGTTACCCCTTTGGCTTTGCCGGGAACGGCCGGCTTTATGGAATTTAGAATACAAAATATCCTGCCCGGTTATACAGCGGGCTGCGGTATTGAACGCGCGCCGCTAAAAAAGGTATTTTCATTGTATGAGCAGGGGGAGACCATGACCAATACTTCGCTGAGAACCGCGGCCCTGGCCGCCGCGCTGGCCCTCGCCGGCTGCGGCAAGAGCGGCCAGGACGCTTACCGGCAGACTTCGGCCATCATGAACGTGCCGGCCCAGGTGATAGTCTACGGCGCCGACGAGGCCGCCGGCAAGGCCATAGCCGACGCCGTGCTGGGGGAGTGGAACCGCATCTCCGGCGAGTTCAGCTTCAGCGACCCCTACAGCGTGACCTCGCTGGTCAACAGGAAGGCTTACGGCGAGTGGGTGAAGGTGGACGCCGAGTTCATGGGACTGCTGCGGCTGGCGCTGGACTATTACCGCCTGACGGACGGCGCCTTCGACATCACCTTCGCCCCGCTGTGGCCCATCTGGAAAGAGGCCGCCTCCACCAAGAAGATGCCGGCCAAAGAGGACATAGAGCGAGCGCTGGCCACCATGGGGTCCAATAACATACAGGTGGACCCGGCGCGCCTGATGGTGCGCTTCTCCAGGCCGGTGCAGATCAACCTGGGCGGCATATTGCGCGGCTACTGCTTCGTGCGGGCCGCCGAGCTGCTCAGGCAGATGGCCCCGCCGTACCCGGTGGAACTGCGCCTGGGCAGCAACATGCTCGCCTACGGCCGGCGGGACTGGGAATATTCCGTCACCGACCCCTTTAACGATGACAAATCCTTCGGCTCTTTCTCCTTCGGCGACGGCGTGCTGATGTCCTCGTCGGGTCGGGAGCATTTCGTACAGATAGAGGGCAAGCTGTACTCCCACATGCTGGACCTCAAGACCGGCTACCCGCTGGAGGATTTCTCCAGCCTCGTCGTCTATTTTCCCAAGCTGGAGAGCGAGAGCTTCCTGGCCTCGGCCGTGCTGGCCGTGATGGGCAAGGAAAAGGCTCTGGGCATAATCGGCAAGATGAAGGGCACGGCGGCGGTCTGGATAGACGGCTCCGGCAAGGAGACCGTGCTGGTCAACGAAGGCAGCGGGGCGAAATGGAGCAAGGCGCGGCGTCTCTTCTAGGCTTTCGTGGCGTGAAAAAACCCCGGGACCTCCCGGGGTTTTTTTCTTTTGCGGGCCGCGGCTACTTCACTTCCTCGAACTCGCCCTTGGGCTTGTTCTTGCGCACGTTGTTCCAGTTGAAATACCTGCCGTTCATGGCGATGTAGACCCCCGGGGGGAGCACCTGCGCGAAGGACAGGGCCGAGCCCAGGTTGAACATCCCGTCGGAAGAGCCGAACTTGTAGGGGATCATCGCCCCGGTGAGCACCACGGTCTTGTCCGTGATGCGCCGGCCCAGCAGGGCCGCCGTCTCCGGCATGGTGTCGGTGCCGTGCGTGATGACGATATGCTTCTCCCTGGCGGCCAGGCACTCCTTAAGGATCCTGGCGCGGTGGGCGGCCGTCATGAAGAGGCTGTCTATCATCATCAGCGTCTTCACCTTCACGGGCACGCGAGAGCGGCCCAGCGCCAGCATTTCGTGCAGGTGGGACTTGCGGAAGAAGAGCTCGCCGTTGAGCTCGTTGTACTCCTTGTCGAAGGTGCCGCCGGTGATCAGTAGTTTGATGAGCATAAATCAGCCGGGGAGCGCCGCGGGGCGCTCCCCGTACCCGGGGTTATTTCCTGCCGTCCTTGAGGAAGGCCAGGTAGCCCTTGTAGGCCATGTAGATGTCCAGCTTGCCGGCCAGCTCCATCGGCGCGTGCATGGAGAACAGGCCCACGCCGCAGTCCACCACCTGCATGCCGTAGCGGGCCATGAACTGCGCGATGGTGCCGCCGCCGCCCTGGTCCACCTTGCCCAGCTCGCCGGTCTGCCAGACCACGCCGTTCTTATCGAAGATGCGGCGTATATGGGCCATGAACTCGGCCGAGGCGTCGGAGGAACCCGACTTGCCGCGGCTGCCGGTGAACTTGGTCACGCAGACGCCGTGGTTGATGTGCGGCGTGTTGCGCTTGTCGGAGACCGAGGGGAACATGGGATCGAACAGCGCGTTGACGTCGGCCGACAGCATCCAGCTGTTGTGCAGCGCGCGCTTGAGGGTCAGCTCGCTGTAGGAGTCCGTGGTGAGGTTGAGCAGTTCCGCGGAAGCGTTCTCGAAGAGGTTGGAGGCCATGCCGGTGGCGCCGACGGAGCCTATCTCCTCCTTGTCGCAGAGCAGCACGCAGGAAGTGTATTCCGGCGTGCCCTTGAGGTCGAGGATGGCCCGCAGGCCGGTCCAGGCGCAGACGCGGTCGTCGTGGCCGTAGCCCAGGATCATCGAGCGGTCCAGGCCGGCCTCGCGCGGCGCGGCGGCGGGTACCAGCTCCAGCTCGGCCGAGAGGAAGTCGGCCTCGGTGACGCCGTATTTCTTGTGGAGGATGGAGAGGATGTTGTGCTTGACCTTCTCCTTCTTGTCCTTGTCGGAGGTCGGGATGGTGCCGGCCAGCACGTCCAGGCCCTCGCCGGTTATCGCTTCGCCGATGGTCTTCTTGTACTGGTCGGCCGCCAGGTGCGGCAGCAGGTCGGTGATGCAGAGCACCGGGTCGGCGGGGTCTTCGCCGATGGCGATCTTCACCTTCTTGCCGTCGGGTTTTACGAACACGCCGTGCAGCGCCAGCGGGATGGTGACCCACTGGTACTTCTTGATGCCGCCGTAATAATGGGTGTCGAACAGGGCCAGCTCGGAATTCTCGTAGAGCGGGTTCTGCTTGAGGTCGATGCGGGGGGCGTCGGTGTGGCCGCCGACGATATGCATGCCTTCGGCGAGCGGCTTTTTGCCGACCACCACGGCCATCAGGGTCTTGCCCTCGCTGGAGCGGTAAACCTTGTCGCCGGGGTTCAGGCGGGTGCCGGATTTCTCGAAGTCTCTCATGTTTTTGAAGCCGGCGGCCTCGAGGAGCAGGATGGCCTCGTCGCTGGCTTCGCGCTCGGTCTTGGCCTTGGTGATGTACTGCAGGTAGGCCTGGTTGACCTCCTCGCAGTGCTTCAGTTCGGCGGGGGAGATCTTTTCGTAGCCGTTCTTGGTGGCGTAGGTCAGCCCGGATGCGGGGGCGGTCTTCTTAGCGGTTTTTTTCATTTTATCCTCCAAAAGTTGCGCGGAACCGGGTTTTTGCCGGCCTTTACATATTACCATTTTGCTATCATTTAAGCCTCCGATGAACGACAAAAAATACGCCAGGGGGGTGCTGCTGCTGGTTTTCGGCCTCAGCCTCTTCAATTATATCGACCGGCAGGTGCTTTACGCGGTATTCCCGCTGATAAAGGCGGACCTGCGCCTCTCCGACGCGGAGCTGGGCTTCCTGGCCTCGTCGTTCATGATAGTCTACATGTGCTTCGCGCCTTTCGTCGGCTATTTCGGCGACCGGGTGCGCCGGCCGCTGATCATAGGCGTCAGCGCTATCTTCTGGAGCCTCTCCACGCTGTTCAGCGGCCTGGTGAAGAACTACGGCCAGCTGATAGCCACCCGCTCCGCGGTGGGCATCGGCGAGGCGGGCTACGGCACCGTCTGCCCGTCTTTCCTGGCCGAGTGGTTCCCGCCGGAGCGCCGGGCGCGCGTCATGGCGCTGTACGCGCTGGCCATCCCCGCCGGCAGCGCCGTGGGCTACCTGCTGGGCGGTTTCCTGGGCCACCATTTCGGCTGGCGCAACGCTTTCTTCATCGTGGCCGTGCCCGGCATGCTGCTGGGCGTCATAGCGCTGTTCCTCAGGGAGACGCCCGAGAAGAACGCCCGCACCGAGCATATCGCCTTCTCCGGCTATTTCGCGCTGTTCAAGAACCGCACTTTCCTGCTGATCTGCCTGGCCCAGTCCATCGGCACCTTCTCCGTGGGCGGCCTGGCCGCCTGGATGCCCTCCTATTTCGTGCGCACCTTCGGCGTGTCGGTGGCCAAGGCGGGCTTCCTGTTCGGCGCCATCACCGTGGCGGCCGGCCTGCTGGGGAATTTCGCCGGCGGCTGGGCCGCGGACTGGCTGCACAAGCGCACCAAGCGCTCTTATTTCATAGTGGGCTATATGAGCTTCTTCCTGAGCATCCCGTTCGGCGTGGGGGCCATCATGGCCGACTCGCTGAACCTGTGCCTGGGCCTGATGTTCTGCGCCGAGTTCTTCGTCTTCGCCTACTCCGGCCCCTACCACGCCGCCATCGTGGAGGTAGTGCCGGTGACGATGCGCTCCATGGCCTTCGCCGTGGACATCTTCATCATCCACGCGCTGGGCGACGCGATCTCGCCGTTCCTGCTGGGCGTGGTCTCGGACGGCGCCGGCCTGCCGTTCGCCATGTTCCTGGCCATGATCTACCTGCTCGCGGGCGGCTTCATCTCGATAGCCGCCGGCGAAGCTTATAAAAAGGACTTTCACGCCGCATGAACCCACTGGACCTGGAGATAGTAAGAGAGACCGCCGACCTGGTGGTGGTGAACAAGCCCTCCGGCCTGCTGACCATGCCGGCGCGCGGCGACCTGGCCAAGGCCAAGCACCTCGTAGGGCTGCTGCACCAGCGCTATGGCCGGGTCTTCGTCGTTCACCGCCTGGACCGCGACGCCAGCGGCCTGATCATGTTCGCGCGCAACGAGGCCGCGCACCGCTACTATTCGGGCCTGTTCGAGACCCGCGAGGTGGAGAAGCATTACCTCGTGGTCGCCGAAGGGAAGGTGGCGGAGAAGCGCGGCGAGATCGACAAGCCCCTCAAGGAGCGCGGCTCGGGCCGCGTCTCGGTGGCTTTCGACGGCAAGGCCTCGGTCACGCGCTACGAGGTGCTGGAGCGGCACAAGACCGCGACCATCCTCGACGTGTCCATCGCCACGGGCCGGCGCCACCAGATCAGGGCGCATCTCTATTCCATCGGCAACCCCGTGCTGGGCGACAAGCTCTACGGCGACGCCGCCAAGCAGGCCAGGTACCCGCGGCTGATGCTGCACGCCTGGCGGCTGCGGTTCAACGACATGAAGACCGGCAAGCCGGTGCGCCTGGAGGCCGACCCGCCGAGGGATTTCATGGGCGTGCTGAAGGTGATATAATAAAGTCTGTACCTCTCACGCTTAAGGCATCCGCAAGGGTGCCTTTTTGCTTGGCGGCGGCGCGGTGAAACTTTTCCGCCCCGGGCGCATCTTATATCACCGGGGCGACAAGGAGCGAGCATATGACATTCATGGACCAGCAGACCGCGGACGAAGTCAGGAAGCGCCTGGCTGAATTGCCGGCCGAGGTGAAGATCGTTTATTTCAAGGAGGCGCTGCTCTGCCAGACCTGCGGCCCCGCCGAGGATTTTTACAAGGAACTGGTCACGCTGTCGGACAAGGTCAAGCTCGAAGTGTACAACCGGGTGACCGACACGGAGAAGGCCGCCGCCTACGGCATAACGCTCAGCCCCGCCGCGGTCATAGAGGGCCCAAAGGGCGGTCGCGTGCGCTTCTACGGCATACCGGCGGGCTACGAGTTCGTCTCGCTGCTCGAAGCTCTTAAAAATTCCGCTTCTCCCGCCACCGACCTGCAGCCGGAGACCGTGCAGGCGCTGGCCGGCGTGGCCAAGCCCGTGAACATCAAGGTGTTCGTCACGCCCACCTGCCCCTACTGCCCTTCGGCGGTGGTGCTGGCGCACAAGTTCGCCCTGCAGTCCCCGCAGATCACCGCCGAGATGGTGGAGGCCAGCGAGTTCCAGGAGCTGGCGGCCAAATACGAGGTGTCCGGCGTGCCGCAGGTGGTGTTCAACGAGAAGGTCAGCCTGGTCGGCGCGCAGCCGGAGTCGGCCATGCTCAAGGCCGTGCTCGAGGCGGCCGTTTAATTTCAGGAGGGAATATGATAACCAAGAACGTGGGGAATTTCGACAGGGTGGTCAGGATGGTGGCCGGCGCGTCGCTGGGTTTCGCCGCTTACAGCACGGGCGGCACGGCGGCCTATATACTGGCCGCGGCCGGCGTGATGGCCTTCGTCACCGGCCTGATAGGCTGGTGCGGCGTCTACACGCTGCTGGGCATCAATACCTGCACCGTAGACAAGCCCTAACTACCGGCCCGCCAGTTCTATCGTCACGGCCGCTTCGGCCCTGCCCGACAGATAAGTCACTCTTATCTTCTGGCCGGGGCTGAATTTTTTCAGCTCCTCTGAATACGAGCGCAGGTCCTTTACGGCCGCGCCTTCCAATTTGATTATCACGTCTCCGGGCTTCAGCCCCGCCTTGTCGAGCGGCGAGCCAGGGGTGATGTCCTGCGCCCGCACGCCCTCGCCGGGGAAAGCGAAATCCGGGACCAGTCCGGTGGACGCCTTGCGGGGCGCCGAGGGGGCGGCTGCGGAGGGTGCGGCGCCGGCCGGCCTGGTGATGAACTCGGCGTCGCCGGCCAGGTAATCGGCTATCTCACGCGCGAACTCGGCGACCTTTACCATGCCCCGGCTGTCCAGCTTGTCGCTCGTGTCGGTGCTCTTATGATAATCCTTGTGCGGGCCGCTGAAGAACTGCAGCGCGGGCAAGCCGGCCTCTATGAAGCTGGCCTGGTCGCTGGAGTCCAGGTCGGCGGCGGGGGCGTAGTCGTGCCCGGTGACGAAACCGGCGCCTCGCAGTATGTGCACCCACTTGTCGGAGGAGCCCGACCCGAGCGCGAGGATCTTGCCCGCGCCGAGCCGGCCTACGGTGTCGAAGTTCAGCGCGGCGTTAACCTTCTCCCTCATGCCCGGCGCCAGCGCGGCCACGAAGACCTTGGAGCCCTGCCGGCCCGCTTCCTCGCCGTCGAAGGCGGCGAAGATCACGGAGCGGGCGGGGGGAGCGGCGGCGTAATGGCGCGCCAGCTCCAGCAGCAGCGCCACGCCCGAGGCGTTGTCGTCGGCGCCGGGGAACGTCTCGCCGCCCGCTTGCGGCAAATGGTCGTAGTGAGCGCACAGCACCACGTACTCGTCGGGCCGCGAGGTTCCCTTTATCATCCCGACTATATTCTCCCGGCCGGGGGGGCCGGCGCGCAGGGGGGAGGCGCCAAAGGGTTTCAGCCCGGCTTTTTTAAAAGCGGCTTCGATAAAGTCCCCGGCGCGCCTGTGGCCGGGGGTGCCGGGCGAGCGCCCTCCGGGCAGGGCCGCCAGGTGCCGGGCGTCGCCGGCCATGCGCTCCGCCGAGAAGGCGGACGGCAGCCAGGCCAGGGGCGCGCGGTCCGGGTAGGCGCGGGCGGCGGGGGCCTTGCTGCCCAGCGCGGCCGACAGCGGCGATGAAGAGACGGTCCAGACTCCGGAGGCCACCGAATTCATATCCTTGTCGAAGACCAGCCAGGAGTACTTGCCGTAATGCGGCAGCTTGGCGGCCAGCAGGCGCAGCTTGTCCGTGTCGCCGGAGACCACCAGCGCGCCCGAGCGCGCGGGGTTGGCCGGGTTATAGGCCGCGAAGACGAAGGTGTGCCCGTCCCGGGCGAAGCGGCGGCCGTCCAGCGTGACGGTGTCCAGGCCGAAGGCCGCCCCGTAGGCGGCCAGGTCCTCTTCGAAATCCCTGGTCAGCAAATTCTCCGCCCCGAAGACCCAGTAGGAGTCCCCGGCGGGCGGCGCCGTGACCGCCAGGTCGTCGGAGACCCGGGGCAGGTTGGCCTTGTCCTTGGTCCAGACTTCGGCCAGGCCGAGCCAGGGGTCGCCGGCGGGGCCGGCCGGTACTATGATGGCGGGCCTGGAGGCCCCGAGCAGCCGCGACAAGGTGGGGGGCGTCTCCAGCGGGCTCAGCCTCCGGAACAGGTCGAACTCCGGGTCTATCTCCAGCCGCAGCGGGCGCACGGCCGACGGGTAATGATAGGTTTCCGTCTTTTTGGTCATCGGCAGGCGCTTGAGCCTGGGCTCGTCCGCCCCTTCCAGGAAGACGGCGGCCGGCACTTCCAGCTCGTAAGCGGGGCCGGGCTGCGCCTGCTCCAGCGTGAATTCCAGCTCGTAGCCTTCCAGGCCGCGGGAAAGTTTAACGTTCTTCAGGCGCAGGTCGGGGGCCCCGGCGCGGGCGGTCCACTGGTCGAAGAAGGGCTTGAGCCGGCCCGGCCCGGAGACCCGCTCGAAGGCGGCGCGCAGGTCTTCGAAAGAGGCCGTGCGGAATTTGTTGGCGGCGTAGAAATCGCGCAGGCCGCGGGCGAAGCCCTGGTCGCCGAGCGCCTGCCGCAGCATGTGGTAGACCAGCATCATCTTGCCGTAGCCGACGGCCTCGGAGGCCGAGGAGTGGCGCGAGCGGAACTCCGTCAGCGGGAAGTCGGCACCGCCGGAGACGTAGTCGGAATACTTCTGCAGCGCCGCCATGCGGTAGTCGCGGCCCTTGCCGCGGTTCTCGGCTATCAGGTAGTCGGCCAGGTACGCCGTCAGTCCCTCGCACCAGTTCCCCGACGGGTAATCCACGAAAACGCCGTTGCCCCACCAGTTGTGCAGGATCTCGTGCGGGTAGGAGGAATTTATAATGAACGGCAGGCGTATCACCTTGCTCCCCAGCAGCGTGAAGGAGGGCATGCCGTAGCCGGTGTCCCAGAAATTCTCCACCAGCGCGAACTTGCCGTAGGGGTAGCGGCCGAGCAGTTCGGAATAAAGCTTTATGTACTTGGCGGTGGCGTCGAGGTAGCGCCCGGCCAGCGCGGGGTCCGGCTGAAGCAGGAAGGCCGCATAGGTCAAACCGCCCTCGCGCCGTTCGTACTCGGCGTAGCGGCCGCAGACCAGGGTGATCTCGTCCTGCGGCGCGCCGCTCTCCCAGACCTCTATGTTCCGGCCGCCGCGCGCGGAGCGGCGACCCCTGTCGCCGCCGGCTACCGAGGCGTAGGGGGCCGGCAGCGAAGTCTCCAGGCGGTAGGAGACCATACGGCCGGGGAAATGCGGGTACCAGCCGGAGGCCCCGGAGAGATAGCAGCCTTCGGGCGAAATTACGCCCGGGGTCTCCGAGAAGCTGCGCGCGTACTCCTGCGCCTGCTCGCCGGGGGCGTGAGCTATGCGTCCCTCGTAGTTCAGCGTGAAAGAGGCCGACGGTCTGGTCAGACGCAGGAGGTAGGCGGCCTCTACGCCGCCGGAGGAGGAGTTGATGCCGTAGCGGGCCGCGGCGTCCCCCGGCAGTTCCTCTACAACGCCGCCGGGGGAGGCGGGCCGCAGGCCCCTGTGCAGGGTGAAGACGAACTCGGCGGCCGGGGCCGGGAAGGTGACCTTGTCCGACGCCTTTAGCAGTCCGTCCGCGGGGTGGAGCTCCGCCCTGAGGTCGTGGCGGAGGGCTTCGGCCGCGCGCGCGGGCGCGGCGGCCAGGAAAAAGCAGGCGAGGAGGAAAAATTTCATATGTAAGGATATACTATAATTTTCTGGTAAGGGCGAGGAACGCCGTATGCGCCGCCCGCCCGGCCGCGCCGCCGGGAGGTAAAACAGCGCGAGGAGATAATATGAAACAACAGAAAACCGCCCTTTTGCTGGTCATCGACGCCGTGGGCCTGTCCACGCTGGAGTACCTGCTTTCCAAGTATCCCGCCAAGGTGAAGCTGCCCAACCTCAGCCGGCTCGGGCTCGGCGACATCCTGCTCCCCGAATTCAAGAAGCGCCTCGGCAAGTCCGCCGGCAAAGCCTACGCGGCCCGCGTGGAGCAGGTCTCGGCCACCGCCGACAGCCTGGTAGGCCACCGCGAGATGATGGGCGTGGTGGACCACCGCACCTACGACCTCTTCGACGACGGCTTTGACCGCAGGTACCTGGCCGCGCTGGAGAAGCGCATCGGCCGCAAGACCTTCTTCAACAAGATGGCGGGCGGCCTGGAGGCCATCGAACTCAACGCCGTCGAGCACGAGCGCACCGGCAAGCCGATAGCCTACGCCAGCAAATGCGACCCCCTGATACAGCTGGCCATGAACGAGGCCGTGATCCCGGTGCACGAGCAGCACAAGATCGCCGACACCGCCTTCGCGCTCGCGATGGAGATGGGCATACCGATCACCCGCGCCATCGCCCGCTCCTATGTCCGCAACTCCGCCGGCGAGATCATCCGCACCTCCAACCGCCACGACGCGGTGCTGCCCATCGGCCAGGACACCCTGGTGGATGTGCTGCACGAAAACTGCGTCTGGACCGTGGCCGTGGGCAAGACCAGCGACCTGGTCAACACCGCCTACCACGCCAAGGTCAAGCTCAACAAGGAGGTCTACCTGGACCCCGCCCTGGGCCTGCGCTTCGTGCACCCGAAGAAGAAGGACACCAACCCGTTCTCCATCCAGGGCACGATCAACGCGCTGCGCGCCGCGCACGCCGTCTACCGCCCGAAGGGCACCTTCATCTTCACCAACCTCGTCGACACCGACAGCGTCTACGGCCATACCCGCGAGGTGGAGGGAGCGATAAAGTCGCTCGAGGAGATAGACCGCACGCTGCCGCTCATAGAGCGGCACCTTGAGAAGGGGGACCTGCTGGGCATCACCGCCGACCACGGCATGGTGCACCGTGAGGACTACGGCTACCACAACAACGAGCCGCTGCCGTTCATAGCCTGGCGCAAGGGCAGCGACCGGAAGCTGGGCGGCCTGAAGACCGGCCTGATGCCCGGCCTGACGGACATAGGCAGCGTGTTCGCGCAGTACTTCGGCCTGCACGCCGAGTATAAGAAGATCGTGAAGAAGTAGGGGCAGCGCCGCCAATAAAAAAGACCGGGCCGCCCCGGTCTTTTTTTTGGGGGCCGGGTTTAGTGTTTGTATTCGGGGTCCACGAAGGCGCGGTAGGACTGCGGGGTCAGGGCGGCCCAGGTATACTTGTTGGCCGGGTTCCACAGCACCCAGCTCTCGAGGTGGTTGAAGCGCGTGGCCATGATCTGCGCTCGCACCTCGGGGGCGCCGTAGGGCCAGCCCAGCGAGAAGTCCTGCAGGTAGGGGCGCAGCTTGGCGTAGTCCTTGCCCAGGCGGCCCATGGCGTCCCTGAGGCCGCGGTTGATCACCTTGAAGGGGCTGGCGTTGGGATGCTTGAGGTTGTACTCGCCGGGGTAGTAATGCGACGGGTACATCATGGGATAGACGAAGTCCGCGCCGGCCGCCAGCGTATTGATGTCCTGCCCTATTCCCATGTCGTCCTTGACCGTGGTGGTAAGGCCGAACACGTCGACGGAGATCTTGACCTTGTACGGGGCCAGCCGCTTGCGCGCGTAGGCCAGGAAATCGCGCAGGTTGTTGATGGAATTCTGCCTGTTGTGCGGCTTGGAGTAGCGGCACAGCGAGGTGTTGCCCTCGGAGGGGTAGCGGATATAATCGAACTGTATCTCCTCAAAGCCCAGCTTGGCGCAGCGCTCGGCGATGTCGAGCGTGTATTCCCAGACCTCGCGGCTGTAGGGGTCTATCCAGGTGGCGCCGTTGTTGCTGCGCCACAGGCCGCCGTTCGGGGTGCGCACGGCCAGGTCCTGGCGCGCTTTGGGCAGCACCTTGTCCTTGAACACTACTATGCGCGCCACGGTCAGCAGGCCGGCGTCCTTGAAATCCTTCAGCATCTCCTCCGGCCTGGGGATGGCGGCCTGGTAGGAGCCGAACTTGTGCGCCTTGTCCACGCCGGGGAGGTAGACCTTGCCGTCGGTTTCCTTGACGGCGATGACCACCGTATTGATGACCGAGGCCGAGATCTTCTTTATAAGTTCCTTCCTGAGCTTGGCCGAACCGGCGCCCCAGGAGGTAAGGTGTATGCCGCGCACCCTGGGCTGTTCGAGCACCAGTTCGCGGATGGCGGAGGTGGAGAGCTGTACTTTGGCCGGTGCGGTGGAGACCGGCGCGGCGGCGCGAACGACAGGAGCGGACACGAGAAGCAGAGAAAGCGCTGTATAGAGCATATAGTTATATTTTACAATTTACGGAGATAAAGGGGACGCTATGAAATATCTGAAGATCCTGCTGACGGGGGCCCTGCTTATGCCGCAACAATTAAACGCCGCAGACAAACTGATAATACATTACAACCGCCTGGACCGCGCCTACGCCGGCTGGAACCTGTGGGTCTGGAACGACGGGGAGAAGCGGCCCGGCTTCGAGCTGGCGCCGGCCGGGGACGGCCCGTTCGGGATCTTTTTCGAGCTGGACCTGGACGCCTCGGGCCTCTCCGGCAAGCGGGCCGGCTTCCTGCCCCGCAAGGGCGACTGGGCCGACAAGGACGCCCCCGACCGCATAATGGAGCGTGCCCGCCAGGGGGAAGTGTACCTGATGGAGGGCGACGGCAAGGTGTACGACGCCCCGCCCGCGGTCTCTACCGCCGTGACCGGGGCCTGGTACGACGGCGGCAGCGCCGTGCGCGCCGCGTTCACGCGCCCTCTGGACGCGGCCTACCTGGCCGCGCAGGAGCTCTCGGTGGTCGGCGGGGGGGAGACCTATGAACCTGTTTCCGTGGAGCCCATAGGCGGCAAGTACTCGCGCGCCGCGCTGCTAAAGTTCGCGGAGTTCAAGCCGGACGCCGCGGCGCTCAACGCCGGCGGCTACGCGCTGCGCTCGAAGAGCTTCGAGCCCCGCCCGCTGCGCCTGGGCGACGCCGTCTACGGCCCGGAGTACGCCGGCGCCCTGCCGATGGGTTTGAGCGGGGACCCCGCCAAACCGGTGCTGCGCCTGTTCGCCCCGTACGCGGTAGAGGCCTCGGCGCTGATATACGAGTCCCCGAACGGCGAGCCCGCCGTGCACCCGCTGGAGCGCGGGCCCGGCGGCGTCTGGGAGAAGCGTTTCGACGCGCCGCTGACCGGCAAGTACTACCGCATCCGCACCAGGCAGAACGGCAAAGTCTCGGAGGGCCTGGACCCTTACGCCGCGTGCGTCAACGGCGACGGCGGCAAGGCGCTGGTCCTGAGGGACGAGACCGCGGTGGCCCCCGGCCCGGCCTTTCCGCCCGAAGAGGCCGTGGTCTACGAGGTGCACCTGCGCGACCTGACCTCGGACGAATTCTCGGGCGTCAATAAGAAGGGCAAGTACCTCGGCGCGGCCGAGGCCGGCACCCGGCATCCCAAGTTCCCGGAACTCACCACCGCGCTTGACCACATCGCCGAGCTCGGCGTGAACGCCGTTCACATCCTGCCTTTCCAGGACTTCGAGAACAACGACGATCCGGCCTCATACAACTGGGGCTACATGCCCGTCAACTTCAACTCGCCGGAGGGCTCCTACGCCAGCAACCCGGCGGACGGCAGCCGCGTGCGCGAGGCCAAGCTGATGATAGACGCCTTCCACCGTAAGGGCCTGAAGGTGATCCTGGACGTGGTCTACAACCACACGGCCGAGACCCGCGCCAGCGTGTACAACTTCAACGCGGCCGCGCCGGACTATTATTACCGCCTGAACCCCGACGGGACCTACTCCAACGGCTCGGGCTGCGGCAACGAGTTCAGGACCGAGGCCCCGATGGCCAGGAAATTCCTGATCGACAGCCTGCTGCACTGGGTGCGCGAGTACAAGGTGGACGGCTTCCGCTTCGACCTGATGGGCCTGATAGACAGGCAGGCCGCCGCCGAGGTCATGAAGGCGCTGCGGGCCGAGAAGCCCGACATCTTCGTCTACGGCGAGCCGTGGAAGGCCGGGGCGAGCCCGGTGGACGGCGTGCAGAAAGGCAGCCAGCGCGGGCTGGGCTTCGCCGTTTTTAACGACGGCTTCCGCGACGCTATCAAGGGCAGCGTGTTCTCGATCGACGACCTGGGCTACGTGCAGGCCGCGCGGCAGCGCGACGGCGTCATGCGCGGGATGCGGGGCGCGGTGGACGACTTCACCGACGGGCCGCTGGAGACCATGAACTACGTCTCCTGTCACGACAACCACACGCTGTGGGACCGCATAGACCTTTCGGTGCCGCACGAGCCGGTGCTCAACAAGATCGCGATGGACAAGCTGGCCAACGCCATCGTGCTGACGTCTCAGGGCGTCCCGTTCCTGCACGCCGGGGAGGAATTCCTGCGCACCAAGGGCGGCGAGCACAACTCCTACAACCTGCCGGACGCCGTGAACCGGCTGGACTGGACGCGCAAGAAGGAGCATTACGGCGTCTACTCCTACTACCGGGACCTCATAGCGCTGCGCAAGGCGCACCCCGCCTTCCGGATGAAGACGCGCGGGGCCGTGCGCGAGAACCTGCAGTTCTACGAGGAGCTCGGCCTCAAGGTGCAGGCGCCGGGCATAGCCTACGTGCTCTATGGCGACAAGGCGGGCGACTCCTGGCGGCGCATCGCGGTGCTGGTGAACCCCGAGAAGACAGAGCGCCGGTTCGCGCTGCCCGAAGGGCGCTGGCTGGAGGCTTTCGACGAGGGGGGGCTGGTGAAGACCCCCGGCAAACCGCACTCCGGGCATGTCACCGTGGAGCCGCTGTCGCTGGCCGTGCTGCGCCTCGCCGATTAAAGTAGGCCTTTGGACCCCGCCGGAGCTGGGCCTTTAGACGCTTCTCTCCGGCGGGTCCCGTTTGTAGAATATAAGCGACGGTATTAGGAGGGTATAATGATAAAAGTTCTCGCTCTGCTGCTCGCGGTTGCCGCTGTTTCCCCGGCTTACTCCCTGGATTTCTCCCTGGACAAGATCAAAGCCGCCGACCTCGGCGTAAAGGCCGAAGGCGTGCCCGCTCCGGGCGCGCCCGCTAAAGAAGAGGCCCAGGTGCCGCAGGACCTGGTCTATAAGTTCAGCCAGGTCCGCAACGAAGTCCGCCGCCTGGAGACCGACACCACCTGGCTGCGCAGCGATATCAACAGGCTGGAGTCCGACGCCCGCCGCATCGAGCAGGGCGTGTCCAATCCCTTCTTCTCCAGCGACCTGCGCCGCATGTCCATGGATATGTCCCGCCGTCTCACCGACCTGCAGCGCCTGGCCGCCGACGTGAAAAATCTGCTCGGCCTCGCCGTGAAGGACGCCGCGCTCAATCAGACGGCACGCGATATAGAATGGGACGCGCGCGACCTGGAGAACCGCTTCCAGTTCGACGTCGTCAACGCCGCGCAGAGCCTGGAGTGGACCGTGCGCCGCCTGGACCCCAAACTGGTAGGCTACGACGCGCAGTGGACCGCCTCAGACCTCTCCCGCGTCTGCCGCGACCTGCAGTGGAAGACCCGCGACCTCAGCTGGGACGCCAGGGACCTGGTCTCCAAAACGCAGCCTTAAGTCTCAGGGCACGGGGAAAGCGGGGCCGAGCGGCCCCGCTTTTTCCTTTGCTGGAATCCATCTATGGAACAACATCTCCGTACCGCGAATCTGATCAGGCTGCGGACCGCCGCGGCTGCGCTGCGGGCCAACCGCTTCGCCGCCGAGGTCTGCGAGGACGGTCCCGCCGCGGCGGCCGCCCTGCTGGCCCTGGCCGGCAAGGGCCGGAAGATAGGTCTTGGCGGTTCCATGACGGTGGCGTCGCTCGGCCTGCCTGAAGCGCTGGCCGCGGCCGGCAACACCATAGTCACGCATAAGTCCGGCATGACACCCGAGGAGAAACGCCTCGTCTGGCTGGAGGCGCAGGGTTCCGACCTCTACCTGGCCTCGCCGCAGGCGGTGACCATGGACGGGAAACTGGTTTTCCTCGACGCCAACGGCAACAGGGGCGCCGCCGTGATCTACGGCCCGCGCCGCATAGTGCTGATAGCGGGGGTAAACAAGCTGGCCCGGGACCAGGAGGAGGGGCTCTGGCGCGCCCGCAACGTGGCCGCCATCGCCAATAATATACGCCTGTCCAAGGATAATCCCTGCGTGAAGGCGGGCCGCTGCGTGGACTGCGCCGGCGCCGGCCGCATCTGCAACCAGGTCACCCTGCTCTGGAAAAAGCCCTCCGCCAGCGATATCCTTGTCCTGCTTGTTAACGAAACCTTGGGATATTGACGCGCAGATATTCGCGGGCTGTCTCTGCATTTATCTGTGACTACGAGTACAAGTATCCGGAATCACCTTACCCCTCACGCCTTTATTATTTATAATATAGGTTGGGATGAAGAAACTCGCGGTATTCCTGGCTTTTTTTGCTTTTTTCAAGGGGGGGGCGCTGGCCTTGGTCCCCTCGAATGTCCATTTTGATTACAATACCTCCGATTCGGTCAGCGTTTCCTGGGATCCTTACGCCGGCCCCGGGTATTGGGCCGTCCTAAGCGACTACGAAGACTTCTCTACGTGGATCTCGAGCGCCCCGCTAGTTACCTCGGACGTAACGCGCCTCTACACGGGCCTGAAGGCCAACACCACCTACCATTTCAAGATAAAATTCTCCGACCAGGACGACAGCCAGTATTCCGCGCCCATTTCCACGGCGATACCCGCCGTACCGCCCTCCCAGGTCTCTTTCCCGGAAGTCTACTATTCCAGCGTCAGCGCCCAGTGGAGCACCCTCGAGAATTCGCCGTCCTCAGAGTACCAGGCCGAAGCCGCCATGGACCCGGCTTTCACGCTGAACGTCTCCTTCTCCAGCGGCGCCGTCTCCGGCGCGGTGTTAGGCGGATTTACCCCTGATACGACGGTATACCTGCACGTACGGACTTTCGGCCTGACGGGAGCGGACAGTCCGTTCTCGGCGGCGCCGTCCACCGTGACGCTGGCCTATCCGCCGGGCAGCGAGGCTTATGCCCTGGTCTCCTCCACCGGCCTGTCCGTCTTCTGGGACGGCAACGGCAACCCCGGCTGGACCAAATATGAACTGACGGTTTCCACCGAGGAAGGCTTCGCCACGGTCAACTATTCCACCGCCCTGCCCGTCAATTATTACGAGGCGGCCGGCCTGCTGCCCAACACCACCTACTATTTCAAGGCCCTGGCCGTGAACGGTTCCGGCATACGCACCGGGTATACCGTCTTCGGGGCCACGATGACCTATGCCGCCGCCCCCGGCGCTACCGCGCCCGCTCTGGACGCCGTCACCGCCACCTCGGCGGACGCGCACTGGCTGGGCGGCGACAACCCCGGCTTCACGGAATATTACGTGCAGGCCAGCACGGCCGCCGATTTCACCGGCCTGGATTACGGCCCCGGCACCTGGCTGGCGGGGGCCTACCGCAGCGTTACCGGGCTGGAGTCCGGCCTGACCTACCATTTCCGCGTGCGGGCCCGCGACGCCCTGGGGCGCCCCAGCCCCTGGCTGGAGCTGGGCAGCGCGGTCACGCCGGCCGGGGCCGACACTACCCCGCCCTCGGTGACCGACCTGCAGGGCGGCGACGACGTGTGGCGCGGCGCCGCGGGCGGTTACTACATGGTGCATTTCTCCGACCTGGGCGCCGGACTGGACCGTTTCCAGGTGAGGGTCGCCACCGGCCCGGCCGGCAGCGGCACCGTGGTCTACGACTGGACCGACGCGGTCACCGGGATAAACGCCGCCGTTTACGACCAGGACTGGCCGCTGCCGGCGGCCGTCTTCGAGGCTATAGCCGAGAACGTGACTTCTTACGTTTCCGTCAGGGTCTACGACCTGGCCTCTCCGGCCAACTTTACCGTCAAGGAGGACGCCTTCTACGTTCTGCGCGACACCACCCCTCCGACCATAACCAATGCCGCGGTTTCACCCGCGGGCTGGCTGGCGGCCGATCCGGGGGCGGTCTTCGACGTGGATTTCGCCGACTCGCTGGCCGGCCTGGCCGCGGCCAGCTACAGCGCCGGTTCCGTCCCGGGCCTCGCCGGGGGGGACATACTGGGCTGGACCGCCGTGCCCGGCTTCGCTGCGGGCCCCGCCCATACCGCGCTCTGGGGCGTGGACTTCGGCGCGCTGCGCGACGGCGGCACAAACTATATCAGCGTGCGGGCAGTGGACGCGGCCGGCAACGCCAGCGTTCTGGCCGACGTGTTCAGGATACTCAAGAATACCGTGGGCCCGGCCGTCAGCATCGCGGCCCCTGCCTCCGCCTACGTGTCTACGGTGACGCTGGTAACCGGAGTAGCGGCCCCCATGACCGAGACAGATCCCGTGGCCGGCGTGCAGGTGTCGCTGCAGGAACTCTCCAGCCCCAACTCCTACTATTTCGACGGGGCGGCCTTCTCCTCCGCCTCGCCGGTCTGGCTGGCCGCCGCCGGCACGCTCTCCTGGTCCTACGACGCCTCCACCGCGCCCTTCGCCGCCGGCGTGCAGTACCGGGCCGCGGCCCGCGCCAGCGATACCGACGGCCTGCTGACCGCGCCGCCCTACCCCAATGTCTCTTTCCGCCTGGACCAGGTGAACCCGACGGTCTACGTCTCCACCCCGCTCGCCGATTCCTCCGTCTACTCTCTGGATGCCGTAGAAGGCACCGCGGCCGACGCCGGCGGAGCCGGCCTGGGGGCGGTGGAGATCTACGTCAGCCGGGCTCTGGACGGGAAGTGGTGGAACTTCGTCGCCGGCTCCTGGGGCGACGTGGCCGTGGCCAGCGCCACGCCCGCCGCCGCCTCCTGGTCCTATACCCCGGCGGCCGGCCTGCGCGGCGCGCTGGCCCACGACCAGCAGTATTTCATAGCGGCCGTGGCCAGGGACGCCGCCGCGCCCGCCAACACTTCGGGCCTCGGCCTGGCCGGTTCCACCATAACCTGGAAGGACACGCTGGCCCCGGAGACCGTGACGGCCTTCGCGCCGTCCACGGGTTCCGCGCCGGGCCGGGTGGACCTGCGCTGGACCTTCGCCGGCGACGACGGCGGCGCGTTGGCGCTGACCTACGGGCGTTTCGCCGTGCAGTACTCCACCTACGCCGGGGCCGTGTTCAGCACCCAGACGGCCCAGGTGATGATCTCCACCGCCATGGTCCCGGCCGGGGCCCAGCTCTCCTACACGGTGGCCGGCCTGGCACCCGAGACCACCTACTATCTGCGCCTGTGGGTGCAGGACGACGCCGAGTTCTGGTCGGCCCCGTCGCCGCTGGCCTCTACCCTCTCCGGCGACCGCCTCAATGACACCATCTCCGGCTCCGTGCGCACCCCAGCGGGCGCCGGCGTCACCGGCGTTATGGTGGACGCCATCACCAACCTGGGCGCCGTGGCGGCCTCCGCCTACACGCTCGACGACGGGCTGGGCTCCTTCTCGCTGACGCCGCTGCCCGACGGCATCTACCGCGTTCGCGCCACCTGGCTGCAGGACGGCTTCTCCAACTCCATCGCCAAGGACCAGATCCCGATGGGCTACGCGGACACCAATTTCCTGCTCTCGCTGGACTACGAGCTGGCCAGCGTCTCCGGCTCGCTGCCGGCCGCCGCGCCTTCCGGCCTGCGGCCGTCCGCGGCGGGGGGGCAGGCGCAGGTGTGGCGCGGGGCGCGCCTGCCGGCCGCCGCGGTGGTGCGCCACGGCGAGCAGCACCTGGTCTTCGTCCGCCACAGCCGCGACGACAAGAGCGGTGCCCAGCGCTTTGCCGCGCAGCCGGTGCGGATCGTCGCGCAAGGCGGCGACAGTGTCACGGTCGACGGCCTCAAGGGCGACGAAATGCTGGTCGTGCGCGGCGCCTCGGCGCTCAAGGCGATGCTGCTCGGCGTCGGCCGCGAATAAGGGGGCACCGCGATGCTCGACGCCCTGATCCGTTTTTCGCTGACCCAGCGCCTGTTGCTGCTGGTACTGACCGGGCTGCTCGCCGGCGCCGGCATGCACGCCCTGCTCAACCTGCCGATCGACGCCTTTCCCGACGTCTCGACGACGCAGGTCAAGATCATCCTCAAGGCGCCGGGGATGACCCCGGAAGAAGTCGAAACCCGGATCGCCACGCCGGTCGAACAGGAAATGCTGGGGATTCCGCACCAGCGCCTGCTGCGCTCGACGTCGAAGTACGCGCTGACCGACATCACCCTCGACTTCACCGACGGCACCGACATCTACTGGGCCCGGCAGCAGGTCGGCGAACGCCTGGCGGCGGTGCTCGACAACCTGCCGCCCGGGGTTGATGGCGGACTGGCGCCGATCACCACGCCGCTCGGCGAAATGTTCATGTTCACCCTCGAAGGCGAACTCTCGCTGGCCGAGAAACGCAGCCTGCTCGACTGGACGATCCGCCCGCAATTGCGCACCGTCCCCGGCGTCGCCGACGTCAATAGCCTGGGCGGCGAAGCGCGGGCCTTCGAAGTGGTGCCCGACGCGGCGCTGCTGGCGGCGCGCGGCCTCTCGCAACAGCAACTGGCGCAGGCCCTGGAAGCCAACAACCGCAACGACGGCGCCGGTCGCCTCAACGACGGCGAGGAAGCCCTGCTGGTGCGGGCCGAAGGTGCGATCCGCACGCTCGACGACGTGCGCGCCATCGTCGTCGGCCAGCCGCAGGGCCTGAGTGGGCAAGCGCTCGTGCGCATCGGCGACGTCGCCGAAGTGCGCCTCGGCGCGCTCACCCGCTACGGCGCGGTGACCCGCAACGGCGAGGGCGAAACGGTGCAGGGGCTGGTCCTCGGGCTGCGCGGCGCCAACGCCCGCGCCGTCGTCGCCGGGGTCAAGGCGCGGCTGGACGAAATCGGCGCCAGCCTGCCGCCCGAAGGCAGGATCGTGCCCTTCGACGACCGCGGCAGGCTGGTCGACCCGGGCGTCGGCCGCGTCGGCA
>Ga0074197_1000062_pt1 | contig 184738 bp, 145 predicted proteins | sample EPASupsiteSAE305_FD_64526 | JGI IMG/M metagenome (GOLD analysis project Ga0074197, IMG submission 64526) | Bioremediated contaminated groundwater microbial communities from EPA Superfund site, New Mexico - SAE3-05 reassembly with SPADES | ecosystem: Environmental > Aquatic > Deep subsurface >... | reverse complement strand
ATACGAATACCACTCCTTAAGAATAGGTGAAGAAACCGGCAGGGTTACCGATGTGCTTCCCGAACTGGCGAAATATTTCAACAAAAAAATCAAACAAAGGCGCCAACTGATATCCGCATTTTCATATCCATTGATGACCATGTGCGTGGCAGTTGGGGCGGTAATCTTCATGATGAACTTTGTAGTGCCAATGTTTATGGATATTTTCAAACGGTTTGGAGGAGAGCTTCCCACACTAACTAAAGTGGTCATAGATTTATCCAAGGGATTCGGGCAAAACATCGGATGGTTTATGATGGTATTGATTTCTGCCATCATTCTGATGTACACCCAGCGAAAACAACTTTGGTACAGAAAAGCAGTAAGCTCCATTATTCTGAAAACTCCCTTGATCGGAGATATAATGAACAAAGTATATCTGGCAAGGTTTTGTCAGTCCATGGCACTGCTCATTTCTGCCCGTACACCCTTAATCAGTGCCATTGAACTGGTCAGGAAAATGATATCATTTTATCCCTATGAAGTTGCCCTGGAAAAAATGGAAAAGGACATAATGAATGGAATGTCCCTGCACGAAAGCATGAAACAATTTCCGATTTTCGACAAGCGCACCATTTCGTTGATAAAAGTAGCCGAAGAAGTAAACAAGCTCGATCAGGTATTTGACCGGCTCAACAAGCAGAACTCCGAAGAAGTGGAGCACAAAGTAGGTTTGATGAGCAGCTTTCTCGAACCCGTCATGATTATTTTTGTCGGACTGTTTGTGGCAATCATTCTTGTTTCAATGTATTTGCCGATGTTTAAGCTTAGTACTTCGGTTGGGAATTGAGAAATATCCTTAAAGTTTAAATCAAAAACACACAAATTCTTCAAAAAACCAATTCAGGCATTCAATTACTGATTTCTTTTTCGTTTTTATGTTAACAATCGTTAAAAAACTCAAAAACAGTGAACGTTGAAAATTTGCGTTAAACGTCAAATTTTTACGTTTAACGTCGTTTTTTTGCGTTAAAACTTTTTTGACAAAAGGCTTGCATAGCAATAAACTCAGTAATAAATTGATAGGAATAATAGTACTTATTAAAATATTTAGAAATGAGAAAAATTATTTGCCTGGCTTTTTTAATCGTAACAACAATTACGGTCACAGCTCAAAGTCCATTTAATTACAGAACGGAATTTACCCCAACAGGCACTGTTCAAAATGAAACAGACACTGTTTTTACAGTAAAACTGATTCTGGAAAACCAAAATCCTGAAAACATATCAAAAGTTCATATCAAAGTTTTTGATTCAAACCAGAATAATACAGAAGTCATCAATGTCAATTTCAATAACCCGAATTCTGGTGGCACCTCAGAACAAAAATATCAGGTGGTTGGAAACAATATTGAGATTACCCTTGGAAATTATGTGCCTTATTATTTTTCATTTGAGGTAAGGATTCAGGATTCTCAGGGAAATACATCTGAACCTGGTAGTATAGCATATTAAAATATTGTAAAAATGAAGAGAATATTTTTTTTCATAGCGTTTCTGTTATTAATAGAGGTTGTAAAAGCTCAAACAACAGTGACTTTGTATCCTGATATTGATGCCAGTGTTTACACCGGAGCATCCTATAATCCAAATGGTAATTATGGAACAACTTCAATTTTCAGAGCTGAAGCTTGGACAAGCGGAACAACCTTTTATTGCAGAAGTCTAATGCAAATTGATTTGAGCAGTATTCCTGATTATGCAATTATTACCAGCGCAACATTATATTTATATAGTAATTATGTGTCAGGTACAACTTGGACATACCAAAGTGGATACAATGAAAGTTATATCCAAAGGGCGACAACTTCCTGGACCGAAACAGGTGTAACTTGGAATAACCAACCCAGTGTTTCAACCTCCGATCAAATAACCTTAGCCCGATCAACAGCAAACAATCAAAATTATACAGTTGATTTCAAAAATTTTGTTCAGGGATGGATAAACAAAGAGTATGAAAACAATGGTTTTGTTTTTAGGTTACAAACCGAAGCAATTTATCGCCGAATGATCTTTGCTTCAAGTGATCATGCAACGGGTTCTTTGCACCCAAAAATAATTATTACTTATATTACACCAACTATTGCCACAATTGATCCAGATAAAGATGCACTTATTAAATCTGATGATTCCGGAAACAACTTTGGAGCCAGTACAACATTTTCAGCTGAACGATTAAATGGTTCTTCCATTTATCAAAGTCTTATTGAAACAACTATTCCTGAAAATTTAATAGGGGCAAAAGTCACAGCTGCAAATTTATTTTTGGATGGAATTACAACAAGCGGAACCAATGCAAGTTACATGGAAAGGATTACTACTTCATGGAGTGAGTCTACAGTAACGTATAGCAATGCTCCTGGTACTTCTACTACAAACAGGGTTTCAATTCCGACTTCAACAACATCAGCACAGGATTATATAATAAACCTTAAAGCTCTCTATCAAGAATTTGCAGATAAAACAACCACAAATTACGGTTTTTTAATGAAGTTACAGAACGAATCTCTCACAGGGACGCACCAACTTCAATTTGCCTCCAGCGATCATACTACGGGAACAAAACCTCAACTGAAGTTGGCTTATGTTCCGGCAATAACATTAAGTTTACCCGATAAATCAATTTGTAACGGCGGAAATGTTACAATTGGCGGCAGTCCAACTGCTTCAGGCGGAACCGGTGTATATACATATGCGTGGTCGCCGGCAACGGGTTTAAGTTCTACCTCCATTGCCAACCCTTTTGCTTCACCAACCACAACCACAACATATACAGTTACAGTAACTGATTATACAGGACTTGTGTCAAAAACCGGATCATTAGTTGTATATGTGAGCAGTTCTAATCATGTATACAGCAGATCAAGCGATATGACTTTCTATGTTGAAGGAGGAACATTTTACGACAGTGGTGGCAGTTCTTCAAACTATAGTAATAAAGAAAGTTATACCCTTACATTTCATCCTTGCGGTACCGGCAAGAAGTTAAAGTTTGATTTCACTTCATTTTCACTTGAAAACTGTGGTGTTAATCTGGATTTGTTAAGGATATATAACGGGCCAGATGCTACTCATCCACTGTTAAAACTTTCCTGTGGTCAGAATAGTCCGGGAACAATACTTTCAACAGATGAATCGGGCGCGCTGACTTTTGTTTTTAGCTCAAATACTTCCACCAATAGCTCCGGGTGGGCGGCAACAATCAGTCAGGTTGATGAATTTGAAGTTGAAACTGATAAAACAGATGCAGGATATGACGGTTATGGTAATATTGAATTCTCAATCACCGGTGGAGACGATCCATATATAATCAGGGAAAAAAGAAAACCAATTATTAATGAAGATTGGGCGGATAATGAATATATGGCCCATCCCGAACTATCAGAAATGGGAGTTACAGAAGCTGAATATGCCAATTGTTTATCTGACAAACAGACTCTAAATGAATTTCAGAATTTAGCAGCAGGGATTCATGAATTTACTATTTCAGATCAGATTGGAAATAAAACAGATCAGAAAATAGTTGTTAGCCAGGAATTATTTACATCTGGCGTTGCAGGTATTACAATTGGTGACAACGGCGAAATAACGAAAACAGGTCAGAATGGTTGGGGCTACAACGTTGCAACCTTTGAAAACAAGTTCACGGGAAACACTGATGGAAAAATACACTTTAAAATAGAAACTGCCAACATCAGTATGGTTTGTGGATTGAGAGAAACAAGCAATTCTCAGGCCGGTGATTATTCTGATATTAATTATGGTTTTTACCTGGACAATGGTAGCGTTAAGGTAATAGAGCAAAATATTGCAAGTTCAAGTCTTGGATTTATTGCAATTGATGATGAATATTTAATTCAAGTCAACCCAACAACCCATAAGGCTGAATTCTACAAAAACAATACTTTGATTTATACAAGTACATCAACTATTAGTCAGACTAATGATGTAGACCTTTTGATTAACACATGCGGAATTGCAGAATGTATTACTGATTTCTGGTTAATCGGCGAATCATTGAAACCGGTTACTAATGAATCCATTACCAATCCTGTATGGAATAATGAAAACTCAGGAGGTATAGATGTTTCAGTCAATTCATTTTATTCAAATTACTCATACACATGGTATAAAAATGAAGGAGGCAGTTATACCTCAATTGGAACTACGCAGGATATTTCATCTATACCGGTTGGCCAATACAAACTCAATATTCAGTTTTCTGATCTTGTAAGCGGTTCGCAGTCATTTGATTATTATTATAATTTGGGAAACAGAATTACCTGGTCTAATCCTGAAAATATTAAAATTGAGTCTTTTGACCTTATAAATGAAAACTACAAGTTTGAAATCGGAGGGGCAGTTTCGTTACAGTCATTTGTTCAGGGCAAGGATGCATGGGTTGAATTTGTTTTCAACAGTTCAAATTTTAAAGACGGTGTTTTAGTCGGTTTTATTGAAGAAGGCGATGAATTAAGACAGAAAAATTTCAAATACGGTATTAAAATAGAAAACGAGTTATGTGTATATGCTGTTGATACACCAGACTGCAATTCAAACATTATTCCTGTTTCAGGTGTTTCAGTCGATGGTCAAAATGAAAACTTCAGAATTGAACTAACAGGGAATAATGTTAAATACTACAGGAATAATGAACTGATTGGACAAAAAACGCTTACGCAAAATGCAGATTTTCAGCTTGCTGTAATCAACTATTCTCCAAACACTTTGGTTAACAACTTTTATTCAAATATTACCGACAATAAAGGAGCTATTACTTATGCAAATACTTCCATCAGAAAAAATTCAGGAGTTTATAAATGCGTGAATGATAAGCTGTATTTCATATATATATCCGAATACAATGAAACCGAAGACATTAGTTTTACTGTTTATGATGATGTAAACGATGAAGTTTCAGGTATTGAAATAAATGACCCCAGTGTCGATCAGGGTGAAAACAAATACTTTATTGATGTGACAAGTCTTTCCAGCGGATATTATCTGCTGGAAATCACAAACATCAATGAAGAAAAACAGTATTTACGGTTTATGGTTGAATAAAACATGAGAAAAGTCTTTTTAATAGCAGGCGGTGTATTGATATTAGCAAATTCAATTTTTGTTTCATTGTTATATTTCTCAAAAGAACAAGAAAATGAGAAGATTGCTTTTGTCAGCATTTCAGAGGTATACGATGGGTTTCAATATAAACTGGAGCTTGAAAGGGAATATGAAGCAATAAAAATGAAATCACAAAAACACTTGGACAGTCTTGAGAATATTTACAATGTTTTAATTCTGGATTCTCTTGACAAAAAAAGTATGCTTGAGGCAAAAAAAATTCAGCTCGAGTACCATAAGAAATCCGGTGAGTTTGAACAATCAAATAACCTAGTTGCTGAACAGTTTAAAGAGCAAATCATGAAACAGATAAACCAATACATATCTGATTTCGGAAACGAATATGGTTATTCTTTGATATTTGGAGCCAATGGCACCGGAAATATCATGTTTGCTCAAAACGGACTGGATATTACCAAAACAGTTATTGAATACATTAATAAAAAATATCTGGGCAAATGAGAATTATTGTTTATATAATATTGTTTTTATTGTCTTCTTTATTCTTTTCCTGCCAAAAGGAGAATGAATATGAAGTAAATAAAGAAAAATTTGTGACAAATGTTAAAACACCGCGTTTTACTCCTAAGATCCCCGAAAAAGTTACTGTTAATGAATACATAGACTGGGTATCTTCTTATAGCGGTTTTAATGATTTTAAGTCTATAGCAGGCATTAACTATGCTCTAAGTTACAGGCCTGCGGAAGCTATTGCAATTCAAAAACTTAAGAATGGAAAAATCACCAAAGAATCCATAGAAAAAATTTCAAATGAATTGGAGGGTGTCAATTACTTTGTACTTCGCTTGTCGACAAATGACGGGTGTCCGGTTTTAGAAAAAAATCTTTCAGTAAAGGAAGAATACTTCCAAAGGATACAGTATTACTCTTTCTTAATGGAAAATGATGTTTTCCTGATTGATGGCGCAGATACAATAAAATGCTGCTTTTACAATTTCGAAAGAGATTATGAAGTTTCACCATTTCTCACAGTTACTTTAGGGTTTGATGACATTGCAAAGTCAGACAATTATCAATTTGTACTAATTGATAAAGTTTTTAATAACGGAAAAGTGATCTTTTCAATAGATAGAAAATTACAAAAAGCAAAACCAATAATAAATCTGGAATAATATGTTTAGCAGAATCAGAAATAGCAAAATATCAAAAGTGATAGCCACCAATATTGTCCTGTTGCTTGTTTTTGAAATGATACTTCCATTAAAAAGCTATGCTTTGACCGGTGGTCCAAGTCAGCCCGAAGTTGAGAGTTTTGAGCCCATTGGTACAACACAAATGGTTGACCCTTTCTCCGGAGATTTTACTTACAATATTCCACTAATGGATGTGGGAGGTTATCCCATTAACCTCAGTTACCATTCAGGTATTACCATGGACCAGGAAGCCAGTTGGGTTGGCCTTGGCTGGAATATTAACCCGGGTGTTATAAACAGAAACATGAGGTCTTTACCTGATGATTTTAAAGGTGAAAAAGTAATTAAAGAGTTTAATTATAAAACTAATCAGACTTTTGGATTGAGCATTAATTACAATAACGAAACTTGTGGTGTAGATTGGATGAAAAAATTAAAGTTTGGTGTTGGTATAAATTATAATAATTTTAAAGGTGTTGGATGCGATGTGTCTATTTCGCCCGCCTATAAAATTGCGACAATTAATGGTACTCCACTGAACATGGATTTAGGATTAAGTTTGGGATCAGATGGGGTAGGAATAACTCCTTCATTAAATTATGAAAATAAATTAACTAAAGATAATGGTTCTGAAGGTAAATTAAAATCAAGTATTGGATTACCTTATGATTCAAGAGCTGGATTAAAACAATTAAATATCGGCGCTTCTTATAAAGGGATAGTAACCAGAGAATTAAGAAGAAGTTCAAAAATGCTTGAAAGGAATAGCAACCAATCTTCATCATTTTCCTTTGTTAGCAATACTTATACTCCTTCCATAGATATGCCTATGATTAATTCCGGCATTAGCTGCAATGTAAAAGTGGGTGGTGAAATTTTTGGAACAGCTGGAACAATTGAAGGTTCTGCCTATTATTCAATGCAGGCGTTAAAGAAAAGAAAGGAAGAAAAGAGTGCTTATGGATACATATACACTCAAAATGTTCCTGATAAAGATGAAGCATTAACCGATTTTAACAGGGAAAATGACGGGGCTTTTACAAAGAATAAACCATATCTTCCGGTTACTAATTTTTCTTATGATATATATTCAGTTTCCGGTCAGGGAATTGGTTCCATGTTCAGACCATACAGACAAGAGGTAGGAATATTAAATGATGCTAAAAAAAGGAATACAGGTGTCCAGTCAGGAGGGATTTCACTGGAATTTGGTTTAGGAAATATTGTAAAATTTGGAGGAAATACTTCATTAATTTATTCAAATTCCGTTACCGGAGAATGGAAAAATGGGAATGACTTGAAATCCAGCATTAAGTTTAAAGACAATACTGCTTCAGATCCTTTTTACGAAACGTGTTATTTCAAAAATGCAGGTGAGAAGAACGCTGACTCCGATAAAGATTTTTTTGAAAAAATAGGGGGATTTGACCCAATAAGAGTAAAGATTATTCCATATACTCCCGGCACAAGTGCAGATAACAGATTTGTTAAGGAAAACAGCTCAGACCCTTCAGCTACAACGATTGTAAATAATTCTGGATATGACTATACAAGGAGCAACCAATACACCAGGCAAAGGAGAAATGAAATGATTGTAACAAAAATGGCAAATGAAGCCTGTTACCACGGCCTGGAAATAAAAATTAAAAACTATCCGATAAATACTTTTGCTTTCAATGAAAATGAGGGTTATAGTGCGGAAACTGAAATTGGCAGAACAGATAATGATGTACCCGGATACCATATTTCTGAAATAACAACATTAAGGAATGACGGAGCAAGGTATGTATATGGGATACCTGCCTATAATAATTTGCAGGTTGAAGCAACATTTGCAATTCAGGGAGGTGTCACCTACACCGATGGAGCAACCTGCAGCAATAATACAGGGCTAGTTAACTATACTCCCGGAGTGGATGATGATCCTGATCAAAACAGCAACGGACTTGATCATTATGTAAGTAAAGTTACAACCCCAAAATATGCACATTCATATTTGCTTACCGCAGTTTTATCACCTGATTATTCTGATTTGACAGGCAATGGTCCAACAAGTGATGATTTGGGAAATTATACAAAGTTCAATTACACAAAGGTAAGCGATTACAAATGGAGGGTACCGTTTGAGCAAAACAAAGCCAATTATAGTGAAGGGCTGAAATCACGCAAAGATGACAACAGAGGCGATGATAAAGCAAGCTATGTTTATGGGGAAAAAGATTTATGGTATGTTCACAGTATTGAAACAAAAACCCATGTTGCTGAGTTCTACTTATCTGATCGCCATGATGCTTACGGTGTGGCTGGACAATCAGGAGGAATTGGTTCTGTTCCATTGCAAAAACTTGATAAAATTGTGTTGTATTCAAAAGAGGACAGGATTAATCATCCTTATCCTGAAGAAGCCACACCAATAAAAACAGTTCATTTTGTTTATTCTTATGATCTGTGCACAAATTTACCAAATAACGATGGCACTTATGATGCAGGTCAAGTTAATGATTATAATGTACAGTCAAATAATGATGGAAAGCTGACTCTTAAAAAAGTGTACTTCACCTATGGAAACTCGGACAGGGCCGGACTTAACCAATATGAGTTTGACTATGGTCAGATAAGGCAATACAATCAGGACCATACTGTATCTTCCGAAACCGTATTCAATCCAACATATACTTTAAAAGGGTATGACCGTTGGGGACGTTTTAATGAAAGTATGTTTTCAATGATCAGTGGAGGCCCTAATGTTTATTCCGCAGAATTTCCTTATACACAACAAGGAAAATTTACATCTGGAACATATTCTGAAATGTACAAAGCAGATGTATTTGCTGTTGCTTGGAATCTGACTGAGGTTTCCTTGCCGTCGGGCTCTGTAATACGTGTTGACTATGAGGCAGATGAATACGCGTATGTTCAGGATAAAAAAGCTATGAGAAATATATGTGTTTTGGGTGTCTCAAATGAGGTTGACCCCCCAACTGCTTTGTCGGCGGTAGATAACCTGCTTTTTGATGGTGGCGAACCTGCTCAATATTATTTATTTGAATTGCCTGAAGATTATGAATGTTCAAATCAAACAGAATTTGTAAATGACTTCTTTACAGATAAAGGAACGCGGATGAAATACATTCATTTTAATTTTCTTGTTGATATAGGTAACGATGAAGAAAATTATGAATATGTAAGCGGATATGGTATTGTTGATTATGCAACCTTGCCAAACTACTTTACAGATGCCGGTACAGGGAAAAAATATGGATGGGTAAAAATTTCATCTGTTGATATTCAGGACGATGGTGATGAGGGAAATACAAAAGTGAACCCTGTTTCACAAACTGCGTGGAATTTTGCAAAACTTCATTTGCCTGAAATTGCTTATTTACAACCGGAACCCGGAGCATTTAATTTCGGTGCAATAATGGATATGCTTGCTGCTACTTTTGAATCACTCAGGCAATTCATTATCGGATATAACGGAACAATGAAATTACTACAAAAAGGAAAAACATTTGTAATTGGAAAATCATGGATCAGGGTTAATGAACCTGATATGAAGAAAAAGGGTGGTGGGGAAAGAGTCAAAAAAATCACCATTTCTGATGAATGGTCAAGTATGGTTGGTTCTTCAAACGGAAAAGATGCAATTTACGGACAAACTTATAACTATAACAGTGGAAGTATTAGCTCAGGTGTGGCAGCATACGAACCATTGGTTGGCGGGGATGAAAACCCCCTGAGACAACCAATTTTTTACAAAGAAAACAGAATCCTTGTTCCAGATGAGGATTCTTATATGGAAGAACCCATCGGCGAGTCATTTTATCCAGGTCCTTCAGTTGGATATAGTAAAGTTACAGTGCAGAACATTGCATTTCAAAATGTTCAAAATAATGGTACAGGAAAAACTGTAAATGAGTTCTACACTGCTAAGGATTTTCCAGTAAAAGTCGATAAAATCATGATGGATCCTGTCAGGAAAAGACCTACTCCCGTTATGAGACTTTTAAAACTGAATGACAGGGATATGATGACTGCAAGCGCAGGTTATTCCATTATTTCAAATGATATGCACGGCAAACCCAAGGCAGTGTATAATTACCCATACAATAGTGACAGCTACAATTCCTATGTGAAGTATTCATATAGAACAAACACCGGGGAACTTGACAATATGGTTCAGGTTGTTGATAAATACAACAATATCACTACCGAAATGGTTGGTGTTGATTATGATATGGTTGTTGATATGAGGGATAGCAAGTCTGAAACCTATTCTACTAAGGTTGCAGGTAATTTGGATACATTTATTGCCTTTCTGCCGATAACTATTCCATTTATTGTTCCCGGATTTTCTTACATACAGACAAGGTTTAAATCAGCGGTAGTTACAAAGGTAATTCAGCAATATGGGATTTTGCAGGAAACCGAGGCATATAATAATGGATCACTGGTTATAACCAGAAATGAGCTTTTTGATAAAGAAACAGGCGAAGTGGTTTTAACTTCGGTGGATAATGACTTTAAAGAAAAAATTTATAATCTGAATTTACCGGCTTATTGGGCATACCAGGCAATGGGGCCGGCTTACATGAGAACTGGGGCTTTTTTTAGTGGAGTTTCTGTATGGGATGGAATAATCAATAACATATGTTCTTATGGGGCTTTTGAAAATAAATTCATGGAAGGAGATGAATTGGCATTATATAATTCCGGTGGTTATGTTTGTCAGGCATGGGTTTGGGATGACAATACCGATCCTGACTACCTGTTCCTTATTGACAGGGATGGTGAAAAAATTGCAAATGGAGAGTATTACGCAAAAGTTGTAAGGGCAGCAGAAAGGAACCTTCAAAGCAGTCCGCTTGCTACCTTTGTCAGCAAAGAAAGTCCGATTGGTTTGACCGGACTGGCCTTAACAGTTGATAAAAAAATCCTGAACAGTTCAGCCATTGAATATGGAGATGTCAGTGCAGCATTTTGTTCCTGCGATTTATATGAAAACGGAAGAAATCCCTATGTTTCAGGACAGAAAGGAAATTGGAAACCTTTGGCTAATTATGCCTATCTGACAGGGAGGACTCAAACTGTTGACGGATCCGGGTTAACAGATATTAAGAGAAAAGATGATGGTATTTTTACTGCCTTTTCTGCTTTCTGGACTTTCGGTTCAACTGGTCTGACAAAAACGCCAACCAACTGGCAGTTTGTAAGTACGGTATCAATGTACGACCCTGAAGGCCTTGCAATTGAAAGCCGTGATGCTTTGGGTATCTATTCTGGTACTCAATATGGCTATAACAATAATAAACAAGTTGCCGTGGCCGGAAATGCAAAATCAAGTGAAATCGCTTTTGACGGGTTTGAGGATTATAACTTTGATTGTGGCACACTTGATGAAGATGCACATTTCAAATTTGTCAAAGAATATAACGATGATAATTCAATAATCTCATTCTCAAAATCACATACCGGAAGAAACTCAATTAAAGTGGTTGCCGGAGAGACTGTTAAAATGGTTAAAAATATTAGAAACTAATATTATGAAAAAAGCATTTTTTATTTTGTTATTGATCTATTGTTTTTCCTCAATAGGTCAAACTGTGGAAATACAACATGATGAGTTGTTTTACATTTCTACAAGCAGTTATGGAGTAGATAGTTATGGATTATATTTACCGGAAGGCTCAACCTCTTTTTTAATCACAAGATATACCTTGCTGTCTGATGGTGAAAATGTTGGTAATAAATACATAGAAGTTGAAAAATGGAATGGAACTACCTGGGTTCATTGGTATGGTGATGAAAACAATCATAATTACACTATTAATACTTATAGTGATATTAACAGTTATAGAATAAAACTTAGAAGACAAACAGGGTCAGTTAAAGATTATTTGTATGTTAATATCGTTAGAATTGGTGATGTAAACGCTTTCTGCAACTTTAATTTAGGCAGCCCAGAACCTGGTGGGCAAATTGAATGTGGAAATCTTTATGTGCAAGGGTTAACTAATAGCTCTGAGCCAAATTATAACGACCTTCCATGCTCTACAAATGAACCAGAGGTCGTCTCTATGGATGTTTATATTGGAGGAACAAACCCCGAAAATTTTGTTTCACATAATTATAACTGCTATGGAAGTTATCTTGTTACATCAATCCCTGCGGAAACAACAGGAGAACCTCTTTTAGTAAATGTAAAAATGAAAACAAAATTTCTTGGTTATAGTAATTCTATTTGGAATTATCTTACTGTAAAAAGACTTCCTGAAGTCAGTTTGGGTCAAACATATGTGGGTCCTTCTTCTTCCTCTTACAATTATAATTTTTTTCTAGTAACATCAACAAGTGAATATTATAATCCGGCAGTTGTGGAGTGGACATTTGATGATAATGACGATGGTGTTTTTGATGAAACGCCGGAGGTACATAACTGGCCTGAATCTATTAATGGAATATCTAAAAATACTACTCTTTCAACATTAAACATTAAAGTTAAATATTATTCTGGTTGGTATATTGGAGGCGAGGAATGTGCAGAAATAAGATATTTTAGTCAACAGCTAAGTTGTCCGGAGCTTGATGTCTACGCATTGTCTTGTTCTCCTGCTTCATCAAGGCCTGGGGAAGAAATACAGTTAAATTGCAAAGTTAGAAACATATCCTCTGATACTTATTCATTATCAAATTCAGTTCAGTTCAAATTAATTCAGGGTGTAAACTCCTGGGATTTAGAATCTGCAATTTCATTGTCGACCCCAATTTCTTCGGGAAGTGAAGTTAGTATTACAGATATTGAAAGAACACTGCCAACAGGCCTATCACCAGGTTCTTATTATTTAAAAGCCACACTAGTTAATAACAATGACTGTTTCAGCACCAATAATGCAACTCAGATACCTTTCGAAATTTATATCCAACCCGACCTTGACATCACCAACTTTTCAGTTTCTGACAACCTGATTGTCGGGAAAAATGAAAACCTCAATATGACGGTAAAAAATGTTGGCCTTGATCCTGTGGGAGCCAGTACCCTAAAAGTTTATCTTGATGATGATGTTCTTTTTACTATCAATATCCCCGCACTTGATCCCAATGAAGAAGAAGTTGTAGCAACCCAGCAAATTAACCTGGCCTGCGATTATACACCCGGGCCACATATTTTAAGGGCTCATATTGATGAAGCGGGATTATATGCCGACGATGAAATAACCCTTTCAAACAATGTTGAAGTCAAAAACGTAACCGTTCATCCGATTAAAATCAATTTCCCTTCACGTGTTTGTGAAGATGTGGAAATGGAGGCGATATTCAACCTTGCAGATATGCTGCCATCATATTCATGGACCCTTGATGTCGGAGGTACATTTAGTGCCGGCCCATTCATTCACACCTTCGACCATGAGCAAAATAATGAACTTACTTTAACTGTCAGCGGAACATCATGTTCTCCTTCAGTTGCATTTACAGTTAGACCAACGTATGAGTGCACCTGTGTCGAAACATTTATGCTCGTTGAAGGCAAGGAATATTTGATTTCAGGCTGGTGCAGTGAAACAAGTCCAACACCATCTGAAGATCCTGTAATAACTTACACAAATGCCTTGTTAGCCGTCAATTTTATTCTCGTTGGCGGTTTTAGCGAAGAATATATCTTAGAGCCCACAGGAAAAATCATTGATGGCTGGCAAAAAATTGAAGGTGCTGTTGAAGTGCCGGCAGGGGTTGAAGATATAGAAATCAAACTGATCAATCTTTCTGGCACTTCAGGACAAGATGTTTACTTTGATGATATCAGGGTTTATCCGGTTGACGGTAAGCTGAACTCTTATGTCTATAATATTGAAACAGGCAAGCTGGATGCCGTCATGGATGAAAACAACTTTGCCACCTATTATGAATACGACCAGGAAGGAAAACTAATTAGAGTTAAAAAGGAAACAGAAAGGGGTGTAAAAACCATATCAGAATCTTTCAACAATAATCAAAAACAATAACAATGGTAAACAAATATATTCAATTGCTGGTAATACTGATCTGCTTATTAATCTTCAGTGCAACAGGCCAGGATTTTAAGAAGGATCTGGAGAAAATAAATAAGTTGTTAATTGAAAATAATATTCAAATTCAAATGAAGTACAATGCTTACAAAAATTATACTTCAAAAACACCGGTGGAGTCAGTCAGTTGCACCCTGAAAAAGTCTGATAAAGGTCAGTATTATAAGATGGGAGATCAGGAATTCATTTACACTAAGGATTATTCCTTTCAGGCCGACCATAGTGAAAAAGTTCTTTATTTGTTTGGCCAGGGTATTCCCGTTGAGAATAACCTTAATGAATATATGAAAGCAATAGATCAGAATATTTCTAATTACAAACAAATAAAATTTAAGGAAGAAAATGGCAGGGGAATTTATGACCTTTATTGTCAGGACATGGATTATGAAAGGATCAGGATCACATTTGACATGAAAACATACAATATAAAATCGGTTGTTCTCTATTATAAAGAAGCAATGAACCTTGAATACAATGAATTGGATAAACCTGAAAAACCAAGACTGGAAATAGTATTTGATGAAATAAAAACCAATGTGAAATTTTCATCCTCGCAGTTTAATTACAGCTCTTTCCTGCAGAAGAAAAACAATTCTTATGTGCCGAAAGAAGAATATAAAACTTATGAATTTATTAACAAGCAATCAGAATAATATGAGAAGAAGTAACAGTTTTATTATCGGAATCCTGTTTGTAATTCTTACACAGTTTATTTCATTTGGATCCAGGGCATCTGATGAAATTATTTCTGACATAGCAAGTACTGTTATGAACAATCTTGATGTCGGAACTTCAATATATGCATGTGATTTAAGATATTCTGATATGCAGTTTAATCCTGATTGGCAGGATCATTTTGTTAATTATAGCACATCAGGAAGAGTTGAGTTTGGAATACTTGAAAAGAATATTGCTCCTGAATCTGCTTTTACTGCCACAATACTTGTCAATATCAAGTATTCAAAATACAATTATGAATTGCAGCAGTTTGAAGTATTCTTTGAAAACAAGGAACTGACAATTGACTATAACACTACCGGAAGTTTTAATAATTTGGAGTTATACGAAATAGAAGGTGCACAGCAAATTAAAGTAACAGTCATTGATCTGGATGTTACTTCAGGGACAAATATTAATTATTTTCTGAAAACGGTTATTGACGTTGAAAGGTATTATACTCTTGATGCAACTGAAATGCCTGATGTAAGCCACTCAACTTCGTTAGTTGCAACAAAAAATGAGCTGAAAATAAACTGGAACTATATCGAGGGTGCCGAAGAATATGATCTCGAATGGGTATATGTTGATGATTATGATGTTAATGAATATAATGGTAACATATTGGATGAATTATCTGCTTCTGAAATAAATATTGATGAAAGGTTGTTTGAGTTTAACTCAACAAGAATAACCACATCCGATAATTCATATAAAATACCTCTGATATTTGACAGGGGTTATATTTTATACAGGGTCAGGCCGGTTGGTATAGTCGTTTCAGGAAGCGAAAAAATCACTGTGTTTGGCGCATGGTCCGATATGCCCGGCAATGAAACGGTTGCCGATTGGAGTGATAAGTACTACATAACATCTGGATTGGATCAAAATCTGAATTGGCAGGCAAATATTTCTTTTGCTGAAGAGGGTAAAAATAAAGCTGTTGTAAGTTATTTTGATGGGAGCCTCAGAACAAGACAACAGGTAACAAAATCAAACACATCTGATGAGGTTATTGTTGGTGAAACATATTACGATCATGAAGGCAGACCTGTGGTTACCTCAATGCCGGTACCCGCAAATTCAATGATGATTGAATATATTGAAAATTTTAACCAGGGCTCTGCTGTTTCGGGTGATCAATATACCTTTTTCAATAACGATGAGGATTTTGACATTGATATAATAAATGGTGGTTTGGTGACTTTGGGGGCAAATGAAATGTCTGGAACATCAGGTGCTGCAAATTATTATTCTTCGGGTAATCCAAACACAAGTGGATATAACGCCTATATTCCGGATGCTCAAGGCTATCCATTACAACAGGTTGTATATGACAATTACGGTAGGGTTTCAATGCAGGGAGGTGTCGGTCCTGATCATCAGGTCGGCTCAGGTCACGAAACAAAATACTATTACCGCAATGCATATACTGAAGAACTTGACAGGTTGTTCGGCAATGATGCCGGGTTTTCCAATCACTACCAGAGGACAATGATTTTTGATCCAAACGGGCAGGCGTCTGTAAGCTATACTGATATCTCAGGAAAGGTAGTTGCAACTGGGCTTATTGGGGAATCACCCGAAACGCTTGAAGAAATTGGCGGCCAGCAGTCACAAACAATGGTGGTTGACCTATTGGAACTGGATCCCTCTGACCCGTCAAACCCGGGAAACAGAAATCTTGTTAATGAAGAAACCATGTCAAGGGAAATGGTAACAAGCATTCAACCGTCAAATGACGGCGAAACTTGGGAATTCCAATATAGTCTTGCCAATACCGAATATGTTAAGGAATGTGAGAATATTACTGGTGGTTCATTATGTCTGGATTGTGTATTTGATCTTGAAATAAGCTTGCGCGACCGGTTTGGTAATGATTATCTGTATTTTGAAGAGATTTCCGAGGGAAACTACCGGGTTAAAGAAGAAAACATTGGTTATCCTGATAACAGTACTTGCAACTCTGTTGAAGGATTTGATTCTCAAACTGATGTTTCTGAGGAAGTCTGGAGCCAGCCAATATCTCTGGAAACAGGCGACTATATCCTTACAAAAAAACTTATTCTGAACGAAGCAAGACTTGAGGAATATACCGATCAGTACATTCAGACAATGCAGGAAAATGATTGCCTTTTGGATGAAGAATACTTTATTACCGAGGAATCAGATGTTGTTTTTACAGATGGCTGTTTTAGCACTTGTCAGGAATGTGCTGCTTATGTTGCAACTTTATATCCTGAAAAAATTACACTCGAGGAAAAAAATCAACTTCTTGAAGAATGTTATGTTGGATGTCAGATTAATGCTCTAAGGATTGAAAGCGGCTACGAGGCCATGCTCATGGACATGAGCCCCCACGGCCAATACGGACAGGTAAGTTCAGGAGGTGTTTTTATTGACGGGGTTATTTCTGAACTTGATGACGAAGAGTATCCCGTTCAGTTTGCATTATCAGTATTTAACGAAAGTAACAGGTTGCCGGTAAAATGGAACGGCAATTTCTTTGACCCTTCTGATCAGGAAACTCAGCTTTTAAAGCCAAACTGGAGGTATCCTGTAAATCTTGAGTACACAACTTCCCAGGCCGATTTAAGGTACAATTACCTTGATGAAAACGGGGACGTTGCAAAAGTAATTCTTGAAAGCGACGGGGAAGGAAACTATATTCCCAAGGTACGTGTTGACTTTCTTTTAGAAGTTGACGTTAACACTGAAACCGGTGAAATATCTGTTGAACCAAAGTACCTTGAGTTTGTAACTGATTTTATTCAAAATTGGGAATATTCATGGGCTAAATCACTGGTGTATTACCATCCTGAGTATGGTTATTATGAATTTTATAAAAGCATTGAGGAAAGTGAGCTTTTTGACAATTTCTTTACTGATTATATTAATACCACAACAGATTTGACAAATATTGCAGGTTTTGAAGACGATTTTGAAACAAACCCGCTTACAAGTGACTTATTTGATGTTCCGTCAAACTGGTACACCGATGATGATGAAGGCATTAGCGGACTGATCCAATGGGATCCCTTTTTTGCGACAGGTGCCCCCGGTGAAGACTGGAGAGACCAAATGAGCGATAAACTTCAGGAATATACCTACGATGAAAGCGGCAACCCTGTTTCTGTTTGGGAACTGATTTATCTTGTTACTAATTTTGTTGATATTGACAATACAAATTGTTCAACTCCAAACTATACTGGGCCGTACACTTTTACAACCAACGAGGAATGGCAACTATTCAAAGGGCTATATTTCAGTGCAAAAAATGAGATTGTAAACAAAGCCGCAGCTCAATATGCCATAAGCGTTGCCTCAGACGGGTTTAACGATGGCAACAATTATTGCTATAACGGATGTATAGGCAAAGAAACCTTTGATTTTACTGATAACGGCTTTTTGTCTGAAAGCTACTCAGCTCATGTAGATAATCCGTTGAATGGATTCTCTTTCTGGACAACATACGGATGGCAGTCGTTTAATTTTGAACAGCCCTGTAATCTTTTTTATTACAGATTATATAAAGACAAAACCCCTCGTTTCCCTTCATCGGGTGATATTATGAATGACCAGTCATTAGTTGAAATGTTGAGTCTTTCACAACCCGGAAGCTGTGCAAGGATGGAAATAGCTGAAGAAAATCTAAACCTTCAACAGTTTGTTCATTATAGTCAGACAGGACAATGCCCAATTGCTGTTCATTTGGAGGGATTGATTAATGCGCTTATTGTAAATGACGCTTTAATGGTTGATCCAACTCAATTAACATGCAATTATCCAGAATTCAATGATGACATGAGGGATTTACTTGGTTTTTCAGAATCAGAGATTGTTAGGTGGGATTTATACACCACTTCTTCAACACAGATCCAGGCAATGATAACTAATCAGGCAATATCCAATTATCATTATGTTTCTCTCACTGTTCCTTCACCACATTCAACCTATTACGACCTAAGCGATATTACCAGAGTTTGCTGTCTCCAATCAACCGATGGGTACAATTTTACACTGGTGGCAACTGTTGATATTGACCCGAATGATACTGAATACTATGATCCTACAGGTATGTTTACAACAAGAGACATTGTAATTACAGGAACATTTGATGACCCCGATGACATAGTTACACTTACAAATTGTGAGTTTGATCCGATCTGCAGGACCAGTCAGCTTGGTAATGATATGAAAAATCTTTTCAATGGGCTGATTTCAGGTGGAACCTTTACTTCAACCAATTGGGTTGATCTTGGCAATGCTCCATACGTAGCTATGATTACTGATAATATTCGTGAAGGATTTTATGCAGATCTTGATGACGAACTGCAGTATAAAAAAGTTACTACTCTGGGGACAGGTTCAATAGAAGTGAAATTTCAGAATACTACTAATTCGCACACAGAAAGCATTTACCTGTCAATGTTTGACATGGACGGTAACAGTCTTTCAACCGTTGCATGGGCTGACCTGGATAAAATTGACTTTGTTAAACCTTTGGATGGAACATCACCTAATTTCCAGGCAGTTGGGACAACCAGCGATGTGAATTATAGTTGTATTATTATCAGAGGTACTACCAATCTTGATTTCGGAACATGCTCCGATGAAGTACCTGAAGAATACAGTCTTGTACAGTCAACTGCTGACTATGTGAACTCCGGCAATCTTACTTGCGAAACCAATCAAATTGGTCTGCTTGCCGAAATTGAATTAAATGACTTTGATTGGTCTGAACTTTCAGATGAGGAGAGCTTTGATATTACTATTCCTGTAACCGTTGAATATTCCATTGAAGCAAATGTTTATACATGGTTTGAACAAGGACCGTATACTGATGGTGGCTATCATCTGTCTCAGATTGAATCAGTTTACGGGCTGCAACCCGACCAACATAGTCTTAATGCTGATGGCTCTACCAATTTCTTTGTTATCACTGCTGTTTTGACTTCGGGGGTTGAAGTAATTCTGCACGGAGAAATTGACCTGAATATTGGCTCATGTTTACCTGTTCAAAATTCAACTTGTTCCCTCTCAGACGAATCTGAGTATATGCTCAATCTTTTAAACGGCGCGACCCAGTTCTTTGATGATGTGGCCATTTCTTCTCCTTATACAGGTCCGGGATTCTCCATTGCTTTTGATCCCGATGATATTTATCTGGAATTGGAAAGCAATGAACTCGACAGGTTTGTCCATAAAGGTTCTTTGTCAGGCGACTGCCCTGTATTTCTCTACATGCCTTTAAATTCAGGGTATGAAGATTTTGCACAGGTTCAATACTTCTCTCACCTTACTGTTGATTACAGCAATCTTGATGAAGGTGAGTCACACGGGTTTAACATCATTGCCCACATGGCCGACGGAAACCTTGTAAGGATGTTTGGATATACTGATTGCTTTGTTACAGGTAATTGTAATGAATGTGAAGATATATTATCTGAGCAAAACTGGGATTTCAATGATTATTATAATGCTGATATGTGCGGAAATTATGCTTATTGCGACCTTAGTGAATACTCCGAACTCACCAACTTTGGATTTACTTCGGGCTATATCTATGATGAGTCAAATACTTCACTGGGAGAAAACAGTTACCAGGTCGGGCCAAACTTTATTACACCACACAGTTCTTCATATTGCTTTGTGGCAAATGGCGGACAAAACCCGAACTCATCAGGTGATTTAACCTATGCCTGGGTTCAGGAAGTTTCTGTTGAACCTTTTGTGGAGTATAACTTCTCATTTTGGGCAGCTGAATACCTTGACGGAGGCAATCCAAAAGTGGATTTGGGAATTTTAAACAACGAGGGTGAATTTACATCAGTCTTTGCCCTTGGCAGAGTGTATCTGGATGATGTACTGGTTCCTGCGTCTGAGTATGTTGAAATATCAGGAACTACTTGGCATAAGGTTACCGGGGTGTTTAATACAATGGCAAATACAACCATTAAACTTGCAATTCTTTCATATTCAGCTTCCGACAATGGCAACTATTTTGCTATTGATGATATTTCTGCATTTTCTGTTGGCTCAACGCATTGCTCTCCCGACTATTTATGCGGAGCACCAATGTTCCCGACTTTCTCTGAAGAAATTGATCCCTGTGCAGATATTTCTGATTATCTGGATAATGTTATTGCTTTCAATGCCCATCAAAACTATGAAGAATACATTGAAGGTGAAAAACAAAAATTCCGTGAGGAATATATTCAGAAATGCTTATCAGTTCAGGAAACTTTTAAAATGGAAAACATTAACCCTTATGGTGAACATCATTACACCCTGTACTATTACGATCAGGCCGGCAATCTTGTAAAAACCATTCCTCCGACAGGAGTTGTTCCTCTTGATAATTCTGTCCTTAACGATGTGAAAGAAGCAAGGAACAATCCTGATGATCCCACGAATTACCCCCCTGTGTTTCCTGATCACAAATTTGCAACAACATATATGTATAACTCATTGAATCAGCTTGTTGCAAACGGCATGCCCGATCAGGATGTGATGAATACTTCTTCCTCAGATCAAAAAGTTAAAAACTTTACTGTTCGCACATGGTATGATAAGCTTGGAAGAATCGTTCTGTCTCAGAATTCAAACCAATATGATGATTCAGAAACAAACCATAAGTATTCCTATTCTGTTTATGACCTTTTGGGCAGGGTTGTTGAATCAGGCCAATTGCAAACAACCGTGAGCATCAATAATATTCTCAGCAACGGGCAGGTAAATTACAACGACGAAACACTGGGAACAAACCAAACATACCTTGAATGGATAGAAAATACAGGAAATATCAGGACTGAAGTGAGCCAGGTTTATTATAACCAGCCATTATTTACAATGAGCGTTTCAGGATTTTCACAGGAAAATTTGATGACAAGGGTAGCTGCTTCAACTTATGAAGATCTTTATGATATGGATGACTTGACTTATAACAGTGCCACCCATTACAGCTATGATATCCATGGTAATGTCAATGCCATGCTTCAGGACATCGGGTATCTTGAAGAATATGGGTCAAAGTATAAATTAATAAAATATGAATATGACCTTGTTTCGGGAAATGTAAATAAAGTGTCGTACCAGCAGGGCCAACCCGATCAGTTCTACCACAAATATGAATATGATGCTGACAACAGGATTATTCAGGTACTGATCAGTACTGACAACATTAACTGGGAAAAGGATGCCGGTTATCAGTATTACAAACACGGCCCGCTTGCCAGAATTGAATTGGGCAAGAACAAGGTTCAGGGACTGGATTATGCCTATAACCTTCAGGGATGGATTAAAGGTGTTAACTCAAACACTTTGACAACAAACCGTGATATCGGAAAAGACGGAAGTACTTTAGCCTTTAGTCCGCACATGTTTTTTGCTCCCGATGAATTTGGTTTTACCCTTAATTATTTCGCAGGCGATTATTCTGCAATAGGAACCATGAGTGAAACAAACAGGTTCGAAGCAACACCATCAACATCTACCGGTTTTGTTTTGGACAGAAATTTGTTTAATGGCAACATTGGAGCCATGGTGACTGCAATAAAGCACTTTATGGAATCAGGAAACGAGCATCTTGGAGTTCAGGGTATGAAATATACTTATGACCAGTTACAGCGTCTCAGGGCATCTGAAATGCACAACAATATTAACCTCACAGCCAACACATGGGGAACAAATGTTGCCACATCACTTTACCGTGAAAACCTGACTTACGATGCAAACGGAAATATACAGACTTTGGTGAGGACAGGTGAAGCAGGCACCAATATTGATCAACTGTCCTATTCATATTATGAAAATTCAGAAGGAAGTATTAACCGGCTAAAATATGTTGCTGACAATTCCGCAAGTAACCTGGGATTGCCTACAGGGCAGTCTGACTACAACTATGATTATGATGAGTTGGGGAATCTGATTGCTGATGAAAATGAAGATATTGCCAACATTGAATGGACTGTTACGGGAAAAGTTAAAAAAGTGACACATAACAATCCGTCAACAGGATCCTATACCGACCTGGAGTTTAAATATGACGGAACCGGAAACAGGATATTGAAAATTGCAAAACCCAGGACATCCTCAGGCCTTTCCAATGAAACAGATTGGGTTTACACATATTATCTGAGAGATGCCCAGGGCAATATAATGAGTGTTTACAACGTTGATTATCTGTGGCAGCCCTATGGCTCTTACAACCATTGCCAGCGGCTTGTTCAGTCAGAAATGCCAATGTATGGCTCATCAATGTTGGGATCAATGAATATAAACAGGGTAATAGCAGAAAACAGGTTTAATTACAGTGGTTTTGACGGTTCAGGCGAATTTGTCAAAACAGCAAGTGAAAACTTTATGGGCGATGGCGATAACGAGAATTATCAAAGAGGAGTTAAGCAGTTTGAGCTTACAAACCACTTGGGCAATGTGCTTGCAACAGTCAGCGACCGGAAAGATTTTGAACTGGGTGATAATGTAAGTTACACCGGCGATTGGGTAACATATAATGGGGCCACCTATACACAAAGCGGAACATCAATCGAAGTAACTTCATCAACCTTAAATGGTGCCATAAACCGCAATTTTACCACTTCTGCCACTTCAACTTATTATGTTGAAGTAGACATGGATTTAACTGCATCAAACAGTGCAGATGCATGGATTGAAATATGGACCGTTGAAACAACGCCGGTAAGAATTAAACAAAAACATGCTCAAAATGGAAAAAATTGTTTTACTTTTGAAGCACAAACAACGGAATCACGCATAAAATTTGTGCGTGTTGATCCGACAAGCGCAGGTACAAAAGTGTTCGAATTCGATAATTTAACAATATCAAACGAAATCAGCTACTTTGCCGATGTTAAATCAGCATCGTTCTACTATCCCTTTGGAATGCTTGAACCGGGCAAAAATTACAATGCTAATGAGTACAGATTCGGCTTTAACGGACAAGAGAACGAAAATGAGTGGGATGGGCAGGTAGGCAGCAAGCTGGACTTTGGGGCTAGGATTTATGATAGTCGGTTGGGAAGGTGGTTGGCTTGTGACCCTTTGGCTGCTAAGTATCCTGAATTAAGCCCTTATACTTATGTCGGAAATATGCCAATAGAGGCAATAGATATCAATGGTGAAGATATTTATATTATTATTTATACAGAAAACAATAGTAGTGGTGATAAAATGTTTAAAGAAGCCGCTGAAACTAGAGCAAAAGCAATTAAAAATTCCAATGAATATAATCCAAAGACTGATATTGTTGTTATGATTTCAGTTTCTGATATTTCTGATATTGAAACAAAAGTTGAGAAGAATATTGATTTACTATCACCTGTATGGGGAGGAACTAAGGAAGTGGGTATTTGGTCACATGCAGGCGCAGATGGTCCAAGTGGTTCAGGAAAAGCTTCAAAAAACAATTTATCAAATGAGACTGGACAAGAATTTGATGAAAATCAAATGACTCTCGATGGTTGGGGCCAAATTGACTGGAATTGGACAGGGAATAAAAACAGGATGGGGGTTTATGGCTGTAATTCTGAAAAATTCGCAAAAAACATTTCGTCAAGTGATAATATGGAAAATGTAAGTGTTTCAGGACAGCCTTACTCATCATATCCTTCAAGAGTTGTTGATAAGAGAGAAAATGATGATGATATTATTGATGAAACATATTCTTCAGGAGAAAATGTTTATTTAGTTGCAGTAAAACAGTACTATTTAATTATTAATACTTCTGCCTCGGAAATGATAATATTCAAAAATGGTGAAAAGACAGGTGAAAAATATCAAACAGGTGAAAAATATAAATATGATGATTCAGGCAGTATGTCAGATAGATTCATAAAAGCATACAATTTAAAATAGTTAGAATGAAACCAAGATATTATTTAGTGACATTTTTTACTATTTTAACCATAATAATTGGGGTTTTTAAATTTTCTAATTTCCGAAATACTTCAAGTTTTTTATCTCATATTTCTAATATATTAAATGATAATAATAACATTAAAGTAGTTTGCAAAAATATAAATAATCAAAAATTAACAATAAAATGGATATCCGAACAAAGTGGAGATAAATTAATTTTTTCTGATGGTAAACAAAGTGGAAGAATTAACAATGAATATGGTAAAAACGGTTTTATAATTTATTATAAGGACAAGGAAATTTGTAATTGTGGCCATTTTAAAACAAATGACTGGCATACACATGACTATTATTTTTCTTTACAAAATAATCATGATACAATATTGCTTGAGTTTGAAGCATCAGGTCCAGATTATGAATTTAATAAGACAAATTGGATTAATGGGAAGAAAATCAGTAATTAATGAGTCCCTTGCTCTAAACATCCCAAAACAATTCTGAAACACTCAATCCCATTATTGATAAAACCAAATAATAAAAACAACCAAAAAGCCCACAGCGGGCTTTTGTATATTTGTAAAGTTGGATTGCAAGAATGGGTTGTTCGGTTGGGAATCAAGGTAGTGACATTTGATTCAAAAACACAAGAGGGTGTTTGCCAGTCAGCCAGTTATGTTTTTTTCTGAAAACCTATTCCATTATTATTTTTCCAATCAAAACATCATTTGCCGTTTTGATTTTCGCAAAGTACATTCCACTTTCCAGACTGCCAAGATTCAGGTTAATCATATCATTGTAATTGCCTCTTATCGCATGGACATATCTTATTTTACCTGACAGATCAATTATTTCAACCTTTTGCATTCCGCTTGCCCTGATTGTAACAATATCCCTTGCAGGAACAGGATAAATGGATAGCTCCTTATCAAAAAACACTTCGTTTACTCCGGTACCATATTGGTAAAAATATACTGCTCCAGAATTAATACCATTTGTGGAATCCCTAATGGCTGAAACCGCTAAAAAAGTTCCTGTTGAATCTAAACTGACAACACATCCAAAACCATCTCCAATAATATTTCCAAACAACGTATTACTTTTTTGATCCCAAAACCCATCTTCATATTCAAATACTTTAACATACCCAATAGTATCGGGGAAAACCGCAAATGTTCCAACAGCTAAAATATTACCACCACTATTTAATGAAAGTCCATACCCAAGTGAGTGGCGGTATCCATCACCAATAATTTCACCCCCCATTTGTGTCCAAATATTATCAATAAGATTATACACTTTTACCATTCCCTTTAAACTGTCAACTTTATACTGGCTTCCAACAGCTAATATATTTCCGGCATCATTCAAATATATCGACTTACCAAAAAGGATATAAGCTGCATCCCCAACTAGACTGTCCCCTAATTGATTCCATTCAGTCCCATCAAACTCAAACACATTGACTAATCCCTGTGTACTTTTTATTCCCGGATAATATAAAAAACTTCCTATTGCTAAAGTATTTCCACTACCATTAAAACAAATTGAACTACCAAGTGCCTGAGTTTCGTTTCCATAAAATGCTGATCCCATTTGTTCCCAGTATTCACCAACGAGCTGGAATACTTTAACAACCCCGCCAGTAAAACTGTAACCTTTCTTTGAAGCACCTACTGCAATTATATTGCCTTCATTATTAATGCATACAACCTCTCCAAACTCCTCTGTTTCATCAATCCCTGACAATTCATTTCCAAGCTGAACCCAGTCGGTTCCGTTAAACTTAAAAACCCTGGCCTTACCTGGTAATCCGGACCCGTAGGATCCGGGAGCTGAAGCTATAACTATATTTCCACTGGAATTAATATCTACTGAGCATCCTAATGATTCATTTGCAACAAGTCCTTTAATTGCACTTCCTTTTTGATTCCATTCATCACCAACTTTTTCATAAACCTTTACACATCCTCTTTCTTCTAATTCGTCAGAATATAAGGAAATGCCTATTGCGATCACATTACCATCAGGGTTTAAGTTGGCGTCTGCACCATAAGACCATTCTGAACTGTCTCCAAACAACGGGCTTCCATACGGGCTCCATTGACAAAATGATTGTATGGAAACAAATATGCAAACTGTAAGTAAAAAAATGGATTTCATAACAGATTAAAATAAAATTAATATACAATTACTTTTTTGGTTATCCTGTTTGCACCGTTTATTACTGTAACAAGGTATAAACCGGGAGATAAACCTGATGAATCAAATATTACCCGATCTTGACCGGTTATGGTTTCTAAACATGACCTGCCATAAATATCGGCAATAAATATATGATTGTTTGATTTATTGGTATTAAGATTCTCGATTACAATCTGATTGTTGATCTGATTATAAAACACATTACAACTCAAATCACGGAAACTGTTTAAACCTGTGTATATTGATGGCGAATATTGTCCTGAAATATATGATTCGAAATCTGTTAGAACTACTTCAAACTTTAAAATGGGGTAATGAACTCCCTGTTTAAAAAAATAGTGTATATGCTTTTCATGCACTGAGGTATTTCCGGTAAAATAGGAATATCTGGAATAAATATCAATTACTTTAAGTTCAAGGACATCTGTGTAAGTAATATCATCAATATGGTAATTGCCGTATGCAATAACTTCGGCTGTAAAACTACCAGTTTCACTATAACCAAGTTCAGCTATTTCAGAATCATAATAGTAATGAATATAATCATCTGAAAATTGTGCCCCCATTTGTAATGGAAATTCTAAAAAAAGCCTGTCTTCATCAAAGTAGTGTTTGTTTAATTCATTTTGATAACCCAACTCTGAATAATCATCTGCAATATCATCATATTTGTTGTAGTGATAAAAAACATTACCATATTCATCTGCCGTTCTCAGACAAACATTTGACGTATTATAATTACTGAAATAAAAACTTGATTCCGGATCAATTACCTCAATATCAAAAGAATCTTCTGTGAAATAATTTGAGATATCATTAAAATAGAACTCTGTTGAACCTGAGCCATCATAACTGCCTGTTACAGCATCTGAGAATGAATAAATTTTATATGTTTCTCCTTCCACCGGTAAAAAATCATTGCTGTTAATTACCGGCTGAGCATAAGAAAATACTATTGAAAATAAAAACAGGATAAAAATTTGTTTTTTCATAATGATTAGTTTAACTGCGTTTTTTTTGCAAGTAATAAATAATATTTATTATCTGCAAGGTTTTTTCAAAAATGCTATTGGTTTTTCGACTTTGCAATTGACCTTGTCGTTGATGAGAGTTCCTAAAACAAAGCAAGGCTGAAAGCCTCTCAACAATCCCGAAACCAATATCAAAAAACTTATAGCCCATATTTATATCTGTTTTTCTAACAGCATGGTCGGTCCTGTGAACAAGAAAATCAAGCATGAATATCTTTTCAGAAGGAACGTGCAAGGCTTTGATTATTTTGAAAAACACTTTGCCGATGATGTTGACGACTATATGAACCGCCCGCATGGTAAATTGAAAGGGGTTAAGCCTTTGAAGGCACTTTCCAGCGGAAAACAAAATGATACTGATTACTCAGATAAAATCCAACATGCTATACTTGCCAGAATTACTGAAAACATAGGCTCGAATTGTAACGAGTGTGAACCGGAGATTAATAATAACTAGTGGTTGTAATAGTAACTGAGGAACAAACTTGTTTAACACCATTTCTCCTGACCAAAATAATATTTCAATACCCGGTTTCCATCAATAGTATTGATTATTGCTTTGAGCATAAGCAACGACCAACAAGCTAGTGCGTTACAATTCATTTCCCAATATTGGGAAATGTTATTTTGGAATTGTCTCGGGATGTGCAGTGCAATGCTATACTCATCGTATTAACATTTTTGGGTTACTCAATTTCTGCTAAAGAAAATAGATAAATGCAACATTTTTTAAATTTCTTGTTTCGAGGAGACCACCTAATTAAATAATGATATTTATTTTCTTTTAAACCTTCAATAACCCAATATGAACCATCATACCCAACATGATTACATAGGGCTGTTTTGTGCCAAAATTTACTTTTATTTATTAATTCAATAAAATTATTCCATTCGATTTTGCTGATAGTATAAACAGAATCTAAAACATATTTACCAACTGTTCTATCAGTAGGTCTTGAAGTTTTTTTTATTTGTAAAGAACAACTATTTATATCCTTTTCAACTCTAGCAACAAATAAATAAGACCCTTTAATTAAAATGATGCGGTATATTTCTTTTTCATCAGATAAATTATTATAAAGTATTGGTTCATTTAATGAATATAATATTTTTGAAAAATATTGTTCTAACAGTATGTTATCAAAATTAGTTTCTTTTGATGCATCAAAAAAGTAACATGAATCTGTTAACAATGAATCCTTTACATTGCGACAATTTTGTGAATAAACAAATACACTTAGTGCAACAAAAAAAAATGTGAGCATTATTCTTAAATTATTGCTTTTCATCTTTGTTTTCATTAACATTTGGTTTATTTTTTTCTTCATCAGTTGATTCCGTCTCACTTTTATTGCTGGGGTCTGTTTTATCTTTATCAATTGATTCAGTATTACTTGGATCTTTTGGATCTGACGGAAATCCTTTATAAATAGGCACCTCCTCATTTTGTATACCTTCTTTATAATATCTTAAACAACCGTCAGGAGACACAAGATATAAAGGTCTTTTATTTAGAATTGTCCCAACATAATCTCCTGGACTAAAACTATTATTACCATCAATCCCCTCTTTTGTGACTTTATCTTTTTTCCAAGCTCCATGAGAATGTATTCCTGCTGTCATTTCCTTCTTAGAAAACATCTTGAAAAACATCCTGTCTCTTACTACAACCTCGTCTATTTTACCTATTCGAGGTTTGTTATATGTATAGTAATATTGCCCGTCTTTTCTAATTCTATAAATTTTTGAGCCAAACTCTCGATCCTTTAAAATTGATTTTGAGTTATAAGTATTGCCCCAATCAATTGCAGCTTCTTCTTCTTTTTCGAATAAGTCACCAGGGCCTTCTCCATTAATATCCACAAAGATTATTGGGCTATTTGCTGCAAATAAATATGGTGACCAGTACGGATAATCATTTCTCTTTGGGTCAGCACTTAAAAACCGAGCAATCCTGCTATCATAAATCCTAGCCCCAAAATCCAACTTGCTGCCAGTCTGCCCATCCCACTCGTTTTCGTTTTCCATGCCATTGAAGCCGAACCTGTACCATCTCGCGTAAAACCGAGTGTCTGCAATGGTTTCAGGAAACGAGGTGGTTAAATTTTGCATGGTTAAACTGTTTGAATCAAAGGTAGGAAAAAATGTTTAGTTGTCTATTTTTTTGGTTGCTTTTCTTATGTGTTTATTGTTGGTTGTCGCTATAGGGGGTTTTTCAGTGGTGGCGGGGAATCTAGTGGCCACCAAAGTTCAAAAATTATAATAAAGCCCACTCATAAATGAGCAGGCTTTTTTGGTTGTTTTTATTATTGTTCTTCCCAATTCCCCGCTCCAAGTTGCAAACTTGAAGCTGCCTTATGGTTTTATTTGAACACTTGCGGGTGCGGGGGATGTGAAAACAAAGTTTAACAGATCAAAATGTACCATCCATTAACTTCTTTGTTGAAATAATCACATCTGGAATTTTTAAACGATAAGGTTCAATTAATGTGTCTTTTTGAAAGTAATCAATCAAATATGCTAACAGATATACGGTGTTTTTTGTAGAAATAGGCTTGTATTTAATAGATCTTTTGTTTTCAGCAATAAAAGTATCAGTTAACAATTTATCATTTAAGTCACATTCCCAATATTTTGTTCTTAACTTGCAATAAGGAGGTAAAGCAAAATCCAGACAAAGTGTCGAGTCTTTGAAACTAAAGGTTTCATTTAATAAAAAGCCAGAAGTATAAATAAGTTGCCCAAGTGAGTCATATTTCCTCATAAAAAGATGAAAACCATAGTCATCATAATAAGAATACTTTTTTATTACACTATTTGTATAATATTTATAAAAATCACCAATCACAAATGTGTCTTTTAGCCAATAGCGGTAAGTTACAGTACCAATACTATCAAAGTAAATATTATAAGTTACATCCCCATTACTATAAAAATATGCATCTAAACCCATTTCTTTTGATAAAAATATCTTTTTCTTGTAATTCTCAAAAGCGATTGATGTTATAATACTATCTTTATTATAATTAATCAATATACCATTTTCAACGCAATCTTTCTTTGGGTAATTTTCTTGTTTCTTGCAATAGGCAATAGTAATAATGATCAAAGAAAGTAAAAAAAATATTATTAATCTTCTCATTTTTAATATACGATCAATTACTTTGATCTTTTGATTTTGTATAACCATAACCACCATCTTTATTTGAGTTTCTAGTATCATACCAAATTCCATCACTTTTCTTAGTACGTCCTGACCAAGTTGAATCAGATTCATGTTTTTGAGGAGAAGGTACTGTTTCATTTTCTTCCTCTTTTACTTTTTTTTGTAACTTATCAGCATCATTATAACCACTTGCAATTACTCTCAGCTTTTCAAGATCAGCTTTTGGTAATTTTACTTTCCAAGCTTTAATCCCAAGACTAAATAAGTCCAATAAACCTTGAACATCTAGGCGTTTTGGATCGTACCAAGCTAGATCCTCAGTTGTATATTTACCACCCCCATCTTTTGATGTTAAATAGAATCCGTCAGGTTGGGAATCTCCACTCCCAAAAAGGGAATAGTTTGTAAACTCAGTTTCTGTTTCACCTTTTCTTCTTTTTGTGAAAGCATAATCTTCATCTTTTACGCCATTTTCATAGAGTATATTATATTGTGGTGATGATTTTTCACAGGTGCCATCTTTTTTTATAGTAATTGTATAAACCGTTTCAAAATCATATGCCCAATATTCATCATGATAAACTCCAGAACCTCCCACCATATGTACTTTCCCATCATGCATTACTAAATCAGATTTTACACGTCTAATTTTCATTTCTTCTCCTGTTCCTTCAAATTTAATAGTTATTACTTCCCATTCAACTTTGCCTTCTTTATCGACATGAACAATTGGATTATCCAAAAATCCTCGATATGGAGTCCATCCAGGAAAAGCATGCTTTAATGGGTCAATAGCCAACCACCTTCCCAGCCTTGAATCATAAATCCTGGCCCCAAAATCCAGCTTGCTGCCAACCTGGCCGTCCCACTCGTTTTCGTTTTCTTTACCGTTGAAGCCGAACCTGTAGCAAATAGCAAAATTTTCAGTATTTTCAATGGTTGCGCACACTAGTTTCAATTAAAAATCATTAAAAGTTTGATATTATCCCTGTATAAAAGTACTTTTTTTTTAATAAAAATCAAAGAATAAACATGAGTCTCTGAAAAGGTCATAGACTCATGTTTTTATTTGGCGTTTTATTTCAAAGGATGAAATCTGTTTATTATTGCTCTTTGATCATTGGCATTTGTTTTTTTGTACATCAGAACTGAACTCGGCCATTTGATGCCTGACAAATCCATAACCATCTCCAGTGGCAATTTGCGGTCATTTAACCAGTGTGAAATGACACTTTGCCTAACTCGTTTAGGGTTAAGTTCTTTGTCGGGAAAAAGCTCATTAAGTGGTTCCAGTATGGAATGTATGCCATCAACAGTCATTTTATCTCCTAATTTATTTATAAGCAGTTTTTTTGTATCTATTTTTACCAATTTGGGTCTTATTTCAAAAATATAATTTTGAAACAAGTCAATCTGAGATTGATGCATTTCAATGGTCCTTCTTCGAAGCTTTTTGGATGCTTTTACATAAACAGTATGATTATCAAGATCAATATTACTAACATCAAGACTGACGATTTCCTCACTGGTAAGTCCCTGATAAATGAGCAACAAAATGATTATTTGATTTCTGACATCCAGATATTTATATCTGTTAAATCTTTGCGTCAGTAATAACAATTCATCCATTGTAAGCAGTTTGTGTACTTGAATCTGTGACTTTGATCTTTTAATATTTAGATTTTTGCAGGGATGATCATTTCTTTTTCCTGAAAAAACCAGATAGTCAAAGTATTTTTTTATTGCTGATAAAATCCTGATCCTGTAATCAGTGTTTGAATGCTCATAGGTCAATTGCTCAAGATATCTGACAATGTCATCATATTTGAATTTTAAAGCAGTTGGATTAAGCTTAATAAATTTATCAATGGTATAAATATAAGCTTCAGCAGTTTTTTTGGTGTGAAACTGTCTGATGTATTGGTGTAAAGTTACTTTTATCATAGGCTTAAGATTTAATAAAGTTGTATTTGTTTTCTTTTTCTTCTGATAACATAGAGTTGGGTGGTATCAATTTCTGTATGGCCCAGAAATTTTTGTACAAACTCAAAACCTGCCCCAGCTTCAAGTAAATGTGTTGCTATACTGTGCCTCAGGCAATGCAAAGAAATATTTTTGTTAATGAGTTTAATATTTTCAGTCCTGTCAATTATTCTTTTTAAAGTATTGTTTAAACAAGAACCGTCCATTCTGTTTCCCATTTTGTTTATGAAAAAAGCATTTTGGTGTTCGAAATTGGATTTCAGATTGTAATTTCTTTCATTAATAATGTAATCTTTTAAGTATAGAATAATTTTTTCACTCATTGGGACTTCTCTTCTTTTACCTCCTTTCCCTTTTTTAACAATTAATATCCCGCTATTTATGACGATTTCCGAAATATTTAGGTTGACAATTTCATTTCTTCTTAACCCACAACCATAGGCAACTGACAATAAAGTCTTTTCAAGTGGACTTTGACAATGGTTGTACAAAAGGTTGATTTCATCAATTGTCAGAGTATTTCTTCTGGTTTTTTCTGCATTATTGAATTTTGGGAAAAGAAATCCTGTATTGACATCTTCTGATTTTAGCATGTTTTTATAAAACAATGCAAGGGCAAACTGATGATTTTTAAGGCTGCTTTCACTTAATATCCCATTTAGTCTTGTTTGCCTGTTTGAAAGATGCTGAAAGTATCTTTGAATATCAGCGTTTTTAACTTTTTTGATAGTTTTAATTTTTCTTTCATCAAGCCATTGTAAAAATTCATTTACGCAGCTTATGTAATTTACTTGTGCCTTGTAACCTCTGGTTACCATGAAAGACACATATTTTTCAAGTAATTTTTGAAAATAAATGTTTGATAGTTTTTTTTTCATTTTTATATGGTTTTATATATGTTTTTGAAATTGGTTGTCACAAGAGGCATTTTTGAGGACTGACAAGGATTCTAGTGGCCCCTTTACCCCTAAAATTGTCTGATTTGTTTGTTTAGGTCTTTTTTCATTTTACTTTTGAATTTTTCAAGGTCATCAAAATGAGTTACCAAATATTGATATCCCCTATTTGATGTCCCCGAAGAAATTTGGAGGTAATTAAGTTTTTGTAGTTTTAAAAAGTATTTGTTAACCATTGTCTTCGAGATGTTCAATTCATACCTGACATCGCTCTGTGAAAAGCTTGAGTGGGCTTTTTGATTTAGCTTTATTATCTTTTTTAATTTTTCGAAAAACTGTCTGGTTGAAGAGTCCAGATCATCCACTTTGAGAAAAATACATTCAAAAAAAGTATCAATAGCTGTTTTAATATCTTCTCTAGTTGTAATCAGCCTGCCATAACTATCTTTTTCTCTTTGATACTGATTCAGTATGGTAATATTTGCAATATAACAATTGAATTGATGATTAAGTCGGCGCATCATTTTTGCTTGTGCCGGTAGTTTAATTTTATTTGCAAAAGGATTAACAACTTCACAGGGTTTCAGCAATCTGATACAGTTCCTGAGAAGAAATTTTGCCTGATCTGAAATATTTTTGTCTAAAATTCCTGCGTACAAATTATTTTGATGCGTTATTATTTTTTCAGTTTGTTCAGTGCTTTCATCAACTCCAATGATAATTGATCTGCTCAAATTGTCATAATAAATTTCGGCTTTGGAAGTGGCTACAATTGATGAAATATGAGCAGAAACCTGTTTTAATTTTGCTTTTAAATTTCCTGATTTATCTCTGGATGTAAATGAAGTGGAAAGATAACCAGAGGACTGCAGTTCGCGAAAAGCAAATTTCGCATTATCATCCAGACCTTCGAAGTCCTGTATTACAACTAACTTGTTAATTAGATCATTTTTTTCAAAGTAATACAAAGCCTTACTTGTAATTCTTGTGACATTTAAAACATCCTCTTGCGGGATACAATCAGCGATCAAATTAACTAAGTGAGACTTTCCGCTTCCAGATTCACCTTGGACAATTGAATGAAGAGGATAAGGAGTCTTATAGCTGGAAGCAATAATGAAAAGAGCCTGACGGGCATTTTTCTCACCAACAATACCGCTATTTTCAAGCAGTTTATCAACAGTAAGAAGCAGATTTGGTTTTTGCAACAATTCAAATGCATGATTTTTAGATTTACGGTTAAGTTCACTTTTACATTCACCTTTAATAATAAAACTTGATTCCTGATCAAATAATTTTTCACGGTGTAACTCCAACAAATCAGTTAAATCTGCAAAATCAGATTCAAGATGATCAAAGTCATGACCTTCTTTTTCAGCTAGCTCAAGGAGATAACTTTTTACATTTAAAGAGTCAAACAGATCAATTTTAACTCTGTTTTTTTTCTTATTATAAGGATTAATAATACAAATTGTGACCTTCATATTGCTAAAATCCATTGGAAGAGAACCTAAAATCTCAATTATAACACAACTACCATTATAAATAATCCTTTGAGGATTTTTAATGATAAGTTTTCTGGATTCATTTTTAAATTCTGGAGATAGTATACTTTTTTCAGGTATAATGGCATCTTTCATATTTATTTTTTTATTTATTTGTTGCAACAAATAAAACAGGTTTTATGACAAGGCCGGGTGGGATTATAGTTTGTTCATAAAGCTAAATAGCTTTATGAAGATAAGTTGTCAAGCATACATGAATCAGAAAATAGTTTATTGTGAATGATTATTTACTTTTCGGGGTGATATTATATGTTTTTTTCAATAAAACTTATATATGGTGAGCAAAATACAGGAAAGACTAAATAAAAAAGGAAGCTACTGAAATGAAAACTTGCTCTAGTTTAAATTTCCATTGACACATGCTTAATTATTATGAAAAGAAAACCCAGCACCGTATATCGGTAAATAAGATTTGTGTTTATTAAAAGTGGTTACTACAACCCCCAAACGTCGCCTTCGACTTTCACTTTGCGGCCATTGTTTTTAACAGAAATCTTCACGTTTTTCATAAATTCACCACCTTCAATTTTTCTAAAGGCATTGTCAAGTGCCACCTCGAGTGCATCACAGGTCTTGCTTTTGCCTTTGACAACAACATATTTTTCTTTTAGTGTATAAATAACTGAACTCTCAACATTCCGGTTCTATGCCATATTCAGATCTCCGATTCTGGTGTAACACGACTGAAGCATAAATACAGCAAGTAATAAAACATATAGTTTTTTCATGACGTGTTTAATGTGACTCCGGTTCCAAAAAGCAGGTTAAAAATGAAAAAGCGTCGAACTGTAGCTTACCCGTATCTGAGGTTGTGACAACCTTGACTGCAAATAAGTACGTCCCACGCCAATTATAACGAAGGCATAAACTTATTTTCTTGCAGTTATTAGAAACGCCACATTTCAGATATAAGAAAAAAGCTAACGCTTTATATTTTCTTATACAAAGATAATTGTAAATCTTTATAAAGTTGAGATTTTTCAAAATAGGTCAAGTGACTTTACCGCCCAGGAAATTTGACCACCGGAATTATAGTAAAAACCTATAATTTTGAGAGATTTTTGGTTGTGAAAAAATGTAAAGAATTGTTATACTGTATTTTAGCAAATAATGATGTTAAACTAATTGTTTAATTAAAAGCTTATTATTATTTGTTATACAGGTATATAATATATATTTTACATGTGTTGATGTTAATATCAGTTATTACTCTGTAAATATTAAAAAAATGCTTAATATCAGAAAATGAACCAGATAGTAAATTCTAAGTTTACAGATTCATACAGTTGGATTTGGTCAGATTGTTTGCTTTTGGCCATTTTTTATAATGTGACCGGTTTTATTCTCTCTATTATAGATATGGCAGCAGATTGGAAGAAAAAAGCATTTCATAAATAATTTTTATGTGATTACTAAAAAATGCAGATGTAGATTGAATGATTATGGATGTTACCTTCAATTTAATGTAAATCAAATAATTCAGAGCAAAACTAAATGATTGGATATCTTACAAAAAACATAATATTTATCGTGTCGATTTTGCTTATATCGTGTCAAAGTCAGTTAAATCGTGTCAAATCTGAATGTTTTTCACGTTTCTTAAACCAGTCTTTTTAACAAAAAAGATTTAGGCAAAATCTTATATTTTTAAGGATTTTTGGTTTAATTTTGATATATGAGAATAAGGAAAAAATATATTATAAAAAAATGTACCAATTGTGGAAATGAATTTTTAGCCGCATCAAACAAAGGCAAATTTTGCAGTGAATCCTGCAAGCAAAAAAACAAACGAAAGGTTAAAAAGATTAATGATGCTGAAAAAAAAGCGTTTAAAGAGCAAATGCAAATAAGAATCGCCTCAGAAAAAGAATACAGTCACCGATTAGAGTATTTAAAAAATCAGAGTGTAGACACCACATGTCACTATTGTGGCCAGAATATTAGATTTAGGAATCTTATCATATCAGAATATGAACTTAAGTTTAATAAAGATTATTATCATGATGACTGTTTCAAAAAGGTTTCGAAAAATGGTTTTTATAAATGTGTTTACAAAGGTTCAGAGGAGTCAGATATTGAGAAAGTTAAAAAATTATTGAAACACAGCTTTTAATCGTAAATTAAACTTTGGGATTAAATGCAGTACGAAAATCCGAATACAAATATTTATAAATTATAAGCACAAATTCTGCATGGCATCATCATAAACATGGTGGTCAAATTTAGCCAGATAAATTTCAGTGGTTTTTTCATCATGATGACCTAAGATGTCACCAATAATTCTTGATGACACTTTATTCCTCATAAGAACTGTTGCAAATGAATGTCTTGCCACATAGGTTGTAAGTGGTATCGAGCATTTAATACTATCTCCTATCTCCTTAAGGTCCCTGTTTGTAAATGTAATAACTTTATGGATTCTGTTGTTAATCTGACTGGCAGTTTTATGAATTTTCCTGTCAAGGATCGGAAAAATGTAATCCTCATTTGTATCAAAGGTTTTACTTTTCCAATAATCAATAATTTTTTGCAAAGGAGCTAAAATTGTAAAAGTAATTTTTTTACCGGTTTTTGACCTGACATATTCAATTCTGTTATTAATAATATTTTTCCATTTCAATTTAGCAATATCTGAAAAATTAATTCCGGCACCATAATAAGACACCATAAAATAATGCCTTGACTTAAATATCGAAAGATTTTCATCCAATTCAATATTTTCTATTTTCCTGATTTCTTCAATGCTTACTGCCCTGGGATGTGATTCTGTTTTAAATTGTGATATTTTAAATTTTTTAAACGGATAATGATTTGCATCTGCATAACCTTCATTAATTGCCCTGTTATATAAGGCCCTGAAAGTTCTTATCCGTAGATTGATGGTGTTTGAACTTGATCCCCTTTTAATAAGAAAATTTGCATATTTATTTAAAGCGGCATAGTCAATATCACAAAACTCAAGTTGTTTTGTGCTAAAACACTGTAATAATGAACTCATAGCCTCTTTATAAACTTTTCCATTTCCAATTTTGCTTATTGATGTCATTTCACTAATTACTTTGTCAAAATATTCAAAAACGGTCATATATCTTGGTTTTGTGTCTTCAGATATAATAAGAGCCTCAATGGTCAATGGTTTATTTTGACTTTTATATTCAGCAATTTTGTGTGTTAAATCGAATTTAACCTTTGAAATATAGGCCTGGATAAAATTTTGTTCAGGATGATTTGATCTTGGAATTTCCTTCTCAGAATTCCATTGGTTTGGTTTTGCAGTGAATCCTGTTGAAATATATTTACGGGATTTCAATTTTGATAATCGGATCATTATTGGATGTTCTCCGTTTTTCATTTTTTTCGAAGTAAAAAGCACTGCTGCAACTTTAATATTCATGGGGGACCATTTATCTTGGTTTACACTACGGTTTACACTAATTAATAAAAACAAAGATAATTCAATATTTTTAAATACGCAATATAAAACGCTAAATATATTGATATTACACGTGTGTATACAATTTAATACGAATTATTACTAATTAAAAATACTCAAAAAAGAGGCCTTACAAGCAGGGGGTCGACGGTTCGAATCCGCCAGTTCCCACAAAGCCTCACAAAAGTGAGGTTTTTTTTTGCCCTGAAGTTTGTGTTTTACACGATATAATCGAAATCATTAGAGGAATACTGACATGGTCATTGCATCAGGTCGACGGTTCGTCCCGATTGCTATCGGGACCGCCAGTTCCCACAAAGCCTCACAAAAGTGAGGTTTTTTTTTGCCCTGAAGTTTGTGTTTTACACGATATAATCGAAATCATTAGAGGAATACTGACATGGTCATTGCATCAGGTCGACGGTTCGTCCCGATAGCTATCGGGGCCGCCAGTTCCCACAAAGCCTCACAAAAGTGAGGTTTTTTTTTGCCATGAAATTTGTGTTTTACATAATCTATTCGAAAACAATTGATAAATACTACATTGGGCATAGTTCCAATATAGAAGAAAGGTTGTGCAAACACAACACAAATCACAAAGGTTTTACGGGCAAATTAAAAGATTGGGCAATTGTTTATACAGAAAATTTTAATTCTAAAGAGGACGCCTATGCACGTGAACGACAGGTAAAAAAATGGAAAAACAGGAAACGACTGGAGGAGCTGATCGCCAAGGGTTCAGAGCATCCCGACTGAAAAGTCGGGAGGGTCGACTGTTCGCTCCGATAGCTATCGGAGCCGCTAGTTTCCGCTTGAAAATGAAAAAGGATTACAAACTTAAAAATTTGTAGCCCTTTTTCATTTGCACAAAAGTTGTTTAATATGTTCTTGCTTGCCGTTGGTTTTAATCTTAAATGAACTACTCCGTTGCAAGCAAACGGGGTATCAACTTAGGATTTATTACATATCCGCCCCAAGGGGCGAGGAACCGAGTTTACGAGCTCGGCGAAGCTAATAAAACCTTAGAAATCCCTTGGCTTCCCTCGGGATCATTTCGACTAAATAATTTCAGTTCACTATCGTTCCTGAAATTATAGTCTCAATGATTTAAGAAGAAAACGAATTAATTAAAACCGTAAAACCAATCCTAATCCCGAGTTTGTTTGCTGAAACATTAATGCTGTATTATTTTTTTCGCCTGCCTTCATTAAATAAACCCCTGCTTTTCCTATTTGAAAAATAGAACTAATGTAATAAACAGCACCAGTTAATGAAACAGCGGATCCAACAAATAATCCAAAATCCTGAGGGTATCCAATAATTAATAAGCTACCTCCTAATGTTAAGCCAAATCCAATTAAAACTCTGTTCATGGATTTCTTTAAATGCAACCCCGCAAGTTGAAAATTATTTAAAGAATCTTTTTTGAAGATGATTTTGGAATTATACAATTCATCTGAATAATAATCTTTAGATCCAACATGCACAACCTCATTATTGTATTTATAACTTGTTATTGACGTTTTTAAGATGTTTACTTTGCGGTTTTCGTTTAAATACCATAAATATTTTGGTGTAATTCCGGTGATTTTGCAAAAAACAGTATCCCCTGCTTTATTAATAAAATAATCTTGACCTTTTATTGAAATAGCTGCAAAACAAATAAATACCATTAATAAAAACACTTTTCTCATTTGCTGAATAGGATTAGTTTGTTTAGCAAATATAATATAAAACTGTAAAAACGGTTTTATATCTTCGCTTTTCTTCAATTATTTCAATTGTTCAGATTAATTTATGAAATAAAAAAAACTAAAACTATTGCTTTTTGTAAATATATTGCAACCCATAAAAATCAAAGCCCCTCAACTTCAAATAGTTAAGAGGCTTTTCTTGTAGCGGGGACAGGACTTGAACCTATGACCTTCGGGTTATGAGCCCGACGAGCTACCAACTGCTCCACCCCGCAATGTGGGTGCAAAGATACTTCAAGTTTTCCGTTTTCCAAAACAATGTACTATTTAATTTTTAATGCCTTAATAATAGGATTGTCATTGCGAAGAGATTGACAAATTAATAGGTTATAACAGAGGTTAATGCGATGAAGCAATCTCCTAATTTAAACCAAGAAATTTATTAGGAGATTATTTTCTGTGTTCATGAAATCGTTTCACTTTGCTGCTTCATTGCATCGATTTTTCATATTACAGGAATTTTTTCTGTGCGCTTCACATCAGACAGACGCTGTTGGATGACAGTCATCCGTCGGATCAACCAGAGTTGGTTTAACAAATAAGCCCCTCATTTCTGAAGGGCTTGTTTTTCCTGGCTCCCTCTCCTGGTCCCGATAGCCATCGGGATGAAGCAGGGACCCCATGATTAACAGTCATGTGCTTCTGTTATCAACAATTTTTCATTTACTTTCATGTTATTGATTTTTAACAACATATGGTTTTGTCTTTTCATTATTTTTCAGTTTTTTGTTACATATTTGCGTATTTTATTTATATTTGTATGCAAATTGTATGCAAATTTATTTATTATGAAACCACTGACACAGATAATTTTAGACTCAAGAAGAGCCAAGTTTAATGACCGTTTTCCTGTAAAACTCCGAATAACCTTCCTCAGAAAGCAAAAATATTTCAGCACTGACATTGACCTGACTAAAGAGGAATATGATAAAGTACGAAGTGAAAAACCACGGGGGGATTTCAAGGAAATTCAAATAAAACTGAATAAAATTGAAGAGAAAGCCCTTATGATCATTGATTCACTTAAAAAATTCAGTTTTGAAAAATTCGAATCGCTGTTTTATGATATTCCTGCATTAAAAAAGATAACCCTGACTGATTATTATAATGATTACATAAATACACTTAAAGCTGAAGGGAGAATCAATACGGCGCAAAATTACAATGTCAGCTTAAAGTCCTTACAGGATTTTTATCCGAAAGTCGATTTTGAAAACATCACTCCCGATTTTTTGAACAGATATGAATCATGGATGCTATCAAACAACAAATCCATTTCAACAGTCGGTTTTTATTTACGTCCGTTAAGGACTATCATTAATGAAGGTATTGAAAACAAGGTATTTCAACGCGAAGATTATCCTTTTATCAAAAAGAAGTATCAGATTCCTGCAAGCAAAAACATCAAAAAAGCTCTTAACAGGGATGAAGTAAAAAAAGTGCTTAATTATATCCCCGAACCAAATTCTCCCGAAGAGAAAGCCAAAGACTTTTGGGTTTTCAGTTATTTATGCAATGGCATTAATTTTAAAGACATTTCGTTTTTAAGATGGAAGGATATTAAGGATGATCAAATAATCTTTATACGGGAAAAGACCAAGAGGACAAAAAAACACAATATTCAGCCGATAATAATTCCTCTTCTTAATGAAGCAGAAAAAATAATCGACAAATGGGGGAGCAAAAATGGCACTTCTGATGATTATATTTTTAATATCATTGACAAAGAAATGTCTCCTGAAACTATTGAAAAGAAAATACACCAGTTTATCAAAACAACCAACTACTGGAACAGGAAATTAGCCGGCAAACTTGAAATTAAAGCCGATATGACCACCTATTATGCCAGACATACTTTCAGCACCATGATGAAACGTATGGGCGCATCAACAGAGTTGATCAGGGAACAACTCGGACAAAGCAGTACCAAGGTTACAGAAAATTACCTTGATAGTTTTGAAGATGATGTAAAAAGAGAATTTGCCGGTAAATTGGTTAATTTCTAAAGGAAATTAATTTTATTTAAGTAGTGATATTTAATGCGTTAAGATACTTCATTGTTCAAAAATCATTTTTTTCTTTCCTTTGAAAAAACGACCTCGTACCTTTGTCATATATTTTTAAGGATCACTTATTAAGTGATTATTTATTAACTTTATTAAACTAAAAAATATGGACAATTTACTTGATCAACTTAATGAAAAACTGAACGAAATTATCAATCGTCAGAAAAAAATCGAGAAACTGCTCGTTTATCAAAGCATTTCAGTAAAGGGTATGCTTGATTTTAATGAAACAGTTGATTACCTGAAAATCAGTAAAAGCAAGCTCTACAAATTAACGCACAAGCGCAGGATTGAGTTTTTTAAACCCGAAGGCAAAAAGCTATATTTTAGTAAAGCTACCCTTGATAAATTCCTGCAAAAAAATAAATTCAAAGCTCAAAAGGATAATCTGGATGATAGTAATTTGGAGACAAACATCCCTGATTTTGATTTATAATTTGATGATATTCTGCCTGATTTTCCGTGTGAACAGTAAAATGTTTATTAAAAATACTGTGTTTTTGATACAGTAAAATATTAAAGCGTTAGCTTATTTCTTGTATCTGAATCTGGTAAATTCTCATGCACACAAGAAATACCAATGCTCACGTTATGGTGTGGGCTGTGCTGTTGTGTGCAGGGTTTACCAGAACCTCAGCTACGATCAGCTACAGTTCCACGCTTTTTCATTTATTACCCGCTTTTTGGAACCGAAGGCAGTAAGTTTATTCTATGAAAAAAGTATTTGTGTTCATGCTGGCGGCAATAGTTTGCCAATCCTGTTACACCAGAATCGGTGACCTGAATATGGCCTCAAACCGGAATATTGAAAGCACAGTAAATTATGTCCTAAAGGAAAAATATGTGGCTGCCAAAGGTAAAAGCAAAACCGGCGATGCACTCGAAGTGGCCCTGGACAATGCCGTCAAAAAAATGATGGAGGTGAGTTCTTACTCATGTGTATGTAAAAGCCCTGTGGTATGACGGGGGCTTTTTTATTGCTATAACTTATGTATGGTACTGCTATGGTACAGGTATATAAATACACGGCTCATATACGGCTGAAGTATGGGGAAGCAATATTAAACAAATGAAAAAAGGAGGACTATAGATTATCCTCCTGTAAGAAGTTAATTTGGTGTTGACCTTCTATGTGGTCTAACAGTAACTTTTTTACCGTCTTGTTTCCTTGTATAAGGCTTAACAGTGACGATCTTTTTACCATCATTGGTTTTTGCCATGATACTAAAATTTTAAGTTATACATCGAAGAAGGTTACTTCAACCAGATATATTTTCTTTTTGTTTTGGATTATTCACTATATTTGAGTGCTAAATTCATTTTATATGAATACCCGGTCAGACTTATATATCTTTTAAGTCTGACTTTTTTTTAACCATTTACAACTATTGCCCAGATCAGCAAAAGTATTTCGATTTGCTTGTAAAAGAAGTACTTGCTCTTTTTGATTTGGAGACTGAAAAAGAAAGTTGTTAGTTCTTTTTTTTGCTTTCTTACGAAAAATAATTTTAATTTGCACATAAATAAAAATTTAAAAGGTTTTTATTCAAAGCATAAATGGGAGCGTCGAAACTTCATTTATGCTTTTTTAATTTCTTGATTACAAAGATAAAGTGGTATTATACTCTATACCAATCTACTTTTCAACACGGTTATTAACATGAGTATCAGATTTGTACTGTAACGGTCAATATTTCTGATAGTTATAATTGTTTTTCACGTAATGTTGAAAAATCGAAATAAAATTACCTTGATTAGAAACTATTATTGCACAAATGATAAGCTATTTTTTAACAAGATTTGGTTAAAAAAAACATTTGCAGGTTAATAAAACACATAACACATTGAAGTTCTATAGAATATGTTTTATTTAAAGTGATTTTAAGCTTAATATTCTTATATAAATAGTATTACGTTAAAATCATATTTAATTATAAATCAGTGACTTTACGTTGTCGGAATAAAGCTAGCACATTATAATCATGACGAGTACCATTTAAATCCACGAGTGGGAAGGCAAGGTTTTTAAAGAAAAAATTTATTAAACAGCCTCTTTTCTTTTTCGATTTTAACAAAACATAGGAATCAAAAAGTAATATGGCTATATTTTTACAACCTTAATTACAGCCCTTTTATTGCCAGATTTAACTATAAGAAAATATATTCCTGCAGGGTAACTCAAATTCAGATCAACTACCTGAAGATTATTGATTTTGTCCGAAAACATTACATTACCTGATTGATCTGAAATCTGAACGTCAAGCTTTTTTATAACTGTTCCCATGTCAACTTTGAGCTTTCCGCTTGTTGGGTTTGGAAATACTGATATTGTTTCTGAAAATGAATTTTCAATTATTCCAATGGTTGTAATGCAGTTTGAAGTGTCTGAACAACCTTCTTCGGTGATGATTACGGAATAGCTTCCATTACCCGGTGGATTAAATGTATTGGATGTTGCTCCCGGAATGGGTGCAAAACTGTTCTCACAATCGACCCATTGATATGTTGCTCCGATCGGGTTAGCGCTTAGTGTATTGCCGGAAAGGGAAATGTTTGCATCTATTGTGTTTATTGACAAATTCATTTGATAAATGCTGTCACACCCGCTTTCTGTAACAAAACTATCATAATAAACTCCTTCCCCTGAATAATCATTTCCCCGCCAGTTAAAAGTATCTCCAACACAAATTTCATTCGATTCAATATCATAAAAATAATCGGTACATACCCTTATTCTGGCTACCCTGTTTCTCCCTCGATCATTAAAATGCGTAAATCTGCCTCCAATTATTATTTTATCATCATTTTGAATACTTGAAGTAAAAACAGTGTTATTTACACCTAACCCGATTTCAAATTCAGTATCAACTGAGCCATCTTCATTTAATCTGGCTATGCGGTTGAATGCTGTTCCGTTATAGGAAGTAAAATCACCTCCAATAATAATTTTTCCGTCACTTTGAACACTTACAGTACGAACAATGTCATTAGTTCCTGTCCCAACATTAAATGATGTGTCCTGACTGCCGTCCATATTTAATCTTAATATCCTTTTTACTGAAGCCCCATTGAAATTTGTGAAGTCACCACCTACTAATATTTTTCCATCATCCTGAATGGTAATTGCATATACCTGATCATTAAACCCCGTGCCGATATTAAAACTTGTGTCAACGCTTCCATCTGTATTTATTCTTATTAAGTTTTTGGATACTACACCTTTGTATGTAAAAGATCTCCCGCCGAGCAGTATTTTTCCATCCGACTGAACATCTAAGATAAAATCATAACTAAGAGAACCACATGATTCTATTCCGGTGCCATAATGAAATGATGTGTCTATTTGTCCATCTGGAGAGAGACGGCAAATATGATTTAAAGTGGTTTCATTATAATAATCAACAAACCCTGCAAAAATAATTTTCCCGTCGTTTTGCAGTGATATGGTACTAATTAAAAAAGGAGAACCCGGACCCTGATAAAAGGAAGTGTCAATACTGCCATCCGAATTCAATCGAACAATAGCATCTCTTGCAACCCCATTAAAGTTATTAAAAGCGCCGCCGATAATAATCTTTCCATCATTTTGAACTTTTAATGTATAAATAATTGTATCGGCACCCAAGCCAGGGTCGAATGATTCATCAAGAGTGCCATCAGGATTTAATCGGGCAACTCTCATTCTGGTAATATTATTAAATTTCTTAAAATCACCGGCAATCATTATTTTTCCGTCAGGCAAGATATCTGTGGCATAAACACTATTGTCGGAACCTGTAACTTTATAAAAGGATGAATCAATCCCACCATCTGGCTTTAATCGGGTCAAATATCTTTTTTCCATACCATTGAATTCTGTGAAAATTCCTCGAATAAGTATATTCTGATCATTCTGGAGGCACATATTAAATATACAATCGTTTGCCCCTGATTCAGGGTTAAATGTTATATCAAGACTTCCGTCAGGGTTAAGCCTTGCAATCCTATTGAATTCAACCCCATTTACAGTATTAAATTGCCCTCCGACTAATAATTTGCCATCGTCTTGTTGGACAATGGCATAAACAAAATTATTCATTCCATATCCCGGATTAAATGAATTATCAATACTGCCGTCATTATTTAAACGGGCAATATTATTTCTTTCGATACCACCAATGTCATGAAAATCACCACCAATTAGAATTCTGCCGTCAGATTGAATTAATAATTTAAACACTCTATAATCCGGTCCGATATCTGCACTAAAAGTAGTATCAAGACTTCCATCTGGAAACAGGCGGGCGATTTTATTAGCTTCATGACCGTCATAGGATGTAAATTCTCCTCCAATAATTATTTTACCATCGCTTTGGTATGCCATTGACCAAATTTGATCATTGGCACCGCTTCCGGAATTAAATGTCGGATCAACGCTCCCGCCAGGAGTGGTTCTAACGATACAATTCTTAATGATTGTGCTGTATTTAGTAAAACTTCCTCCAATAATTATTTTTCCATCATCCTGAAACAAAAAGCAATTTGGATAACCTCCATCAAATCCTGAGCCGGGATGAAAAGTCAAATCCAGACTGCCATCAGGGTAAATCCTGGCAATGTCGTTTCTTGTTACTCCACCATATGAACTAAAAGCTCCTGTTATAATAATTTTCCCATCATTTTGTTCTACTATATTTGAAACAGTACTGTTTGGGTTACCAGAAGGAACGTATGTAGAATCCAATGATCCGTCTGAATTTAATCTTGTTAAACGAAATTTGCCAACACCATTGAATTTTGTAAAGGATCCACCAATTAAAATTTTCCCATCATTGAGCAATAGAAAAGTCCTTATATTATCGTCAGCCCATTCCCCATTATTCACTCCATAATCAATACTATTAAACAATGGATCATCAGAACCCGGCTGAGAAAAAATGCTCAGACTAAAGAGAACGGTCATTGAAATTAAAAAAAACTTTTTCATAAACTAATTATTAATGCCGGCAATTTCTTCGGTTTTGTAACTACGTAATTTAATACCAATGCAATGTAATAAAAATTATCTGATATTTTAAAAGTTACCAAATGGTTCATCGGACAGTAATTTTTCCAACAGCCACTTTATCCTGTGTTTTAATTGTAATCAGATAAACTCCCGGACTATATCCGCCAAGATCAAGTTGTTTTTCGCTGAAATCAGCTTTTTCCATTAATAATGCTCCCGCAATATCGGAAACCTGAAGATTTTTGATTTTTAAACCGCCATATTCAAAATTGATTATGCCTTCGGTGGGGTTTGGGTATAGAGATATTCCAACCTGATCAAATGTGATTATACCATCGCCCGGGTTAATTGTTACAATAAAGCTGCAATTTGAGCTGTTACCTTCGAAATCTGTTGCTGTCCAGTTTACTACTGTTTCTCCAACAGGGAAGATGGCTGCATCAAGACTTGGCTGCATGTTAAAGTCATTTACAATTTCTGTAATATAGGTGCAACTGTCATATACTGTAACCATATCCCATGTGGTTCCCGAAACCTCGTAAAGTGTGTCTCCCGGAGGCAGGTTGATGGTTTGGTCTCCAATACACTCAATAACCGGGCCGGTCTGATCAGTTATTATTACAGTTTGTGTCTGGGAGGTATAATTTCCATTTCCATCGGTATAAAACCACAAGACAGAATAGATTCCTGATTCAGAAAACGATAACGGGCTTGATGTTGTTCCGTTACATAGTCCGTAACAATTATCAAATGCTTCAGGTACGTCAATTGTGTCATTGCAGTCGCCATTAAAGTCAGGTAAGGGATCTGTTAACGGAACAGGTTGTATTGTGTCTATTACATTTATAATCTGGTTCAGGAGAACTACGTTACCATTTCCATCATCAAAGCTCCAATTTACAGAATACATTCCGGGTTCATTAAAAATCAACTCATCCGTTGTTGTGGCAGTAATTGTATCAGCACAATTATCCAAAGCTATTGGATAAACTGTTATAGTATCCCCACAACCTGCTTCTGAAGCAGGCAAAGATGAAACAACAGGAACCGGAGAAACTGTATCCTGTACAGTTACCATTTGTGTCTGTGATGAAGAATTTCCATGTGAATCATAATAAACCCAGTTAATCATATATGTTCCCGGTTCATTATAAAACATTGGTTCACATGAATATCCGGTTATTGTTCCCTCACAATTATCAGTGGCTGTTGGAAAATCCTCTATTTCAATTGAGCAATTGGTTATTAAATACGGAAGTGAAGGATCATCAGGAACAGGAGGTGTTTCATCATTAATAATTACAGTTTGATATTGAAAAAAACTACCACCAATGCCATCATTATATAACCATGTTACAGTAAATGTCCCCTCATCATAATAAATCATGGGGTCTGATGAAGAAGCTGTTATGGTTTCGGTACCTGAACAATTTGAAGCAGTTGGAAAATCTGTTATCTCTACACCACAATCTGAAGTGACCACCGGAAGCGTATCCAAATCGGGTGCAAAAGCAGCCGGATCAATAAACAAAAATGCCGTGTCAGAAATTAACGTATCATTTTTTATAACCAGGCAACGAAAAGCATAACCAGACATCAATGTAACCGGATCAGTAACATAAAGATTTTCAGAATTGGACCCTGTAAAAACCGTGTCATCCAATATATTGTAAAAACCTGTCCCGGTGTCGACCTGCCACTGAATATTATAATAATCTGATGCTTCAACTGAAAAAATCGCATCATTACCCGGACAAACATAAGAATTTGACGGATTCAATGTTAAAGATACAGTTGAATTTCTGTTCCATGCCATCCTGAACCTACCATAAGGAAAGTAATACAGGAGATCCTCCATGTTATCATTATCGAAATCACCAGTTGTAAATGTAACAAAGGGATAAGGACAATATGAAAAATCCCACGTATATTCAAATGTATTAATCCCGTCAACATTTTCATAATATGATGAATACATGGGATATATATCATCATGTATTACCAAATCATCATCACCATCTTTATCAAAATCGTAAAATAAACTGCATTTAAACTCATTGCTTATGAACGGGGCCGGCTCTGCAAATGTTCCAAGGCCATCAAGGTTTTCAATAAAATAATGATCAGCAATTAAATCTTTGTCGCCATCTTGATCCAGATCATAACATTGAGTACGAAAAAAAGAATATGCGGGTACAATTTCCTGCAAATCATCAAATGTACCATCACCATTGTTTTGAACCCATGACAACTGATTTAAGGAATTAGTCATAATCAGGTCATCTAAACCGTCTCCTGTGATATCCCCCGTAACCAATACTTTAATATCATGTGAAAATGCACCCCTTTGAATAAATGTACCCTGACCATCAGAGTTTTCATATGCAGTTACTTCAATTACGTGGTAAGAAATATATTCAATTGTTAAAATATCATTGTCCCCATCGTTATCGAAGTCAATTTCTTTTACATCATTTTCAGCCCCCTCCCTTATTAAAACCGGTACGCCCGTTTCGGAGCACCCGTTTAAACTTTTTATCCAATATGTTTTATTGTTTTCGTTCAGAACAAAATCCTTTTTACCATCTCCATCAATATCAGAAAAAATAACTGCGAAAAGACTGTCTAAAGGGTAAAAGGCCCATTGAGCAGGACCAAATTCTCCTTTCCCGTCAAGGTTTTCATGCCAGATAATTCTATTAACGTCATCGTTCGAAAAATAAATAACATCATCATCTCCATCGCAATCATAGTCGTATGAATCAAATAAACTCGGTTCAGGAGGATAATAAGACATCAGGTTTGCAGGTCCTAAATTTATACTTCCTACTATGTTTTTGAGCCAGTTAACACTATCTCTGGCACTATATAAGCATACAATATCATCGTATGAATCACCATCAATGTCAGAAGGCAAAAAGCCGGAAAGATTCTCTTCATCAATCAAACACTGATGAATATTATAATATCCCCCGCCAAGATTTGTTTTGCAAAACAGCTTTCCATGATTTGATAAGAACAAAATATCTTTTAAGCCATCTTCGTTAAAATCCCTTATGAATAAAGTATGATATATATTTTCCCCATCAACAGCAAAAAATGTCTGAGTAATATTTCCTGCACCGTCATTTTTAAAAATTCTTATACCTTCAAATGAACCGGCAATTAAATCTATGTCACCATCTCCATCAAAATCATCAGAAGAAATATTTAATAAATTATCAACAGAGTCAACAATTGTTTCGCTTGGACTAAATGCCCCGGAACCATTGTTCCTAAACAGAACTAAATCCTGATAGTTAATATTTGCAATTAAATCATTGTCGCCGTCACCATCAAAGTCACAAGCAGTCAATCCCCTGACAGTTTCTATGTATTCTTCCATGTCTTCTATTAATTGCTGTGAACCAAATGGCCCAGACCCGTCATTATTCATCTTAATCCATATGGACCAGGGTTTTGCAACCACCAATTCTATATCTCCATCCCCATCAAAATCAGCAGCTAAAAAATCCTGAACCTGAGAACCGGTATTATAATTGGCAGTTCTTTTATAATTACCCTTTCCGTCAGTATTTTCATAATATCCAATGTAATCATTTTCATTAACGAATAAGTCTAAGTCATCATCATTGTCAAAATCAGCTAATTTTGACATGTAATTGTCCATACGGTTGTTGCTTACATCATCCATCATACTAAAAGTACCATTGCCGTCAATGTTTTTGTACCAAAACGTTTCCTGTCCATTTTCAGCGGAAACTACCACATCATTATCACCATCACCATCAATATCACCGGCACAGACACTAACCGGTTGATCCATTTTCTCTGTAAGATAAAAATCTTCAGAAAATGTTGTCTGGGATTTCACGCTTAAAAAAGCAAGAAACAATAGATAAAAGACAGCTATTTTCATTTCTTATGTATTATTCAATACAAACATAATTATAAAAACGAATTTTTGCAAAATGTAAATAGTATCAATAATTCAATTCACTATTTTGTAATTCTTTTATGTCTTCATACCTGCCTATGTACACAAAAAATGAACTGTTTATCTTTTTCAACGATACCCCTTTAAACAACAAACCAAAAGATGCTGAAAAAATATACGGATATCAAAACCATATTGGTATTGACAAAAAATCAGAAACCATTATGGTGAAAATTGATGAAAACGGCAATACGACAAGGGAAACACTGTTTAAATTTATTGAAACCAATACCCTGTTTTACCCTATTTTTTCACGCCAGTTCAGCGAAAACGAAGCTTTTTTGTATTGTGAAAAAGGCAGAGATTCGAGGATTGTTACTGTTAAAATTAAGGAATAGGATATTTGTGATAAAAACAAAATGATGGCATAAATTCTGGTAAAATCAATTTCTTAACCGACTTCGCAAGCGTTTCAACTACCTCAACTCCATGCCGAACCCCCAGACTTGAATCCCAAAGCACATTATTATAAAGCCCGCTCGGTTTTGAGCAGGCTTTTGGTTTGGTTGTCTCGATAATAAATTTTTCAAGGATGCTCGACTTTTGTCGGCATTTTTATTATTATCGTAACCAGTTCCTGCTCTAAGTTGCAATTCTTCTCACGACCAAAGGGAATAACTTTTCTTATGATTGAAGAGAATAAACATGAAACTTCTTTATGGTTCTATTGAAACACTTGGGGGTGCGAGGGTAACATCTAAATACCATCTATTTCTATTTGCCAACCCTTTGGACATTTGCTAAAAACAAACTTCAAATTATGATCATTTGGACAATTAACCTTAAAATACTTTTTTGGAAAAAAGAGAAATATTAATTCTGAACTGTTTTTATATCTAATTCCTTCTTTAAATATTCTATCTGTTGAAGTTTGTAATAGCATCTTTTTTAAAGTCTCACAAAACATAAAATCATAATATTCATTAATATTATTTTCATCAATATCAAAATCAGAGTAAATATCAACATTCTTAGCGTATTTTAAAGTGTCGCAATCATACGAGTATTTAAATTGTACAAAATGGATACTATGCACAGGCATTTTCAATACTTTTATTATTTCTTCCCTATTATTATTACGAATATTATACTGAAAATTGCCCCAAAACCTTTTAAATGAAATAGTATCCTTAAAAGGAATATGATAAAGATCATTCTTTTTATTACAACTAATTTTAGAGAGTTCAACTACTCTAGAATTTGAAATCTGTTTTTCATATTCAGAATCATTTATATTATCATTTATATAATTACTACATACTTCCTGACATGCTTTTTTAAATGACGATTTCTTTTCATTGCTCAATTTATTTCTTCCTGCATTTTCACAACCAATAACCAGTGAAAAAAAATATATACATAATAAAATTGCAGTTTTCATCAAATAAAATATTAAAATTAGTCTAATGGCGGTTTTATATAACCACTTGGCAAAACATATTTACTAACTAATGATCTCCTATACTTAGTAATATTTACCTCAACACCATCTCTTACCACCGCACCATTTAAAGGTTGATTACCTCCTAAAATCCATACATAAGTTGCATCATAATCTACTACCATTGCAACATGGCCATAAGTCATTACGGCAATAGCTCCATAAGCGGGATTATTAATAATTGTTCCCTCATTCCAATTATTACAATAAAAGGTATTTAGGGCAGGAGTTTGCCAACTATTTGAGGATAATGGATAACCGCTTTCTGATAAACATGCATAAACAAATATACCACACCATGGCTCATTATCGCTCAATATCGGACTTGCACCATAATAACTGTTATGACTATCAATCCATCCTTGTATTGTAGCATTATTACCTTCCGTTAAACCAATATTTAACCTTGCCATCCAAAGCCAAGGAGCCCTTAAATAATGCTCTGTAACCGGCTTTTTATCTGCTGTAACACCAAAATACAATGAATACTCAGTTCCGTTTTCAAAATAATTTAATTGTGCTTCTTCAACAGTTCCTTTAGGAGCAATAGGCTCGGAGATATCCGTTCGAACAGACCATCCAGGAAGGTCTGTTTTATTTTCACCAACAAATCCATCAGATGTTGTCCATCCAGTAAGGTATCCAACCCATTCATAATCTGAAATATTACCCTGCTTATCATAAATGGGTTTCCATTCAAGACCTTCCAACTCTATCCCATCAACCACCCTATTTTCGCTAAAACCATAAGGCGAATTCCAAGGATATTTTGCAGTCAACGGGTCAACAGCAAAGAACCGCCCAATCCTATTGTCGGAGATTCGGTATTTATAGAAAGAGTGGCTACCAGTTTGGCCTGTGATTTCGTTTTCCGCTTCCTGTCCTTGAAAGCCGAACCTGTAACTATCAGAACTTGCGTTCCGATCGGGCATGAGCGAGCCAAAAGCATAGTAATCGCTTGCAGATACAACGTCTGCTTCAAACCAGTCAACAGTGCCATTTTCATCAATATCAAAAGGATATTTTGTATCTGTGACCGTGGTTAACACATTTCCTAAATGGTTTGTCAGTTCATACTGTCTTTTTTGTAAAAGTCGCAAATACAGAGGAGCATCATGGCCTTCAAGAATCTTTGCCTGAGGCATGGTTACATTTTGTCCGCCTCCATCGAGGGTGAAATACAGGTCGTTAGCATCTTCCGTATTTTCATCGGTATAGAAATACATGTATACTGTATCGCCGGCAATAGAGTCAATTTCGGCTTTATAGTCAATGGGTTTTGAAATGTGGTTGTTAATTGCATCAACAAGGTTTTGGCTGCCGGTTGTTTTGTTTGGCCATGAAACCCCTGTGCCTGAAATGTTTGTTCCATCAACTTTTGCAACAAGGGTTGGGTTGCCTACTGTGCCTGTGGCAAGTATTTCGGTACGGCACGTGCCCCTGGCAGCCTGCTCAAATTCGAAGTCGTCCATTTCGATATATTGGGGTTCAAAATCCATTTCCTTGTTAACTTTTAACATTCCCAACCTGTTTGAACCGTAAATATAATAAGAATTCAGATACGGATTCTCCTGTTCGCTGGTTTTTGTGTAATCAGCCAGCATATTTCCATGGGCATCCAGCACATAATATGTTGTTTCAACTACTGCCGGTGTGCTTTTGCTGGTCACAATCTTTTTAACACGGTTTCCAAAAGCATCATATTGAAACTCAAGGTCGGGCAATTCTTCAGATTCCTGAGTAACTGATTTTACTTTGTTATCAAGTGTCCAGTCAATAAATGTGGTTTCAGAATTTTCAGTCTTTTCGGTGAGATTTCCGATGTCATTATAAACATATCCCTGATTGTACTTTATGTCTCCCCAATTTGTTCCTGAAGTATTTGTCTCGGTAAGTGAGGCAAGTATGTTACTTTGAGGTTTTTCTGTTTCAGGAGTATAATCATAAGTAAAATCATCCATTTGGCCTAATCCCGAACTTGATGTGGCAGGATTGTTTTTCATGCTCAGAATATTTCCATTTTTATCATAGTCAACATCCAGAGCATACCTGTCCAGTTCATTTCCTGTCCAAATATTATCTAATCTGTTGACCGCATATTGGTTCATGTTTCTTATCCTGTTTAACTGGTCGTGGATATAAGTATTTGCGTACACATAATCACCGGCACCATCAAACTGATTTATTGCTGTAACCACTTTTCCAATGTTTCCATTGTATAGATTATGAAAATCCTGCCCATGACTGCATTCAAGCGGGGTTGCTTCAAATTTTTCTGACTCAAGGAAACTGTAGATTGGAGTAAAATCGGATTTATTATATGGAATTTGTACCGTATTGATCCTTGAATAATAACCTAAAGAATAACCAATTTCATCTTTCGCAATTTTTTTATGAATATTATGGGTTTCCGTGATCAGGTTAAGATTGTTTATGTTGCCATCTTTTCCAATGTCCCTGTTTGTTTTCAGGGTATTTGAATTAACACCTTTAAGCCAACCAAACAAATTATAGGCATAATCAAGTCCCTGGACCTTGTAATTACCAATTTCAATCCTGGCAAGCGGCCCATGCAGGTAATAGAAATATTTAGCGTCCTGATGCCAGATCATATTGTCTTCAGATGTATATACATTTGTCAACCGGTTGTCGGCATCATATTCATATTTATGGAAGAACTGGTCAAGATTTCCGGTTTGATAAGCCAGACTTTTAACATTACCACTGACAAGGTCATAAACGTATTCAAGCTTTTTACTGCCTATACCGCCATCGCTTAAATCGCGTTGAACGAGTTCCATTACATTGCCATGCGCATCATAACTGTAAATGGAAGCAAATTCAGACTCAAAGTCACCGTCTTCATCTTTTTCAGAGCTGACAACCCTGCTTCGTAGGTTTTTCTGCCCCTCAATACCAAAAAGATGGTCAACAGAATTACTAAATTGTTCATCATAATAAGTCCTTGTTACATCAGAAACCGATGAGCCATCATCTTTACCTGTTTCAACCGGTCTGCCCTGATTGTCATAAACAACATAGGAAGTATTAACGGAATTACTTGAGGTTGAAACCCTTCCCACTTCATCATATGCGATAAATGTGACACCTGTTTCAGGTGTGGTAGATCTACCAATTTGGTTAATACTGTTATAAGCATAAGTTGTTAGGTAGCTGTGGTTCGTGGCACCACCTTCGTAAACACCCATGGGAACACCACCTGTGCCATCAAACATGGTTGGGGGGACTAATTGAACACCTTGCGGCTGAACAGTCTGAACCAAATTTCCAAGAAGGTCATAATAATATAATTCTATGTATGTATCCGGAAAAACATCATCATAGTAAAAATCTTCGATAAAACCTGAACAAGCTGTTTCAAAGGCCTGATAAATAACCATAGAAATAGAATCTTCAATTTGGCTGACAGTGTTCAAATAAATTGAATTTGCTATATCTTCAAGGTTATGCACACAATCGATATGGTAAAGAACAGGATCAATGCTATTGTCGTCATCAATTGGCCGGTTATATGAACATGACTTTTCAATTTCACAAGGATCAGTGGCCAGAAGACCTGTTACATAACCCTGATATATTTCAGTTTCAGAGCCGACAGTGATTTCCATCCGCAGGGTAAGATTTTTGAAATTTGTAAGTCCTTCGGGACCTACACTCAGATAAGAAGGTCTGTATATCCGCACAATGTCTTCAATATCAATTTGCTCTAAGCCACTTCCCAAATCAGCCCAAAAAACAAAGACATCGGAGTATGAGCTTGGTATATCAGGTTTTGCAACGATTGTATTCGTTGTTGCGGAAAAAATATAATTCTCCATTAATACTCCGGTCCAGGTAACATTTGTATTGCTGTTTAAAATGAACTGGATATTAACGAAGTCAAGAAGTGCTCTGTAATCATTGCAAACACAAAGATATGTGTAATCGCTAAGTTCTGAAGAAAACTCAATATAGACATCATCAAAATCAACAACTAAATTATTGAATTCGGGATCGGCTAAGTCCCATGAATAAGGTGATAAAATTGTTTGTACTCCAGACAACGGGGAGGAAGCAAGGTCATCAACATTAATATACTCCAGGGGGTTTTCGTTTAAACAAATGTTTTCGCAATACTGAAGAAATAATTCTCTTATTTCAATGGAGTCTTCTTCAGAAAGCCAGGTTCCTGAATAATCCTGTTGCATGGTAATAAACCAGCCATCTACAGTGTTCTGACAATCATGACTGTTTTGAAAGGCTCCTGCAAGCTCAGTGAAATAAGTGTCGTCAAAAGTGCCGCCGAGGCCACCACTTTCGGGAGGAACAGGCAGATGGGGATTGCTAACAATAACATTGTCGTCATCAAAATATTCGCATTGAAACACCTCATCAAAACGTTGTTCTTTAAGGGCATTGTATACCCCCATAAAAAATTGCCATTTAGCAACATCTTTTTCTTCATTTGTTGCTGACGAGTAATATTCAGGGATATAATCAGTTTCAATATATTCCCAAAGTGAGATACCTGTTGCGGAAAAATTATTTAATCTGTCAAAAAGGACTTCCTCGTCTCCATTTTCAATTTCATAACAAAGCCAGGGATCAATACCTGAAGGAACAGATTCACAATTTACAGAACCAACGTATCCAAGATTCTCCTGATCAGGCACACCAGAAACAAGAATTGTGACATCGTGATCAGGATCAAGATTGATATTAAAGGGGTTTAAAAAACCAGTATTATATGCCTCAGTCCAGGAGCTAATTGCAGTAAGCTGTGCGGAAAAATTTCTTGTATCAATTGTTGTCTGACATTTTTGATACTGACAATATTCGCGATGTTCCAGAACCAGGATTTCAGCCCAGTCATCATTCCAGTTATCGGCATCCATGATATATGCGATATTTTCAGGCTGAATGATTGTATTGTCGGGATATCTGAAGACATAAGTACTATTTGCCATTCCTGACCTAACCCTATACCAGAAATGATCATCTCCAGTTGCATAATCTTCTGCAAAATGGAATCCGTCATCCTCTACTCCTTCGTTGTTCGGACTAACATCATTTATCATTTGGTTGTATATAGCATCACAGCTATTTGCAGCTATTTCAGGAAGAAATGCGCCATATTCATCTAAGCCACAAGTATCTGCCGTACAGGAATCTATTTCATTCAGAAAATTCTGATAATGTTGTGTGCCCCATTGTTCCATATTAGGGTAAATATCATAAAAATCATTAAAACACCAGTTTGTATCCCCTTGTGGTCCGCAATTACTTGAATACTCATTTATAACGGCTGTAATGCAGCTTTGATAACAATTAATATCACAATCGGTAAAATCTACTGTTGATAAAGAGGAATTATAAACATCTGTTAAATGAGTTATATATGGAGTACTGGTAGTTATTGCACTTAATGCGTCGGCAATAAGGGCTTCGTTGTTTTCAGTCGTAACCCTTAATTTTTTTGTAACTGTGAAAGCTCCGGCATCAACATCAGTGAATGAAATGGTAAATAATTTATTATAATCATACCCGCCTTCATCACATTCAGGTGGTTCAATATGGCTTGTATACATGCCATCGGTTGAATTTATTATACTTATGCCGTCATTAACTGCAAAATTCAATGGGGTTCCATCCTCATTTTTTGCAGTCAATTCAAGTTCATACTCACATCCAATGCAAATATTTATGCCAAACATTTCTTCTAAAAATAATGATCCACCATGTAAAAATGAATAATAGAAAGTGTAATCTTTATCATCCTGATCATTGAAAAAATGGTTAACTGAAATACTTATTTTTCCATCATGACTAAGGACATTGTTTTCGTTCAGGTTAAAATGATAATTTTGTGGATTGCTGGCTAAACTCATTAAATTATCGGGAACAGATCCTATAAGAACTTTTGCAATCATTTTCCCTGCCATATCAAAATAGAAAGCAGTATATTGATCATTTTCATCTTTTTGGATCTGTTTTTTATAATGGCGTGCGTTTCCAACGTTTGGCCCGAATAAAATGTTTAATTCTGTCTGAGTTGGTGTACAATAATAGTATTCAACCTGATGATCACTGCCTTTCTGATAAATATCACCAATGTTGTTTTCTCTTGTCACCCTTCCGGTATTATCTCTGGTATATTCCACCTGAGAGTAGACATAACCATCGGCATCAGGAATATAGTTTTGGTTATGAGTAACCTTTTCAAAATTATTTGAAAAATCATTTTCGGGACTATAATATTGTGAGGCACCTGCACTTGTACTTAATTGTTCTGTTGTTTCCTTTCCATCAAAATCTTCACGTTCAAAAGGATCTGTTCCGAACAGATTAAAATCAGGTTTAAAAAGAAGGTCTGATGAATTCGCCGGAACAGGCAGAATAGAAACAACCGGTCTGCCTTCATAGTCATATTTTGTTTCCTGTACAATTGAAACATCGTTGGTGCTTAGTTTTGTTTGATTTTGCCGGTTTCTTAAGGTGCCATCATAATAGGAGACTTCTTTTTTGTTTTTTCCATCCTCTGCATAAATTATTGAACATGACATATTCTTATCTGCAAAAACATTAGTGCTTATTGAAAATACATCATCCAACTCCGCATATAACCATTCACCTGTTTTCCTATAATCTGTTCCAATATATTTTCCAACTCCTCTTACACGATAATAAATGTTTCCTGTGGGATAAATCATATCAAAATCGAAATAATTGTTTTTTAAGGTTACCCTCACAGGTTCAAAAAGCTGGAATGCGCTTGCAACGGTGGTGGGTTGAATAACTGAATATTCATCGACAAATACCCATTCAAGCTCATATTCTTCCGCTCCAAGTAAATAATTCCATGATATATAGTACTTTTCTAATGAAGCATAAAGTAAAATCACTTCTGTATCTAATGTATAATTAACATCCCGAAAATATTCGTCTTCCATAATAAATTCCAGACCAATTTCATCAGGAATAAGATTGGATTCATCGGGGTTTGAAATTTCCAACCCATCATGAATTGCAATGACATCTACAATATCAATTTTCAATTCTGCCTTATCATAATGGTGAATATTAATTGCTTCAAATTCTTTAAGAGATGACGAGTTCGTAATTATTAATTCCTCCAGTGTCGGATATTGCACATAATCAGAAATAGTATTATCAAAATATGAAACCCTGTATTGAATTTTATAGGACCATGATCCTGAAAAAAATGTTTCAGTTTTCTCAAAGTCCCAAAAAAGCCGAATCTTTTGGTATCGCTCATATTCAAATTCAGCAGGTTCCCATGCATTAAATTTACTCTGCATGGGATCCTTAACAACCAGAAATCCTGTAAATTCCATATCCGGTTTCCATAATATAGATGAAACGCTATTTTTCCCTGAGAAAGCATTTAATGCTGTAAATAGCAGAAAAAGAAAAATAAATGAGTATTTCATATTTTGTTTCATTAGTGTTCCTAATTGTTGTTTTCAATAACTTTGTAACCGGCATATAAACCAATTGCAGTAATTTTCTTATTTACACTTTTAATGTATTTTGATTCAGAAAACGTATCCTCTGAAAAGGCCGGATTTGTATCTAAAAGAGTATATTCAATTATAACTTTATTGTTTTTAGCAACAAATTTTCTATTATAATAGTAGATTAATTTTTTTATCAAAAAAGTTCTTACATCGATAAAAAGATCTGTTTTTTTTATAACAGATTTTGAAGAATAAACTGTATAATGAATATAATCATTTGTTTTTTTTATAAAAATTATAGAATCGGCTGTTGAAAGAATACTATCGGTGTTTGTGTTCAAATTATTGTACAATTCATAGTTCTTTTTGTTTTCTGAATTTGAATATATAATGGATTTGTTCTCTTTATTTATAAGAAGTTTTGCATTGTCTGTTGAAAGTAATATTCTATTTTCATATTCAGACAGATAGTTATTTCCATTAATATTGACTTTTGCCTTTTGAACTATGTGTGGACTGGCAGAATTATAGTCTTCATATATCTTTATTAAGATCTCGCATCGAAAACTGTTAAGATTTAATAATGCTCTGTTTAGCGATTTAAAATCCTCTTTATAGCTTTGGCTCGGAGAACTTAAGTACGCAAAAACCAAAAGCAAAAAAACTACAATATTATTTCTAAAATGCATAAGCTTCCTCCTTTAAATAATTTCTGGTTTCTTTTATGGTTTTAATACCTCTTTCTGTTTCCTTCTTTACCAAAAACAAATTTCCTTCGGTATCATAATAATAGAATGTGGCAAAATGATTATTGTCAAGGGTAGCCATTAACCTGTAATTTGTTTTATTATAAACGTAGGAGTTAATATTTGCATCCGACGGGAAAATTCTAATGTCATCGAAATAAACATCATCCCCAGACAGGGAATTTAATTGTATTGACAATTGTCCAGCAAGAGCAGTGAATTCCAATTGAACAAGTTGCCATCCTTCAATCAGTTGTGTTTTGTATGAATTGCTGTTTAAGGAATATGTTGTTGCTCCACAAATGACTTTAATATAATCATTAAAATCATTTTTATAGGTATCAATATTTGAATTTCCGCACTTTATCCAGGCATTAAAAATATATTTCTTACCTGCTTCCAGATTTAAAATATTCTGTTTAAAGGTTACTGTATTGCCGCTCTCCACCATTAATGATTGTTTGCCTGAGTGTGCGGAATTAGATATGACAAAATTTTCCTGACTGTATGGATTGCTTTCTGAGGAGGTGTTGGTAATAATTCCAACTTTACCCTTCCATGGTCTTTTAGCACCATTTGAATTATCAGAAAAAACTTTCAATTTGCAATTATCATACGGAGATGATACTTTCAAAGCAGTATATCCATGTGCCGCATAAGTACATTCATTAACATACAGGACTGAAAAATCATTACTCCTTTTTACGATGTTTTCATCAGATTCGGTTGAATTAAACTCACCTGCAACTGTAGCAACTTTAATATATGACCCAACAATGTTTGAAACATCGTCTGCGTTCCACTTTTTATTTATAATCACTTTATCTTCAAGTCCGTATAAAATATCATAACTTGTGTATTTTTTGAATTCGTCCTTTGTGTGGTAAACTTCAATATTTCCTGATTTCATCCCCCTTTTAAGCAATGTCGCAGAAGTAGTCAGATCATAATCTTCAAAACTTTCAAACCCGATTTCAGAGTATCTTGCATTTGAAGCAAGAGCTGTTTGCAGGTAATCAGTATATCCGTATAATGCGGCAGAATATAATCCCAGTATATTACAATTTTCTATTTCTTTACCACGACAATTATATTTTGTAACTTTTCCCTTAGATTTGAAGTTTGTAACTGTCCAAGTTTCCCAAGAGGTTCCGTTATAATATTGTGAATTTTCAATTTCAGTTGATCCTGTTTCATAATGTTGCCAATCGAATAAAGAATAGGATTTATCTTTTTCATTTTCATAAACACCTGCAGTAGATAAATCATTTGAATTTCTGTTAAAATTCTCATAATTTATTCCTGAACTATTCCATGGTCCCGATCGCTGAATATCGGTTAAAGCAAATGATTCTTCGGGTTTCCAGATTCCTCTCTCACCTGTTTTAAAAGGATTATAAATAAATTTACCTTCTTCCTGATCAATAAACATGGTATCATTAATACGTGCATCCGAGTATGTAACAGCAGAAATATCTAAAACATAATCTCTGTTTTTTAATTTCATATATGTTTTTGTATCGCCTTTTACAATTTTATTAAAATCAAATGATGATATTGGATGATAATCATTTGTAAGCAGTGAAACCGGGTAAGTTCCATTGATATGGACACTTGACAAATCTTTTTCTTTACCATTGTACAGTATTGAAATATCATATTGGCCATAACCCAAATCAGTTCCTACTTTGTTAATTTTTATTTTTTGAATGTTATTCACATCATCTGACAGAACCACATTAAAAAAATCTCCTGAATATTCCATGGTAATGGTTTCTTTCACATTACCAATTATTTTACAGGCACCCGAACCCAAAGAAAATGTTTTATCACCCCTGTTTTTAATGTAGTCATTAATTCCATTCAGTAATTCAACAAAACAGGTTTCATATGTTCCAGCCAATGAATATGTTGGATTGTCCTGATCAGCAATATCATTAATATAACCATTTGACATAAATTCTCTAATAAAAGGATTACACCCATTTACACCATCGTCAAGATAAGTGAGTACACCACAAACATCTTCCAATTGATTTTTATTCCCTGATTGAAGAATTTTAAATTTGGGCAGGTCTATTCCGGGATAGTCAGATAAATCATATTCAATATCCTGATCAGAATAGAAAACCAAAATTTCATTACCCTCTGAGTTTTTTCTTTCACCAATATAAGTTGCAACTGATGATCCGTTAACAGATGCTTTATCACCCGGTACCAGCAGATCTTTTATAGAATTATAATCAATCTCATTTTCAATATTTGTATATAATTCTACACTATACAAATTAGAACTCAAATTTGTGCTAACTGTAATTGGTGTAATATTCTGACATAAGAATTCCAGTTTCCAGTTTTTGTATGCATGTCCCATTTGGGAGTATTCATAAAAAGCTGGCGTCTCGAATTTGAAAACCTTATTATCATAAAAATTTTTGACAGAAGTAATGACGGGTTTACCCGTTTTGATGTCAAAAACCTCATTTTTTTGAGCAACGACTGATTGTCCGTCAGATGTTATAACATCAGTTAATATACCTGACTTATGTATAATTTTATTTGTACTAATTGTAGATAATTCCTTTTCACTTGAATAATATGACGGAATAACTATAGGAATAGGAAGGAGGGTAATAAGCTCAACATTGGTATATACACCACAAGAACCATTTACTGATTCAGCCCTTTTCATGTCTGTAAAAAACTCGTATTCCACTCCTAAAACTTTGCCTGTCCCATCAGTAATTGTCTGATTATTGCTGCCTGTCTCCTTGTCATCATTCATTAATTTTATATATTCATTTTCCAATTCATTAACCCCTGTGTGATCATAAAATACTGGTTTACTTTTATAGATAAATTGCTGGCTGCTGACAATACCCGATTCATTAGTAATTAGTGTCCCATCTTCTCTTTGAGCATACTGCTTTATTGATTTAGGTTTACCATGCATATCATTTAATTTTATTGAATAACCTTGGGTTGCGTTGAGTTTGTTTTCGGTAACCTGACCAATAAAGGGTATTAATATATGATGGTTATATATATTTGTTTTAATAGGTGTTTCATCAACTATAACCGGGAAATCCCTACATGTATAGAATTCATTAACAGTTTGTCCGGTTGTAATAGGATCTATTCCGGCTGGAAACAAATTATTAATATTGTTGTCAGTAGCCAGGGATCGAACGGTTACCTGACTGTATCCGACAGAAGGACCGGGGAAATATGATTCGTTTATAGGGTATTCAAAATAAGAATAGTTTGGGGATCTGAAAGGCAGACTTCTCGGATACTCCTTTGCGTACCTAAGAGGAATCTCCTGTCCACCGACCAATGGCTCATAAGTTGCAACTCCACTACTTATTATTTCACCAGGTAAAGAGGTCTTTCTTGTATAATCATAAACAACTCCATAATTTCTGTTCGTTCCGTCGGTGCCAAAACTATCCCAATTATCATTAACTACAATTTTTTTCACCCTTGTTCCGCCACCATACTTTTTAAAATCAGGGGAGCCAAGCCTTACCCATGATTGATTTAAGTTTATTTGGTTTCCGTGTTCTTTATCAACACAATAATTCAAATAATCTTTAAATATTAATTTTAATGAATTTAATATGCTTAATGCGTTTGCAACCCTGATTGCTTTTCCAACATCAGTATCCGGGTCATCATCTTCCAACTCAGGTGTTGCAAGCAATTCTGGCGCAGTAGTTCTGAGGTATAAGAAAGCTGCTGCTGCGAAAGGATGGTGAAATCTGTCATTACCATCCTTATCTTCAAGGTTTCTTGGCTTTAATGTAAAATAACCTCTTGTATAACAGTTTTGTCCGTCAATTTGCTCGATATTATCAACACCATAATAACCATTTTCCATATTTAGCTCACTATAACCCTCTAATTGTTCGTGGATAGAGTTCATAATCTTGCTTTTGACATTAAAATATAATTGATAGGTATAATCATCAATTTTTAATGCCTCTAAGTATTGTCGGCGCATTACTTCGTTTGGAGAAGCCTCAGTAGTTGGAATAGGGTTTTCCAGTTTGAAATAAATTTTTAATTGACCAATCCCTGGATTTGACTCAACATTTACTGAATTCGCACCCCAAGTTTGGATACCTTCTATCATAAACATCTGCATTGCCTGTTTATGCTGAACAAAACCATAATCGTCGCTTTCATAATCAACTTCTATTGTTCCTCCTGAAGGTAGTTTTATCGTTTTTAAAAGCCACGCAGAGGATTCTTCATCTTTTTGATCCTGGAAAACTTGTTTTTCAGATTCAGTTTGTAATTCAACCCCCCTGTTAAACTGAGTAACAAAAGGAAATGTTTTATTGGAAGGGAAACCATTGTCACTGCTCTTATACCCACCCCACCGATCATATTTATTCGCGTCATAATCAGGATTATAACTGTTATAGGTGAATTCATAGTCATTGTATTGCCCTCTGGAGTTATTTTCATAGGTATAGAATATTCTTTTTAAGGTCAGTTTTCCGCTTCCTTCCTGGTCATTATTGTCAACTCCCTGGCACAACGAATAATTATACACAAAATTTATGGTTTTTATTGGAACAGGTGAAGCGGCATGGCGATATTCCTTTTTTTCGTAAATCTTAATATTATTCAATTGATAGCTTGACGAACCGCCAATAATAGGGTTAATATTCCATGTATTACCCGGTTCAAATCCGTCATGCCTTTCTGATATATTAAATACAGCAATATGAGTATTTGTTTCAACGGAAGCCACATACCATAATTCTTTTTGTCCGTAAGAAAATGAGGCCTTATCATCAGAGGATGTAAATTCCTTACCAGATAAATAACTGGCATACTGAAAAGGTACACGCCAATTGTAATTAGGATTCTGTAAAACATAATTGAACCTTACCCAATAACCATAGTCACCATCAGAAGGCCCGGGAGTGCCATCTGCATCAACATAATCAGTTCCCAGAATTGAGGTTAAAAGATATGCATAGGCATACTCAGGGGTTGTATTTCTGCTGAAAAACTTATCAGACTTTTTTACTTTATATGTTTCATCATTTAGTACATTATCAGGGTTTTCTATATACAAATCGCTATTATTTGCATTTGTGGAGCTTATCCCAGCATTTTCCGGATCAATAGTAAATAAATAATCAGTTTTCTCTTTATTAATTGCAGGGATACCATAAACATATCTCATCCCGCTCTGGTTTACCGAAGTGATACCACGAACATGATGTTTTTTTGTCATTAAAGAGGAAACTTTGTATCCTTCATCTATTACATCATTTTTGAAAACAGCGTCTGGACTATAAAAATATACATTGTATTCGCCAAGCAATTCTTCGTAAGATCCTGTTCCTGTTGCACCCAGGTCCTCGTGAGTATATTCCTGAATAGACATATTTCTCACAACTCTGTCTCTATTTACTCTTGAAGTGTTTAAGCCATTAGAAACATCGACAAAATAGTCTGATCCATCAGGTTCACAATATGTTGATGATAAATTACTTAAACCAGAATTCGTCCATGACTCATCAAAATCAGGTATTGGAATCCTTACCGGATAGGAACCATTAATATAATCAAGTTCATCTCCTTCAAATACAGAAAAATCGCCCTTACATCTAAAGTAATATTTCTCATAGTCGTAGTCTCCCATTGATTTAGCAAAAGAGGCATCCCTGTATTTATAAATATCATGATATGGATTTGTGTAACTCTGCCAATCCCCAACAAAAGAAAATCCACCGCTAGCTATTTCACCAGCTCCAAAATGATTATTAGGGGTTCCAGGACCATATTCCACATTTATAGAAGTTCCTGAAAAAATTGATTCACTATAACAATCATGCACATGACCAATGTCAGAGCGAAATGGCCTGTACATACCATAAATTCCCTGACCCTGAACATTATAATAATCATAGGTGAGATTTGAATATGGTAAATTTGGCGTGTTTTCATTTATTGCATCTTCCTTACTTCTCGAAAAATCGAGAATATACCTGCCATTGTTCTCATTTTCACCATTTTCAAATGGCTGTTCTAAATTTAAATAACCATAAGTTTTTATCTCCTCATTTGTGTTTTTTACACTATTCTCATTATAGAAAAATCTGAAATTTCCACTTGGAAATACCCCAAAGATATCAACTCCAAGTAATTTTAATGTGCCTGACAAAGAATTACCTTCTGTTTCAATGTTCATTGTAGGACTAAAAGATTTTTCAGCAAATGTTATAGATGATCCAAATCCTGTATACTCGTTAATCTTATATGCGTCATTATATACGCTTCCAGCATATTCTTTATCCTTTCTTGAAGAATAATTCATTTGGTAATTTAAACCCTCCTGTGAATTCAATCCCATTCCGAATCTCATTGAATGCTGTGTTCCCTTATGGTTTTTATCTAGTGTAATATCAGCATTTAAAGTTGCGCCATTTTGTGAGTCTAAATCCAACCCTAAGCCAAGACCTGCTGACCACCCGCTACCCAAACCAATTCCAACCCCCATTCCTGCATCTAAACTATACCCAAAACCCCTATAACTGTTGTGATATACAGACATCCCTATATTCAAAATATCCAAACCAATTAACCCAAAATCCAGTCCCCAACCTTCAACCCCAAAACCAACGCCGGCACCCCATGTTGTGTTTTTATTCATATCAGTTTTTGTTTCATACAAATCACCGTTAAAATCATCAGGAAAACCTCTGACAGTTCTGTCAATAGAACCCGGTGAGAGGTTCCATCCAAGTCCAACCCAACTGGCTTCTTGATCCATGCTTACGCCACTGTGGTACGCAATATTAAACGGATAGGAACCCTCAGAGCCTGGCAAATCAAAAAGTGGTATGTTGTAAGTGAAATCCCCTGTAAATAAATCTACCATCTGGTTAGTTCCAACAGGTTCGAAACTTTGAACCTCAGGTACGGAAGGTCCTCCTGATAATGCAAAAACTTTATTAATATAAATCACATCTTTAAAAAAAGTTATGACTAAAAAAACAGCTATCACTTTTACAGCTTTACTTTTTCTGATTCTGTTCAACATGGCTTCAAATTGTTAATTCAGGAATATTTTCAATTTCTTCTTTATTAATGGTCAGTTTTATTATACCATTATTAAAAACTATATCGTTATATATCAATTTTTTATCATTACAATTACTTGTTCCTTTAAAACCCACCATTAGGTTTAAATAAGGTGCACTACCGTAGTATCTCTCAAAATGATGTATAATGCATGGTAATGTATCATTGCCATCTACTAAAAAAATGTCATTTTTTACAATAAAAGAGTAGTATTCAACACGCTTCTGATATTCAATCTGATCTTTTAATTGATACTTCATTGGGTCAGCGCCCTTAATATCCAATTCTATTCTGAAAAGAAAAGTCTGAATGTCTTTTTGCTCCTCCTGAATTTTAAGAAGTTCATCTCTTGTAACTTCCGGATTATTTTTTATTGCCTCAAGTATTATGGCTTCAACCGGCAAATATTTAAGTTTATATATAAATTCACCGATTCTTTTTTCAGATTCAAGTGAATTATCGTTTTCAGAATACCATTCTTTGTATTCCTTTGCATTGAGTTTGCTTTTTTCACAGCTTGAAAAAAGCAAAACACCTAAAAATCCTATAATACAATACTTTATCATTCCTGGTTTCCGTTATAACGTTTGTTTATATACTCCACAACTTCCTTTGTAACATCGTCTCCTTCGTTAGCATACATAATTGAACCCTCGCTGTTTGCGCCAAATATGTAATCATACCCGTTTTCTTTGCCATAATCAATAACATATTGATTCAATTGCTTTATAATCTGGGTATTATATTCCTGTGAAAAGGAATTATATTCTTCAGAAAATTTCTTTTCCTTCATGTAATATACCTGCTGCATTTGCTGCAATTCAACAAGGTTTTCCTTTGGAATATCTTCAACCCTTGAAGCCCCGTTGCTCAGTATTTTCATTTCCATTTTTATACTATCAAGTGCCATCTGTTGATTGGACTGCAGATTTTTTAATTTGGTTTCCATTTCCAATTTATATGAAAACTCATTATACAGAGATGATACCGAAACATAGGCAACCTTTGGCTTACTATAATAAGTGTATCCAGAAATAAATATTGATAACCCAAATAAACAAACTGTTACAATTACTAAAATCGTTTTTTTCATTGCTTTATAAATTAACTAAGAATTTTAAATACCATTTTTCTTTTTTGTCATTTTCAACTTCAAGGATATAGTAATTTCCTGTTGTCAGCGTTGAAATATCAATTACATATCTGTTATCTCCTGTCTTTACTAAACCGGCAGTTACTTCTGATGAGCTGATTTCTGAAGTTCCGAAATTCTCAGGAGAGTAGATTTTATAAGTCAGATTTTTTGTGGCTTCAGGGTAATACTCTTCCAGATACCTGAAAAATAACTTTCCTTCACTGGTAATATGAAAACCACCATCAAGTTCCTTTTTTAATATTGCATAAATGTTGTTGGTGGGTAAGCAAGGGAAAGAACTTTGAGAATCGTAAACAGCAGACCCTGCCGTATTAATGACAACCTTTGATTTTAGGTCACCTGAATACCCCCCGGTTACTGTAGCTGCACTTTTAATTGCATTGTCGACATAAAAAGTATAATTATTACTTTCGTCCCTTTCAATCCTGAGCGGAATAAAATCCTTTACCATGCCGATAGGAATATGATGGTTTATTTGATAAACCAATGGTCCGAGTTCTTCGTTATTAATTGACCAGATTTGACAAAGGTATCCTGCTGATGAAGCATCATAATCAAATGTGCTGTTTATTTTTATTAAAAACCCATAAGAGATACTTTCTTCGCTTATTATAGTATTTTTACTGTACCCCAGATAAATTGTTTTTCTGCTTGCCTGTGATATATTAAAATTGCTGCAAATGCCATCAGCTTCATTCTTCAAATAAAGAGTATAATTTATAATCCCTTCAATATCTTCAGGCAATTTATTCTTTGAAAACGCACCACCCGGTTCATCTGCCTCAATTTCAGATTCATTAGAAGGATTGTAATGAAGTGCATTCCCGGTGTATGTTTCAGGTTCACTCAAACATGAGTACACACTTGGATGAACAAGAACATTCACAGGATTATACCATTCCACATAATTTCCCATCCATGTTTCATACGTTCTTGTTAAAGGAGTTGATCCAATAGTTGTGGTTGCAGAAACGGTTATTGTGTAATGTCCTGAAGGCAATCCTGCTGAGGTCGGCCCGCTATAAGGAAAACTTGAGGGTGTTAAACTGTTATAAATAGTACTCGTTTCTTCATGAGTAACCTGAATATTTGTAATGGATGCTTCATGCGTTACAAAATCAAAATCAAGTGCGCCGTTTTGCTGATCAGAACATGTGTTTCCTCCGGCACTGTTGTAAACTATTTGAACACCAGGTATTTCTTCAAGCTCCATGACTAATACACCACCATTGCTGTGCCCGGGAACATTTGACCTTGTTTCCCTTCCCTGAGTATGAATCAGGTAATCTACATAATATATTTCTCCGGTTGATGCTGTTTCAGAATATACCTGTATTCCGTTATGCAGGAATCTGACAAGTCGGTTATTGCCAATTTCAATAACAAAAAGATCTCCGGGCAGAACCAAATCAGTTGGGGTATATCTTGTTCCTCTGTGCATCACAGAATAAGAATCGCCAGTAATATAAAATCCGTAATTAAAATCTTCATAATCTCCAGCCTGACTACTGTTTACATCCCTGAAACCGATTGCACAATTTGTTCCGACATCCTGAATTACAAAACCAAGCTTTCCGGTTGCATCTGACCTGTACACTTTTTTGGATGTTCCCCTTCCGTCAGTCCACCCGGTCTGGCCAGTCTTAATCAGACAATTTTCTTCGTTCAGGGTTAATCTGTTTACATCTGAAAGTGTAATTTGTGTGCCTACCATAAATTTAAGATCGCCCTCATTTCCAAGTGTGTCAATGATATTCATATCGTATTCACCGTAGTCAAGAGAGTTAATACTGTCATTTTTATACAGGTTTAACAAAGTGTCCAGATACTCCTCTGCATCGTAAAGGGAATCCAAAGCCGGAATGGTATCGATCCAGTTTTGCACATCTGTAAGGTTAGGCACTGTCATTCCGTCGGCAAGTATATAAAATGGTTCTGTCCCAATTAAAGGGTTGATTTTGACACTTCCCAACCGGTCGGTTTGTTTCGGATACGATTTTACCGATGATAAAACATAATCTATTTCACTGATGTATGCTTTCCAGCCGGCAGCATTTCCACTTGAATTCGAATAAAACTTAAATGTCAATGAACCTGTTTCATGGGTTGAAATAATATTGTCAATTGTGTCCCCTCCACAATATCTGTCAATTAAACCAGCCTGGACATTTGGTCCATCATAGATTTCAAGGTAATCGTTTGACGTCCCGCATGTTTCCAGACTGAATGAAGAAAAGAAGAATTTTAATCTTTTTCCGTCGGTGCAGGGATAAAAGGTTTGAGTATAGCTCAGGTTATTGCCATAATTTGAAGAGGTTCCCCCATCATCATAATATGTTCCACCTTCGACGTAATAAGTTAAGTTATTTGAACATGTATACGTGTGATTAGAACTACTTACATATACAACAACAGTGCCCGTACTTGATACCAGTCCTGTATAATCAGTTACCGTAACCGTATACGTCGTTGTTGTTGTGGGTGACGCCACGGGATTAGCAATTGTTGTTGAGCTTAATCCTGTGGCAGGGGACCATGCGTATGTATACACACCCGTGCCGCCGGTAGCAGTTGGGCTGCCACCAATGGTAACATTGTCTCCATTACATATTGATTTATCGCTTAAACTTATTGCAATTGGGGGGACGTAGGCGACTTTAACATACGGTCTGTTGGCTTCAGTTGTGGCATCGCTTGAATTAAAATTCATTGCGCCAACAGTTGTTTCTGACACTAATTGCATAATAAATCCATAATTTGAATATGATCCGTTCCACCAGTTAGTTGTCCAGTCAGTAATATTTAATAAAAATTCCTGAGTTGAACTGGTGCTTGGCCCAAATTGTATTTGACCTGTTGTTGTGCTTTGAGGCTGATTGTTCCATGTAACGCTTCCAGTCCCTGATTCAATCCAACTTCCCATCAATTGTTTTAAATAGGTATTATTGGGGGTCACATGTGAATAACCTTTTAATCTAAGGACGGCACTTGTTATTACTGAATTTTGAGGAACAGTTGAAGTAGGTATTTCAAATTGCATTAAGCTCCGTTGTATATAACTTGGAAAGCCATTATATCTTTTTGCTATAAATGATTTATTTATACTATCACTCACGGTGGGTGTACTTGATTTAACTACTGCATCTTTATTTGGATAAATAGTTGTAATAGTTGGAACAATATATGTAATTTCAAGTTTCGGGACTTTTGTAGGGTCTGTGGTATAATCACTTGAATAAAATCTCTTTCTTGCAACCGTTGTGCTTGAACCATCAAGGTACCATTGAAACATTACCCCATTGTTAACATAAACATAATTGATCCAGTCATTGACCATTGAAGTGAAATCAATTTCAAAATCCTGTGTAGTGCTTGTTGCATTTGCCAGAGTATCATAGTTTGTTGCTGAAGTTGTTGGTTTGTTTGTCCATGTAACAGTGCTTTCATCCCAAGTCGAAGTGATCATCTTAACATAAGTTGAGTTATCAGAGGTTGTCAGGTGACTCCATCCGTACAAAGTAAGTTTTGCATCTGTAATAACCGCATATTCAGGAATCGTTGAAAGGTCAAATTTTATCAAATATCTGACATAAAGTGGTCCTCTGTTGTCATAACCTGCTTCAAGATTTGTCTCTGTGCCATAGTTTGTTCCTGATGAACCGCTTTTAATATTGGCATCAATATTTGGGTAAAGTGTAACCGTTGTTTGTGAATTTCCAAAAAATATGCAAAACAGAAATAAAACAAAAAATGTTATCTTGATTCTCATTGTTGTCATGGTTATTTATAAATTAATTATCTTCTGGAATTATCAAATTACCGGGATTTGATAACTGTCCCTGTGAATTTTCAAGAATAACTTCATAAGCTAATTCATTTGGAACATAATTTCCAATAGTAATAAAAATGTTATTCCCAATAATTTCATAACTAGTTCCTTCAGGTGTTTGTGAATTAGTATTATTTTCAAATCTATTTTCAATTAATACCTCTGCATCAATGGTTTGGGTTTTCCATATTTTAACATGCACATCAGACAAACCTGCCAATCCCGATTTATCCAATACTATCTTAACTGTATATATTGTATCTGCATATATTGTATCCATTTCATTTTGAACTTGACCAGTATTAATATAATCAAGTGAATATTTAAATCCTTGCTCTAAATAAACCTGAGACTTAATTCCAGAAGTAAGTAGTTGCAAAAAAACAATTAGTAATATTATTCTTCTCATTTTAATCTATTTTAAATAGTTCTATTATTGTCTTTCAATTTATTATTGCGTTTATTCCTATGCAATACTTTTATCAAAAAAAATTTAACGTAAAAATCCGACGTTAAACGTAAAAATCCGACGTTAAACGTAGAATTTCGACGTTCAGCCTTTTTGGGTTTTTTGGGTTTCTTTAACATAAAAATGAAAAAGAAATCAGTAATTGATTACCTGAATTGGTTTTTTAACTTTTTTTAGGATTTTTATCGGGTACCAGTGCGATAATGCTCAAAAGAAGGTTTTCCTGGACAGTTTTCAATTCCCCACCGTCGTGCTCAGCTTAAACATCGGCAGATACATGGAAACGAGGATGATGGCCACAAAAAGCCCCACAAAAATGATCATCACCGGCTCGAGAAATGAACTCATGACTCCAACCCGGTGTTCTACTTCTTCGGAATATTGCTTGTTGAGCCTTTCAAATACCGAGTCAAGCTTATTGACTTCTTCGGCTACTTTAATCAGTGAAATGGTCCGCTTGTCAAAAATGGGAAATTGCTTCATGCTCTCATGCAGGGACATCCCGTTCATGATGTCTTTCTGCATCTTTTCCAGGGCAATCTCATAGGGGTAAAATGAGATCATTTTCCGCACCAGTTCAATGGCATTGATTATGGGCGTACGGGCTGAGATCAGCAGTGACATTGACTGGCAAAAACGTGCTAAATATACTTTGTTTATAATATCGCCAAACAAGGGTGTTTTCAGGATTATAGTAGAGACTGCCTTTCTGTACCATATCTGCTTTCGCTGGGTGTACATTAAAATAACGGCAGCGATGATCACAAATGTGATCCATCCGATATTCTGCCCGAAGGCTCTTGATGTGTCCACAACCAGTTTGGTCAGGGCAGGCAGTTCTCCGCCAAAACGTTTGAAAATATCCATGAACATGGGGACTACAAAATTCATCATAAAAACTACCGCTGCTATGGCTACAAAAAGTGTCATCACCGGATAACTGAATGCCGATACCAACTGCCTTTTTTGCTTAATTTTTTTGTTGAAATATTTTGCCAGTTCCGACAGCACTTCGGTTACCCGTCCGGTTTCCTCACCGATCTGAAGTGAATGGAACTCATAGGCCGAGAATTTTCCTGTTTTTAATATTGATTCGGCCAGACTTAACCCGTTTATTACATCTCCCATTACCTTTTCAAACATAGCCCTGTCTTCTTTTTTCTTCTGGTCATCCACAATGAGTTCAAGGGCTGTTTTGATGTCAATGCCCGAGGTAAGAAGTATCCCGAGGTCAGTGTAAAACCTTTCCTTTTTCTTGTCGCTGAGCTTTGACGGGAACAGCTTAATGTCCCTGCTGAGAAACTCAGACAACCCACCGGGCTTTTCTTTTTTGGCAGTTGTGCCGGACTGTTTGATATTTTTAAGGTCTATTGCCAATGTGATTGTAGGTTTAATTGTTTGACCGCATTTTCAAACCGGACATCCCGGGGATATTCTTTTACAACAGTAAGATTGACATTCTTGTTTTCGGATGACAGCATCATTGACACCCTGCACACCGGACCTTCATTTATTTTTTGGACTTCAATATTCTTTACCTCTAAATAAAAAGTGTCAGTGCGCAGGTCTGTTTCTCTGAGTATATATTTCTGCGAAAAAAGATATTTGTTCTGTTTTACTGCAGAAACACATACCAGTTCATTTTCTGTATAACTTACCTCATGTGATTTTTCCATGTCGCTTTTCAACAATTGTTGGAACTCAAGTACGTCGTTCAGGTATATGTTTTCTTCTGTTTTTTTGCTGTAGTATCTGTTTATGTTGATATAGATCCACATGGCCATTGAAACGACCGTTGCGGTGATCAGCATGGTTACGGTTATTTCAACCAGGGTGAAGGATGGTATTTTGTTGTTGTTTTTCAATTTTTTTATGTCATTCTCGTTTCATTCCGCCGCAAAATCGCTTTTGATTTCTAATATGGTTCCGGTGCGGCGGTTTTAACCCGGACTTATTATCCGGGGGCGCTGCCCCCGGCTGAATTATGTCGCCCTTTCAGGGCTTTTGTTTACGTTCTTAAATACATGTTGCCATAACTTGTGTTATTATAATCATCGAAGACATCAAACCAAAAAATATCAGCGTAGCTAAACATCGCCAAAGGCAAATATCAGCGAAGCGAGTTTTCGTCCTTTCTTAAAATCTCCTTTCGTTCATTCAATATTCTTCCGGTTTTGTCCATCACCACGATCTCAAGTACAAACAAGTTTTCTCCCTGTGTGTAGTCATAAACCTTTTTGATTATCCGCATGTTTTCGGTTTCGAACTCTTCGTCGATAAAAGAGAGATCGTCCTTTGTCTGCTGTACTGTCTCTTCAAGCTTCAAATAAGCCAAAAGGTCGTGCTTGGGACTGTAGCTTGTGTTGATGTTTTTGAAGACCATCATGGCAATTGCAAAAACAACAAGCAGGATTACCATTGCAACCAGTACCTCAATCAGGGTAGCTGCTTTTATTTTTCCTCCGGTCAGTTCAGCCATTTGATCACCTCCTTTTTATTTGATTCCTCCAGAAGACTTACACCGACATAGTCCGTCGGCAGTTTTGTGATATCAATTACAGCATCAAGCAAATGATTTTCATATATTGAAGATGCTGTTTTAAGTATAAAACGGTTGCAATAAACGCTTCCGTAAACTTCACCGGAAAGCTGAAGAAGGTCGTTGGAATATACCTGTCCAAAAATCCTTGTGTCCTGGTTTATGACAATACGCCCGTGTTTTTTAAAATCCCTGCTGTCATAATACAGAAAAACACACCCTGAGATTTCACATTCTTTATCAATGGTCAGAAAAGGTGTTTTGTCATTGTTTTTTTCATCATTGATGAGGCCCACACAACTGGGATATCTGAGTGTGCATTTTTCTTCCATCAATAAGGAATCCCTGACGAAAAACTGTGCTTTGCCTGTGAATTCTTTTTTTATGGTTATCGAAGGAGCATAAACAATGATGTCATCAAGTATCAGGGTATTATCAATTTCAACAGGTATAGATGATTTGATGATGATATTTCCGCTGATAACTTTATCACTCAGGATTTTTGTGACACAGTCAAGAATTAATGTCTTGTTTACAAAGGAATTTGAGATGGTGTCTCTGTTTGCAAACTCTTCATAAAGCCTGACACTATCCGTCCGGACAGGCTTTTGAAATTTGAGCATTTCTTTGTGCGCTTCAATTATGCTTTTATCAATTTCGGGCAGACTGCGACTGCTGATCTTAATTTCTCCATCAATCATTTTACTTCCCGAAAAACTTTTTCCCTCGATATAAGCCCGTTTGGTACCAAGTTTTGATATACTTACCGTTCCTTTTATTACCGTATTTCCGCATAGTGAAAGATAATCGTTTTGGTCTGGGAGGTAAAGGGCTATGGGATCATCATGAAGAATATCATCACCAATGAGGGCAGATTTTGAAACTTCCCAGTTTTTCCACCCTGAGGTTGCAGTTAATATGCAGTACATACCCCATGGTTTCAAGGAAAGGGTAACCTGATCGTTTTCCTCGTCATACAAGTTGATAATTCTTTGCTGGCCTGGCTCCAGAATCTTGGGAACATCAAGGTACAGGTTAACGGCGGAGTTCAGGTTTGTTAAGACTCTTTGCTTTTCCACAGCTTTATCGATATAGACATGATGAAAATAATTGTTCATCATTGCAGACCCGCAAATAATACTGATGATCAGCATGAGAAAAACTGCATATATAAGTGCACTTGATTTAAGCATCACGAGTTTTCTTTTCTTCTTTTTTCCTTGCTTTGGCTTCTTTTTCAAGGTTTTTTACCGGCTCTTCGGGGTTGACATTTTGCTTTTTCTTGTCCTGTTTCTCCTTTTTTGATTTGTCCTCTTCTTTTATGGGCTTTTCCTTTCTCTGCTTTTTTTCTTTTGCTTGCTTTTCGGTTTTATCAGTGTTTTCAAGTTCAGTTTTTTCTTTTCTTTTTTCTTTTTTGTCTTTTCCCTTTTCATCCTTTGGCTCTTTGACTTTTTTTGGTTTTTTCACTTTAGGGAGAATTTCTTTTCCCATGTCAAATTTTCTAACAATCATTGTGTCCTTTTTATAATAATATGCTTTGCCGTCAATAAACCCTTCTTTGAATGTTTGTACCAAAAGGGGTTTGCCATCCTGCGTATAGGTATTGTAAACCCCGTTTCTTCTTCCGTCTTTCCACTGCTCATAAACCAGGATCCCGCCTTTGGCATTCCATCTTTTCCATGTTCCCTGTTTTACACCGTTTTTGAAATAACCTTGCGAAATCAGGTTTTTGTTCTTGTCATACACCTTGTAATCGCCGCAAAGCAGATCACCGGATGCTCCACCCACATTCTTACGGATGTCACCGGCACTGAACCAATAATACAGCACATCGTCCTGGATTTTTATGTCTTCAGAATCAGATAAAACTTCAGCTTTGATGGTTGAATCGGGGTAGTTGACCACCACCTGCCTTGAGTCAAGCTCCATCTCGTAATTCTGTGCTCCGGCTGCCAGAAAAAACAGCATGGGCAATATGGCTGATAACCTTTTGATCATTTTTCTACTTTATTAGTGTTTTTATGTTTTCTCCCATCACAATTGTTATGGAATCGGATGATATATTACCGATGGTCAGTCCTTCGATCAGCTGACCTTTTCTTACCAGAAACTGCTTTGAATTGACCGATAACAAACCCACAATATCACTTGATTTCTTGTTTATCACCAGTCCGCTGTACACCAATTGCGGCCATTTGAAATTGCTGACCACGGGTTCTTCTTTTTTCTCTTTTTTATTTTTGTCTTTATCTGCCTGATGCTTTTTCACTGAATTATCAGGACTGGTGTTTGAAACAGTATTGACCGTTGTTTGTTTTCCAAGGAAAGGGTCCCGATAATCTGCCACTATTGTAAAGGTGTCTTTTTTTACCTCACGGGCTATTTCCTTCTGGTCTGTCGGGATTTCACCTTCATCATCATCACCACCGGCACTACCAAAAAGCTGATAGAATATGTTACCCCAGACAACAAGTACAAGGGGGATCAAAATGTATATGAGTTTTTTGTTCTTCACTTTTATTAATCAATTTCAAATATGAATTTTCCAATTGCATATCCGCTCTTGTTTCCTGCCTTATCCCTTGAAATGACCTTCCACCAATAATCTCCTGCTGTTATCATGATATGTTCGATGCTTGTTTCCGTAGTAGAATATTTCTGAGATGTGGTAAAAAGCGAATCAGGGGATATGTAAATACTGTCTGTTATGCTTGTCCCTGTATCAACAGCCCTGCTCCATTGAAATGTTATTTTTGAATCTGTCAGGGAGGTGTCGTTTATTGTCTGGTTGTATGCCGGATAAACAAGCGTAGGATCTGCCGGGTTTTGTGTGTCAAGACTAAGTGCCCAGGGCGAGGCAATGGATGATGAAGTGCTGTTATATGCCCTGATTCCCCAATGATAATCACCATCTTCGAGATCGGTGAGGGTAAAAGATGTTCCGTAAACCACTTCGGGGACAATGGCCGGACTGCCGTCCCAATCGGGTGTTTTGATTTCAATCATGTAGTATTCAGCTCCGGGAAGTGCATACCACTGAAAAACCAGCGAGTCTTGATTTGTAGCGGTATTGTTAGCCGGTGAGCGCAACACCACCATTTGTTCGGTCAGGTCGTTTGTCTGCTTAATGATCAGGGTATAGAAAAAGTAATCGGTGGTTGTTGAACCGTTATAAGCCCTGATGGACCATTCAAAGGTATCGGGGTACAATGTGTAATTAAATTTTGTTCCTGTGATATTGGTATCCACAATCAGTTTTTCTATGTTGTCGAACGAAGGGGAAACAATGGTCAGGTTATACCCGCGGGCATCTTCAACCGGCTCCCACCAGAAAGTATGGGTAAGCAGGTTGGTTGAGAGTCCGTTTGAGGGAGCAAGCACATACACTGTGGCTTCGGAAAGGTCATCTTCGAAAATCTCATCACATCCAAAGCCAACAATGGAAATGATGGAAAGCACCAAAATAGCCCTGTATAATTCTTTTAGTTTCATGACCTGTTCATTTTTATGTTTTGATAATATATTATTGCACTCAGACATAATTGTTTTGATCGAAAATCTTCTTTAGTGGAAAATTTTACCGAAACAACTTTTCCAATCTCAAAATCATTTTCCAGAGAGTAAACAAGTTTCAGAAGCTTGATAAAACCTCCTTCGACAACAATGGTGTTGGTCTCAATCAGATAATCCTGCTGACTAAAAGAGTGTGTCTGAGGAAACTCTTTCAGCACAAGGTTGTTCAGCTTACAGTAACCACTTACTTTTTCCAACAACAGGTCCTGAAAATCAACTTCCATTGACTGGTTTGAGCCGATGCGGGTTTCAATCTCTGCAATGCGGTTTTTTATCCCGGCAATTTTCTCAGGAGCGTTTTCTGCCATTGACAGTTGTTGCTCCATGTCGCTGCACTCTGATTTAAGGGCCAGAGTCTTTTTAATGGATGCCTGCCACGAAATAAGCAACAGAAGCGCAAACCCGATGATCAGGTATCTGAATTTTTTCTTATATGACAGGTTCTTAAGCAATTTTTATTTTATTAGTATTTCAATTTCAAATTCACCCGGATCAGAGTTTTTTTCCTGCTTATAGCCGATCACCTTTACATCTTTTACCCACGTTTCTTTGTTAATGGTCTTTATCCAGTTGTTAAGCACCGTGCTTTCTCGGGTCAGTCCGGCCACCCTTACCTGATTGTTTGTGAATTCGGGCTGTTCATTGTTTTTAAGTTTTTTCTGAAGCGGTTCAAGATCACATTTGGTGAGCCGGATTGTTTCGGGCAGATTGTAAGCCAAACGGTCTGCGTAATACGACAGCTTTGAGGATTGTAAAAACCCGCTGCGGCCAATAAAATCTTCTTTTGATTTTAAAACCCCTTCCACTTTTTCCAGTTCATAGATCAGGTCTTCATTTACTGCAAGCTGGTCAACAAGCTCTGCACTTTTTTTGTTGTACTGCTGATATAAAACCAGATTGCCCATCAGGATCATAAAAACAAGCAGCAATAAGACCACACTCATTATTCCGAACATACGCTTATAAATAAATTCCTCGTTTCTGAAACCACATTTTTCAATATCAAGGGATATTTCAGCCTGTTCCACAAAAAAAGAAAATGCCGTGGCAAAGGCTATTATGTCCTGGTCAGACAACAGCTCTTCTTCCAGGCGGTATCTTGAAAAACAGTCCTGATACTTCATGTCGGCTTCTTTAATCAGATTGTTTTCCATTCTGTAGCCACCGTATTTTCCGTTGATAACCTCGTATTTTTCATCAAGCAGAGAGGCAATGTGGTTTAGTGAAAAAGGACCAAAAACCGTTTTGATGACAAACCTTTTTTCCTTTTCAAAACGCTCAAGAATTTCATCAATTGAAATGCGGCGGGCAAGAGTCAGAAAAATGTCGTTTTCCTTAATGGTTGTTTTTTGAATGTAAAATTCTGCGGGTTTGGCATTGGGAAGAACACGGCTTACAATTTCAGTTTCAGACACCAGATTTTCAGTGTTGACCCTGCGGTTTACAATTCCCTTGCCTTCAATGGTCAGAATAACCGGAACGCTTTTGGGAACAAAATGCATGAGGGTATCAAAATCAGTGATATCCAATTCTCTTTTCTCAATTTGTATTTTGGATGATTTCTTTTTTAATAACACAAGAGAATATTCTGCGCTGCCATCGGGTTTCAAAAACATATGAACCCCGGCGCACTGGTTTCCTTTAAAGGACTTTTGATATGAACTAAACTTTAACAATTAGTAAATTACAGTTGGTTTTATAAAGATTGTCAGTTTGCTTGAGGATTTCCCCCTTGTGCGGCTCGAAAAGAACCATTTAATTATGGGAATCCTTGATAAAAACGGAACCCCACTGCCGGATTCATCGGTCTTTTTGTCTTCCAGTCCGCCCAGCAGTATCACTTCTTCGTTTTTCACCCTGATCAGCGACTTGAAATCACGTGTATATTGTCCGGGAGGCGCCCCGTCAACGCTCGATGACCGGCCTGTAAAATCAGACTGTGTCACCTGTATTTCGAGGGTGATGTATTCATCAGCCGATACGATGGGCTTGATGGTGACTGAAAAATCTGCTGTCACCGATTCGAAAGATTTTGATTGTACGGTTTGTGATGTGAGTGTCCCGCTGACACTGATATTTTCTTTTACGTAGTAATCGGTCTGTGTCAGTTTTATGGATGCTTCATGACCGTTCAGGGTAGAAAGTTTAGGCGTTGACCGGAGTTTTATTATCTGGTTTGTTTCCAGGGCTTTCAGGTTCATATAAAATTCGGGTGTGACCTGTCCCAGATTCAGGGAACCAAAGCCGGTAAAGCTGTTCAAAAGGTTGTTGATGCTCTTTGAATCTAAGCTGTAATTGACTCCCGGCCATATTTGTTTGTTGTTGCTGGGGTTTTCACCAAGTCCGGCTTCAACACCAGTTGAAAATGAAAAGCTTTTCTTAACATCCACAATCATGACCTCAATTAAAATCACCGGAACAACTTTATCTACCTGCCTTACAAATTCTTCAATTTCCTGTATCTTGCTCATGGGGCCGTTTACAAGCAAACTGTTAAGGTCAATAAATTCCTTTATTTCTATATTCTGTTTCAATTCTGTGGGAATAATATCCAGAAGCTTTTCCACTGTCCTGTACTGAAGTTCGATGACCTTAAAAGCCCTCATCTCCGGTATTTTATTCTGACCGATCATATAAACATTTCCAAGCTTTTTAAATGTCTGATCCGTGCCATTTAGAAGAAAATACAGCATATCTTCAAAACTGATACCGTTTGCCCGAAGCGTGACGTTTTTGTCAACTTCATTGAGAAACGTGAAATTGGTATTCAACTGCGAACAGGCCGTTTTTATTATTTCACTTACAGGGGATTCAACGGCATCTATATTGATGCTGTCCATGTTGAATACCTTTAAATCCAGAAACTCTTCGTTGCTGTTTTTTATTGAGCCGGAACGAGAAGATGAGTTTTTATTTGTGCCCGACTGTTTTCCGTTTCCTTCAATGACATCCTTTGTATCCAGAACGTAAAACTCACCGTTTTTCACAAAAGTCAGGTCATTGGCAAAAGCCAGCTTGTCGAGCAGTTTTTCAGGATTGGTTTTTTCGATGTATCCTGAAACAAGGTTGTTTTGTATGGATGATCCCAAAACAATGTTCTTTCCCGTTAATTTGGTGATTTCCTTTGTTACCCTTGCCAGGGAGTCATTGGAAAGGTCAACTGACAACTGGTCGGTTTCCTTGGTATAATCTATCAGCAGTTTTTTTGATTTGTATTCAGGTTTTTTCTCTGGCGGGGCAACAAACTTTGAAATAGAAATAATATTGCCGATGAGATTTACATCAAGATTATATTCTTTGCTTAAAAAAACTACCATGTCCTTAACGGTGACATCCGAAAAATTATTGATCACATTTATATCCAATGTTGGATCAACATTGATGTTCAAACCCGCGTTGTTGGCCACGGCCCGGATAAATTCCTGAATGGATACACGGCTGACCGAGATGTTCACTTTCTCGTTCAGTGCCGGTGTTGTCAGTGACAATTGCTCAATATCCGTTTTCAGCTTTTCAAACCTGTCCTGTGCCTTGAGTGCCACAAAAGGAAGAAAAACAATGATTATGATGATTAAAGTCTTTTTCACTCTATTTAAATATTATTGATTAAAATAGGATATATCTCTTTAATGGTCGTCTGGCCGTTTTTGAACAGCTCAAAAGCACTGTCGGACAAACTTTTTATATTGTTTTCTTTCATGTATTGTCTGATGTCAAGTTCCCTGCTTTTGATTTTCTCTGATAAATAGTAGTTTATGGGGATCACTTCATAAACCGCCTTTCTGCCTTTATATCCTGTATAAAAACAAGACTCGCAGCCTACAGATTCATAATGCCGCTCAATTTTTTCGGGTGGAGTGAAGTTTCTGGGAAATGACCTCTGGTCAAAATCCAGTTCTCGTTTGCACTGGGGACAAAGGATTCTTACCAACCTTTGAGCAACGCTCAGGTTCATGGTTTCGGCAATCAAAAATGGCGGCACATCCATATCGGCCAAACGGGAAATGGTTCCCCATGCCGAGTTGGTATGAATGGTCGACAGGACAAGGTGACCTGTCAATGCGGCCCTGATGGCCATTTGTGCGGTTTCATTGTCACGTATCTCGCCAAGCATGATGATATCAGGATCCTGACGCAGGAAAGTGCGCAGTGCGCGCGCAAAAGTCAGCCCGATGTTTTCTTTCAACTGCACCTGGTTGATCCCGTCAAGGGTGTATTCAATGGGGTCCTCAATGGTGAGTATATTTGATTTATGATCATTAAGGATTTTCAGTGTTGCATACAAAGTTGTTGTCTTTCCCGAACCTGTGGGGCCGCTGATCAAAACAATACCGTGGGGTTTTGAAATGCCTTCGATATAGCTTTCAAGCTGAGGTTTGTCAAAGCCCAGGACATTGATGTCAATCATGGTGGCATCCTTGCTCAAAAGTCTCATCACCACCTTTTCACCATGAAGGGTTGGCAGCACCGAAACACGGATATCAAATTTGGTGTCAAGGGATTGAAAAAATATCCTTCCATCCTGTGGAAGCCGTTTTTCAGCAATATCAATATCTGCCTTTATTTTAATTTTGTTGATCAGAACAGGATAATCCTCTTTGCTGAGCATGTATTTTTCTATGAGCTTTCCGTCAATACGGAACCTGACACGACAGGTCTCATCATAAGCCTCCACATGAATATCTGAGCATTCCAGATAATTGGCTTCCTCAATGAGCTTATAAAGAAAATCATCGTTGTTTTGCCCGCTATTTTCAACTACAGTTTTTCTGTTGTTTCTCCGATAGTATTTTCCAAGGGTACGGATAATCAGTTCCGGCTCTTCTGATATAAGTTCAACGTCTGTTCCGAATAAAACCTCCAGCTCATCCTTTACATACTGGTTGCTTTTTGTTTTATCTATATAAAAAATCATCTTCCCGTTTTGGGACGATTTTGGTACAATGAAGTAATGCCATGCCTGGCCTGTGGTAACAAGCTGCTGGATTTCAGTGTCAATTTCTATATGTTCTTTTTCGAAAATCAAACCTTAATTGTATTAAAACCGGGAACCTCGATAAATAAACCTGATATAGTGACCACTGACAGTGCAACTGCCATTATTCCGGCAAGCGGGATGGTGTGTGAAGGATTTTTCCTTAAAAGTTGTTGCAGTCCAAACCAGCAAATGGCTCCTGTAAGTGCGCAAACAGTAAAAACCACATAGCTTATTGGGTCAAAAACAATAATGAGAATCATAAAAAACAGCACATCTCCCATACCGATATACTTACCGGGAGAAATCATTTTTCCTTTGTTTTTTATCAGAAGATACAGATACATTCCGGCAAATTGTAACAGAACAACCAGAGCATTTGTAAAAACGCGGTTCAAAAGAGCAGTCCTGTCAAAAACCAAAAGACCGTCAATAAGCAACACACCAAAGAGTGCAGGAAACAAATACCAACTTATTGCCCTGAACCTGAAATCCTGAATGGTCATTGCACCCAGGAGCAGTATGGATATGATTTTAAGAATTACCATCAGTCTTTTGTCACCTCCTTAAGGTTATTATCCTGATCAATTTCCCAGACATTGAATGCCCCGTCTCCATCAAAATCAACAACAGCGGTTGCCCTTGCCCTGAAATTGGTGGTGCCTGCTTCAACAATTTCGATGCGGTAATTGGCCGATCCGCCTTCTGTGGTCAGTTTTTCATGCTCGTAATCAATCTCCTCAAGGTTATTAGAATATCTGGAGTGCTCATAAAAATAATTTTTTTGCAAGGTCTGGACGTGCTTAAGCTGCAGCTTGGCCTCCGTTCCTTTAGCTTTTGTGACAACAGGGGACAGGATAGGTATGGCCAGTCCGATCAGGATGCCAATTATTACCAAAACCAGCAGAAGTTCGATCAGTGAAAATGCCGGGATTTTTTTTGTTATTAATGATTTTTTCATCGTGTTAGACTTTAGTGAATTGATCCATGAAACTTTTTTTCTTTCTTGCAGAAACCGACAATACTGTACCGTCGAACAGCGAAACAGTGCTTTTTTCCCCGCCGCTCACTGCTGAAATATAGTCCAGGTTTACAAGAAAGGATTTGTGAATCCTGAAAAAGCCCAGAGGGACAAGTTCGCTTTCCAGTTCATATAATCCCCGTGAGGAATTAATTGTGTGGCCGGAGTTAAAAAACAGTGAAGTACCATTGCGGGTCGACTCGCAATATACCAGATCGGAAACATTGGTGAATTTAAAACCGTCAATGTCCTGGATAGCTATTTTCCGCTTTGTTTTAGATGTAGTAGCAATCATATAAAAAAACTGTTTATTCTCATTTAAATATTCCTGCGAAGAGCTATATAATTTTTAAAGGAATATATTATTCGTCAAAAGTAGATATTATTTTGTATAAACAAAATGTTTTTACGATAAATGATGTTTTTTTTATGTTTAACGTCGTTTAATTTTGTTTATCGTATTTTTTGTATTCCTATATTTTGAGCGTAAATCGAATAAATACGGTGGTTCGTAAAAAAAATGAATTAATGAACAAAAACAGGGTTATCTTTGTTGTCTGACTGAGATAAAAAAAAAGTAAGCAAAAACACGTAGGTATCACCAAATTAAAGAAGATGAAAAATATACTTGCTGCCCCTGCTTTGCATGAGAAGCTTAAAGACCTGAGAAGACTTAAAAAGATAAACCAAACCACATTGGCTGAAAAAATTGGTGTATCCCAATCAAACTATAACAAAATTGAGAACGGGCTTACGGAGATCAGCATCACAAAATTTTTCAGGGCATTGGAAGTTCTTGATGTGTCGCTTGAAGATTTCTTCGGCCTGCAGCTAATAAATGAACAACACGAAAACAATCAGGCAATGATCAGGTTGTACACACAGATGATTGCCCGCGACCAGGAACTTATTTCACAATTAAAGGAAAATGCAGAGATGTACAAGGAAAAGTGTGAAGAACTCCGAAAAGAACTGTCAGAATTGAAAAAAGATAGTCCGGTAAGGAAGAAAAAATAGCCCGGAAATTCTGCCCGGAATAAAATATTCGTCAAAAATTTCATTTTTAATGTCTACTTTTTTCACTATTCTGTATCCTATATGTAGATGAAACATAATAGAATAGACGAATATAAGTATTTATACCCATATAATATTTTATTGTATAATGGAATAAATATGAAATATTTTTGCTTAATTTGCCTAAAGCAACCAGTGAGAGTATAAGTCTGTTCATTTAAATTTTTTCTTTTAATAATTTTGTTAATATATTATTATTAAATTGAGATGAGAAAAGAGAGAAAACCAAAAGAGATTCAAAAAGGCATAAACAACCTTTTTGAACCGAGTGTCAAAAAAACCAAAAACGGTTATCAACTTGAATTTTTTGTCCTTGCCGGGGATTTAAAAAGACCCATGGGAGCTCCCCAACTGCTTAAAACCGAAAAAGAAGTGGCTCAAAAAACAGAGTCCTTTGGTTCAATACTCAAAGGGGATTTTAAAATCTGCAATGCATGTCTGGGCTTCGGCAATGTCACAGATTACAAAAAGTTCGTTGTTGGCAGTTCACACGAAGAAAGTTGTACCTGTGAGAGGTGCAAGGGGATGGGGATTAGAACAAGGCAGTAAAGATCTGTCTGTATTAAAATTAAATTTCCTGTGTAAACTGAATTTACTTTCAGTATCAAAGATAAATTTGGTTTAGTCAGCGTTTTCCTTTTTACCATCAGAATTTTCTTCCTCATCAGTTTTTGAAGCTTTCCCTAATATATTTGGAACAAACCTTTCAGAAAGACCTGCAAAAAAACACCAGAAAATCAAACGGGCCACATCCTGCAATGAGGCAGGATAAGTGTTTGAGAAAAGTCTGATCAGGTATCCTGAGTCTATTCCGGCAGCAGGTTCTGAAGGAATCTGAAACTTCGGAAATAAATTCCCGTCAACAATATTTGCCAGGAAAATAACATATAATATCAAAGCAAAAACCCCACTGAATATCGGAACAAATAAAAGGGTGGCCCACGAATTGGCCAGAATGTTTAATTCTCCGCCAGATATCTTATGAACCCTTTGCTGCAGGCTCAACGCTCCCCCAATTGCTCCGGCAAAAAAGCATACAAGTGAAATAAAAAAGAATCTTCCGGACAGCAACGGGATCATAAAAGTGATCCCGAACAGTAGCAGGTTTATCAATATCAGAATTATCAGTTTTTTCTTGATCTGAATGATGTTAAATTGTTTGATTGTCATATCAGTTGTTTTTTGAATAAGATGCAGAAGATGTAAAAAAGTGACGTTTTTTTTAACAAAATTTCTTATTGCTAATCATGGATTCCCTTTCCAATAAAGCACCTTGAGATTTTGTGTTATAAAACACGATTTTGTGACCGTCACTTTTTACATGTTACTGTATCATATATTATAATGGAGAAAGCCCAAAATCCAAAAAAAAAGAGTAGGCAACCCTAAACCAGTAAAATCATGACCAAAAACCCAACAAACGAGAAACAGAACAAGCTTTCTGACCTGATTGTAATTATCAGGGGTTACAAAGACCTTGACTTAAGTAAAAAGGAGGATTATAAGCAGAAATTCAACAAAGTATGGCCGGTGGCCAAAAAGACCATTGAATTTGCCAGGGACATGAAAATTACAGGAGAAAAATTTGATAAGGTTGCAACCGAAGTTATTTCTCTTGGCGAAAGAATGTATAAAGGGACCGCCAGTGAGGAAGACCGGACGGAATTAAGTGTTAAATTTCATAAAACCTGGAAGAAAATCAAGCTTGCTTTAAACGGACTAAAATTTATTTCTGATCCCGAAAAAGACAAAGTAATTGACAAGATTATTGAGATAGGTGACTGGATGTTTGGAAACTAAATTGAAAAAACATGAGTGCAGATAATAAAATTGAAAAGAAATTCAAAAGGAAGTATGGGATCGACCTGCTTCCTTATGCCCATGAAGGTTTTGATCTGGGTGAAATAGTTGAATACGACGGTTTTTTACGAAGGACCCTTGACTTTGAAAACGTTTCAATAATCAAATTTCTCAGGCTTCAAAAAGATGTTGAAGCCGGACTGATTCAACAACTTCAGTCTGTAAAGCCTCAAAAATCGGAGTTTGCAAACATTGAACTTGACAGCAGTTTTGGAATAAACATCGAAGGGGAGGTTCCTAATTTTGCAAGCAAAATCGGAGTAAACCTGGGTTTTCAGAGTTTTCTGAAAATCAGTATTTCCGATGTCATTAGCAAAGCCCTGGCCGAGGATCTTAAATTCAATGTCAGGCAGATGGTAAAAGACCTGAAAAGAAAAGACAAAAGTTACTTTAAGGAAGAGTTAAAAGGTAAATTTTACCTCGACATGCTATTCTATGCAAAAAACGTAAAACTCGAGCTGAAAAACTCCTCAAAGGAAAGCATCGAAGCCACCCTGACCAAACTCAAAATCGCCGATGCAAAGATTTCCGCCGATAGCAAAAATCACTGCACCGTGAGCTTCGACGGAGAATTTGAGGTGCCGTTTGCTGCGAAGATTAAGAGTTTGAGGGATTTGATGGATTGAACCGGAAAATAAAAAACGGCAGAGTGCTGGATTTCGCTATTTGCCTGCAATTCGTGAATTTGTGTTTTACAATTTGCTGATTTGCTGATTTAATTGAGGGGTTTTTTATATATTTGGGTGTTGTAGGTGTCAGTCTGTTTGCTTTTGGTTTTTTGGGACTGACCAAGCTTTGCTTTGGGGTTTGGGGAGATATTTTTTTGGACTACGGTCTGGTAGCAAGGTTGGGTGAAAAAGGGTTAAATTGTTAATGCTTTTTTAAATGATAATTATATTTGAATATTATTGATATTGGAACAAATTGGAATAAAAAGTGCAAGTTTGTGCAGGTATATTCAAGTTAATGGTCATTCTATGGGGACAGTACAACGATTAAACATACGGGCTGACTATTAGATTTAATATATGACAAAAGAAGAAATACAAATTATCGTTTCTACTCTTATTACAAATGGTTTTGAGATTGACCAAATATCCTCTTGAAAATATTTGTAAAATTTTACCTTGAAATGCACCCAGCGAGTGTAGAGCAACTGCAAAAGATTTCAGCAGAACTTGGACTGGATATGAAAACATTAAGACTATTAACACATAAGCAAAAGAGCCGCGAATAGAAAAGCCCAGTTGGTAACAAAGGCTAAAATCAAAATACAATAAAAAGAGAATTAATCAAATTTCTTATGAGTAGCGAATGTATTCAAATTGGAAGTGTTATTATTGCAGCTATCGGCTCGATCGCAGCTGCTATTAGCGCATATTATTCTGCAAATAGTTCAAAAATAACATTAGAACTTTATAAAAAGGAAAAAAAAGAAAAATTAATAGATGAATTAAATAAAATTCTTGAAATAGGAATTCAATACCCTTATTTAGAAAGCAAGCAATTTACATTAAAATGGAATGAAAATAGAAAAACAAATGATGAAAAATATTTAAGATATGATATGTATTGTAACTTACTGTTTAATTACTTACATCATGTTTGTATTCATTTTAATTATGATAAAGACAACATTGAAACATTTGTAGATGTAAAAACATGGATACGTATCCACAAGCAAAATTGGTTATATCCTACTGATGAAAATGAAAACATTGATGGATATAGTCAAGAATTTAGACAATTTATTAATTCATATCTAAAATAAATGAAATTATGAAAAGAAGAGCATTATTAATTGGTAATTCAAATGGTTTATCTGGTGTTAAACTGGATTTAGCAAATTATTCAAACTTTTTAAAAAGAGAAATTGGTGGCAAATGGTTTGGTTCGGAAATCTCAATTGTAATGAATCCAACACGTCTTGAATTATTAAGCAAAATTGCTATTTTAAAAAGAGAAGCTCCAGATTATGCTTTTGTAGTTTTCAGCGGACATGGTGCTTATTCAAAAGGGACAATTTTAGAATTAAATAGGAATGAGGAGTATATATACGAATCAGAATTACATGGAATCGCTGCTCGTCAGTTGTTGATTTATGATTGTTGTCGAAATGTAATTGATATTTCAGTAACAGAAGATTATTCAAATTTTAGTGGAACACAACTATTAAATAAAGCTAATGGTATTAGAGAAATGTATGATACTAGAATAATGCAAGCAATAGAGCAGCAGTCTTCATTGTATGCTTGTTCCGTTGGCCAAAGTTCTTATGACACAAATAAAGGCGGAATTTACTCAAATTGCTTTTTATCAAGCGTATTTCCTATAAGTGAAAATCAATTTAAACTTGTTGGTACTGCACAAGATGAGGCAACACCTAAAACGACAAATAAAGCATGGGAGATTTATAAAAAAGTACAAACACCAGACCATTCATTGCCTAGGTGTATTAGTAGACAACAACTAATAATTAGCATTAATCCTCAATTAGGAATGTTTGGTAATTTCATGCATTGACAAAAACCCAACTGCTAACACCGTTCATAACCAATAGGGCATCGGAAGCAACTTGACAATGATAACAAATAACACAATTGGTAGCAGTTTAATAAGGCGGCGCAAGAAAATCGCCCTACTAGTTCTGCCCTGAACCATTAGCGGTTATGTTGAAAAAAACAAATCAGATAAATCAATGGATACAGATTGGATAAAAATATATTGGGATTTTATGATTAAAGAAGATTTTGAAAATGCGATTCCTCTAAAAGACTTGCATTTTCCTGAATCGTTTTTCAAATATCGTAGACTATCGGAAAAAACTATTGAAACTTTAGAAGACAATTATATTTGGTTAGCGGAAATCTCGTCATTAAATGACCCTTTTGAATGCTCAATTCAATTTGACAACGATGAATGCTTGAGAGAATATTATGCATCTAAGAAATTTATTACAAATTTCAATTCAATTACAGGTCAAGATTTGACAAAACAGGAGATTGAAATACTTACGACAGATGAAAAACCTTATGAAAGGTTTATTGAAATCTGCGGAAAAAGAAAAATTCAATTGCAACTGACAGCGAAACAGCAAATAGATAAGATTCAACAACGATGGAAAGAAATAATAGATGAATCAACTCAGAATTTGAGAATTTGTAGTTTTAGTACTGTTAAATACTCATTACTGCTATGGAGTCATTATTCACTTGACCATAAAGGAATTTGTTTAGAATATAATTTTCAAAATCACGAGTTGGTAAGACCTTTTATTCAACCTGTTTTGTATTCTGACAAAGTTCACAAAATTGGAAAATTTGAAGACTATACAACAATGCAAATGATTGGCTCAAGTTTAATTAAATCTATAGATTGGAAATACGAGCGAGAGTGGAGACTGACAATATTTAAACAAAAAGAAAAGTTTCCTCAAAAAGTAACTGTTGAAAAGCCAAAAGCAATTTATTTAGGAACTTGTTTTTATAAAAATGACAAGAAATTAATTTCAAAATTTTTAGGGATAGCAAAAAATAAAAATATACAAGTTTACCAAATGGACAAACATCCAACAGAATTTAGATTAATTGAGAAAAAAAACACAACCGATAACAATGTATTTACAAAATAGAGGTGACAGCAGTAAATTCAAGGGTTATAACCCACTTCAACTTCTCAACAGTTTGAAAAGTTTGAAGTCCGCAATCGCCAACTTTGCATATAATAAACTAAACCGCGCATAATAAAAAGGCAGAATACTAACAAAAAAACAAAACCAAATGAAAGAAAAAGAGATTGTTAAGACAATTCAAGAATGGTGGAAAGAAGGGATAAAAGGACTGAAAACCAAAACAGTTGAAAAATTTGGGTTTGACACTTCTTTACAAAAAATTGAATTCGGTAATTTCCTTTTAATTAAGGACAACTTATTCGGGGGCTATGACTTAAAAATAAAAGACAAAGATAAAGACCTTGATAATTTACCGTATAATAATAACAAAAACTCCTTTATGCATTTAGAAGCTTTATTTAAACAGAATATACCCGAAATACATTCAGACGAACTCAAATCTTTTAACATTAACACAAGGATAAGTCCAATAATCATAAGAAACATTAAACTGACACAGTCTGGTCTTTCCCAGAGATACAAAATTGAACTTAATGATATTGAAAAAGGACCAGATGAAAAATGGTTAGATAAATCTATTGATTTTAAGAAAATATTAATTTGTTTACATGAGTACAAATTCACATTAAAAAAATACAATGAATTTTCAGAAGTAAACTTAAATTCCGAACTTGAAACACATTTCAAACATTATTTTGAAAGAGTTGCAAAGAGTGTGGGAAAGCAAAAAGGCTTATTTGATATTGTTCTTGGTGATATGATGTTTGTAATTGAATTAAAACTTGCATCCTCTTTAAAAAAAACTGGAGAAAGACAGCGTGCATCTGGACAAGTGAAACAATATATAACAGAATTCAATAGTAGAAACTTTCTATTTTTAGTTGCAGGTGATAAGTCCGATAAGCAGGATAAAAATGTAAAATCTTTGGAATTTGAGATTTTAAAGGAGTTTAAGTGTTATTATTATTATCTCGAAGCAGAATAAATTCTTACAATATGGATAAACAAGAAATAATTGAAAATCTTGAAAAATTCGATTTTACAGATGAACAGCTTTTGGAAATTGAAGCAGTTATATCAGGCCAAAAGTCTAATAGGTTTTTCAGTAAATAAGGATGAAAATCTTGTATCAAAATTTTTCAATGAATTGAGAAATGTATTAATGCCATCAAGGGCACTACTTTGGTTAGATTAGGAGTTTTGTTATTTTTTGCAGGATTAATATGTTTTCTTTCATTAATTGAGCCTAAAAACAACACTCAAGTTTGGAAAATAGTCAAGGCGTTGTTGGTTTTGTTTTTGGACAAAAATCATCTATTTTAAGATTTTAATAAAGGAGAAATTACGTATAGTAATATAGGCAAAAATTAAGTGGGCGGAAAGTGGTAACTTGGAGCGTATTGCCACTAACGAACTTCATCGCAGGTTGACAGGGAATTGCCCCGAAATGCCCGTTAGCTTTTAGCCTCGTCCGTTATGGTGCATTTAAAAGACAGCGATAGCAATTTAAAATAGGGAAGCCGAAAACTAAAAAGAGTAGGCATTAATTTAACACCTTTTAATCATGAAAGTATCAATTAAAAGTATCAAAAGAGTATCAAAGGATGCTGAATTTGCAAGCAGAGTTACCTGCCAAAGAAGAAGTTAATACTCAATTGACTTAGGTTCTATTAGATAAGTTATCTGGTAGAACCTTTAAATTGTAAAGACATTATAGCAAATGAGATATATAAAATCAAAATTTTTACAAGTTATTGAAAATGAAGAAAAATACTTCGTTTTTCATTCGCTTTTCAATAATCCTGTTATACTTGACAAATCAATAATTGAATTTATTGATTTGTTCAACATACCCAAATCTTTGAAAGAATTAAATTCAACTATTGAAGGTGATGTTGATGCTGTTGTTAACGAACTTATCGATTTAAATTTCTTAATTGAAAATGGGAAAAATGAAAGAACTCTATTACAAAATATTCAGCAGCAGTTTTTAACAAATCTCATTTCTGGTAAAGAGTTGGTTAGGCTTGAACTTGCAATTAGCAATTCATGTAATTTTGGATGTAAGCACTGTATGCATTTCATAAATAATTCATTTCAAGACTTGACTTATAAGGAAATGAATATGAGTATAGAAACAGCCAAAAGTAGTATAGATACATTTATCCAGCTTATAAAGAAACATGAGAACAATAATGTTCGGATACATTTTGGAAATGGTGAACCATTAATTAACTGGAATACAATCAAGTATTGTTTAGAATATTGTTCAAGTATTGATAATGTTGGGTTTTCATTTGCCATAAATACAAATCTAAGTTTACTTGATAAAAAGAAGGCACTTATATTAAAAAAATATAATGTAAAAATTTCAACATCTCTAGATGGTATAGAAAAGGCAAATGACTTGATAAGGGTATATCAAAATGGAAAAGGAACATTTCAAACCATCTTAAAAAAAATTCAATTATTAAAAGAAATTGAATATCCCATTGATGGATTTTCTATTACAGTTACTGATAAAAATTTCCCATTTATTGATACCTCAATCATTGATTTTGGAAAAGAAATAGGGGTTAAAGACATTTCAATGGATTATGATTTAGTAAACACTACACTAATACCTATTAAAGAATGTGTGGATAAAATAATCAAATTAAGAAAATACGCTAATTCAATTGGTATGAATTTTTATGGCACATGGGAAACTCCTTATCGAGTTTTGACAACCAATTCATGGTTAGAAAAACCACATGCTTTTTGCCCAGCATTTGAAGGAAAAACATTAGAATTTAATGTTGATGGCTCTATTAAAGTGTGTGGACATACAAATACAAAAATAGGACACCAAGAAAGCATTAATACGTTATTTGATATGGGAAGTTCTTATATGAATTTAATTAAAAGCAGGCTTCCAGGTAATAATGAGTATTGTATTGATTGTAAACTTGAAGGTTCTTGTGCTGGTCAGTGCCATGTTACTGTTGAGGCATCTATCCAAAACAAAAGATTATTTGAGAATATGTGCCAATTAATGAAATTAACAACTGTTGCCTTAATATCAGAACAACTTAGAGAAGATGACAAATAATAATTATGATTTTTTTCGTGAACTTGTATTTTCGCCTAGTCCTTCTGGCTTTGAATTCCATTCTCAGAAAATATTTAGGCGGTTTGCACAGGAATACGCCTTAAATACAATTACTGATTTGCATGGAAATGTAATTGTCGAAAAGAAGGGATTAAGTAGTTATAAATTAATGCTTATTGCTCATATAGACGAGGTGGGTTTTATTGTAAAGTACATTGACCAAAACGGTTTCATTTATTTTAAAAACATTGGAGGAATTGACAATTCTATTTTACAAGGACTTCGTGTAAATATTTATTCAGAAAAGGGCATAATAAAAGGGATTATTGGTAAAAATGCAATTTATAATCAAGAAAAGGAAGATTTTAAGCCAACAAAAAATGAAGACTTATGGATTGATATTGGAACAAATAATAAACAGGAAACAGAAGCATTAATTTCAGTAGGTGATATTATTACATATGAGCCTTTTTTTGAAATAAACTCTAATGGCTTTATTACAGCAAGTTCAACCGATGATAAAGCTGGGGTTTATATTATTAGTCAATTAATTAAGTGCCTACATGATAAAATTGTATTTCCAACACTATACTTTGTTTCTTCTGTTCAAGAAGAAATAGGTATTAGAGGAGCTAAGACTAGTGCTTATAATATTTCCCCTGACATTTGTATTGCAATAGATGTTGCTCATTCAACAGATTATCCATCGGCCGATAAGCGAAAACTTGGTGATATTTCCTTAGGAAAAGGAGCAATTATTGCAAAAGGGGCTAATATAACACCAAAGCTTTTTGACTTACTTAGAATTACCGCATCTTCTAATAAGATAGATTTTCAAATTGAAGCTTTGCCTGAATGTAGCGGAACAGATATTAGCGAAATCCAAACTACTAAAAATGGAGTTGCTACAGCTTTAATCAGCATACCAAATAGATATATTCATACTCCAAACGAAATTGTACATTCTAAAGACTTGGAAAGCATTGTTGAATTAATATCAAAATTTATTCTAAATATCGACAAAGAATTAGATTTAAAACCAATTTATGACTAAAAACGTGTCATAATAAAGGTTATATTCAATATAGATTTCAGTGGTAATTCAAGCATTCTACCCCACTCAAATTTCAGTGTAGCTTGGCCGTGATAAAACCCGCAATTCCTAACTGTACATAACCTCGACCGTTGTGTGCATTTATAAATGAACTAAATATGACACTATCTTTTTTATTGAATATTTAGATTGCCATGAAAATTATAGAAAACGGTATGGGCAATACTAAATACTTATTTGAGAGACAATAATCCTTCTCTACTAAAAAAAGAAATCGCAATGTGTTTTGACAGAAATGTTTATGGAAAATCAGACATTGAATCCTTTATATTTCCACCTTCAAACTTTGTATTAAAGCAAATGACTTTCTCAGAGAAGTCACTAATAAGGTTATTGTCTTTGCCAGATTTTTTCGGGTATATTTTCAGAAAATCGAAAAAATCTCAAAACAAAGCTCAATTTGGCGAGAAGATAATCGAAACTTCATGTTTAGCAATCAATTGCTACAAATGTTTAGTTGCAATTAATGCTGCTGGATTATTTCGCTTTATTGACATTGACAAAAACATTTTAGAAAAAGCATTACATTTTAATGATAAATAAAATAACTGTTGAAAAAAGTTTAATTAAATTGTTTATTAAGTATTATTTTTGATTTCTGTTTTAAAAATAAATAAAAATCTACTTTTGTAGAAATACATTAATATTATCAATGGAATTCGAAAAGTTATCAGAAAACACACATGAAGAGGAGTTCTACTTCCAATGGCATATCACAAATGAATGTAACTTGCGCTGTAAGCACTGTTATCATTCTGATTACATTGATGATTCATTAAATATTGATCAATTATTACTGATTGGAAATCATTTATGCGATGCTGCTCAAAAATGGGGGAAAAAAGCATCATTTAGTCTTACTGGTGGCGAACCTTTTTCAAATTCTAAAAATATTTTTTCATTACTTGATCTTCTTGAAAAAAGAAATGTTGATAGGGTCGACATCCTTACAAACGGAACTCTAATTGATGAGAAAATAACAAAAAAACTAAAAAAATATACAAAGCTTAGAAGAATTCAACTTTCACTTGAGGGACTTAAAGATACTAACGATAAAATCAGAGGTAATGGATCTTATGAAAGAACAATAAAAACGATAAAACAGTTAAAAGAACAATCCTTTAATGTTAGTATAATGATGACTATTGGCAGGCATAATTATAACGAAGTTATTCCGCTTGCAAAAGAATTAGGATTGCTAAATGTTGACGCTTTTATTCTTGATCGTTTTATTCCCGAAGGCCAAAGTAATGATAAAAAAGATTGGCTTCTTTCTTCTGAAGAAATTAGACAAGTATATTCACTCGCATATAATTTTTTTCAAGCTTCACTGAAACCAAGGTTTTTACTTTACAGAACCTTATTCTGTCTATTAAATCCAGATGATTCGCATATTGGGGCAATTTGCTCTGTTGGGAACAATGCCCTGACTATTATGCCAAATGGAGATGTTTTTCCATGCAGAAGACTCCCAATTAAAATTGGCAACTTGCTGGAAGAAACAATTTATAACATTTGGTATACTTCACCATTGCTTTGGGAAATGAGAAATCCTGAAAATCTAAAAGGAAAATGTCATAATTGTGAATATATACCCATATGCAGGGGCTGTCGAGCTATGGCCTATGCAATAACAGGAAATTATTTTGAATCAGACCCTCAATGCTGGAAACAATGATGAAAAAATATAAGCTGAATAAAAATGTTTGCCTCAAATACGATGATGTATCTGATAAGTATTATGCTTTTTGTGTTAATTCCGGAGATCATTTTGCTTTAAACAGGGTTGGTTTTTTTATTTTAACCCTGCTTGAAAAAGGTTATAGCATTGATGAAATAATTAATTCTGTTCACAAACAGGAGAATATTGATCTCAATATTTGCAAAACTGACACAATAAATTTTTTAAATAAATCAAAAAAAATTGGTATAATTGCAATTGAAAAGGAGGATCATAACTATGATAAAAAAAGACAAGACTAAAGGGAAAACAACCAGGGTCTATGAAAAACCCGAAATTACTAAAGTCGATAAAATGACTTTTATGTTTGAACCTTACAAAAAAAATATTTCAAAAGTTGCATGTAGACAATGCTCTTCATGTCATGGATGCAGATAATAGCACTTGTCTAAATAAACTAAAAAATGCTTTAGTAACTATTTTAGATGATTATCTGGAAAGAAAATTACCTCTTAGACGGGTAGTTTTTCTTTCATCAATCCTAAAAATGTCCTCAATTGAATTAGATTCATTCAATAAGGTTTCTCAACGAATTATTTCAGAACAACAACCAGATGGAGGTTGGGTAGATTGTGAAGATACTGCATGGAATATTTTTTTTCTTTCATTTTATAAAAACTATTCTGCACAAAGGTTAAAAGCCATTCAATGGATAATTAACGAACAACCCTCAAAATTTGGATGGGGCTTTTGCAAAAGAGATCTCCCAAACATACCAATTACCTCTCAAGTATTGCTTTTAGTCCCTGAGTTAAGAAGTATTTCTGAATTCAAGTGGCTTTTTAATGAGTGGGATAAAGATATCAATTCTACCTTTAACTTGAATTACAAAGGAGCTTGGTATCTACTGTTGATGAGTTCTCAACACATTTCTAATGATTTTGAATCATTTCAAATTAAACAAACAGAAAATTATTTGATTAGGGAACAAAGGGACAATGGCAGTTGGGGACCATGGAAAAGCCATCCAGCACCATCCTGCCCGTTTATTACAGGGATTTGTTGCTTAGCTTTATCAAGATCATATCAAATTACTCATAACATAGAAATTCCAGATTGCTTGCAAAAAAGCATCCATTGGTTTAATGACACCCAACTTGAAAACGGACTATTCCCAACTCACTATATTGAAGAAGGCTCAGCATGGTGTTATATTGGTTGGAATTCAGCAACAAATTGCACATTATGAATAATTCAAACAAATGCAATATTTTGTTGATTGGAAAATATCCACCTATGCAGGGTGGTGTTTCCTCAAAGTCATATTGGTTATTTGAAAAATTGAAAAAACATGATTTTGAATTTCAAATAATCACAAGTTATGTAGATAGATATATTACTTTAAAAAACAAAGAAGAAAAATTCGTCCATTATATTACTAGTAAAGAGGTTCCCTGGCATATTCCAAATTCAGAATTACTTTTTGACAAATTATTAAATAAATCTTTGGAAGTAATTAAAGACTTTATTCCCGATATTATTGAAACAAATTATTTATGGCCTTATTGTGGGGTTGCTTCATATTTATCACTGCACTTGAAAAAACCGTTGCTAATTCGTCATGCAGGAAGTGATATTCTGAAGTTTTATAAAAACAAAGATTTTTCTGTTACAATTAAAAGCTATTTTGATCAAGCAGAATATATAATTACGAATAATACTAGTCAAAAAATTATTCAAAAACTTTGCAGTAACAAAAGCAAAGTAAAGCTTATGGATCGTTATATTCCAGATCCTGAATCCTTTTTTTCAAGAAAAATTAAAAAAAAATACGATATTCTTTTTGCAGGGAAAATCAATTACTTCTGGAATCTTAAAGGGATTGAATATTTACTAAAATATATTAAAACAGATAGTTTAAAAGCTTTGTTTTTAATTGATGGCAAATATGTTGAGGATATTTACTCTATTATCAATAAGGAAAAGTTAAATAGCAATATTGACTTTTCAACTTTTATCCATCCATGTGAAATGCCTGAAATAATCAATCAATGCAAATCCGTATGGTGTTGGGAGGAAATAAACTATATTCAAGACTTTTCAAATTTAATTTCCGAATCGCTTTTTTGTAAAGTTTCATGTTTTATTAATTATCATGAAGACATAAAAGAGGAATTTGACAGATTATTTAAGTTCTTTCCGGAATTAATTATTCCAATTGATCCTTTAAAGACTAAAAGCATTAAGCATTTAATTTCGGAAGCAGATTATGAGAAATCTCATCTAAGTAGAATTGAGCAAAAAAGAATGTATAATGATTTCATTAACCAAAACATTGAATTATACCATTCCTTTCTGAGACAGAAAAATGAAACTTTCTAGCCTATTTACAAATAATATTTCACCGGGGAAATTATTTAATATTCCTCCACAACCTTTAAATATTTTTATAGACCTTACCTCTAAGTGCAATAATAAGTGCTTATTTTGTTACAATAGTAATCCTTTTAAAAAAGAAGATAATGATTCTGATCCGGAAAAAATATTAAGAATTGTTGAACTAATAGGACAGACAGGGACAAAGGAAATAATGTACTTAGGGGGAGAACCATTCTCTTTTTCACATATTTTTGAGATTTTAAATATAGGTAAGAAATATGGTATTTTTCAACGTGCAGTTACAAATGGAAGCTATTTTAAAAATTTAAACTTTACTAAATCATTGAAAATTGCAGGTTTGGATGAAGTTGGTATTTCCTTCCATTCCTCTAATGAAAAAACTCATGATATTTTAGCTGGGCGAAAAGGAGCGTATATGGAGGCAATGAAAGGACTTGAGTTATGTCTGTTGACCGAAATCTCAACATTTATTCAATACTCACCCAACCAGCTAAATGATCCGACTGATATAGTATTCTTTGGTGAATTGTTAAGAAAAGAGTTTGGTGAAAAGATTAATCTTTTTGATATTAATAGAATATTACCTGTTGGACAAGGACAAAAGCAGGAAAAGATTATCCTTTATAAAAATCAATGGTATGATTTCTTAGTTATAGCAGCAAAATTAAATGACATGAATTTTGACATTCGTGCTGAATTAACTCCATTTTGCTGGCTAAAAAAAATGGCTAAAAAATTAAAAACATCTGATAAAACTCTTGCTCAAATTTTTAAAATGAACCGTGGTTGTTTCATGTGGATTGCACAATTACCACTTGATTATGAAGGCAAGATAAAATTTTGCCCGGCAGGAGAAAAAGTGGACATTTCAATTTTGGATGTTGAATGGCCACATTATTGGCAGAAAAGTGATATATTAAACTCATATAGGTCTTTTCAATGGAACAAGAAATGCCTGGATTTTGAGAAACAGATTACATGTGAATATTTCTTCAAATGCCTTGGGGGATGTAAATATTCTAATGGTGAGCCATATCAGGTTGATAATCTTTCAATTTAATTAAAGATAAAATTAAATAATATTTAGTAGATTTGCTTTAAATCAAATTTTATGCAAACTATAATCATTATTAAAGGCTCGCCTGGAGTTGGAAAATCATACATATCCAAAAATCTTGTTTCAAAGTTAAAAGGAAAAAAGATTTCTATTATTCCAATTGATAATGTTCTTCACTTTGATCAGCGAAAATTAAATGAAGACAAGCTAAAACTTTCAATATTTCACACAGCCATAATGGCTCGAAGTTTTCTCCGAGAGAATTTTGATGTAATTATTGAATATACTTTTGATATATCTGCACATCTTGAATTTTTAATTGATAAAATAAAAAATAGCCATACAGAAAAAATACCAGCTTCAAGATTGTTAATTTTTCATTTAAGCGCTACATTAAAGGACATTAAAAAACGCAATAAAAGCCGCCGTGATGGTTCTGACCCGCTACCTGAAATAATTTTAGAAAGATTATTTCTGAAATGTGAAAAAACCGCCGGATTATTGCAAAACGAATTTGTTATTGATACCTCTATGTTTTCTTCGGGTCAGGTTTTAAAAATGATAATGGAAAAAATCAAATGAAAATAGATTTGCATTTACACAGTTGCTATAGCGGAGATGGTATTCATAGTGTTGACCGGCTAACAAGTCTTTTTTCCACTGGAGACGTTATAGCTTTGACTGACCATGAAACAATTGCTGGTTGGGAAGATTTTGAAATTTCTTGTAAACAAAGAAACTTAAGACCTATATATGGGGTGGAATGGTTTACTTCCCCTTATCATATCATCTCCTATTTCCCTTGCAAAAAGGTATCAAAACAATTTAATAGTTTCATTATTGATAGAAGATTCAAAGAAGGTATTACAATGAAGGCCCTTGCTCTTCAAATAAAAAAAGATGATGATCATTTTTCTAGTTATGACGACTTAATTAAAATGAAGCCTCATCCAGAAAATATTTTAGGAATGACTGTAACAGGTTGTAAACTAAAAAAATTAAAAAATATTTCGTTTAAAGAAGCAATTTCAATTCTAAGAAATAGAAAACATGAAATACCTGAATGCCCTGAAACATTTTACACAGAGGATCTCATAAGCAAAATGTCCAATTGGGGTGCTTTAAATATTCTCGCACATCCTTTTAGAAATGTTAAATCAGGACAAATTAATTATTTTGAATTTGCAAATAAGATAAAAGCATTTAAAGATGCTGGTTTAAATGGAGTAGAACTTCATCCATTTCAAGATGAATGGAATAAACACATTATAGAAATTTGCAAGCGGTTTGATTTAATTTGGACTATAGGTTCAGATTATCATCATTACAAAGAAGGCATATACCCTAAAAAATTACCTGAATTAAACGGTAGTATTACATCCGGATTATCAAAATTACATTTGATTTAATATGAAAAAAGTAACACTTAAAGATTTTGCTGTAACTGAAAATCTTAATTTCAAAGAATGCATTAATATAATAATGAATTCTGTTTACTTTAGAAAACTGGCAGATAAAACACAAGTTATTATTTCATTATCTGGTCCTAATGTTCGTACTCGTCTAACTCATACTGTAGAGGTTGCTAAAATTGCTAGAGATATGTGTCGTGATCTTAAATTAAATGAAGATTTAGCTGAAGCAATTGCTTTAGCTCACGATATTGGCCATACTCCATTTGGGCATGTTGGTGAACGAACTTTAAAGGAGATAATGTGCAAGTGTGATTCACTTGACAATATGATTGATATTAAAATTGAAAATTTTGGTTTTAAACACAATCTTCAAAGTGCACTTTTAATTAGTGAAATATTCAAAGACAATAAAAACATTGAACTCAAAAGTGAATTGAATTACTTATTTTGGGGTGTTGCTGCACATTCGAGTTTGACTTGGACCCGATTACAGGCTGGTTTAGATAATGAGATTCTAGTTCATTGTAAGCATTGCAATAAAGTTTTTGATTGTATTTATTCCAAATCAAATCAAGATAATTTTGATAATGCTTCTGGAAATATTTGTAAATTTAATCTGAAGGAGCAATTTAATTCAAATGAGGTTGATAATTCAGGAAAAATGTGTCGACCTTGGGTGTGTGCAAGAATATATAATAAGTTCAAGAGTCAAAATGACTTATTAATTAAAAACTTTAATCAACATACCTATTGCCAATCAAAATGTAATTTTGTTGATCTTTGGTTATTCAAAATGAAAAACAATGAAAATTTTATTCATTTTAAATATTTATTTGATTTCCCATTTAGCAATACATATTATGCTCCACATTTTAACAAATTAATTAATGAGCAAAAAAATAATTTCGTTTCTTTTGAAGCAATTGTTGTGAATGCTGCTGATGAAATTGCACAAAGAAGACAAGACTTTGAAGATGGCATATCTCTTAAACTAATAAAAGTAGCTGACGGAGCTAGAAAATTAAAGAAGTTAATTCAGGATTGTAAAAAGATATATAAAAACAAAAATTTAATCGAAATAAAAATACTCAACCGAATTAATGCGATTATTAAAGAAAGTAGCTATTCTAATAAGAATAGCGAAATAAAAGAGCAGGAATTTTGTCGAGAATTGGGTGATATTATTATTCTCTTTTTTAAGAAAATTTATTTCATAACTATTGAGAATAACTTTAAAGAAGAATATAATTATAAAGTAAATAATCTATATCAAACATTTTTTAATGATTTTCTAATTAATGAAAAAAGCCCTGTAAGAATTGAAGAATTATATTCAAGTTTTAATTGGGAAAATTCTCTTTGTGATAATGAATCAGATAAAAAAAACATGATTTTTTTTATAGTTGATTACTTAGATAAATTAATTAAAAGTAACAAATTAGGTAACATTGACATTCATTCTATGATTAATAAAATAGATAGCTATAAAAATATATCTTTAGAAGGTCTTTTAAATATGGATGATATAGAAATCATAAAAAAAATTCAAATATTTATTGATAATGATAAAGTTAAAGAAATATTCCGTGACTATTTAGCAAGTGCACTAAATAAAGATAAATGCGATTTTGCTTTCGATGATTTAGATTATTTAGAACTGTTAAAATTTCTGTTTTTAGCAAGAAAAAACAAAGATTATTCTAAAGAGAAGACCAAAGATCTTTTCAACTTATACAAAACACTTTTTAAATCTAATGCAAACCAAGGACTAATGCACTTTATTGCTTTCGAAAAAGAAATAGATGATTGTATTGAGAAATTTCAGGATTATTACAAAAAACTTATTTTACAAAGCGAGAACGTTGAGAAAAATGATGGGAAATCTGCATTTATAATAAAAAGACTTTTTAAAGGGTATTTATCAAATCCTCATCAATTGCCAAATATATCTCTATCTAGAATATGGAATATTTATTATGAAACATTTCTTGATTATAATGTGCTTTCACATGAGTTTGATTTAATTTATTTGAAGTTAAAGAAATACTTTATTGGAATTTTAAGAGAAAGAGAGTTGTCAGATATAACTTGGGAAAAATCCATTAGGAAAAATAATCAACGGCTTTACCCTAAAGAAATAAATAAATTAGATGAAGCAAAGGAGAGGTTAAAAAAATTCTTAAAGAAAAATAATCCTGAGAAATTAAATAAAAATATTGATCTTTATGAAGTCAGGAAAATTATTGACAACCCAGTATTAGTTTCAACTTCAGGATGGAAACAAGCCTTATATAGAGGAATAACAGATTATATTGCTAGTCTTACTGATCGTGAAGCTTTAAGTGAATATGAAAAATTGTATTTTACTACTGTAGAGATAGGCTAATGTGTGGAATCTCTGGAATCTTCAGGAAAAACGATCCTGAGAAAATAAAAATAATGATAAATACTATCCGGCATCGTGGGCCGGATGGCGAATCATTTTCTAATTTCCCATGGGGGTCATTAGGTTTTTGCTGGTTAGATATTTTCGGCCCTGAAACGAATGCACAACCTGCAATTTGTAATGAAAAAAATATTGCAGTACTATTTAATGGCGAAATTTATAATTTCAACGAGCTACAATCTTTAATAAAAACAAAGAAGATAGTTGATGAAGCTAATCTAATACTTGAATTATACATTTTGTTTGGAGAGAAGTTTTTCCAAAAACTAAAAGGAATGTTTTCTATTGCAATCATGAGTTCTGAAAAACTTATTCTTGCCCGTGATCCGTTTGGAATAAAACCATTAGTTTATTTCCCGAAAGGAAAAGAAATTTATTTTGCTTCCGAAATAAAAGCACTTTTAAAAATTCAGGATAATCAAATTGAAATAAACAAAGATTCTCTGGCTGAAACTGCCGTTTTTGGATTTATATTTAGTCTGGAAGAAACCATGTTTAAAGGAATTAAACAAGTGTTGCCGGGTTCATATATTATATTTGAAAATGGTTTGTCAAAAACTGTAAAGTATAACAATATTCCCAAATCGTTTTATTGCTCAGAATCGTTGATTGATGAAAAAACTATTTCTCAATTTTCGGAATCAATGAACAGCACAGCTAAATTGCATCTTTCTCATGCAAAATGCAATCAGGCAATATACCTTTCTGGTGGTCTAGATTCTAGTTTAATGGCTTCACATCTACAGAATAATTCAAATAATAATATCCATACTTATACTTTATTCGACGATATAAATAGCGAAGATCGCATTTACTCACAAAAAGTGTCTTCTGAAATTGGCACAATTCATACAGAAATTGAAACCGGATTTGATGAGACTTTAAATTTTTTAAAACATTACCTTTATCACTATGAATCCCTTGTAACAAATGGTTTGTACGACGTTCTAGGCAGTGTTGCATTTCATATTTTATCTTCTAAAATTGCAAAAAATCACAAAGTTGCATATTGTGGCGAAGGTGCTGATGAACTTTTCGGTGGCTATTACTGGCTTCAAGCACATCCCTTAGGTGTTGGTGATAGGTTAAGGGCAAAATCTCTTAAAGTAAATGATGGTAACACACAAATTCATGATTACATCATGCAGCATTTTCCTGATGATGATTCGAAGGAACAGGAAATGCAAAAAGAGATTTTTGACTTTTTAATGGGGCCCGGATTAACAAACTGTCATCTTTGGAGTGTTGATAGATCAAGTTCTGCTTTTTCTTTTGAAGCACGACCTTTTTATTTATACAATGATTTTGCTGATTGGGCTTTAACAATGCCTATTAATAATAAAGTTACAAAGAATAAGGAAACAAAATTAATAATGAAACAATATGCTGCTTCAAAATGCAGCCCCCTTATTCATGATATTTCAAAAAGGAAAAAAATAGGGATGCCTTCTGCTTTAAACAACACACTATTAAAGATTAATGAACATTCTTCAAAGAAATTTTTATCATCAAATAAAAAAAACTTACCTCATCAAGAATTCGCATTCTACCTTTCTACAGATATGGAGAGATTCATGTTTGATCTTTTTTATGAAATGTTTTTGAATGGTAAACATGTTTGAACTTTTAAAATAAAACACTAAAGTTAATTTTATTGAAAACGAGCTTATCAGATGCCAATAAAACTTGATCCTGCCAACATAAGAAAAAGTATTAACGCTTTCAAAAAACAAACCAATGAAATAGGATTAATAATTAATCCCATCATTAATAATTACCGTTTAAAAGAAAAGGAAAAACTGGAAGTTTGTCAAATTGGCAAATTTCTTTACAATATAAATCCAAATTTAAGAATTTTAGAAAAACCGGCACCTCCAAATCCTGACTTCATTCTTAACTTTGAAGGAAAAATAATTGGCTTGGAACATACCCGAATTATTAACGCATTAAAAACTCAAAAATTCTTTTCAATATCAAAATTGTTTGATGATGCTGCCATTGAATTTAAAACAACTAATCCGGAAGCAAAAATTTGTGCCACTTTTCGATTGAATTATAACCTTACTTTTAAACAGCAGGATAAAAACAACTTGATCAAAACCATTAGTTCTTTTGTAAGTGAGGCAATTAAGGGAAATTTTGAAAATCAACCTGACTTTATTAATGAGATCAACATTTTCCCTAATACTATTGTGTCTTTTAAGTATTTAGAGGGTGATTTCACTTCCAGCTATTTAACCATTACTGATCTTCAAAAAGCAATTTCAGCAAAGGAAAAAAAATTACAAAAATATTATAGCCAATCTAATTTAATCAATGAGTTTTGGTTGGTACTAATGATTGGGTCGCTTAATTCTGCATCGTTTAAAATAAATGAAAATGAGAATTACAAAACAAAATCCATTTTCGATAAAGTATTTTTAATGTCAGACTTTAGTGAGAACATTATTGAAATACAATAATTAATTGTAACACAGCTTTTGCTTTTCAACTTAAATAACAAAAAGTCAAAAAAATGAACCTTCTGGAAGAAATCATTGATGAACATTTTTTGTCTTCAGACAAGGAAGAATTGTTGTTACTTTTTAACAAGTATGATATCCAAAATATTATATCTAAATCTGCTTTGCAGTTAAGAAATCAACTACAAAGCGCTTTAGTTTCAAATAATGGAGTGCCTTTGACTGCAATAACAACAACCAGCTCAAATTTTCTCATTACTGTAAACAACCAGATTGTTAAGATTCCAAATCCTGAAGAAAAACTTCAGGTACAACAAGCAATCGCACAAATCGGTCTTCGTATCCTCCTTTCAATAATAAAATTATTCCCTGAAGAAGCTACTGATATTTTTGATTCTGTCAAGCAATCTCTGGAAATTACATCTGAAATATTTGGTTATAACTACAAAGATATCGATGATCTTTTGATGTTTGATGAATTTACTGAACTAACTAAAACACTTACTGGAATAAAATTTGCAAATGAAATTCAGAAAGTAAAGACCAAAAATGTTGATTCCCTAATTTGGACAAAAAAGGTTCCTTTGGGATATTTGACTACTGAATTAAAGAAAAGAAAATGGATTAAATCACAAAATGAGTTTTCAAAACTGTTTAATAATCCATCCGCCAAATTAAAAGTTCATTGGGATATTAAGTTCAAATATGAGCTGGCACACTTATTATTGAGACTTAAAGATGAAGATTTTATAAGGCCAAGAAAAGGCTTTTTTAAGGTCGCAGAAAAATATATTGTGGACTTTTCAGAACACGAACTTACAAAAAATTCACTAAAGAAAATAAGTTCAAAAATTTCGAATGAACCTTCTGAATATATAAATATTATTAAGAAAGTTGATGAAATACTTAAAGTAATAACATAATTCGCAAAGGACTATTGATGGACTATTGTTTCACAAATAATAAAAGTGCCTTTTTAATACAAAAATTATGATTGAAATTTGTAAAAACAAAATTTATTAAAATGACAATAGATCAATTTATTAAAGCATACAACATTAAACCGGCTGATGCCATTGTTGTAAAAAAAGAAAACTTCGGAATACTTGACCATTATGTTATTTATCTTGGAAAAGATAGTCACAACGAGCACAAATTTATCGCAAATTATACAAAGGGGGTGCAGTTTATTCAAAATATGGAGTTAATTGCTTTTCTTAAAACCTATGTTCCAGTTCGATTAAATCGATTTACTGGAAACGAGTTTCAAAGAACAGCCGCTGTAAGAAGAGCTTTATCAAGGTTGAACGAAAATGCTTATAATTTAATTCTTAATAACTGTGAACACTTTGCAAACTGGGTTCAAAAAGGGCTCCATAAGAGTGCCCAAGTCGAAGATATAGGCAAAGCATTAACAATAACTGGTTCTGGTGTGGGGCTGATTGGATTAGCTTCAGAGGACGAAGATGTTGCAATCGTTGGATTGCTTACTGCAGCACTTGGATTACTTGCGATAGGACTTAGCGATTAAAACAAAAATTATCGTCATTTTCACACTTACAAGCTGATAATGACAAAAAAGAAAAAATGAAAGAGTAAAAGGTGATCTGATAATAAATGGCTATTAGTAAGCCATACTTCAGAAAATCTGTCAATATATATGAATAGCAATCGTGTTAAAATATCCGGTTTGACAACCAATTTACTTGGTAATAATAAAGACGAAAAATCAGTTATGACCCATTAACACCCAAAACAATGACAGATTTTAATAAAATATTAGTTGAGCTTCAAAGTTACTTCAAACTTCGTAATTATCAAGAAACGACGATAAGCCTTTATTCAAATTGGTTATTAGGATTATTCAAATTTTATCCAACAATTGAACCTGTTGAGATTACAGAATCTCAAATTCATTCTTACATTACAATTCTTGTCAATCGAAAATTATCATATAGCTCTGTTAATCAATTTTTTCAAGCAGCAGATTTTTATTATAATCACATAAATAGAAAGGATTATAGATTTAATAAAAGACTACTGCCACGAAAGACAGAAAAAATAATTGAGACCTTGACTCAAGAACAAGTCTTTTTAATAATTGATAATATTCAAAACATCAAACATAAGACCATTGTTGCTCTATTATATTCTTGTGGGTTAGAGATTAACGAATTGATAAATATTAAACCCTCCGATGTTAAATCAAAAAATAAACCAGCCAGGTTAGTCTTGCATAATAATAATCAGATTGTTAGGCAAGCAATCCTTTCTCAAAAGGTTTTGATTCTGATGAGAGAGTATTGGATACATTTTAAACCAAAAACATGGCTGATTGAAGGACAAAAAGAAGGTATGCAATTTTCATTTACAAGTGTAAGAAAAATTGTTCAAAAAGCATTCGAAGATGTCGGTTTAACAATGGATTCTGAAGTAAAAGTATTAAAGAGGTCATATATTAGGCACTTAGTTGAACTTGGTGTGCCATTAATTGTAATAATGGGACATCTTGATATCAAAAGTAAAGAAAGTATTGAAAGATATACGAGATTGATACATGGTGATTTTGAAGTGAATTTTAGTCCATATGATAAACTTATCGGCAAGGATGAGATTAAAGAACCAGAAATAGATGATTTAGAAAAACTAGTCTTTTCTTTACAAAATAAAGATGAAATTGGTTATTTGGTTGAAGCAATTTCATGTTTTAGAGTTGGAGCATTGAGAGCTGGTATTGTTTTTTCATGGGCGGCAGCGGCAAGGTTTTTGCAGAACAAATGCATTGAAAAAGGTTATAAGCAAATAAATGCTGCTCTGCAAAAGCTGAATCCGGGAGCTAAGCAAATTAAAATGGTTGAGGATTTTGAAACGATTAAGGATTTGACACTTTTGTCAATTGCTCTTGAGTTGAGTATTATTTCAAAACATCAAAAATCTCAATTGGAAAACAACTTGGATTTAAGGAATCATTGTGGGCATCCAAGTAGCTATTGTCCTGAGATTAATAAGGCAAAAGCATTTTTAGAGGACATGGTAAATTTGATGAAATTAAAATGACTATCCTAAATACATAGTCAACAGTCCCTCATGAATTGAATTATTATCAGAGTTTACTTTAACAAATCCAATTTAAACCACAACCCATTGAATCCAATAAAAACAGACCTAAGCGCCCTAAACGAGAAGCAAAGAGAGGCAGTTATCAGCAATGATAAGCGCATTTTGGTATTGGCTGGCGCCGGTTCCGGAAAAACTAAGACTCTTTTGCAAAAACTTATATACCTGATCGAGGAAAAAGGTGTCAGCCCCTCAAACATTCTTGCTGTCACCTTTACCAAAAACGCCACAAATGAAATGATTGACCGGCTGATAATCTCTGCCGACGCAGCCGGCCATTATGAGGAAATGCTTGTAAACAAGAATCTGAATAAAACAGAGAAAGAAAAGGAGCGGGCAAATTTCCGGAAAAAATACAAGTGGATTGATAACCTGACAATAAAAACTTTCCATAGTTTCTGCTATAATGTGCTCAGGAATGATGGTGTAAACGAATTTGACAACAAATTCAAAATTATCGGTGATGAAAAAAGAGATGAAGAGGATGAACTTTCAAAAACCGTCGCTCCTGAAACTGCTTTCGAGGTCTTTCACAAACTTTTGATCGAACAATGTGAAGATACCGGATATTTGCTTAAGTTAAAGCGTTATACTTTAGATTACATTATAGATAAAATACATAAAACAGATGTGAAATATCTGCCAAAAGACGGTAAATATTTTACTTCACTCGACGGAATAAAAGTCCGTTCAAAATCAGAGCAGTTTATTGCCGATTGGTTTTACAGGCACAGCATTAAATATGAGTATGAGCCATTGCTTAATGTGAAGGATTTTTCGTTTCACCCCGATTTTCACATTCCCGCAGCAAATTTGTATATTGAGCACATCAGTGATAAAAGCTTCTCAACAAAGGACAAGGAAGAGCAGTTTAAAAAAGGGAACCTGCTCCTGGTCAAAACCTACGAGAGCATGACAAAGGATTCAGCTTTATTCAACCATGTTCTTGATAAAATTGTAAAAAACCGTTTGCCTTCAAATTATCACAGCAATGTTTCACTTACCTACCGCGAAGAGTTTAACGGCTACCACGAAAATGTAAAGGATTTTATTACCCAGGTCATGCGGATCACCGATATGATCAAAGTTGAAAATATAGATTTACAAACCATAAGGGAAAATGCAAGCAAAGACCAGCACGAAAGGGTCAGGAATTTTTACGACCTGGCACTCCCAATAGTTGAAAAGTACATTGGTTATTGCACAAATAAATCTTACCTTGATTTCAACGACCTTATTTCGAGAAGCACTTCATTGTTCAGGAACTGTCCAGATATTACAAATAAATACAAAAACAAGTTTCAATACATCCTTGTCGATGAATTCCAGGATGTAAATAACCTGCAGGTTGATCTTATAAAACTGCTGCTGACAGATCAATCACAACTATTTTGTGTCGGTGATGACTGGCAGAGCATTTATGGCTTCAGAGGATCAAACGTCAGCTATATTGTGGAGTTTGAAAAACACTTTCCTGATTCAAAGGTCGTAACGCTCAACCTGAACTATCGAAGCACACAGAATATCGTTGGAGCAAGTAATGAAGTGATAAAGCACAACAAGTTTAAAGTTGAAAAGGAAATAAGTTCATTAAAAAGATCAGAGCACAAAATAGTTGTTTATTCCGGAAACAATATTGAAGATAATGTTCAATTCTGTTTGGACAGGGTCAGGGAATTGATGGAGGATGGGATAGTAGGTGAAGATATTCTGTTTTTGTACCGCAGGACGCACATGTTCAACCCGGGGCCATTTTCAGGCAAACCTTCATACTCAAAGGAGTTTTACAATGAAGGGATCAGGGTTCAGGCCAAAACAATTCATGCAGCTAAGGGGCTTGAGGCCAAAGTTGTGTTTATCCTTGGGTTGACCGAGGGCAATGGAGGTTTTCCGGATATATGGTTAGAAGACAGAATTTTTCAGATAATAAAAAAAGCAAACCACGATATGCTTTTAGAGGAAGAAAGGCGGCTTTTCTATGTTGCAATAACAAGAGCAAAAGAAAAACTTTTCCTAATAACCGAAAAGGGAAACGAGTCTTCTTTTTTGAAAGAAATACCAGATGTATTTACCGTCAAAACCAGTTTACAAATGAAACCGGTGGTTGAAAAAGTTATACAGTGTGAAAAATGCTTTAGCCAACTGGAAAAACTTTGGATAGTATGTCCGTATTGTGGCTATAAAGCAAATGGACATTGCAATTAATTCTGAAATAAGACAAAATATATGATATAGCTGGGCCAATCGGCAAAAAGGGGTGTGGTATGCTTAACAAAGGGAATTTATCCGTATATATCCGAATACATAGAGATATATACGGATAAATTCGTTTATAGCATATATCAGATAATAAATTTGCAGCCACTTTTTGGGGTGTTTTTTAACGGCATATTTAAATTTTAACTGTACAGCAATTTGAAAAAAACATCGAGATCCAATTCTGTTTTTTGATGCATCAGAAGAAGTTATTTTTTACAAAAACAGGTCGGTAAAAAATCGCCGTACAGAATTTTGATAGTTAAAAATAACGTGGAATATTGATTAAATATTCCGGCAATTTCAAATGAAAACATTTTTCATCAGGAAAAAAGTTCGGCGAAACCGGTGATGTTTGATATGCCATTCTACATTATAAGCAGGGCGAATAATACAGAAAGTGATATAGTAATTAATAATAAAATATACGACTGTAAGTGCTTGAATATTTGATTTTTGCATAGGGTTTTTGTTTTCATTTTGGTTTTTTCATGGTAAAAAAGCCCTTTTATCAATATTGGTCAGAAAATTATAACAGCTGTATTATATAACCTGCCTATAATACACAACTTTCCTGTCATAGCCGAAAACCAATCCATTACAAATTTGGTATTTTCCTAAGCATTTGTTTTACTTGACTTTTTATTTTTTCATTATGCAATTATCCTATATAGCTTTTTGTTTTCATTTTGCGAACAATTACATTATCAAATCCTAACCAAAGAACTTATATTAAAGTTACAAAAAATTTTGACATGGGCACAATGTTTGCAAAAAATTTTATTGTGTGTTTTAAAAATTATGGTGCTCAAAATTCTGACACATTATAATATCATTTTTTGAAAACCATCCTTGAAAAAGTGTTTTAAGAAAATTTTATTTCTGTGATTTTTGAAATATCACGAAGTGATTTTTAACCATCAATAATTGGATGGTAATTTACCAGCACAGTAAAAATATAATGTTATTCCGGTAAGGTTTTATTTGCCCCGAATAATTAATCTCCCCACAGCAAGCTGGTTAAAAAGTCCGGCAAAGTAAATTCATTCCTCATCACCTTACCAACGAATTCAAACCTCTAAAAATAATTTAACCGGAAATGTATGCAAATTGTATGCAAATCCTGAAAACAAAAAAGCCTCTCATTTCTGAAAGGCTTGTTTTTTCTGGCTCCCTCTCCTGGACTTGAACCAGGGACCCCATGATTAACAGTCATGTGCTCTAACCAACTGAGCTAAGAAGGAAAATTGGACTGCAAAAATAAGTATTTTTTGGAAATAACAAATATATTTGCCAAAAAATTCTTTTTTATCTAAAACGATACACAATGAATAAAGTTCTCGGTTTGGGCAATGCCCTCGTTGATATCATGACAATTCTTGACAGCGATATTTTTCTTGAAAACCAAAAATTGCCCAAAGGCAGCATGCAACTGGTTGACCTCCACACTTCGGGCGCGGTGCTCGAAGCTGCATCAAAACTTAAAAAAACCCTGAGCTCAGGCGGCTCGGCTGCCAACACCATTCACGGGTTTGCATCATTGGGAGGAAAAGCGGGGTATATCGGGACTATCGGACGGGATGAGTACGGCAATTTTTTCAAAACCGACATGCAGCAACATGGCATCGAACCTAGAATGTTTGAAACGGATACCCCTACTGGCAGAGCCATTGCCCTGATCAGTCCCGATTCTGAACGCACCTTCGCCACCTGTCTGGGCGCTGCAACCGAACTGAATCCTGCCCTGCTTACCGATGAACTTTTTACCGGATACCACTTTCTGCACACTGAAGGATACCTTGCCTTTAACAACGAGTTACTCCTCACCGCACTGAAAAAGGCAAAGAAAAATAAACTAAAAATTTCACTGGATATGGCCAGTTATAATGTGGTAGAAGCCAACCTCGAATTCCTCAAAATGCTGATTTCTAATTACGTTGATATAGTTTTTGCCAATGAGGAAGAGGCCAAAGCTCTTACAGGAAAAGATCCTGAAGCTGCCCTGCACGAGATATCAGACCTTTGCGAAATTGCCGTTGTTAAAACCGGTGCCCGCGGTTCACTTGTGAAAACTGGTGATACAATATTTGAAATCCCCGCAATCAAAGCAAACTCGATTGATACTACGGGTGCCGGAGATCTTTATGCTTCAGGATTCCTCTTTGGACTTTCTGAAAATATGCCACTGGATAAATGCGGAAGAATCGGCTCGTTGTGTGCCGGTAAAGTAATTGAAATTATAGGCGCAAAAATGGCCGAAAAAACATGGGAATCCATCCGTGAAAACGTTTCTAAAATGTAAAGTATGAGTCTGCTAATTGCCGGAAGTATTGCTCTTGACAGCATCCAGTCGCCGTTTGGAAAAGTTTCGCGCACGCTGGGCGGAGCCATTACCTATACTTCGCTGGCAGCATCTTACTTCGTTCAGAAAATCATGCTCGTATCCATTGTGGGTGGCGATATGGACAAAAAAAAACTGTCGGTTTTTCGAAAACAAAACATTGATCTTAAGGGCATTATGACCATCGAAGAGGAAAAAACTTTTGAGTGGTTTGGAAAATACGGGTACGACCTTAACAGCCGCGAAACAGTTTATACAAAACTTAATTCCATGGCCTGTTTTAATCCGGTTTTGCCTACCGATTACAAAAACGCAAAGTTTCTGGTGCTGGCAAACTTCTCACCGCTTATTCAGATGAATATAATAAAACAGATGGCCATCAGACCCGCGCTCATATTGCTCGACACAAGCAAATACTGGATCAAAAATGCCGAGAAACAGCTTCTCGAAACCATTAAAATGACTGATGTGCTTTGCGTAAAAGATGAAGAGGCGCGATATCTTACCGGCGAGTATTCTCTGCTGAAAGCTGCCCGGGCTATGGCTATGTTCGGACCAAAATATATCATCATCCGAAACGGTGAGCACGGAGTATTGCTTTTTCACCAAAATCAGATTTTTTACTCACCCTCTCTGCCCCTGGGTGACGTACTCGACCCTACCGGTTCGGGAAATTCTTTTACCGGAGGGTTTACCGGATATCTTTCACAATCAAAAAACCTTTCCTTCGACAATATGAAAAAAGCTGTGCTTTTCGGTTCGGTGATGGCCTCCTTTTGCGTGGAAAAATTCGGCACAGATAAACTTCTTTCTCTTACCAATAAAGACATCAGCGACCGGTTTGAACAATTTGCCGATCTGGTACAGTTTAATTATGAGATTAACTGATCTCCAATGAACTAACCCGTTGCAAGCAAACAGGGTATCAACTTAGGATTTATTAAATACCCGCCCCAAGGGGCGAGGAACCGAGTTTGCGTGCTTCGCAAACACTGAAGCTTAATGCGAAAGCGTTCGACGAAGCCAATAAAACCTTTGAGATACCTCGGCTTCCCTCGGGATCAGTTCGACTAATTAATTTCAGTTCATTATCGTTCCTGAAATTATAGTCTCACTGATTTATTTTTCCCCTTACATACTAAAAAATGCTCAAATTAGTTTAAGATTTACTAATATTGTAAAGTTTTTTATTTATGAAAAAGCAAAAGCTGATATTGTTTTTCTTTCTGACTGTTTTATGTATGCAGTCATATACCCAGGTTGCGGTGGGTCAGTGGCGCGACCACCTGCCATATTCCCGTGGCATTCGGGTGGCACAACTGGATAATAAAATCTATTGTTCCAACGCCCAGGGCTTATTTGTGCTGAACACAGATGACAATTCCGTTGAGAAAATGAGCAAGGTAAACGGTTTGTCAGACATCGGCGTAAGTTGTATTGAGGCAAGCGACGAACAAAACACATTGGTTATAGGTTATTCAAACGGAAACATCGACCTGATCCAGGGCAACCTGATCACAAATATCCCGGACATTAAAAACAAACAGATGACCGGCAGCAAATCGGTCAATAATGTATTGTATCTTGGAGATCATGCATATTTGAGTACCGGATTTGGAATTGTAATGCTAGACCTTACACGGAAAGAAATTAAAGACACCTATTTTATTGGTCCGGAAGGAACAAAAATTGAAGTTTTTGACCTTACTTTAAATGAAACCTATTTTTACGCAGGAACATCAAAAGGTATATTTATTGCAGAAATAGACAATCCAAATCTGGTTGATTATTCCTACTGGTCCAGACTGGATTTTATTCCCAACCACCTGAAATCATTCTCTTCCCTGCTTTCTCTGAACAATAAACTGTATGCTGTTTATGACAACGGCAATGAATATCTTGGTGATACAATTTATGTAATTGACGGAAACACCTGGGATTATCTTGATACTGCAATTTACAGCAGGTTTTTTGAGTTGACATCCAGCGGAAACAAATTGATTATTCCGGCAACAGTAAAACTTGCAATTTATGATACTGAAACAGATTCCATGGAATTAATTTCCTCCTTCGGCGGAATCAACCCCAACGCTATGCAAGCCATTAATGATTCAAAAAACACAGATTATATCTGGGTTGCTGACAATTCCAACGGACTTGTCAGGTACAGCCAGCTTTACCATGGCGCAAAAATATTTTACCCCAACTCGCCTGCAGGAAGCAGCGCTTTCTCCATTGCCGCATCAGGATCGGATGTGTGGGTTTCGGCCGGAGGAATTAACAGCTCCTGGGGCAACTATTACAATCTCGGCGAAATTTACCGGCTGAAAGATAATTTCTGGACTACCTCCTATTATTCTGAAACTGCATTTGGAAGGGTTCGCGATATCGTGAATTTTGAATTTGATCCACGCGATAAAAATCATGTTTTTGCCACTACATGGGGTTACGGACTTATGGAATTTCAAAACGGATCCTTGATAAATATCTATAATTCTTCAAACAGCTCATTGCAATCAATTTATCCGGGCGATTATTATTACCGTCTGGGCGGAATGGATTATGACCAAAACGATAACCTGTGGATAACCAACGCCCAGGTTAATGAGCCATTTTCGGTTTTAACCGCCGCTGGTAATTGGTATAGTCTGCCCTACGCAAGCTTTTTCAATAATAATGATATTGGAGAAATTATCGTTACTCAAAACAACCACAAATGGGTAATGCTTCCCCGGGGCAGAGGATTGTTTGTGTTTGACGAAAAAGGCACTTATGAGGACATTTCAGATGATGAATATGAATCATTCAGCGTATTGGATGAAAGTGGTGCAATTATCTCAAATGATATTTATTCTTTTGCTGAAGACCGCGACGGCGTTATGTGGATCGGAACCAACAAAGGCGCCGTGGCCTATTACAACCCCGAAAATGTATTTTCAGATACCGATCCTTTTTACGCCAAAAAAATTATTCTGCAACTCGACGGTCCGGTTAACTACCTGCTCGAAACAGAAATTGTAACTGCTATTGCCATCGACGGGGCAAACCGCAAATGGTTCGGAACACAAAGCGCCGGAGTTTTTCTTATGTCGGAAGACTGCACCGAACAGATTTATAATTTCAATACCGAAAACAGTCCACTGCTTTCTGATAACATCCTCTGCATTGCCATTGAACCCGAATCGGGTGAGGTGTTTTTTGGAACTGCCAACGGAATAGTCTCTTTCAGAAGTACTGCCACCGAACCAGATGATTTTTTTACCGACGTTTACGCCTACCCTAATCCGGTTAAACCCGACTATGAGGGAGACATTGTAATCAAAGGACTTGTAGCCAATTCGAATGTGAAAATCACCGACATTTCAGGAAATCTTGTTTATGAGGTTAATGCGCTGGGCGGACAAGCAATCTGGAACGGAAAAAACTTCGACGGCGAAAGAGTAAAGTCCGGTGTATATATGGCTTTCTGCACCAACGAGGACGGATCAAAAACCCATGTCACTAAAATACTGTTTATAAACTAGTCGGAATGCTGGTAAAAACCGAAAGTATTGTCATCCGGAATATCAGGTATAATGACAGCAGCATTATCGTGCAGATGTATACCCGAGAACTGGGACGGCAATCATTTTTTGTTACACTGTCAAAAAACAGAAAATCAGCAATTAAAGCAGCATTTTTTCAGCCAATGTTTATTTTGAACATCGAAGCAGATGTAAAGCAGGGACGGGAGCTTCAGAGAATCAGAGAAGTTCATATTGATACTCCGTATTCTGACATTCCTTTTAACATCAAAAAAAACACAACCACCCTCTTTTTATCCGAAATGCTTGGAAAATCATTGCAGGAAGAATCTCAGGATATTGATCTCTTTGATTTCATAAAAACAGGTATGACTTATTTTGATGTTCTGGAAAAAAATATTGCCGATTTTCATCTGGCATTTTTAATAAAACTTACGCGCTATTTGGGGTTTGGCCCGGTGAGGACTTCTTCCCCGCAGGAATATCTTGATTTTATAGAAGGAAAGTTTTCTGATCACGCCCCCGTACACGGATTTTCAGCCTTGAACCACAGTGCCGGTTATTTCAACAACTGCATGACTCTTCCTTATAACAAACTCAATGATTTGCAGTTGACTAACCAACAAAGGGCAACAATTCTCGAAGACATCCTTACTTATTACAAAATTCATTTGCCCGGCTTTACCGGATTGCATTCCCTTGATATATTAAGGGAGGTTTTTAAATAATGCATGGTTCTAAACACCAGAATCCCGTTATGTCCTGAAAATCATATCGAACGCTTAATAAATTCTGCTTTTTAAAAAATAATATTTTTTTGACTGTAGCTGACAAATTGAAAGAAATCAGATAAAATTCATTGCGTTTACTTTCATATTTAAGATAATTTGCCATATTTGCTGTCACATTAAAAGCAAACCATCGTTATTTTTTAAAAACTGCTATGTAATATAATTTTCTTGCACGGATTTACTTATATTCGTAAAAATAACTTTTTGTAAAACCCTAAAAAAACGAATATGTCAAAAGGAGTCAATTACTACGTTGAAGCAGGAAAGCGGGCCATGAAATGGCATGCCGACTATCAGAAGAAAATGAAACAGTGTCGGTTTGATACCATCGCTGTTCATGGGGTATATTCCATGCAGGAAGCTCTTGATTTCAATCAGGGAGCTATTATTGAACCTATTTATATGTCATCATCACAGGCATACCGTGATTCAGACGAAATGGAAGCTGCTTTGAGCTATCAAATACCTACCTGGTGCTATTCACGTATTGCTAATCCAAGTATGTATTATCTTGAAGGCGTACTGGCCATGCTCGAAACTTACGGAACAAAATATACCGCCACTTGTTGTGCTACTTCATCCGGAATGGCCGCAATAGCCGCTGCTTGCGATCCTTTTCTTACTGTCGACCCAAAGAAACCAAACGAAAAAATGAATTTCGTGGCTACCTGCCAGGTTTATGGTGGTACTTTCCAGCAGTTCGCAGTAAGAAAAGATCAGGAGAAAAATATTGAGTGGAGAAAAGTAGTTAAATCTAATGATATTAAAGACTGGGAAAAACTCATTGACAAAAACACACGGTTCCTTTATGGCGAAATGCCCAGCAACCCCGGACAAGCATTTTTTGATCTGGAAAAAGTTGCCAAGCTTGCCAATAAATTCAAAATCCCTTTAATCATTGACAATACCGTTGCAACACCGGCTCTTCTCCGTCCATTAGCATGGGGCGCAGATATCGTAATCCAGTCTGTTACAAAAACCCTGACATCAAGCGGTTTTGGAATATCCGGAGCAGTAATTGCCCGAAACAATCTGAGCCATCTGAAAATTGACAATGAGCCTTTAAAAGCCAACTTTGGTTTTTACATCAAAGCATTGCCTAACAGGGATAACGGACCAAACATTTCTCCCATTAACGCCATCCTCACCATCAATGACATCCGTACTTTAAGGTCAAAAATTGATATGATGAGCCGCACCACTATGAAAATTGCCAAATTCCTTGAAAAGCACAAACACATCGAACAGGTTGATTATCTTGGTCTGGAATCTCATCCGCTACATAAACTTGCAAATAAATATCTGGTTCTTGTTGATTCAGAATTTGATGAAATGTACAAGAAAAAAGTCAACCGCTATGGCCACCTGATGTCTTTCAGAATAAAAGGCGGAGCGAAAAATGCGAGACTTGTTTTTGATGCCATGGAAAGAATATGGCGTGCTACCGATTTGGGAAGAATCAAATCTGTTGCAACAATTCCATCTATCTCAACTCATCAGCAGCAGGGTGAAGAAGCCCGTAAAACAGCAGATATTCCTGCAAATCTGATCAGATTATGTGTTGGTGGTGAACACCCCGACGATATTATCGCCGATTTGACACAGGCCCTTTCAGTTCTTGACGGTAAAAAAGTTAAATTTACCGCTCCTGAATATTCTGCCGGCGGCGCATCATCTGCCCGACTTAGAAAATAATTATTAGTTATTAAAATAAAATGTAAATAAATGCAGGTTTTAAGAAAACGTCAAATACAAGGCATTATAAAATTATTTTTCCGCAGTTTACTCAAGTAAATGAAGGAAAAAATAATTTTATAATAACGCAGTAGTTGGCGTTTTCTTAAACCGTTTAAAAAAAGAAAAAAGTATGAAACAGAAATTAGCTATCATTGGTTTCGGAACAGTAGGACAAGGAATTTGTGAAATCCTTCTTTCCAAAAAAGATTATTTAAAAAAGAAATACGGCTATTCTGCCGAAGTGGTTGCCGTTGCCGACTTTGTTTATGGCAATTGCTACAATGCCAAAGGTCTTGATCTTAAAAAAATGCTCGATCAGGCCAAAAACAAAAAGAAATTTACCAAAGATGTGGTAAAAATGGACAACGTTACTCTGATTAAAAAATGTAACGCCAACGTGGTTTGTGAACTTACCTTCACTGATCTGAAAACCGGAGGCCCTGCCATCGATCATTGCAAAGCTGCATTATCAACCAAAAAACATGTTGTGACCAGCAATAAAGGTCCGGCTGCTCTCAAATACCAGGAACTTGCAAAACTTGCAAAGAAAAATGGTGTTGAGTTTAAAATTGAAGGTACTGTAGTTGCCGGTACTCCGATCATCAACCTCACCGAAGGTCCGCTCGCAGGTTGCGAAATCACCAAAATTCGCGGTATCCTCAACGGAACTACCAACTACATGCTCACAGAAATGGAAAAAGGAATGGCTTATGACAAAGTTCTGAAAATTGCTCAGGATCTTGGTTACGCCGAAGCTGATCCAACAGGCGACGTTGAAGGACATGATGCAAGAGGTAAAGTGACCATCCTTGCCAATATTGTGATGGGTGCCAATCTGAAAATTGCTGATGTAAAATGTAAAGGCATCACCAAAATTTCTTTGGACGACATCGCCAAAGCAAAGAAAGAAAACGCCAGATGGAAACTCATCGGCTGTGTTGAAAAGAAAGCAGACGGAACCGTTGTTGGTTCAGTAGGTCCTGAGAAAGTGCCTTTAACTCATCCGCTTGCAGGCGTAATGGGCGCAACAAATGCACTCACTTTCACCACCGACATGCTTGGCGACGTTACCATGGTTGGTCCGGGTGCAGGAAAAATCCAGACAGGATATGCCATTTTAACTGACATGATTGCCATTTCAAAAGCTTGCAAAAAATAGTCGGACTTACATAAATCGAAATTTCTGTAAGCCCTTGAAAAAATGGTAGCTGATAAAATGTCATATCAATTTTATCAGCTACATTTTAAAAATGATCTTAAAATTATTGACCTAACATAAGTAAGTATGTCATACACAGGAAAATGTATCTATATTGATTTGTCTACAGGCAAACACGAAATCAAAGAAACCGATAAAGCTCTTGTAAAAGAATATATCGGTGGAAAAGGACTTGGTTTTGCCCTTCTTGAAAAGCTTGCCCCGAAACCAGATGCTTTCGGTCCCGAAAACCCTTTGATTTTTGTAAATGGTCCTTTTACCGGAACAAAAATGCAGACCAGCGGAAGAACCACTCTTGTTACAAAAGCGCCGCTAACCAACGCCATGCACGATTCCCATTGTGGTGGAAATTTTGGTCCGGCTTTGAAAAGAGCAGGTTTTGATTATATGATCATCACCGGAAAATCAAAAAACCCGGTTTATCTATACCTTACAGATAAAAAAGTTGAAATTCTGGATGCCTCTAAACTCTGGGGCAAAGGAATTTTCCACACCAATGATGAGCTGATAGCAAAACATAAAGGTAACGATCCGCGCGTTGCTGCAATTGGTATTGCCGGAGAAAACCTCTCAAAAATGTCATGCATCGGAGTGGATAAACACAGGAACTTTGGTCGTGGCGGCGTGGGTGCCGTAATGGGCTCAAAAATGCTGAAAGCCATAGTTTGCGACGGAGAAACAAAAATTAATGTTCCGGATGAAAAACTCTACGATGAGGTAATTAAAAAACACACCATGGCCATTCTTGACCATGCAGGTGTTAAGTTCAGAAGAATTAAAGGAACCATGAAATGTATCCGTGGCGGTCAGCAGAATGAAATGTTGCCTGTACATAATTTCAGGGAAGTGGTTACCGAACATTTTGAAAAAATCAGCTCCGAAACCACCCGCGAAACACTGAACTGGAAAGACACCTCGTGTTTCAACTGTGCCATCCGCTGCTCAAAATGGGCAAGATGGGACGGCCACGAAATTGAAGGTCCCGAATACGAAACAGCCGCTTTCCTCGGATCGAGCTGCGAAATTTATGACATCAAAGCCATTGCCTGGGCAAACGAAATGTGCAACGATCTTGGTTTTGACACCATCAGCGCAGGTTCGGTTATTGCTTTTGCCATGGAATGCAATGAAAAGGGACTGCTTGACAGTACCGACGGATTAGATCTTTCTTGGGGCAACGACAAAGCCGAGCGCGAACTGATCATCAAAATGGCCAAACGCGAAGGCATTGGCGAACTGTTTACCGACGGAACCAGAGTTGCTGCTCAGAAAATTGGAAAAGGAAGCGAAGACATTGCCATGAGCATTTCGGGAATGGAGCTTTCGGGCATCAATCCCAAAGGCGCACTCACCATGGGCGTTGCTATGGTTGCAGCAGATTTCGCATCACACACCAGACTGTGGATTGCCGAACAGGAAATGGGTCCCGAGTTTAAGGAAGAAGACATTCCCAACACCGTTGTTGACGGAATCGACGGCACCAACGCCAGAAATTCACTGGTTGTTTGTGATTTTGTTCCCCTTAACCTTGAAGCCCTTTCAGAAGTGCTTAACTCCATGACCGGATACAACCACACCTCCGCCAGTCTGATGAAACTGGGAAGAAAAATTGCCCATCTGTCACGCCGCTATAACATGCGCAATGGCAGAACACACAAGGACGACACCCTGCCCGGAAGATTTTTCAATGAAGAATCACTGGCCGGATTCAAACGCGGAAAGAAAATTGACCGCAAGGAATTCGAGGAAATCATCCAGAAGGTTTTTGCCATCAGGGGGTGGGACAAAGAAGGAATGCCCACTGAAAAAACCATGACGGAATTTGGATTATAAGAATACTTTATGATAGCTAATGAAAAAGCCGCAGCGTTGCTGCGGCTTTTTTTATAAGTCCTTTTGTATATCATTAGTAAACAAACTTCGTAAATAATAAATCGGTGTTCCTTGTTCGGTGTTTTTTTGATTTAAGAGCAAGGAACACCGATATTCGATTTATGAAGTTTATTTATAATAATTTAAGTATTAAGTAAGAGCTTTAATAAAACAAAAACCGTTATTCAAATTAGTTTAAACAGCTTGGTTTGATCCGTCAGTTTAGCCCTGTATTGATTCTTGTACTCAGTTGGGCGGATGAAGAGTCGAAAAAAATCACACTTATTTTATCCTATATATTTTTATTGTCTTATCGTTTATATCCATAAGAGCTACGTACAAACCATCTGGACGTAAAAATAAATCCTTTTTTAATTTGTCAAAATCAGTCACATTGAGTAATCCCGACAGGTCATATAAAAGGTTAATGTTTTCAGGTGATTTTTCTGTTTTCTCAAAACTATTTAAGGCTAATGTTGTTTCAAAAAAAATCCCCTTTTCAGTTGGAGAACCTGAATAATTGGATAAAAGATTGGTGGAAAATAAAACGGAGTAACCTACCATCGGAAAAGCTGGTGAAAAAGTGTTAAAATTACTTGGGGCATTGTTTGATTCAGGTATAAGATCTCCAATAATCAGTTTTATTTTCGAGTTTTCAACCTCTCTTGCCAATATTAGGGGATAACACCCCGCTAATGAACGAATAGGTTTTTCAGCCGTATTATTTTTGTTTTTAATGAGTTTATTGTCAAACAATGTCCCGCGATAAATTTCATTATCAGCAAACAAAAAGCTATCTTTTGAAGTCAGGGAATGTTCTTTTATCAAGTTCAGGGATTTGAAATCGTAAACAGATAAGATTAAATTTTTAGAAGCAAGTCTTATTTTAAATAGATAATCATGGTACAAAATGGAATTGGATTTTTCAGCGTCATAAAAAATTTTTGGTTTGATTCTTTTATATTCAACATTAAAAGTATTTCTGTCTAACTCCAAAATTTCAGAACAGTCGGATTGTAAATCTTCATCAATACAATCCCCTTCAAAAATAAAAGTGATTTTTGTTTCAGAAAGATAAATCTTATCCGTATAATGAGCATTATATAAAGAGTAATCATATGGTTCTTCAAAAAACTTCAGACTTGAATTTAAAAAACTAAAATAGAGTTCATTATTTGGAAGAATAATTTCATGATTTAAAATTTCAGATCCAGCAGAAATTTTACTGATCATCAGTTTCTCACTTTTTTTTCTGACTGATAAAATAAAAAGTTCGTTTTTTGCAGCAAATGATGTGATCAATTTCTCGTCCTTTTCAGCAAATATTTTAATTTCGTTTTCTTTAATCGTCCCATCGATTTTACTCATTACCAATTGCTTAATGCTTCCAAATCGCTCATTATAATTGTTGTAAAAAATCAGAAAACTTGTATCACTGGAAATTACCCCCATGAAGTTACATCCTTCAAATTCATGATATTTGTTGATTTTCAGAAGGGTTCCTTTTTTATCAATTAATGCATAATGATATTTCTCATTAGTAACATAATAGACACAAACATTTCCATCATCGTCTGAAACCGCGTTTATTTTTAAAATGGTTTTAAACGGAAGTCCCGGAATTTTGGCAAAGGGTTCGGTTTGGCCATAGCCACTTGCAAAAATTAATACTGAAAATATTAAAATAATTACTTCTCTCATTTGTAAATAATGAATTGCTGGTAATAATGTAAAGATAAAAATAATTTAAAAAATTACGGAAAAAAGGGCTAAAGAATTATTGTTGTCTGCCGGACTTAAAACTCAAATTCCTTTTGTTTATTATCGCGAGTATCTTTCATAGCATATCCGTTTAATGGGTGAAATACGAAATAGACATTTCTTCATTATTAAACGGAATGTATCTTGTTAAAATAACCGGCGCAAAAAGGGTGGTGGTTGATAGGTTGGTTATTAAAAAGCCCTGAAAGGGCGGCTCAATTCAGCCCAAGGCAGCGCCTTGGGTTAAAAAATCGGAGGATATTCCGGCGCCCTGAAAGGCATGCCTTTCAGGGCGCAATCTTTTTGCTCATTCATACCCGGGGCGTTCCGCGTGTCGCTGAAGCTTTAGCGGAGGCACAGCCCCGGGCTGAATAGAGTTGGGCTTTCAGCCCGATGTTCATGACTGGTTTTTTCACAGGGCGCTGCCCTGTGTTGATGCTTGTGTTCCTTTAGGGCGTTTTGTAAAATCTTTCCTCTTCAGATCGTTAATCGCCAGAATGTTTTACCCCTGTTCAATAATTGTTAGAATTTAAGTGAATCACTGATTTTTCTTCTGCTTTTAATAATTAACTTTGCGAATCAATTTATTTGATCCTTCAAAAAATGAGTGACAACTTAAAACACGAATGCGGGATAGCCATGATACGGCTGCTCAAACCTTTAGAACATTTTCAACTTAAATATGGCTCCTGGATGTACGGCCTCAACAAGCTGTACCTGCTCATGGAAAAACAGCATAACCGCGGTCAGGATGGCGCCGGAGCTGTTTGCGTGAAATTCGACATGCACCCGGGAAAGCAATACATCAACCGTGTAAGATCAAATCACGCCACCCCAATTAAAGATGTCTTTCAGCAAATAAGGGCCAATTATGAAAAATACGAAGATTTAAATCCCGAATTGCTTAAGGATCCGGTTTTTGCTAAGGAGAATCTGCCTTTTGCCGGAGAACTATATCTGGGACATTTGCGTTACGGTACTTTTGGAAAAAACAATATTGATTACGTTCATCCGGTGATGCGGGTTAACAACTGGCGATCAAGAAACCTGGTGATGGCCGGTAACTTTAACCTCACCAATGTGGATGAACTGTTTCAGGGGCTGATTGATTATGGCCAGCATCCCAAAGATTTTTCAGATACCGTTACCATTCTTGAAATGGTCGGACTTTTTCTCGATGAAGAAAATCAACGGCTGTTCAGAAATTTCAAAAACAACGGAGTACAAAACAAAGATATTTCACAGCTCATCTCCAGCGAGATAAATATTGCGAAAATAATTCAGGAATCAAGCAAAAACTGGGATGGTGGTTATGCGGTAGCCGGATTAATTGGTCACGGAGATGCTTTTGTTGCCCGCGACCCTTGGGGAATCCGTCCTGCCTCATGGTATGCAAACAATGAAATGATTGTTGTGGCGTCAGAAAGAGCAGTGATTCAAACCGTAATGAATGTTCCGGCCGAAAATGTTAAGGAACTGCAACCGGGTAGTGCGCTGGTTATTAAAAAAGACGGAACCTATGAAGAAAAAATGATTCGTGTTCCTCAGGAAAGAAAATCCTGTTCCTTCGAAAGGATTTATTTTTCAAGGGGCAGCGATCAGGACATCTACAGGGAAAGAAAGAAACTTGGTGAAAACCTTGTTCCGTCTATCCTGAAAGCCATTGATTACGATTTTGACAATTCAGTTTTCTCCTATATTCCCAACACAGCCGAATCGGCTTTTTACGGCATGATCAAGGGTTTGGACTTATATGTGAGTGAAAGAAAGAAAGAGCAGATCCGTCAAAAAAACGGAAAGATGACAGATAAGGAGCTGGTTGAAATTCTTCATTTCAGTCCGAGGGTTGAAAAAATTGCCATTAAAGATGCCAAGCTCCGTACTTTCATCACCGAAGATGCTGCCCGCGACGACATGGTTGCTCACGTATATGATGTAACCTACGGAACGGTCAGAAAAGGAACAGACAATCTGGTGGTAATTGACGACAGCATAGTTCGCGGAACAACCCTTAAGCAAAGCATTTTAAAAATACTTGACCGTTTGGGTCCGAAAAAAATAGTGATTGTTTCATCGGCGCCCCAGATCAGGTATCCAGACTGTTACGGCATTGACATGGCCAAGCTTGGTGATTTCATTGCTTTTGAGGCAGCCATTCATTTGCTCAAAGAAACAGGTCAGCAAAAGATATTGGCAGAAGTTTATAAAAAGTGCAAAGCGCAGGAAAATCTTCCGAAAGAAGACATTGTAAATTACGTAAAGGGAATCTACAAGCCATTTACCGCAGAGCAGATTTCCAAAAAAATTGCCGACTTGCTTACTCCTGATGATATCAAAGCTGAGGTTAATATTGTTTTTCAATCCATTGAAGACTTGCATGCAGCTTGTCCGAATGATTTAGGCGACTGGTATTTCACCGGAGATTATCCTACTCCGGGTGGCAACAAGGTAGTGAACACGGCATTCATCAATTATATTGAGGGGAAAAACCAAAGGGCGTATTAATTTTTGAGCACCCTATTTATCAACCAAGCTCCTTCACAAAACGAGAAATTTCTTTTGTGTCGAGCGGTTTTTTAAGATATGCTGCAACATTAACTCCTCTGAATTTTATTGAAAGGTTAGCTGGTTTTTGCTCTGACATTACGAAAATTCGTGCTCCCGGATTTTGCTTTTTTATGATATTACCCAGCTCAATAAGATTATCGGGCAATTCACCGCTGATAATAACCGCATCATACCGTTGAGTGTCAATTTTCCTATAAACCGAAAGTACGCCACCCACTCTGGTTATTTCAAAACCGGTCTCTCCAAAAGCATATTTCAAAAACAGATAATTGACTTCGTCGGGGTCAACGATCAGGATGTTTTTTTCCTTAAGTCCCAAAATATTTACCTGTGCAAGAAGCTTTTCAACACCGGGGTTGTCCGGAGTTATATCAGGAATGGTGAAAACAAACCGCGATCCCTGGCCCTCCGAAGATTCAACACTGATATTCCCTCCGAGGTTTTTAATCAATCCGCGACTTATAGACAAACCCAATCCCGTTCCCCCAAATTTCTGTGAAATAAATTTATCGGCCTGGGCAAACTCTTCAAAAATGAGTTTTTGCTTGTTTGCCGAAATTCCAATGCCTGTATCCTCAACAAAGAAAGCAAGCTGTCCGGCATTTCTTTCAACACCGATTTTTATATACCCCGCAGAGGTAAATTTTACTGAATTTCCAATGAGGTTTGTAAAAATCTGTTTTAATCGTACCGGATCGGTTACTATATGAAGATTTTCAAAGTCATCAGGAATTTCAGTAATAAATTTCACATGATTTTTATGTTTGTCGGCCAAAATCTTTTCAAACAGTACGGCCAGCTCTCGCATCAACGGTAAAATTTCTGCTGAAACAGGATTGACATTTAGTTGATTTGCTTCAATTTTTGAAATGTCGATGATGTCGTCAATTAGATTAAGCAGTGAATTGCAGTTGTCATTGATTACCTTGACAAACTTATCCTTCTGCTCTTTAGAAAGATTTGGCCGTGCCAGTAATTCTGAAAATCCAACAATTCCGTTCATTGGTGTGCGAATCTCATGGCTCATGTTGGCCAAAAAAGTACTTTTCAACAGGTTTGCCTGTTCGGCTTTTTGTTTTTCCTCCCTTAACTGCTGTTCAATTTCTTTGATCCGGGTGATATCCTCCGACACCTTGATGAAGTTTATAAGGTTTTTTTTCTGGTCATACACCGGCGAAATAGAAGCAAGTTCCCAGTATTTTTCCCCGTTTTTCTTTCTGTTGAAAAATTCACACTTCCAGGTTTGACCCGAAAGAATTGTTTCCCAGAGTTTTTTATAAAAAGCCTGATCGTAAAGTTCAGTTTTTAAAATCCGGGGGTTCCTGCCCTTAACTTCATTGAATGAATAGCCGGTAATTCGTGTAAAAGCGGGATTGACAAATTCAATGTTTCCTTCAATGTCGGTAATTACTACAGGGGAATGGCTTTGTGTGATTGCCTGCTGCAGCCTGATTCTTTCTCTGGCCATATTTGCCCTGTCGGTGATGTCACTCATTACACAATGGGTGTGACTGAATTTGCCGTTTTTGTGGTATTTAACAATTCCTGTAAACAAAGCATGAACAATAGTTCCGTCTTTTCTGATCAACCGGTATTCAAGGTTGCTGACTTCTCCTTTTTCCTTAAATTTAGCGAAATTCCTTTTAAACAATGATACGGGAATATCAACAAGATCACCGAAAAATTTTCCTAAAACCTCAGACTTTTTATACCCCAGGAACTTTTCCCATGCGGGATTTACAGTGATGATGTTTGCGTTTTTATCCAGACTGTGATAGGGGCTCGGCGTTTCCATATACAGCTTGCGGTAATGGGCTTCACTTTCATTGAGAAGCAATTCCATTTTTTTTCTTTTGGATATGTCAGAAATATAAATTGCTGCGCAAGCTGGATTGTTTTTTACCTTTACAGGATATATACTTACTTCAAAATATTTGTTGTTATCGGCATATTCAACCTTAAGTTGTTTGCCCGATTTAATTGAATGGTCAACATTTTTTTTGAAAAAACTTTTGCTGCTTTTATTCAGGCAACCATAAAAAACCCAGGGTCTGTCGCTTTGGTCTTTTAGCTTCAGAAATTTCATGGCTGATTTGTTCACCTCCAGAATATTTCCCTTACAGTCGATGAGCAAGACAATATCCTTTGATGAGTTAATAATCGTACCTGAAGCAATACTTAAAATTTTCAGGCTTTCTTTCCTGTTTTTTACAACTGCTTTCTTTTCCAAAACTATTTATCAGATGGTTAAGGATGAAAAGATACTAAAAAAAATATTAAAAAGCAAGTAAACAGTATTGTGATTAGGAAGGGGCTTTGAAAAACAGACTTTTTTATAACTTTATTCGCATATAAGGATAATTGTCAAACAGATATTTTAACTATATTTGTTTGTTTTTACAAACGAATACAGGTTTTAATTTTCCGGACAAAAAAACCAAACAGAAGAAGCAACATGGTAAAAAATCTTGGTCTCCAGAATTCTCTCCTCAGCAACATTATTGCTGAAATACGCGACGAAATAATCCAGCAGGATAGTATGCGTTTCAGGAAAAACCTTGAAAAAACGGGTGAAATTTTTGCATATGAGGTGAGCAAGGAACTGAGGTATAAAAATGTCGAGGTGCAAACCCCTCTTGGAATTGCCAATGCATCAGTTTTTGACGATACCGTTTTGCTTGCTACTATTTTGCGGGCCGGACTGCCTCTTCACCAGGGATTGCTCAATTTTTTCGATCGGGCTGAAAATGCTTTTATATCTGCATACCGCAAATATGAAAAAGACGGCTCTTTCGATATAAAGGTTGAATACATTTCCTGTCCCTCAACCGACGATAAAGTCATCATCATATCAGATCCCATGCTGGCGACCGGTACTTCCATGGTTCTTGCCTGCAAAGCATTACTCGAAAAGGGAAAACCAAGACACATCCATATTGTAACCACCATTGCCTGCACCGAAGGTATTGACTGTGTTGAAAAAAACCTTCCTTATAATAATGTGACCATCTGGACCGGAGCTGTTGATGAGGAACTTACTGTTAAGTCGTATATTGTGCCCGGACTGGGTGATGCCGGAGATCTTGCTTTTGGCAAAAAAGAATAATAAATGGAGTATTTAATTGATCTTACGCTGGTTTTTTTGCTTAGCACTGTAAAATTTGCTTTTGCCTTTCCGTTTGCGGCAATATCGCTCAGATTAAATTTTCATGAGATTTTATTTACAACTTCAACTGGGGGCATTGCCGGAGTTTTTTTCTTTGCCTATCTAACCAAACCATTTATGCGTTTATGGAAACTTTTTCTTAATAGCACCGGATTAAGAAAAGAAAAAATCAGGGTTCGTGAGCCAAAAAAAGTGAATTATAAAAGATTTAGAAGGGTTATCAAACTCAAAAGAAATTATGGCTTGTTTGGTCTGGCCCTTTTTACTCCCATAATTATTTCTATTCCGGTTGGAACCTTTATTGCGGTAAGATTTTTCAATAACTCAAGAAAAACACTGATTATGCTTGTTTCTTTTGTGTTGGTTTGGTCAATCGTTTTAAGTTATATAATCACCTCACTTGATGGTTATTACGAGTATTTTACTCTTTGGTAGACTGATATTTTTTAACCATTCCTTCATCATAGCATTTTTCAAGAAGTTCTGACACGCTTTTTTTCAGCGTGGGATGAATCAAATCTGAAGCAATTTCATTTAATGGAATCAACACAAATTTTCTGTCTTGCAGTCTGGGATGCGGAACAATCAGTCCCGGCTTTTCAATAATCTGATCCCCGAAAAACAAAATGTCAATGTCAATAACTCTGGCCTGGTAATCACCGCCTGTTCGCGTTCTTCCCATTTTAAGTTCGATAGCCAGAATTTTCTCAAGAACCTCATCTGCCGAAAAGCAAGTGCGTATGCACACCACCCTGTTTAGAAAATTACTTTCATGTTTAAATCCATGGGGCTCGGTTTCATAAATCGGTGAAAGATCATAAATCAAACCGATTTCGTTTTCAATTCCTTCGCAGGCTTTATCGATATTATTTTCCTTTTCGCCAAGGTTTGTTCCCAGAAGCAAATATACTTTGTTCATCTTTTTACCCTTTTCATTAATAACTCTGATTTGTCCACTTCGAGGGATCCCTCGAGGGTTACCCTGGCACTGTCTTTCTTGAAAAATTTGTAAGTGATCACCTGGGGATAGTCATGTGCACGGTTTTCAAAAACAAACAGACTGTCTTCGCATTTTGTCATTCGGAACATCACATCTTTTCCTTCATTCTGATCGGGAATATTAACCACATAATAGGTGGTATCTCTGATAAGCCTGAATGAAAGTGTTTCGGTAAAAACCACAGTGTCGTTATAAATTGATACCCCTGCTCCGGATAGCGATCCGTCGGGATTTTTATTCCATGTTTCGGTAAACACCGCATCAAATTCCTTTGATTCCCATGAACCGGTAAAAATATCCAGCTTTTCGGAAAGCAACGGCTTTTCTTCGCCTGATATATTTTGATCGTCCTTTTGTTCTTCATCGCAGCCAGCAACAAAGAATATAGAGAGGATTGCTGACAGCAATAAAATTTTAATGAGGTTTTTCTTTTTACAGGTCATATTACAATGATTTATCAAATTAGTAACCAAATATAAAAAATCATTTTGTAACCGAGGGTTGTTTTTAAGCTATTCTCCAGCATCTTCAGTAACAACAACATTGTTTTTATTGTTTTATAACCTGATTCCCAATACCAAAACATCATCCACCTGTTCATTGTCCCCTTTCCAGTTTTCAAAAGTGTGGATGAAGATTTCCTTTTGGATGTTCATGTCGTTATTATGGTTTTTCAGGATAAACTCCTTAAAGCGTCCGGTGGTAAATTTCTTTCCGCCCCCGGATCTTTCAATATGATTGAGACCACCAAACTGATCGGCATATCCGTCACTGAAGAGGTAAATCAAATCACCGTTTTTGTATTTTATCTCACGGGTTTCATAATCACCATTAAACAGATCTGCTTTTCCTCCCACCGACAGTTTGTTTCCGTTTACAACAAAAAGTTCTTCCTGATGGATGTAGAAAAGCGGACGATTGGCTCCTGAAAACAGCAGTCGGTTTTCGGAAGGTATTATTACACAAAGAGCAATATCCATGGAATCGGAATAATTGCTGTTGCCATATTCCTGATTAAGCACATTATTAAGTGAAAAATGGGCACGACGGAGAATTTCATCCGGTTCAAGGTTGTTATAGCTTGTTTTCAATATATGGTTGAGTACCGAAAAACACAATGCCGACATGATTGCCCCGGGAACGCCATGTCCGGTACAGTCAACAGCCGCAAGCAAAATCTTGTCTTCTGTTTCCTCAACCCAGTAAAAGTCACCGCTCACAATATCCTTGGGTTTATAAAAAACAAAAGATTCGGGAAAAATCCTCTGGAATCTTTCCTGATTGGGAAGGATGGCTTTCTGAATGCGCTTTGAATACACGATGCTGTCGGTGATATTTTTATTGTACTCCTTCAGTTCTTCATATAAAACCGACAGTTTTTCGTTTTGTGTATTCAACTCTTCATGCTGTTTTTCAATCTGATTGTTTTGTTCAGAAAGCTTGCGGTTGGTTCGCTTTTTTTGAAAATATTGCCAAACAAACAAAACAATTACCAGAAGCAGTACAATAGATGCACCAAACACCAGGTGAATGAATTGCCTTTGCTTGGTAATAACCTCCCTTGAATATTCTTCCTTTTCATTAAGCTGCTGAAGTTCATTGTCCTTTTGCTTGAAATCATAGCTGACCTGCAACTCGGCAATTTTCCTGTTTTTTTCGGCGCTGATGATGGTGTCGTTTATGGCCGAGTATAAAATATGATAATCGTAGGCTTTTTTAAAATCATTTTGTTTGCTGTAGGTTCTCGATAAAAAATCATAGTTTTCCTGCTGCAGTGATTTGGTATTGATGTCAATTGCAATTTTTAATGATTTGTCGAAGAAATAGAGCGCCTTACTGTAATTTTTTTTGAGATATTCCAGCTTTCCCAGGTTCATGTAATCATAGGCAATACCACCGCGGTAATTGCGGCTGCTGTCGATATCCAGACATTCAACAAAACATTCCTCTGCCTTTTGAAAATCTTCTATATTGAGATAAGCCATACCCATGTTGGCCAAAACGCTCGAAATCTGGGCAAGATCCTTTGATTCTCGGGCTGTTTTAATGGCATCTTTAAAATACAGCAGCGCAACATTGTTGAAACCCATAAGGTTAGAAATCATTCCGATGTTGTTCAGTGCAATAGAAATCCGCCTTTTATCCTTGGTCTTTTTTGCTTCTTCAAGGGCAAATTCATAATATTCGGCAGCCAGATCATATTCCTTAAGAATGGTATAAACCCCGGCAATGTTTGAAAGTATATGTGAATATCGGTAGTCAGATTTTTCAACACTGTTTAATGCTCTGAAATAGTAGACCAGACTTTCGTTATAATCGCCCAGACTTTCATAGGAAATGGCAATATCATTGCTTATGGATGAGATTTTTTCGGTAATGCTGAAATCAATGATAATTTTCTCGGCAAGTTTATATTTTTCGAGGGCTTTATGGTATTTGCCCGACAAATCATAATATCTGCCAAGCATCTGCAACGCTTCGGCGTGCTGCTTGTTCAGGCCCATATTTTTTGCAAGCATCAGGGCTTTATTGGCATATTTATAAGTCTTTTCGGGCTCTTCATTAAGCGAAGCATCGGCCATGGAGATATAAAAATCAATTTTTTCGGCAATACCACTGATCCTTTTATCATCTGAACCCTTCTGAGCAGAAAGAAGATAAAATGCACCAAGCACCAATATATTAAGAAGCAACAACCTCATTTTTCAGTTTAAGGAAAGCGAATATAAACTGTTTTCGCTGATTTATTGCTTCTTTTTGACAGATATTAAAAAGCTTTATTTGAAAGGATTAAAAAAGGGCTTGATTGTTTTCCCTGAAAACTTTTTCATTACATGTTCTTTGCATAACCTTTCTGATGAAACAAGCACGAACAAAAAATTATGCCACATCCCCTTTTTATCGGGAAGAGGCATAATCTATAATACTTTTAAAAATCAGATTTTAACAAAGTGCAGGGTTTCTGTGCCCCCTGACCCGCTCTGATCTTCAAGCTTAATTTCGGCTGATGTTTGTTCCAGAATCTTCCAGTCGTCATTGAACTCCGACAATGGCTCGGCCGTGCCAAAATCAATATCCAGCTTTGTATATCCGTCGGATGAGTATACCGACCAGGAACCTGACACAGTTACCGATCCTTTAACAGCGGTTAAACTGCCATCATCGTTAAAAGTGAATACATATCCGCTGTAGTCGGATGTTTCATCCTTATCCTTGTCCCAGTAATAGGAAATTCTCCACTGGTCGGATGTTAGGGTTGATGTGGCTTCTGATGGAGTAACAGAATCGTCGTCGCTGCTGCAGCTGGCCAAAATAATGGCCAATACCGGCAATATTAATAATAACTTTTTCATTTTTTTTGTTTTAAATTTTCAAGAATTTCACTGTCAGAAAATCGGAATCCGGCAAAGTCAAAAAATATATTCCGTTTTTCAGATCTCCAACATTAATTTCATTTTGTCCTGATTTGATTTTTCCTGCTTTTGCCTGTCTTCCGGAACTTTCATAAATGATAAATTCAGTGGCACTGGTATTATTGTAATTGACCATTATCAGCTTATCAGCAACCGGATTTGAAAGCAAACGAAGAGGCGTTTTTTCGACCGCAAAATTTTCCTGAACCTGTGTGAGGCAGGAAAAAGGAAGCAGGCAGAAAACAGTGTCATAATTAAACACAATTGTGCCGTCGAAGTTTTCAGGAAAAGGGGGCGTGAGCGAGGTTGTGGCTTCATAATCCTGTGAAGTATTCACAATCTGCCCGAAATAAAACATGCTTCCTGTGGCAATTACATTTCCACCGGCATCCAGAACCGAAGAGACATACGGATAATTAATAAATTCGGAGCCTGTTCCGTTAAACTGAATTGTAATGGTAAGAACTCCCGTATCCTGAAACTGTACATCAGTAACACAAAAATTTGAGCACATCACTGTTTGTGATGGCGCAAATTTAAAAGACATCAGCACGATGGCTATTGAAAAAATCAGGGTTTTCATTGTAACCGGATTAATTAGCCTTTTTTCGAATTAAAGGTCCTTATTCCGAAAGGTAAATACAAGGGGCAAGCTCCGATGAGTGAAACCAGCAAAAATACTCCGGCCATAACAAGAAGAACAATTCCCAAAATACCTGTAACAGTTTCTGTAAAAAACAGTATTGCGATTACCGCAGCAATCAGTATCCTGATTATTCTGTCGGCATTTCCCATATTTTTATTCATAATATATCATTATTTAGTTTCATTCTAAACAAAGATGTAGGGAAAAGGTTCAAAGGATATAATAAAAACAACCTTAAATTATTTATTGTCTGCAAATATCTATTTCATTTTTAATAGCTTTTCTATACCCTCATAAACCCCCTCAAAAGAGGGATTATATATTTCACCTTTTTTATCAATCAAAACAAACCTGGGTATATCATTAAATTTCAGGTCGTTAAAATATATGCTGTCGGAGTTGCTCTTTACCATATAATGAAGATTTTTCATTTTATTTTGCGAGATAAAACCCAACCATTGTTTTTCGTTGGATACAATTGCACAATAAATCATTATTGGATCGCCTTCGTCGCCATATAATTTTTCCAATTCATTTAATGTATATCTAAAATAAAATGAATTATAACTCTCAGGAGAATAAAAGATTAATATAGAAACCCGTCCTTCACACTTAGCCAATATGTCTTTAAGAGTTAAAGTATCTGAATTGTTATTTAACTTTGAAAAAATCACAGGTTTATTGACAAATTTAGGATCATTAACATGTTTCATGCATTCCTCCCTCTTTTTTTCCAATCGCGCAATATATGTTTGATTTGAGCAGGTTGCATTGAATTTTCTATATGCAGGATCAATATCAAGAATATTACCAGCATTCATTTTATTAAATAAATAAAAAAACATATAATAATCCCTGTTTTTTCCTTTTAAAAAACTAATGATTTTATTAATATCAGAAATATAATTGGTCTTAAAAAAAATATCTTTTGGCTCCTCTTTTGTTTCGGCTTTAATTTGCCATAAATAATACTCTAAAAATGCAGGGTAATCAGGTGTCATATGAAAAACATTTATGTCATCAATAATTATGCTGTCAAAATAATTGTAGAATTGACGATATTTTTCATTTTTTCCTTTCTCATATAATGATGTTGAATCAATATTATTCAAAAATTGTATCATTTTTATACCTGCTTCTATTTCAAAAATATCTCTCATGTCTTTCAGAATTTTTTTATCTGAATTTCCGCTGTTTTTTATAATCCCTTTTAACTGATTGATCTGTTTTTCAACATCATCAATCAGAAGCTTATAAAAAGAGGCATAATTATTCACGTAAGCATTAAATACATCCTCGTTTATTATTGAAGGATCTAAATTTGCCTTATTCTCCAGATAATTATTTAATTCTGAGCCTTTGCCCTTATAATTTAATTTCCTGTTTTCATATGGTGGGGTTGTAAAAGAATAATTTGGGTATTTGCTGGCAGCTGAAACCGAATCGGTAACAATATCAATTACTAAACTATCGCCCGGGTATAGATAAAAAAAAGCGACTTCATTGTTTTCTGAACTTAACCCTGCATCTACCGGATAAAAAAGATCGAATATATATTTGAATTTGCCGACAGAATCAATTTTATACTCCATCTTTTTTGCAGTAAAAGGACCAACATAATCATAAACCAGAATTAATTCCTCAGATTCAGGTTTATTAATTTTACCTGATATTACAGTGCGTGTTTGTGAAAGACCAAAAAAATAACAACATACAAGCAGCATAATTGTAAATATTCTCACCATAGCTATAGCGTTTTTACAAAAATAAAAAAAAGCAGGATATTCACCCTGCTTTTTTCAAAAAATGGCATTTATGACGTTAATTGGTATTCAAAAAATTGAACCGCTCGTCGAGTTTGGGTACTAGGATGATTTCGCTACTCGACACCTTTTTTTCACTATAAATTCAATTCTCTATTTTGAAAGCAATAAATTAAATTGGTCCTCCACTTCAGGATCTATTGGTCTTTTTGCTTCAATAAATTGAACTTTGCCATCTTTTCCAATTAATGCAAAATGGGGTATTCCTTTTATTTGAAACTGCTTATAAAATGCTTCATCAGTATCGGTGTTAATGCGATAATGAATTCCCTCCAGCTTTTTTGCCGATATGGATGCAAGCCAGGCCCTTTCATCTCTGTCGGTTGAACAATAAATAAACACAATATCTTTATATTTATATTTTTCGTGCAAAGTGGCAGCTGGTTCCATCATTTGAATACAGGGTGAACACCATGAGGCCCAAAAATCAATATAGACCACCTTTCCTTTGTGCTGCTCAACAAGTTTTTCCAATGTAAGTCCTTTGGTTTTTTTATCGTTTTGCTGATATACCACAGCATTTTCGGGCAACTTTGGATTTTTTGCATGATCCAGGTACTTATTATAAATATCTGAAATACTAATGATATAATCCTGATTTTTACAAGTATTCAAAAAATCATCATAAAGGTTTTTCATCTGATCAACTGTCCCGGCCTTTAGGTACTCTAACATATGTGAATACATAAAATAATCAAGGTTTGCCTCGCTCAGGTATTGTTTGGCAAGAAAAAAACATTTTTCTTGCCAAGGCATCTCAGGGTTATTAAAAGTGTAATTTTTAAAAAAGTAGATATAATTACTAATTAATCTTTTATAATCCAGGCTTATTACTTCAGGAGTATTTTTTAAATCTAAACTGTCAAGGCAATTAATTATGCATTGATATTCAGGCGGTAACATGGTAAGCCCCTTGTTTCCATTATTTTCTAAAAAATGAAAAATTAACAGGTCATATGAATTATAAAGTATATCCTTAGTGCGCTGTTTAACAAATTCCTCATTGCCAGGGTGTTTAGAAAAAAACTCTTTCAGATGTTCCAGTTCTTTTTTACTGATTTTTTTAACGTGTGATAGAAATTCACAGGGAGGCAAGTCAAATCTATCAGGCTTTTCAATTTTTTTGGTTGAATCCGAATCTTTAAAAAGCAAAAAATGTTGCGCCAGATAGATGTTTTTCACTGAACCTTTGCCTGAATAACAAACTGTTTCATCAAAATAGTTTGCATCAATTGTAATGTACAAACTGTCCCCGGGACAAATAGCCATTTGTGTAACCTCTCCGTTACTAAAATAGGCATCAACAGGGTTCAAAAGCTGAAACTCCAGATAAAATGAATTGTCTTTTTCAAGTTTGGTCTTTTCAATTTTTGAATCCATTTTATGATGGTCCATATATTCAACTGTAATTTCCTTTGTTTTTGGATTGTTTATTTTACCTGATACTATTGTTTTTTGCTGGGAAAAAACTGAAGTCCCAATAAAGGACAAAAAAATAAAATAAAAAATTGTTCTCATAGAAATGCTATTTTAAGTTAAAACTATTCTCTCTCCTTAGGGACAAAATTAAAAAAAATCCATAAAAAAAGCAGGGAAAAAAATCCTGCTTTTTTCAAAAAATGGCATATATAACGTTTAATTGGAATTCAGAATATTAAACAGCTCGTCGAGTTTGGGTGTGAGGATGATTTCGGTGCGGCGGTTTTTGGCGCGTGCCTCTGTTGTTTTAGAGGGATCTACGGGTACAAATTCGCCCCGACCAGCAGCTGTGAGTCGCCTGGCATCAATCTGGGTATTCTTTAATAATATTTTCACAATAGCGGTGGCACGTTTGGCCGATAAATCCCAATTGTCGGTAACATTACCGGTACCGCCGTAAGGCACATCATCGGTATGGCCTTCGATCATGATGTTGATGTCTTCGTTTTTAGCAAGCACATCGGCAAGGTTTTCCAGTGCTTTTTGTCCTTTGGGATCCACATCCCATTTTCCTGATTTAAAGAGTAATTTTTCATCAAGAGAAACATATACCTTTCCGTTTTTCTGTTCCACGGTGAGACCCTGTCCTTCGAATCCTGTCAGAGCTTTGGAAACCTTATCCTTAAGAGATCTTACAATTGAATCATTATACGTAAGCTTTCTTTCCAGTTCGGCCAGTCTTTTGTTTTTGGCTTCCAGTTCATTTTCGGCATCGGTGATGCTTTTTTGCTTTTCCATGAGATCTTTTTCAAGTTTTCTCAGGTCATCTTCCTGCTTCTGAAGATTCAGTCTCAACGCTTCCAGTTCCTCAAGCAGTTTTCTCTGCTCGGCCTGATTGCCTTTCAAAAGTTCTTTTTGCTTCTCAAGAAGTTTTTTATTGAGTTCATCGATGTCGTTGTACTGCAATTTAATTGTGCGCAATGAAACGCCCATTACCGTGGTGTCATTCAACAAACCAACGAGCTGTTTTTTGATCATGGCATTTTCCGATTCCAGCTCCTTCACCTTAACCGCCAGCGATTGATTTTCGGCTTTCAGCAAATCCCTTTCTTCCTCACATTTCTGGTTTTTATCCTTAAGATCCTGAAACTGACGGGCAGGAACGCATGAAAACAAAAAGGCGCCCAAAAAGAGCAATCCGATAAAGTACTTTAATTTTCTGTACATTTTTGTAAGTATTTAAGTTGCAACTCCCAAAAATAACACGAAAACAAAAGGGGATTAAGTCAGGTATTTGTTAATTACCAACAAAATTATGAACAAATTGCAGCAGAGACGCATAACTTGCCTCTCCTGCAAAACATCAGCAGTATTTGTTGCATTAAGATTATTCCATAAATGAATGTCCATTAATCGAAATATTTTAAAATAATTATGGGAAAAAATAATAAAATACCCTATTTTTAAATAAAAATTATTGATCATCCTGATGAAAATATATTTGACAATATTAGTTATTATTTCATGGCTTATTAATCATTCTCAGGATGCTGAACTGGTTGTGTCGACTGGGCATAAAGACAATATTAACTTTATTTCTTTTAGCCCTGATAATAAATACCTTATTACTGCTTCAAATGATTTTACAATTAAAATTTGGGATTGTAAAACATTGAAACTATTGAATACACTTATTGGAAATAAATCAATAGTCCAATATGCTGATTTCAGTCCTGACGGAAAATATATTATATCAGTGTCCTATAATAATGCCATTATTTGGGATACATATAAAGGTTCAATATTATCGAAACTGAAAAATTATCCTGAAGAAGCATTCGATCCGCAATTTATTCAGAATAATAAATTCATTGTTGCTTATGCTGATAATATAACTTATATCTGGGATGTACAAACAGGAAGATTGATCCATAGGATAAGGAAAAGCCAAAAGGATATTATTTCTATATCTTCCATTGAAAACGGAAAATATCTTGTAGCACAATCCAATAATTATATATCAAGAATTTTGCATGCAGAAAAAGGAACTCAAAAAAGGAAATATTACACATTTCCGACTGAATTAAATGTTGATAACAAAAGAATTATTGATGCCCATTTACGTAACAAAAAAGTTATAATCCGTGAAACATTAAGCGGAAAAAAACTTTTTTCAATTAATAAAACTTTTAGTTGGCTCAATTATACATGTTTTAGCCCAAATGGCCAGTTTATTTTTACCTCATCTATTGATTTAAATTCTGAAAGAACTCTTGTTGAAAAGGGTATAGAAATGACCTTGCTTAATAACCCGGATTGTGAAATATGGGATGGCCAAAGCGGGAAAAAAATATGTGCTCTTGAAAATATATTTGGTTTATATGCTAATAGCTGCCATTTTAGTCCAGATTGCAAATATGTTATTCCACTACAGGAAACTCCTGTTTATAATCAACATATGCCTTATGACACAATAAAAATATATGAAACCTTAACCGGGAAAAAGGTATTTGATTTATATTCAGACACATGTTTTTGTCCTTATTTTGGAGCTATGAGGCCCGATGGCAAACAACTAATTTCGTTTAATCCTTGCACTGGTACAATTGCATCATGGAATCTTACTAATGGAATGATGGACTATTCAGTAAAATTAAAAAGTTCAATTGAAAAAATTGAATACAGTCCCGACAGCAAATACATTTCTATTAAAACAAATAAAAGCTCTATTCTGATTGAATCCTCATCAGGCCGAAACCTTGACTCAATTATTAATGATGGGTTTTATTTTTACTCATTGTCCTATAGTCCTGATAGTATAAAAGTTTTAATCGCACAAAACAACACGAGGGTTTTTGATTATCATACAGGCAAACAACTTCTAGTTATAGAAGGAAATTCCGCAAGTTACAGTCATGATGGAAAGTACATTGTAACAGGATCTCTGGACAAAAAAATAAGGGTTTTTGAATCTGCAACCGGAAAACTGATTAATATAATGGAAGGTCATAATTCAGAAACCTGGGATGTTCAATTTAGTCCCGATGATAAAAGCATAGTTTCCAATTCCTTTGACCCGATAATCCGAATTTGGGATGCTCAAACAGGGAAGCTCAAATTTGTCACTCAATATTTTAAACCGGGTTGTGTAAGGAGTTTGGGACACAGGTGTGAATATAATTTTTTTCCAAAAAGTAATATGATATTAGTCAGGCACTTAGATGGAGGCACGGCTATTTATGATTTGGACTCCGGAGAAGTACCTTTCAATTGTCATTATGGAATTAAAATGGTCTCTTTCAGTCAGGACGGGAAATACTTTGCCACTATTTCGGACTTACGCGGAGGAACTTCTATTTGGGATTGCAAAACCCTTTCAGAAATTTATCATTTCAATGCTTTCGACGATATAGAGTTTTCAAATGATTCAAAATATGCGTTTTGCCTGAATAATTTTTATGATAAAATTGAAATTTCAAAAATAGATTTATCTAATGGAGAAATAACTAAGACTTGTAGTTTTTTAAACGATTATAATGATTTTGAATTAGAAAATTTCAATGACAACTTTTTGATTTATTCATATTTTGATGAGCAGAAAACAATCATGAACTTATTTAATTGTGATACAATTGACCAGTTTAAAAATTCCTTTTATTTGGATTGGTCCTATTTGAAAAACAATATATTATTTACAATGATTAATTCAAAACAAAAACTACAAGAGTTTTCCTCTGCTATAAATGAAATTACTCCAAATAAAGAAATCATCTCAATTACATTCCTGGATTCTGCTAACTATGTTATAATGAATCCTCAGGGCTATTTTGACGGTTCTCTAGGGGCACTTGAAAAAATATATTTCGTGAAAAACCTCGAAATTGTTCCCGGGGATGCCTACATCAAAAAATATTACTGTCCTGGATTATGGGAAAAAACCATCCGAGGCGAAACAATTGAATAAATATCCTTAAGGCGTTAAATCATGCTAAATAAATTTCAAACCGCAAAATTCTTATGAATATTTATGGTCAAACCGCAAAATTTATATTATTTTTGCGGATAGAAATTGCAAATTGATATGAAAATACCACGGCACCTTTCACATTTACTGCGGAACAACCTTGGCTCACGAAAAGCGCTTATCCTTTATGGAGCAAGGCAAACGGGAAAAACCACATTGCTGAAACATCTCATTGAGGAAAATCAAAAGGTGCTTTGGATCAATGCCGATACCTTTGAAGGCCAGCAATTTTTTAACCATACTTCACTGGAAAGGTATAAACGGACTCTTGCAGATAAAGATCTATTGATTGTTGATGAAGCCCAGCGTATTGATAATATTGGCATTAAATTAAAAATCCTTTTGGATGAATTACCGGTTAAAATTATTGCAACTGGATCATCCTCCTTTGATCTGGCCAATAAAATCAACGAACCATTAACAGGAAGAAAAACGGTTTTTACTCTTTTTCCCTTATCCTTTAATGAACTAAAAAACCATCTTGGATTGTTTGATGAATTAAACGCCCTGGAAAGCCGTTTGATTTTCGGTTCATACCCCGAGGTGATATCCAATCCGGGCAATGAAACCGCTGTTCTTTCAGAAATTGTTGATTCCTATCTGTTCAAGGATATCTTTTCAAACAATAAAATAAAAAAGTCCGATAAAATGGTACGTTTGATTCAGGCGCTTGCCTTTCAAACAGGACAATTGGTTTCCTATAATGAACTGAGCAACCTGACCGGACTAAATCATGAAACTGTTGAGCGATACATCGACCTGCTTGAACAAAGCTTTGTCCTTTTCAGGGTTTCTCCCTACAGCAGCAACCCCAGGAACGAGCTAAAAAATCTCAGGAAAATATTTTTTTTTGATAACGGTGTCAGAAATACCCTGATTAATAATTTTAACAAACCTGACCTGCGCAATGATATTGGTCAGCTTTGGGAAAACTACATTATAAGCGAAAGGGTTAAATTTCTAAATAATGAAAAGATAAACACAAAAATTTATTTCTGGAGAAACCACAACAGACAGGAAATAGATCTGGTAGAGCAAAACGGCTCCAGCCTGGATGCTTATGAAATAAAATGGAAAACCACCTCAAAATATCGTTTTCCCGACTCGTTTGTTGAAAAATACAAGCCAAAAACCACCAGTGTTATTTCAAGGGACAATTACGAATCATTTATTTCCTCCTGATACAAGCTTAATTTATTAATAAACATGTTTTTATAAGTCCTGTTTAATGGCAAACCGCAAAATTCCAATGAATTCTTCTGGTCAATCCGCAAAATTCATGTGAATTTTGCGGATGAAAATAATTATCCTTTCAGCAAACCCTCAATAACCCTCGGAAAGTGCTCATATTCCAGCTCATGCACTTTCTGCGCCACAATTTCGGGTGTGTCGGAGGGGTGAACCAAGCATTTTGCCTGAAAAATAATTTTCCCTTCGTCGTATACTTCATTAACAAAATGGATTGTAATACCGGTTTCTTTTTCTCCGTTTTCAACCACGGCGCGGTGTACAGCATCTCCGTACATTCCTTTTCCTCCGTATTTTGGCAGCAGAGCGGGATGTATATTAATAATGCGTCCCTCAAAACTCCTGATCAGCTCCGACGGTATGAGCCAGAGAAAACCGGCCAGGACGATTAGAGAAGGATCTTCTTTCCTGATGATGTTGATAACTTTATCGGACTGATAAAAGTCATGTTTTTCAAAATATACAGCCGGAATGCTAAGTTTTTTTGCCCGTTCAAAAACATAGGCATCCTGCTTATTAGACAGGATAAGGGTTACACGGGTGTCAATGGTATTCAGGAAGTGCTTCGCTATGTTTTCAGCGTTAGTCCCTGATCCTGAAGCAAATATTACAATTTTTTTCATGTTAAAAACCTCCTGTCAGTCAATATCGGCGCGCTAAAGATACTATTTTCAATTAAAACATTGTTAATCAAACCCCAAAAACTGAAATTAGTCAAAAAAGTTCTGTTTTTTTTTGATTTATTAGCGAGAAATCTATTTCTTTGCACTCTTAAATTTTCGAATTATTGAATATTAACTAAAAAATTAAAAATTATGTCTGACATTTCATCAAGAGTAAAAGCAATTATCGTTGACAAATTAGGCGTTGATGAAAACGAAGTTACACCTGAAGCAAGTTTCACCAATGATTTAGGTGCTGATTCTTTGGATACAGTTGAGCTGATCATGGAATTTGAAAAAGAATTCAACATTGCAATTCCCGACGATCAGGCCGAAAACATCGGAACTGTAGGAGACGCTATTTCATACATTGAAAATAACACTAAGTAAGTAGATACTACTAAACAGAAAACTGACAGGAAAACGTCATTTTTTAACTGGTTGAGCAATTCAAACCAGTATCTGACGTTTTCCTGTTCAGTTAAAAAGCTTTAATTTCAAATTTTGATTTAAATTGTTATTTATGGAACTTAAAAGAGTAGTTGTAACAGGACTGGGAGCAATAACACCTCTTGGTAATACCATACCTGAATTTTGGGAAGGCCTTAAAAACGGCGTCAGCGGATGTAATATGATTACTCATTTCGACGCTTCCAAATTTAAAACAAAATTTGCCTGCGAAGTTAAAAATTTCAATGTACAGGACCATATGGACCGCAAGGAAGCACGCAAAATGGACCTTTACGCACAGTATGCCATGGTGGCTGCTGAAGAGGCTTTAAAGGACAGCGGACTTAACCTTGAAACCATTAACCACGACAAGGCCGGAGTTATTTGGGCTTCGGGTATCGGCGGACTGGAAACTTTCCTCGAAGAGGTAAAAACATATGTTCAGGGTGACGGAACCCCAAGGTTCAGCCCGTTCTTTATCCCTAAAATGATCTCTGATATAGCTGCCGGTCATATTTCCATGAAATATAATTTCCGTGGACCAAACTTTGCCACCGTTTCAGCTTGCGCTTCATCTACAAATGCCATCATTGATGCTTACAATTATATAAGATTAGGTAAAGCTGATATTTTTGTAACAGGCGGCTCAGAAGCAGCTGTTAATGAAACAGGCGTTGGCGGATTTAACGCCCTTCAGGCACTTTCAACAAGAAATGAAGATTTTGCTACAGCTTCCCGTCCGTTCTGCAAAACCCGCGATGGCTTTGTAATCGGCGAAGGCGGCGGTGCCCTGATCCTCGAAGAATACGAACACGCCAAAGCCCGCGGCGCACGCATCTATTGTGAAGTAGCCGGCGCAGGTTTATCGGCCGATGCACACCACATTACCGCTCCACATCCCGACGGCCACGGCGCAAGAAACGTCATGTTTAATGCTCTGGATGATGCCGGCATGCGTCCCGAAGATATTGACTATATCAATGTTCACGGCACTTCAACTCCTCTGGGAGACATCGCTGAGCCTAAAGCCGTTCAGGCAGTTTTCGGTGAACATGCTTACAAATTAAATATCAGCTCGTCTAAATCAATGCACGGCCACCTCTTGGGTGCCGCAGGAGCTGTTGAAGCCATTGTTTCGATACTTGCCATGAAACATGGACTTGTTCCTCCAACCATCAACCATCATGAGGTTGATCCGGATATTGATCCTAAACTGAACCTTACCCTGCATAAAGCACAGGAAAGAACAATCAGGGCTGCGCTCAGCAATACATTCGGTTTTGGAGGTCACAATGCATCAGTTATTTTCAAACAACTGTAAAAATCCGTTGTTTTGACTCCATTAAGATTTCTTTTTAAAGCCAACAAGAAATTTTATCTGGACCTTAAAGCTGTAACAGGTTATTATCCCAGAAATATAAACCTGTATAAAACCGCATTTATTCACCGGTCGGCTACTCAAAAAGACCAGTCAGGCCACCGAATCAACAACGAAAGACTCGAATTTCTCGGCGACGCCATTCTTGGTGCCGTTATCGGTAAGTTTTTATATTCACGCTATACCGATAAGGACGAGGGTTTTCTTACTAAAATGCGATCGAAAATCGTTAACCGCGAGTTTACAAATGATATTGCCCTAAAACTGAACCTCGACCGCTTTATAGTATCCAACATGACCAAAAATCCGGCTACCCAAATATACGGAGATGCTTTCGAGGCCTTTGTTGGCGCAGTGTATCTTGACCTTGGATACAACAAAGCCGAAAAATTTATTATTTCTAAAATTATTGAACCACTCGTTAATCTGGACGAACTGATCTATACCGAGTCAAACCACAAAAGCCGCATCATAGAGTGGGGACAAAAACACAAAAAACCTGTTTGCTTCAAAACTGAAGACAACAATGAGGGCCTGCTTACCGGATTTAAATCTTCGGTAGTGATAGATGAAACTGTTTATGGCGAAGGATACGGCGACTCCAAGAAAAATGCCGAACAGGTGGCTGCCGGCGAAGCCCTCCGAAAAATTGAGGATGAAGGGCTTTAATGGAATCTGTCTATTAATTAGGTCTGTTGATATTTTTTTTCAGGGAGCTGATACCAAAAAGCCCTTTTGAGACAACCAAAACTTCAAAAAAATCCTTATCTTTCGGTAAAGAAAAAACTGTTTTCTGTGGATAAAAAAAACGTAAAGCTCACATTTAACCCTGAATATGATTTCAGTTTAATAGGAATTTCTTCTCACGAAAAGGATTACCGATTGGTTTACCTGATCAACACAGCCATGAGTTTCCGTTTTGTGAAAGGAAATGATCTTGAAATTTCCAATCCTAAATTCAGCGAACCACAAGTGTTTTCTGTGTTTGAGTACCCTGCTGATGCCGCTCACCGTTCCATGAGATTTGTTTCAAACCGTTGCGAAAACGGCTATCTTATTGAAGAATATAAGAATATGGACTTTTTTCTTCAAACCAACGGCATCCTGTCCGAAAATGAGCTAAACAACCTGATGTCTTCCCTGAAAAAGGTAAATACGGTGCTTACTGTTTTTTCCATTGAGGTGGAATCCCTGAAATCCAAACAGAAATTAATATTTTAAAATATGAAGCTGAATTTCAATCTTTTAAAAAAAATTAGTGAAACACCCGGAGCCCCTGGGTTTGAAAATCAAATAAGAAATCTGGTCATTAAGGAAGTTACTCCGCTTGTCGATAAAATCAGCATTGACAATCTGGGCAATGTTACCGCATTTAAAAAAGGCAGTAAGGCAAAAAAAGTTATGGTTGCTGCACATATGGACGAAATTGGCTTCATTGTGAATCATATTGATGACAACGGCTTTTTAAGGTTTCATCCCCTGGGCGGATTCGACCCCAAAACCCTTACCGCTCAACGGGTAATTGTTCATGGGAAAAAAGACTTTGTTGGCGTGATGGGCTCCAAGCCGGTGCATCTGATGAAAGCAGATGAAAAAAAGAAAAGCATCGAACTTACCGATTTCTTTATTGATTTGGGAATGACTAAAGAAGAAGTGGTTAAATATATTGAGCCGGGAAATCCGGTTACCCGCGAAAGGGAAATGATTAAAATGGGTCATTGTATTAATGGAAAATCTCTGGATAACAGGATTTCTGTTTTTATTCTGATCGAAACACTCAAGGAGCTTAAAGGAAAAAAATTGCCCTATGACCTGTACGCTGTTTTTACTGTTCAGGAAGAGGTTGGCATTCGCGGAGCACAAGTGGCAGCACAGGAAATTCAACCTGATTTTGGCTTTGCCATCGATACCACCATTGCTTTTGATGTTCCGGGAAGCTCTCCCCACGAAACCGTTACCAAGCTTGGAAGCGGAGCAGCCATAAAAATTATGGACTCTTCTGCCATTGCCGATTACCGAATGGTTGAGTTCATGAAAAAGACAGCCGATAAAAATAAAATCAAATGGCAGCCCGAAATATTGCCCGCCGGAGGCACCGATACAGCAAACATACAACGCATGACCAAAAGTGGATCCATTGCCGGCGCAGTTTCTGTTCCTACCCGACACATCCATCAGGTTATCGAATCGGTTCACGAAGAAGATGTGCTGGAATGTATTAAGCTGATGAAAGCCTGTCTGACGGATATTGATAAGCACAATTGGGATTTCAGTTAAAGACTCACCACGGGCGTCTCACGAAAACCATTCTGTTTTATTATGACTAATATCATTTGCACATTAATCAATTAATGGTTAATTTTGATCTCTTATTTTTATTAACATTTTAAAGTAAAGACATGTCAAAAATAAAAGTTGCCATCAATGGTTTTGGACGTATCGGAAGGAACGTTTTCAAAATTGCCCTCGACAGAAACGATATTGAAATAGTTGGGATTAATGACCTTACCGACACAGCTACTCTGGCCCATTTGCTGAAATATGATTCGACTCAGGGAAAATTCAACGGCACCGTTGCTGTTGAAAAGGAATACCTTATTGTAAACGGAAAAAAGATTAAAGTGAGCGCCGAAAAAAGTCCGGCAGGCATCCCATGGGAAATAACTCCTGATGTTGTAATTGAATCTACCGGAAAATTTGTTAGCAGGGAAAGTGAAAAGGGAGGCTACGGCGACCACCTGAAAACAGGTGCCAAAAAAGTTATTCTTACCGTTCCTTCGAAAGATGCCATTGACAGAATGATTGTTTTGGGCGTTAACGATGCCGACCTGAAACCCGAAGACAAGTGTGTTTCAAACGCAAGCTGCACAACAAACTGCCTGGCTCCTGTGGTAAAAGTCCTGAATGATAATTTTGGCATTGAAAACGGTTTCATGACCACCATTCACGCTTACACCAACGACCAGATGATTCTTGACTCTCCTCATAAAGATTTACGCAGAGCCAGATCATGTGCTGTTTCTCAGATACCCACAACCACCGGCGCCGCTAAAGCTGTTGGAAAAGTAATTCCCGAGCTTAAAGGAAAACTCGACGGTGTAGCCGTCCGCGTTCCAACCCCCACCGGCTCACTGGTTGACTTTGTGGCAAATCTTAAAACCGAAGCCACCATCGAACAAATCAATGCTGCCATGAAAAAAGCTGCCGAAGGTCCCATGAAAGGCATTCTCGAATACACCGAAGACCCTATAGTTTCTGTTGATATTATCCACAACACCCACTCATCAATTTTCGATGCACTCAGCACAATGGTTATTGGAAAAACTGTTAAAGTTATGTCGTGGTATGACAATGAATGGGGATATTCATGCAGGGTTGTGGATCTGATTCCAAAACTTTTTTTATAAAGACCAAAAACCTACCTTCTAAAAAGATGGCTATTTAATAATGGCTTAGCCATAAAAATGATTTTGATTTAAGAACAAGGAACACCGAATTTAGATTTATGAACTTTAAACTTCTAAAATCGAATATCGATGTTCCTTGTTCATTATTCCCCTTTTTTAAATGGGTTTTTTTATGGACTCATTTTTTTCTCTTTTCCCTGAAAATCCCAAGATTCAGATTCTGATACCTGTCAAAAACAATTTTCATGGAAACCCATATCGATAAAAAAACAGAAATCACCGATGAGCTGAAAATGGCAATCATCAACATGATCTGATATTTGATGGCCATTTCGGGACTGCTGCCCCCGATAATTTGGCCTGTCATGGTGCCCGGAAGGGCAATTAAACCAATAACGGCCATTCTGGCTATAGTTGGATTGAATGAATTGATCAGTGCCTCGCGCATGTAAGGAAATAATGCTTCTGATTTTTTTGCCCCGCCCGCCAAAGCAAAATGATATTCGGGTAGATTGTCTTTCAATGTTTTATAAAAGGTGTTCAGACTTATGATGTTGTTCTGCAGGGAATTGCCGAGAATCATTCCGGTTATCGGAATATAATATCTGGCATCGAAAACATTATCGAGCTGAATGATATAGCCGAGCAAAAAGGCATCTACCACCAAAAGTGAAATAAACACGCCTATGAAATTGGGAATAAAGAAAAACCGGTGTTTCAATTTTGTTCTGTCTGAAATTGAAAGTGAGGCCACAATCACCATGATCATCACCCAGGCCGAATTGATCCATGGATTGTTCCATTCAAAAACATATTTCAGGTAAACTCCCACCAGAAAAAGCTGAACCGACATCCTGACGGTGGCAATTAATGTATCCAGAATCAGTCCGGTTTTATAATACCAGAAAATAATCAATGGCACAATCAGCATGGTTTGCCCAATGAGCAGATCAATCCATAATATGTCGGCTGTTGTGTTCATCAAAATGGCTTGTTAATGGTGCACCGGCTGTTCCATGTTTTATCGTGGGATGCCGAAAGCACAGTTAAAGCAGGGTTCCCAAGTATCACATCCGTTACCACGGTTTTATTTTCTTCATCGAGTGAGGAAACAGGTTCGTCAAGTAACAGCAGTGGGCGTTTGAGGAGAAGTACGACCATTAATATCACCCGTTGCTTTTCTCCGCCTGATATTTGCTCGAATTTTTTATCGGGCGTGTCTTTATCCAGTTTGAAAAGACCAATATAATCGCTGATTTCCTTTTCTGTGGGCCTCAGATGCCTGTTTACATGAAAGTCGAATGTCTTTTCAAAAAACCCCAATACTTTTCCCCTGAAGGTTATTTGCTGAGGCATCCATGCAATACCTGTCCTGAAAAAATGGACTGTTTCGGGAGATAATTCCTTGTCCATAAATCTGATGGATCCTTTATAATCAGGAAAAAATCCAAGGATGGTGTGTATCAGTGTGCTTTTTCCGGTACCCGAAGATCCCTCAACAACTGCTTTGTCTCCTTTTTTTAGTGAAAGACTGAAATCAGAACATAATTCTTTTTCGCCTGCTTTAAGGTACAGATTTTTTATCTCCAGAATACTACTCATATCTTAAAGCAATAATTGGATCAAGTTTACTGGCTTTCATGGCCGGAATCATTCCGGAGGCCAGACTAACGACCAGGCACAGGAATACGCCGAAGAAAATCCACAGCCATGGAATGATAAATGGTCCGCCCGTCAACATCGAAACAATGTTGCCCATGAAAATTCCGAGGATAATTCCAAGTGCACCCCCGAGTTGTCCGATTATAATTGTTTCAAACAGGAATTGTTGTCTGATATCTGCCGAAGTAGCGCCGATGGCTTTGCGCGTGCCTATTTCGCGGGTACGCTCCGATACAGCCACAAGCATAATGTTCATCAATCCGATTGCCGCCCCCAGTAAAGTTATGATTCCGATAATCGTTGCTGCGATAGTCACATACTGGATGTTTTCGAGAAACATGCTCACCAGACTGTCACTTTTTTGAATCTCGAAGTTGTTGAGGTCGCGCAAGGTAAGTTTTCTTATTTTCCTGAATAAACCTTCGGCCTCGCCGGTGGCAACATCTAAGGAAATGCTTTCTCCGGGCATTACCGCAATCTCATAAGCCATTTCCTCACGGGCAAAATACATGCGCACATTGGTCAGGGGCAATAGGCAAATCATGTCAGAATTTGAACTCAGACTCGATCCCTTTTCCTTTAAAACACCTATGATTTTGTATTTTCCGTTGCCAATTGAAACAATTTTATCCAAAGGATCCTCATTGTTTTTGAAAAGTGTTTTCACAAGCTGGCTACCGATAATGGCATAATTGCGGTTCATGCGAATTTCTTCCTGCGTAAAATTCCGGCCCTTTTCAATTTCAAAACCCGAGGTTTGTAAATAATTCTCATCAATTCCAAAAACAGGAATATTTGGATTTGTTTTTTCTGATTTAAATTTAAGGGTCCCCTGATTTGAGGCCTGGGTGTAAACCGAAACTATTGCAGGAAAATTAAATTCTTGCTTAAACCGTGCCGCTTCCTTGTATGTTATTGTTTTGAGATTGTTGCTGCGCTTGCCTCTTTTTCTTGGTCCGTGTGCAAAACCATCCTTGCTTTTAATGGTAAAGGTGTTGGCGCCCATATTCGTGAACTGGTCGGATATGGATCCTTTGATGGAGTCGATGGCAGTAAGAATTCCAACCAGCGCCATAATACCAAAAGCAATGATGAGTATGGTGAGTATGGCGCGTGTTAAATTTGACCGGATTGACCGGATGGCAATAACCACATTCTCTGAAAAAAGGACAAAAAACCGCATTGAGTTTTTATTTAATATGGCAAAAATAGTCTAATTAATGGGATTTTTCAAAATACAAGCTTAAACAAGAGTATTAAAAATCCACATGCAATAACACAATCTTTCCAGCATCTTTGTTAAATTTGCATACAAAATAAAACGAAATGGAAACAGTATTAAGCGGAATAAGACCAACCGGCAACCTTCACCTTGGAAATTACTTTGGCGCGCTCAGAAACTTTGTGAAAATGCAGCACGATTATAATTGCTTCTTTTTTATTGCAGACTGGCACTCGCTTACCACACATCCAAATCCGGAAAATCTGCATGGAAATATTAAAACCGTTCTGGCCGAATATCTGGCCGCCGGCATTGACCCAGATATTTCCACTATTTATATTCAGAGCGACATTCCCGAAATCCCCGAATTGTATCTTTTGCTCAGCATGAATGCCTATGTGGGGGAGCTTGAAAGGACCACTACCTTCAAGGACAAAGTGAGAAAACAACCCGACAATGTGAATGCAGGTTTGCTAACCTATCCCGTTTTGCAGGCAGCCGATATCATCATTCACAAAGCGCACCATGTTCCTGTGGGAAAAGACCAGGAACAACATGTGGAAATGGCCCGAAAATTTGCCAGGCGTTTTAATAATATGTATAAAGCTGAAATTTTCCCCGAGCCCAAACCATTTAATTTTGGAAATGACCTGATTAAAATTCCGGGACTCGACGGAAGCGGAAAAATGGGAAAATCTGAGGGCAACGCCATCAATCTGGCCGATGAACCCGAAGCCATCAGAAAAAAGGTTATGCGGGCCGTAACGGATGCCGGACCAACAGAAAAAAACAGCAAAAAACCCGAGGCAGTTGAAAATCTTTATGCCTTACTTAAGGTGGTATCAACACCTGACACCGTAAGTTATTTCGAAGACAAATACAACAGTTGTGAAGTCAGATACGGCGATCTGAAAAAACAGCTTGCCGAAGATATTATCAAATATACTTCGCCCATCAGGGAAAAAATTCTGGAATATACCGCCGACAATAATTTTTTGGGTAAGGTAGCCCGTCAGGGTGCTGAAAAAGCCCGGGCATCGGCATCCAAAACACTGAAGGAAGTCAGGGAAGTTATTGGGTTCAGAAGCTTTTAAGTCAATGAGACTATAATTTCAGGAACGATAGTGAACTGAAATTATTTAGTCGAACTGATCCCGAGGGAAGCCGAGGGATCTCTAAGGTTTTATTGGCTTCGCCGAGCTCGTAAACTCGGTTCCTCGCCCCTTGGGGCGGATATGTAATAAAGCCTAAGTTGATACCCCGTTTGCTTGCAACGTGGTAGTTCATTCTCTTTTGCCTTCGCAAATGAATTCGTAGAAGCTATTTCATTATTCTTGCCGAAATTTTTTTATTCAGTTTTTGGTGTTGCTTTGATTTTTATTTATCATTGCATATATTTTATGTGTCATGAAAAAAATCATTCTGTTTTTATCAATAGTATTTGTCGTCAATGCCATTTACGCACAAAATCACGATGCAGATTCTGTTAAAAAAAGTAAATTAAGGCATGAACTGGGATTTGCCGTTGGAACAACAACCGGCATGGGGTTTTCTTACCGCTGCCTCATAAAAAATTTTGGCATTCAAATAAACTGTGTCCCGCTGGTTATGAGGGACGGAAGGGATGTTACCGTGAGTAACGGACTGACTTTGTTTTACAAAATTTCATCGGCCAGCAGTAAAACTTTCGAGTTAAATCTTTACTTTGCAAACAGTGCTATTTACAGGAATTATGAGACAAATTATTATTATCAGGAAGTCAGAGAAACAACCAAATGGAATTCCGGGCTGGGTGTTGATTTCAAATTATTTGCTTCACCAAACCTGAGTTTTGATTTAATGATTGGATACGGGCAATATGACAATTTTAATTCTATGCTTCCTGCCGCTGAAGCTGCAATGTTTTTTATACTTAATCGAAATAAACACCATCACTAATTAGTATCTGCGCGCCGCTGTACAGGCAGATTCATCATCATGGTCATTTTTACAATTTTGCCTTCCTGGATACAGGGAAGAAATTTTTGTGATCGGATGAGTTTTTCTATCTCTTCGTCAATTCCATAACCTGCTTTTCTTAAAAACTGTACATTGCCTACACTGCCATCGGTCAGCACTTCCCAACTCACTGAAACTTCCACATCAATGGTTTGTTTTTTTGCGGCATCGGGAAATCTGAGGTTTTGGTAAATGAATGAATACAGGGCCATTTCACCAGCCGGATAAGCCGGCTCCCGATCAACAAGAACTTCTTTGTTGATGTACTTTACGGTATCCTGCGAAAAAGCCAGAGATGCCAGGCCAATGAGTATGACTGAAAACAATATTTTCATTTCTGTAAATTTTATCCGTTTATTATTGGTTGATTCAATTGCAAAGATTGTGCCTGTTCTTGTTTTTTCACGGGAATTGATTCTGATGACATTTTTGCTTCGGCCAGTTTAACAAGAGTGCCTTCAAGGGCATATTTCATGTTTTTCTCGGCTTTTTCAGAATCATGAAAAACAACTACTGCTCCCTTGGTCATGTATCCGGTTACATTTTTTAAGCATTGCTGCGGACTGATTTTTTTATCAAAATCCATACTCAGCAAGGTCCACATCACAATACAATATTCCTTTTTCAGGGCGTAAAGCTGCGAACTTCTGATTTTGCCATAAGGGGGTCTGAACAGGTCTGAATCAATTACTCCGGCTGCCTTGCGAATATCTTCATAGTAATCTTTGTTGGCTGTTTTCCATCCGTTTTTATGATTAAAGGTATGGTTGCCGGTTCGGTGACCCCGCGCGATTATTTCCCTGTATATTTCAGGATATTTTTCCACATTTTTCCCCAGACAGAAAAATGTTGCCCGGGCATTGAACTCATCAAGTTTATCAAGTACCCAGGGGGTTATTGAAGGATGCGGACCGTCATCAAAAGTCAAAAAAGTACGGCCATCGTCCACCGGAAAATGCCAGTGGGCGCTGGGATACAGTTTTTCTATGACTTTAAACGACTTTATCCACATAATTACAAATTGATATCCGCTCTAATAAATCCTGTTGTCAGCATCATTTCATAATCCGAGAAAGAAACAATCCATTCGAACAGTGCAATATTGTCAAGTTTTGCAAGTTTTTCCTTATCGGCTTTTGTTCTGTTGTATAAAACGAAACGATCGATAAATTCAAGAAATTCCTTTTTGTTTTTATCGTCAAGTTGTTTCTCGAGTGTGTTCCTGAGCATCAGCAGTTTTTCCTCGGGGGCATTCAGAAACCACTCAAAGAGTTCGCTGTTTCCAAATCCAAGTTTTGAGCGAACATCTTCTGTGAATCCTGTAATCATCTCTCTGTAAGCTGCCGCCAGCTCAAGGTGATTAATAAACACCATTTTTTCGCGGAATGAGAGTTTATAGTATTGCATTATCTTCTTATACATGTCTTCCTTTTTAAACCCTGCAGGCATTTTCACTCCTTCGGGCTTTTTATCGCCAAGGAGATACCACAGACCGTTTGCCAAAGAAAGAATGTCCTGTGCTCCCAGGATTCTGTCTTCAATAGACTTAAAATCTTCACTGTCGAATGTTCCGTAATATTCCAGCTCCTGATTGAGATTTTCTTCCAGAATTTTCAGGTGTTTTCGTGCTTTTTCGTATTCTCCTGCCAGATAATACCCTTTCACAATTGCAATATTATAAAGGTTATACGGAACCCTTTCGTTGGGAATGAGTTCGTTGCAACGGTCGAGGACTTTAACGGCGAGGTCGTTTTTGTCTTCAAGGATCAGCTCGTCGGCAAGGCGCGAAAACTTGTTTTTAAGATTATACAGCATTCTGATATTTTGCTCATCAAGATATACATCAGGCTCGTTCATCCTTCCCCACTGGAAATTTTCCATGAGGTTCTGGTACATGATTTTGGTGTTGACAAAACCAACGGTATTGTCGCGCATGTCTTTATATTCGAGATCTGATTTTACCGGAACCAGTCTGTAGGCAAGCCCCTCAAGCTGCAGATATTCATCAAGGTAAAGGAAATTTTCCCTTCCGATGGTCACGGCAAAATACACGGGACGGTCCCAGTTGTTGTTGGCCAGGAGGTCGAGAATCATCAGGAAGTTTTTGTTGATGCCGCTTTCGGGGATTTCAAATTCAATGCGGTCAACAATTTTGTCTTTATATTCGGGGGATACGGTTCCGTTTTTCAAAACCTTTTCCTTATCAACGGGGATGCAAAGTTTGCGCGAGGGTATGTATTTTTGTCCTTCGATAGCCGATTGCGGGCTGTCATCACGAACAAACCTCATGGCCACGTCAAGGGGCAGAAAATCGCCGGCTATGCTTTCGATAAGCTGGTTGAGCATTGATTGCACTTCATTGATCTGCGCCTGGTCAATTTTGTATTTTGTGGCATTTTCCTGCTGTGTCAGTCTCTTTACAAAATCGGCAAGTTGGGAGGGCAGAATGTTTTCGTGTCCTTTTATCAACTCAGCATAATCTTTCGGAAAAGCGGTTGGGATATCTGAAGATTTAATCACAGCCATCATCAGCTCAAAAATTCCCTTGTAAATTTCCTTTTGTTTGGGATTGGCCAGATATTTTTCATCCAGGAAAAGATATTTTGCTTCTTCACCAACCATATAAACATAGTCGCGCGATCCGCCTTGCCGGTATTGGTCGTGAGTAAGGCCAAAAGGCACGGCTTCGGAGTCGTAGGCTGCCCTTTTCATCTGGTCAATATACCAGTCGGTGTTCAGCAGACTGAGATTGATTACCCTGACATCGGTGCGGTAACCCTCAACTTCCTGAACATACCAGAGCGGGAAAGTGTCGTTGTCGCCATTGGTAAAAATAACGGCATTGGGTTCGCAGGAATCGAGATAGTTTTTTGCAAAATCTCGGGCAGTATATCTTCCCGAGCGGTCGTGGTCGTCCCAGTTTTGAACGGCCATGATAACCGGAGCCATCAGCAAGCCAATCACAGTAGAAGCAATTGCCCCTGTTTTCGGAGAAATATATTTTCGGGCAAGGTTAAACAGTGAAATTATGCCCAATCCGATCCAGATGGTAAAGGCATAAAACGATCCCGCAAAGGCATAATCACGTTCCCGGGGCTGTAGGGGATACTGGTTAAGGTAAATTACAATGGCTATTCCCGTAAAGAAAAACAATAATGAAACAATTACTGCATCCTTGTTGTGCAGGTTGAAATGAACAAAAAATCCGATGAGGCCAAGAATTAGCGGCAACAAATAGTACACATTTCTTCCGGGATTGTTTTTCATTTCCTCGGTCATGCTTGCTGTGGGACCTGTCCGTCCGGCATCAAGAGCAGGAATGCCCGAAATCCAGTTGCCGTTAAAAAACCCGCCATGTCCCTGGATGTCATTCTGTCGTCCTGCAAAATTCCACATAAAATAGCGCAGGTACATATGCCCAACCTGGTATTTGAAAAAATACTGCAGATTTTCGAGAAATGTAGGTTTCACAACCATTTTCTGAACCAGCGTTCTTTCACCTGTTTCAGGATCACGGCTCACCACGGTGGCCATCACTTTTCTTCCTTTTACGCCGCCCCATTTTTCATATTCTTTGATGTGCGAAGGATCGTTGTCGTACATACGGGGGAAAATGGTTTGCAGTTCCGGTGAATATTCCACTTCTATTTTATGGGAATACAGTTTATATTTTCCGGTTTCAGGGTCGGGATAATATTTTGGTGAACCCTCTTCGGTGCCTATAACAGCAGCAGAATAATATTGTCCGTAGAATAATGGACGGTCGCCATACTGCTCGCGGTTAAGATAATCGAGCAGAGAGAAAATATTCTCGGGGTTGTTTTCGTCCATGGGCGGATTTGCCAGTGACCTGATGACAATGGTGGCAAAAGTAGAATATCCCAGTAAAATCACCGTAAACACCAATAAAATTGTATTCAGCAGTTTTTGTTTATTTGCCAGCAGGTAAGCTCCGGCAATGGTTAGCAAAACGGCTATAACGCTCACTGCGGTGCTGCCCGAAAAGAAAGGAATACCCAGCAATATTGAGGCAATGCTGAAAAAAATCACATTTAGAATGGGCTTGTTTTTAAATTGGGTAAAATACATACCGAAGCCCAGCGAAGCAATAAGCAAAATAAGAAATCCAAAGACACCTGAATAAAAAGGAAGTCCGAAGTCGTTCACAAAAATCAGCTCAAACTGTGCGGCAACCTTAACCAGACCCTGAACAATTCCATATTGAACCAGACCAAGGATTACAATTCCCAAAACAGAAGTAATGATGATCCCTTTAACATCGGGTTTATATTTTCTGAAATAGTAAACGAAAACTATGGCCGGAATGGCGAGGAGGTTAAGCAGGTGGACGCCAATGGAAAGTCCCATGAGATAAGCAATAAAAATTATCCAGCGGTCGGCATGTGGTTCGTCGGCCACATTTTCCCATTTGAGTATCGCCCAGAAAACAACAGCGGTAAACAGCGAAGAAAGAGCATACACTTCACCCTCAACCGCCGAAAACCAGAAAGTATCTGAAAAAGTATAGGCCAGGGCACCAACCATTCCGGCACCAATAACCGAAATCATTTTAGCCATATCCATTTCCTCACCTATTTTGACAATCATTTTGCGGGCAAGGTGGGTAATGGTCCAGAAAAGAAAAAGAATAGTAAAGGCGCTTGCCAGGGCCGATAAGGCATTGATCATCATAGCCACGCTTTCGGGGTCGGATGTGAAAAGCGAGAAAAATCTTCCAAGAAGCATAAACAGGGGTGCTCCGGGAGGATGACCAACCTCAAGTTTATAAGCAGTGGCAATAAACTCGCCACAATCCCAGAAACTTGCAGTGGGCTCCATGGTAAGCAGATAGGTAACAGCGGCAATAAGAAAGGCAATCCAGCCGGCAATATTGTTGATCAGTTTATACTCTTTCATACAAAAAATAAAATTTGGGAGCGAAGATAGGAAAAAGTTATGAGTTATGAATTATGGGTTATGGGTTATGAGTGATGGGTTATAGGTTATGGGTTATAGGTTATGGGTTAGAAAGTTAGAAGTTTTTTGTGCATAGGCCTGTAGGGCCGCCTTAATTCAGCCCCGGCTTTCAAGCCGGGGTGGGAAGATCGTGGTCAAACCCGCCGGCCATGAACTCATTAAAACAAAGAGGTAATTTTCCGGCGGAAATGGATGAGAAGGCATTGATGTCAGGGTTATGAATTATGGGTGATGGGTTGAGAAAGTAAAAAAACCGGAAGTTTTGATTAAACAATTAAATTCTATAAAGCATACGGCCTGCAAGGCCAGATCAATTCAGCCCCGGCTTGAAAGCCGGGGTTGAATGGTCGAGAAACAGACCGCCGGCCAAAAAGCTATAAAGAACCATAAATTCTGTTCCGGCGGAAATGGATTATGAGTCAGGAGCTAGGAGTGGATAGGTTTATGGGAATAAATGCAATAAAACAATGAAATAAGCATAACAGGGTAAAAAAAATTTGGCAGCTACCATATTTTTTATAATTTTGCAGGGCATTTGAAAAAATGTTCATTTAAAGATTGACCCATGGTGTAATTGGCAACACAGCAGATTTTGGTTCTGTCGTTTCAAGTTCGAGTCTTGATGGGTCAACAAAGAAAACCTCTTCGGAGGTTTTTTTGTTGAATATCAGGACGAGAAGTTTATCCGCCAACTGGCGGCAGTAATGAACTTTATAAAGTGGTAATAAAAATATTTACGAGGGTCAAACTCCCGATGGCTATACGGGATGGCGTCTGACATCTGACATGAACTTTTGGTGGCCACTAGATTCCACGCCACCACTGGAAAAACCTATGTTGCGACAACCAACTTTAAAACATATAAGAATTAAATGTAACTAAAAATTTCCTATATTTGTATATATAACAAAAATGTTAAGCCATGGAAAGCCACACAATAGAGAAGGAACTTAGTATATACCTGAGGATGCTGAACAGGTCACAAAAAGAATCTGTTCTGAGTATGATAAAATCATTTATCAATGCAGAAAGAATAAGTGTTGCCCGATATAATAAAGAACTGAAGCAAGCTGAAGAGAGGATTGAGAAAGGTGAATTCATTTCTCAGGAAGACCTTGAAAAAGCAACCGCTAAATGGTAAAAACGAGGAAATATACAGTTGTTTGGGATGTTCAGGCAGCTGGACAATTAATGGATATTTTCAATTATGTAAAAGAAGAATCGCCTCAGGGAGCAAAAAAGGTAAAAGACACTATATTGTTAACAGCAAAAAAACTTGCTAAAGATCCTTGGATTTTTGAACCTGATAAACTTAAAACAAATAATGATGGCTCATACCGATCCTTTATTATATACAGTTACAGAATAGCTTATAAAATCACAACTGAGAGAATATATATTTTAAGGGTCAGACATACAAGCAGGGAGCCGAAAGAATACTAACAAATAGTTTTTCAGAAGATTTTATCATTCTAAAAAAACAAAATGAACAGAACAAGCAAATGGAAAAAGAAAAAATTGATACAAACAATCTTAGGGAAAAAATTCTGTTAGGTATTGAAAAGGCCTTCGAAAAACTTGTTAACTCAAAAAAGCAAAATGATGGCATACTGATATTTTCAAGAAACGGAAAAATAGTAAAAGTTAAAGCAAGGGAAGTATAAATTCCACTGAAAGCAGATCCTGATATCCATGCAAAATTTAACCCCTCAATTTTCTGAAACCTTTGAAAACACTCAGTTTTACGCGAGAGGGTACGGATTCGGATTTCAAGGCCAGGAAGCTGAAAATGAAATTGCTGGGCAGACTGGAAGCCACTCGTTTTTCAAATACAGAATCTCTGATAATAGGATTGGACGGTTCTTTGCTGTTGACCCGTTGGCGGCAAAGTATCCTTGGAACTCGCCTTATGCGTTTAGTGAGAACAGTACTATTGCATTTGTTGAATTAGAAGGATTAGAGAAATTAATCTATTCCTTTAGGTTTCTTCATTGGGGTTATTCTATTCGTACAGTTGTTGAAAATAGTGAAACATTAAAATCAAAGATTGATGAAATTTCTAAAAAAGAAAAAGAAAGTACGCAAATAGTTCTTTTCACAACTTTTTATAAAGGTGAGTATAAAGGAAATGCAAATGGTATTACTGTTGAGTCATTGCATAATTATGTGCAACAATCAAGGGAATTAAGAGATAAAAAGTATAAAACTGAAGATGAGATGGAAATTTTGCACAAAAATGATAATCTTATTAAAATGTCGGGTATGACTGAGGATGAAATAATGGAAACATATGAAAATGGACAAACAATTTTCATGGTTGCAATTAGCATGAATAGAATAAAGCAAGGCTTAAGAGAATCGACTGCCACATTTTTCCATGAAATTGAAGCACATTTAATGAGAGAGCTAGCAGGGAAAAAAGAAACGGAGCCAAATAAAGACCATATTGATTATTTTAATTTTTATGAAAACCTTAAATTTTTCAACGAGTATTTTGATGCCATTAATAGTGGTAAATCACCACCAATTGAAGATATTCCAAAAAATAGTCCAGCTGGAAAAACGTTAAAAGTAATAGATGCAGCTATAAAAAAATATGAGGAGCATAAGAAAAAAAGTAAAATACAATAAGTTATTGAAATGTATAGTTATTTTAAAAAAATATTAGTTATTCTATTACCTGTCCTAATATCTTGTTCAGGAAAAAACTCAAATATTGAAAAAAACCTTGAAGATGAACCTAAAATTGGTTCAGGTAAGTATTATTTTTACAAGAACTGTTCAATTTCAAAGGATTCAATTAAACAAAGAGAAGTAGGGAATAACATTGTTTTTCATTATATTTACAATTATGATTACGGTACGCCAAATTCCTCCTATATAGAGGAGTTAATGTTTCAAATTTCATGTTGTGACTCTATAATTAATATAAAAAACACTAGCTTAAATAATTTTAATTTAAAATATTTTACTAAAGGGAATATTGAAACTCCAAAAATAAATACGCAAATGAATGGTAGTATTTTTGTTAAAAAATTAACAGACAAGTATTTGGTTGTATTATATGCTTTAATTGATGAAAAAGAGATTTACTTCTCTAAAATTTTTACAGAGTTTACCCCTAATCAAAGTGAAATAAATAATTATGATATTTTTAATAGAAAAACTGGTAAATGGATAGTTGATAATAAAGTAGGTTATTTTCAAGAGAATTATTTTACTGGAGAAGAATGGTATACTGGTATTGAGAATAAACCATATGATTCTTGTGTGCTGTATATTCAAAAAAATCAAATCTTTAAAGCAAATTATTTTAAAAAAAGTGTTCTTATTGATTCCACTTTAGTTATTAGTGATTTTGTTGACTCTGAACCCCAAAATGTTCCAACAAAACCCTAAAACAGCTTCAAGTATACTCCCTCTGGTCGTAATAGAAGTTGTAACTTGGAGCGGTGAATAGGGAACGGCAATAATAAAAACAACCAAAAAAGCCTGCTCAAAACCGAGCGGGCTTTAATATAATGTGTTTGACAGGGATGCGGGGCGTCGAAGAATTCAAATAGAACCGGGTCATTGCGAGGAACGAAGCAATCTCCTGATGGAGCCCATGGGCACTATTGGGGGATTGCTTCGTCGCAAAAACTTATTTGTAAACTATAATGCTTTTTCTCGCTCCTCGCAAGGACGTTGGGCCCAATGGGCTTTTCGGTATAGGGGACCACCAAAGAATAAAACCAACCAAAAAAGCCTGCTCAAAACCGAGCGGGCTTTTCGGTATAATGTGTTTGCAAATGTCCCAACCAATCTTCTACAAAACGGGCAGCCGCACAATCGTCTTCAGTTTTTCCGGTGCCGTGCGGCAAGGGTTGTTGAGGTAAATTTCATGGGCTTTTCCATGGCATTTGAGATTGTTTTTATCTATGAATTCTTCCAGTTTCTGATAGATTTCTCCCACTTCACCATACGGACCGATATGAAGGGTTTGTACCACTTTTTTCTCATGAAATTTTTCGAATCTCAGCTTTTCAAGTGGTGGAACTATTTCCTTTTTAGCCTTTTTCTTTTTAATGATTTCTTCTTTGGCCTTTTCAATAAGTTTCGCATCAATAAATGCCGGAGTCAGGATCATACAATCCCACAACCATGATTCGGGTTTATTCACATCAAAATGATCATTTTCCCCATACCAGAGGGTTTCGACCGGAGTGACCGAATAATCGGCATACCCTTTCGGCTGTATTTTCTCATCAAACTTCAGCATAAATTTCAGGGTATAGGCAACGCTGAACAAACATTCCATGGCGTGTCCATATTCAGGATTGTTTTCGGGATGACCTTTTCCCCTGTAAACTAAAAAGTTGAGTTCGGGTACGTTTTCAATGGTTATTTTTTTTGCCGAAGCGCTAAACAGATTCTTATACTTTTTTTTGAAATCAATTTTTTCCATTTGACTATTTATTTAAGGTTTTGAATACTTTATTGAACAGGAACATAAATTTCGGTGAGCAATCTCTCGGGCTTGGTTTTAGCCGGGTTGTTCAGATATTTTTCCATTAGCGGCTGTTCCCTGAGGTCATATCCGCTTTGCGGCAACCACCTTCTTATAATTGCAGCATAAACCAGATTGAGGTTGGAGTATGGACCCCGATATCTGAATACCGCGAACCTTCCCCCTTCAATATTTGTCACCCCCACTTCGCCGTCGGGCTTAACCTCTTTGCTTACTGTGACACAAGCCATATATCGGCATTTGTCGGTTTCGGTGATGTCGGGGTTGTCGAGACTGATTCCGAAGCACTCTGTTTTCCAATGAAAAAGCCGGTTTTTCTTAACAAACTCGAAGATTTTATTCCAGGATTCGCCGGTAGCCGGACCGGAATAATCGCCAAAAGACTGGATATATACGGCTTTTTTGTTTTTATAATCCTTCACTTTGGGCTTTAATTTAAAATTCAGCAGGTTGATCTGCGCTTCCATGTCGTTTTCTTTCATATAATTCAGTTTTGCGTTTTTGTTTTCCCGGTATTCAGAAGGAGAAATGTCAAACCTTTTTTTGAACGCTTTATTAAATGAGCTGAGTGAATCATACCCAACCTTAAAGCATATATCAGTGATGCTCAGGTCGGTGTTTTCGATCAATCCTGCTGCCATTTCAACCCTCAGCCGGATGATGTAGGTTCCCAATGGCTCATTAATAAATGCCCTCACTATTCTGTGAAAATGAAAGGGTGAAAAATTTGAAACCGAAGCCAGAATATTGAGATCAAGCTTTTCACCAAGATTTTTATTGATGAAAACCAGAACATTGTTTACGCGTTCCCTATAATCTTTTTCGGTTAAACTTTTGTTGTCCATCTGAATAATTTTAAGCAAAAATAATATGAAGAAATCATGGCAACTTGTCCAATCTTGCTAAGGTTAAAATTAAAGAAAAATATTAATTTCAAAGCACAACTTTTCGATTTCCCCGACCATAGAACCAATGTTAATTCGGCTCCTTTCGTCAAAGAGTTTAAATTATTGCAACTTTTTTTTAATCTTTCGTATAAACAATAAATTCTTTTACCGTAATAAAATGAAGCGTTTATTTCTATTTTTACTTATTATTCCTTTTTTTCAGCTTTCCTATGCCCAGGAAGAAAACGACACTTTATATGAAGAAGATAATCTGTTGTTTCAGGGAAATGCGAAAATTTCGGGGTTCGGGGGTCCATTGATTAATTTCACTAAAATAAATGGTGACTTTTCCTTTATGATGGGTGGCGGCGGCGGTATTCTCTTTAATGACAATCTGTTTTTCGGTGGATATGGAATGGGCAATAGCAATAAACTTGAGATTGATTCATCTGTTTATGCAGGAAATTATCTGGGTTTTGCCAATGGTGGTCTGTGGGCAGGATATGTTTTTATGAACAAGAAAAAAGTCCATCCTTGCATTACTCTGATGCTGGGATGGGGGAATGTTACCATTGCCAACGAATTGGGGTATATCCAGAAACTTGATAATATTTATGTGATTACTCCGGGTTTAGACATTGAGTACAGCATTGCTTCTTTTTTGAAAATTACCGCTGGTGTTTATTACCGAAAAGTATCCGGCATCTCTGAAATAGATTTCACGGATGATAATTTCAGTGATCTGAGTGTGCAGATCACGTTCAAATTTGGATATTTTAATGCTCCCAATGAAGATGAAGTTCCTGCCGAAGAACCAACAGGAAACTAATCTTCAACCAGTTTAAAGTTCAGCTGTTTTTTTGCAAGGTTAGCCTTTACAATCTCAATTTTTACTTCTTCGCCAAGCTGAAACCTTTTTCCTGTGTGTTTGCCGTAGATGCAATATTCATCCTCATCAAAAATATAGAAATCATCGGTCATGTCGCGCAAGGGAATCAGTCCCTCGCACTTATTTTCAGTTATTTCGACATAAACACCCCATTCGGCAACTCCTGAAATCACCCCATCGAACTGCTCGCCGATCCGGTCTTTCAGAAATTCAACCTGTTTATATTTAATGGAAGCGCGCTCGGCTTCTTCGGCTCTTTTTTCCATCTCCGATGAGTGGGTACACATTTTTTCGTACTGTTTTACATCGGCCGACTGTCCGCCTTTCAGGTATTCATGAAGCAAGCGGTGAACAAGCATGTCGGGATACCGGCGTATGGGCGAGGTAAAATGGGTATAATGTGAAAACGCCAATCCGTAATGCCCGATATTTTTTGTTGAATATTCGGCTTTGGCCATTGTTCTTACGGCCAGTGTCTCTATGATGTTTTTCTCTTTGGTTCCGGCCACCTCTACCAGCAATTGGTTCATGGAATGGGCGGTCTGAATTTTTGATTTGGTGTTCAGTTTATACCCAAAACGTTTAATAAAATTGGAGAATGACCTAACTTTTTCCTGATTGGGTTCATCGTGGATACGGTACACAAAAGTCTTTTTGGCTCCTTTTGTTTTCCCGATAAATAAGGCCACTTTTTTGTTAGCCAGAAGCATGAATTCCTCAATAAGTTTATTGGAGTCTTTTGATTCCTTGAAAAATATTCCGGTTGGTTTGGAATCTTCATCCAGATAGAATTTCACCTCAACACGGTCGAAGGCAATGGCGCCGGATTTAAATCTATCGGCACGAAGTTTTTTTGCCAGTTTATCGAGAACCATCAGCTCATCAGCCAAATCACCTTTTCCTGTTTCAATGATTTCCTGAGCTTCTTCGTAAGAAAATCTGCGGCATGATTTGATGATGGTTTTACCAAACCATTCTTCAAGTATATTGGCATTTTCGTCCATTTCAAAAACAGCAGAGAAACAAAGTTTTTCCTCATCAGGTCTTAATGAACAGATAAAATTCGACAGTTTTTCGGGCAACATGGGCACGACCCTGTCGACCAGATAAACGGATGTGGCGCGTTCAAGGGCTTCCACGTCCAATTCAGTTCCTTCGTCAACATAATGGGTAACATCGGCAATGTGCACACCCACTTCCCAATGACCGTTTTCGAGTTTTTGGAGAGAAAGGGCATCGTCAAAATCTTTTGCATCAACGGGATCGATGGTGAAAGTGGTAATTTTTCTGAAATCACGGCGTTTCATCTCATCGGTTTGGGTGATTTTTGATTTTATTTTTTCAGCAGCATCCAACACTTCCTGGGGAAATTTATTGGGAAGATTAAATTCAGCCAGAATTGCGTGCATTTCAGTTTCGTTGTTTCCGGCATAGCCAAGAACTTCGGTAACCTCACCAAAGGGATTGCGGGCTTTTTGGGGCCAGTCGGTAATTTTGACAATGGCTTTTTGTCCGTTTTTGGCGCCTTTGAGTTTATCGAGCGGAATAAAAATATCGTAAGGCATTTTTTTCGATTCCATAACCAGAAAAGCAAAAGTCTTTGATACTTCGATGGTTCCGACAAAAATCTGCTCGGCTCTTTCGAGTATTTCAGTCACTTCGCCCTCAATATGAAATGCCTTTTTTCGGGCATACAGGTACACCTTCACCTTATCGCCGTTGAGCGCATGTTTTAGGTTTGCCTGTGAAATAAACACATCCTCATCCATATCTTCCGTTTTCACAAACCCGTATCCTTTTGAAGTGAGTTCAACAACTCCGGTGATGAATCCCACCATATCTTTAAGCTTGTATTTACCGGTATAAATTTCAACCAAGCGGCCTTGACCGACCAGCACATTGAGTATTTTGGTGATCATCTGCCTGAGGGCCGGATCGGTTATATTCAGTTTTGAAGAAATTTGTTTGTAGTTAAATGATTTTCCCGGACTAGATGAAAACACGCCATAAATCATATCCATCATGTCTTGTCCGGTTGTTTCCCTGTATTTGTTTTTGTTTTTCTTTGCGCCCATAATTGTATTTTATAATTATACAAAAGTACTTACAATATATTTATTTTTTGGGATATGAAAAATTTTGTTTGAAAGGAATTGGTTATTATTTATGTTTCGGTGCGCTGCACCTAGCTGTCAGGTTCATTTTGGAATAAGAGGGGTGTGGAGGTTGAGGAAGGCTGGCCTTCCTCAACCTCCACACCCAACACATAATACGAACTGTCATCCCGAACACAGTGAAGGATCTCCTTGTTATAGCTTGATAATCATTTTGTTGCAAAATAAACCTGACGGCTATGTGCGCTGCCTCTTTTTTTTGTATCTGAGATTTTACTGGTTATAGCAATTTAGGTGCAGAGCACCGCCAGATATATAGCTAATAGCGTACACAACATACAAAGGTGCAGAGCACCGGAACATTAAAACCAAAAAATTATTTATTTTTATCCCGCATTTACAAAAACGGCCTCATGGCAAAAAAGAAGAAAACCAAATATTTTAGTCATACCGATCGCAAGGTCCTTTTTATACTTCTTACCGTTGTCCTTGTATTTGTTGTTTATGACAACAGGGACTTTCTTTTTGGGATAAAAAAAACAGTCCCCGAAACAGAAAAAAACTACAACCACGAATCCCTCATTAACCGGACCGAACACAATTATGGAAAGGAAATTGACCGGCTGGCCGGCGAATTTGGTCTGCCCGCCGCATACCTAAAAGCCCTTGTGGCTCTTGAATGTTCGGGTATGAAACCGCCCGGCACAAGATTTGAAAGGCATGTTTTTAAAAGACTTAAAAAACTTCGCGACGGGAAAATTTCCAAGATGGAAAATCTGAAAATGACTACTGTAAAAAATGTTAATGACGACGGATTAAAAAACCTGGCCACATCCTGGGGTCCTTTTCAACTTATGGGCTATAAATGTGTCATTCTTGGAATTTATGTGGTTGACATCCGGGGCGATAATTCTCTTTACTGGGGTATTAAATGGATTGACCTTACTTACGGGTCATACCTCAGAAAAGGCCGGTATAGAGATGCTTTTCACATGCATAACACCGGAGATCCGTTTCCTTCGAACGGAAAGTCACGCACCTTCGATCCCGATTATGTGGACAGAGGCCTTTCGCTTATGAAACAGTTTGAACAGCTCAAATAACCCTGGCAGTATAAATTGACATTTGTTATATTTTTCAAAATACGTACCTTTATTCCGAAATTTAAATCAATATGGGCTGCAAAATTCACAGCATTGAATATTATCTACCCGAAAATGTCCTTACCAACGAAGACATCGGGCGTATGCATCCCGAATGGAGTGCCGGCAAAATAGAAAAAAAACTGGGCATCAGGAAAAGACATATTGTCGCAGAAAATGAAACCGCCCTCGATCTTGCGCTGAAAGCCGGAGAAAAAATCCTGAAAGACTATGACCGGTCAAAAATTGATTTTGTCATGCTCTGTACCCAAAGTCCGGATTATTTTTTACCAACCTCAGCTTGTATTCTGCAGGATAAACTTGGCCTGAAAAAAACATGCGGTGCGTTTGATTTCAATCTGGGCTGTTCGGGATATGTGTACGGACTGGCCATTGTGAAGGGATTAATTGCAGCCGGAATTGCCCGTTCGGTGCTGCTCATTATGAGCGAGACATACAGCAGGCACATGCATCCGGGCGATATCAGCAACCGCAGTATTTTTGGCGACGCTGCTTCTGCAACAATAATTGAATATTCAGATAAAGAACACATCCTTGAATTTGATCTTGGTACCGACGGCTCAGGCATGAACAACCTCATTGTTCCCAACGGCTGCTTCAGAAATCCCTGCACGCCAAACGCACCAATTATTACCGATGATTCGGGAAACATCCGCACAGACAATAACCTGTATATGAACGGACCCGAAATTTTCAACTTTACCATTGACTCGGTTCCGGTTGTGATAGAAAATGTACTACGGAAAAACAAAACAGAAAAAAGCCTGATTGATCATTTTATTCTTCACCAGGCCAACAAATACATGCTGGGCTATCTCATGAAAAAAATGGATCTTCCCGAGGATAAATTCTACAACAACCTTCTTGATACCGGAAATACTGTTTCCTCAACCATTCCGATTGCATTGAAAAACCTACATGATGAAAACAAAATAAAATCAGGGGATAAATTGCTTTTGTGCGGTTTTGGCGTGGGCTATTCGTGGGGGGGGGCGGTGATTATTTGGTAATGAACTTTTCTTATTATTTTTTCTTTTTTTACAATCATTCGCGCATTTCTTGCTTCGCTGCGAGAGATCGCTTCGCTAAGTTAGCGGCTTAAAAAATTATACCCCTGATCCCTCAATACCGGCTCAAACCCTGCCTCAATAATTGCTTTCTGAATTCCTTCTGCATCAAATTTATATGAAGCTCCGGCCGAAGAAACAACATTTTCCTCAATCATAATTGACCCGAAATCATTGGCTCCGGCGTGAAGACATACCTGTGCCGTGTCTTTTCCAACGGTGAGCCATGAGGCCTGAATATTTTCTACATTCTGAAGCATGATTCTGCTCAATGCGATCAGTCTGACATAATAAGCAGCATCTGTGTTTTTTGCCAGCATTCCCTGCTTTTGCAGATCGGTTCCCTTTTCCTGATAGGGCCAGGGAGTGAACGAAATAAATCCTTTGGACGAAGCGGGTTTTTCACTTTGCACCTGTCTCAACGCCAAAAGGTGATCCAAAATTTCTTCATCTGTTTCAACATGGCCAAACATCATTGTGGCCGAGGTAACCAGATTTATTTTGTGGGCTTCACGCATCACATCAAGCCATTGTTGGGTGGTACATTTGACAGGGGAAATAATTTTCCTGACACGGTCGCTGAGAATTTCGGCTCCGGCACCCGGCAAACTGTCCAAACCTGCATCTGCCAGTCTTTCAAGAATTTTGCTCACCGGTATTTTTTCCAATCGCGACAGATGATGAATTTCAGGTGGACCCAGCGCATGAAGTTTCAATCCGGGTTCAATTTTTTTCAACTCACTGAAAAGATCGGCATAGAAAGAAAGTCCGAGCCGTGGATGCAATCCGCCCTGCAATAAAAGCTGATTACCACCGAGTTTTTTTAATTCGCTGATCTTCTCTTTGTATTGTTCGATGGTTGTAATGTAGGCGTTTTCATCTCCGGGCTTGCGGTAAAAATTGCAAAACTTACACTGTGAGCAGCACACATTGGTGATGTTGACATTGCGGTCGATGATCCAGCTGACCTTTTTGTCGTCGTTTTTTATCTTTTTTCTGAGTTCCCACGCACAATGAATAAGCTCTGATAAAGAGGCCTGCCTGAAAAGAATTAGTCCTTCTTCTTTGTCAGGAAATTCCTGATGTAAAACTTTTTCTAATATTTTCCCGATTTTATCCAACTGCGTTTTTCAAATAATATCCGCCACAAAATTATTAACTTTACACTGGATTATTTAAAAAACCTTGTTTTATTTGCAGATATTTATTTCAATTTAAAACTGAAAAAATGAAACTGACCCTTGTAAATACCATTAAAGAAAAAGACAATCTGATCATTCTTGCAGGAAAAAAATTCATTCCCGATAAAATTATTTTTTCAAAAAGAGAATCCGATTATATCAAAGAAAGAATAAAAAAGGATGATGTTGTCATTATCAATCAGTATAAAAGATACGTGTATGTGGTGCCTGCAGGGGAGCTGAAGAAAGAGGATCCGGGAGCAACACTTGAAAAAGCACGCGATGCGGCCGGGAAAATTGTTGGCCACGCAAATAAAAAAGCTTTGAAATCGGTTGTCATTAAAAATGAAACCCGGGAAAAAGATATTACCCTGGCTTTTGCCGAAGGAATGGTTTTATCAAATTATCAGTTTCTGAAATATTTCTCTAAATCTGAAAAAAAGAAAAATTCCCTGACCGAAGCGGGTCTGCTGGATAAAAAAATATCGAAAAAAGATTTTGAGTTTTTTGGGAATATCATGGAAGGAATAGCCATTGCCCGCGACCTCACAAACGAACCCTTGTCATACCTCACTGCGCAAAAACTATCTCAGGAAATTGACAAACTTGCTCCGCGCTCCGGTTTTTCTGTTGAAATTTTCGATCATAAAAAGATTGAGTCATTAAAGATGGGCGGACTGCTTGCCATTAACCGGGGAAGTATTGATCCCCCTACTTTTACAACCATTGAATGGAAAGCAAAAAACGCAGTGAACAAAAACCCTGTTGTCCTGGTGGGAAAGGGTGTTGTTTTTGATACCGGCGGATTAAGTCTGAAACCCACTGACTCCATGGATTACATGAAATCAGATATGGCCGGAGCTGCTGCGGTAACCGGAACAATTTTTGCTCTGGCAAGATCGAAAATGCCCCTGTGGGTGGTTGCCCTGATTCCGGCCACCGATAACCGCCCGGGCGAAAATGCCGTCGTTCCCGGCGATGTGGTCACCATGCACGACGGAACAACCGTTGAAGTGCTAAATACCGATGCCGAAGGCCGCATGATCCTGGCCGATGCGCTCAGTTACGCAAAACGATTCAAACCCATGCTGGTAATTGATATTGCCACGCTTACCGGCTCGGCGAACCAGGCGGTGGGACCGCACGGAATTCCGTTTATGGGAACCGCGAACAAAACAATCAAAGAAAAGCTCACTGTGGCCGGCGATTTATTCCGTGAAAGGCTTATTGAATTTCCCTTGTGGAATGAGTACGGGGAGATGATCAAATCATCCATTGCCGATATAAAAAATACGGGCGGAAAAACAGCAGGAATGATCACTGCCGGAAAATTTCTGGAACATTTTACCGATTATCCCTGGATTCATATTGATATTGCCGGCCAGGCATTCAAAAAAACAAACGGTTCATATCTTGGAAAGGGCGCAACCGGAGTGGGAGTGAGACTTCTCTCAGGGTTTCTGAATAAAATTTCCGAAAAATGACACAGGAAAAAACTCTGAAGGCGTTTGCCAAACTGGGCCGTGAGATGATGTCTCTGGCTACTGAAGAAAATCTCAGGGAAAATGAAATGCTCAATCCCTGGTTTACCCGTGAGTTTTCGGTTTTTGCCCTGGAATCACTGAGTAAAATGCTCCATAAAAAAAAATTGTATGAATGGGCAGCCCGATATCCGCATAAAAAATCCGGATCCCGTCCAAAAACAATTGCTGTTATAACTGCCGGAAACATTCCGCTTGTGGGATTTCACGACTTTATGTGCGTGTTGGTTTCGGGAAATAATTTCCTGGGAAAAATCTCACATAAGGACAATTATTTGTTTTCAAAAATCAGCGAACTGCTCATTAAGATTGATCCCGGTTTCTCAGAAAAAATAACCTTTACCGATGAAAAACCCGGAACTTTCGATGCGATCATTGCAACGGGCAGCGATAATTCAGCAAATTATTTTGAGTATTATTTTAAAAAATATCCGCACATAATCCGTAAAAACAGAAATTCGGTTGCGGTATTGACCGGAGATGAAACAGAGGAAGATCTGAAATATCTGGCAAAGGATGTCTTTTTGTATTTCGGAAAAGGCTGCCGAAACGTATCCAAGATTTATCTGCCTGAAAAATATGATTTTAAACAATTTGAAAAGCCGTTTTCAGAATATAAACATCTGATGGACCACAATAAGTACATCAATAATTTTGATTATTATAAATCCATATATCTCCTTAACCGTGAAGAGTATTACGATGCAGGAAATATCCTCCTGAAAAAAAGCAGTGATTTATCATCCCCGATTTCGGTTCTCTACTATGAAAATTACGGAGATATTTGTAATTTAGCCGATACGTTCATCAGCATAAAAGACCGGTTGCAGTGTGTGATTTCAAACTCAGGGAAAATTCCCGGAGCCATAGGTTTCGGAAAAGCCCAACAGCCTGAAATTGATGATTATGCAGATGGAGTGGATACAATGAAATTTTTATCGGAACGGATATGATATACAGATTCAGAATAGTTTCTCCTGATGAAGACCAGTTTTACAGGGAGATTGACATCAGAAAAGACAGTTCTTTTCTTGATTTTCACGAGGCCATTCAAAAATCGGCCGATTATGATATGACACAAATAACTTCTTTTTTTCTGGTTGAGGATGGATGGAAAAAGGGAATGGAAATTACCATGATGGATATGGAAAGCAATTCTCTGGTTATGTCGGAGGTGAATCTTGATTATTTAATTAAAAAAGTGAAAGACCGGCTGATCTATGTTTTTGATTTCTTTTCAGATCGCGCTTTTTATATCGAACTGAAGGAAATTCTCAGTCCGGAACCTAAAAAGAAATATCCCCAATGCGTCCTCTCCAAAGGTTTAGCTCCCAAACAAATAATGGTGGTTGATGTTTCTATAAACGACATTCTTGATCAGGATCTTGATGCCATCTACGGCGAGGAAACCCGAAGTAATGAAGATCTGGATGATTACAATCTTTTTACCAATATTGAGGATGCCCCTGAACCGGAGGATATTTAGTTACAATTATTATTGTTCAAAAAAATAAATCAGATTTTCACTGTCGACCTCAAGTTTCAGATATCCCGAAACTTCTTCCTCTCTGCTAAAAGCATCCATGGTTACGTATAGCGTATTGCCAAACTGCACTGCGTTGCGCTCGTGGTCGTGGGCACCGATTACCATATCCACTTTGTGCTTTGACATCAGGTCGAACAACGTATACATTTCCTCGGCTGCCTGATTACTGCTGAAGATCGTTCTGAATCGCGGGAAATTGATGTGGGTGAAAATGATGCAGTGCCTGAAATTATTGCGCTCAGATTCGAGAAGGTTTTTTAACCATTCGAACTGGTCTTTGCCCAGCGTGGCTCCGCCTGTGTCCAGACAAATAAAGAGATCGGAGGCGGATGGTGTTTTTACCGAAAAATAATATGAAGATGCTCCGAAAAGCGAAAAAAATGTTTCCCACCCGTCAAAAAATAGATCGTGGTTTCCCGGTGTGGTAAAGATATTCAAAGTATCATGCATGTTAATAATATCGCTGGATCTCATCTGGTCTTCTACATGGCCTGTGGTGAGGTCGCCTGCCATGAGCACTGCTGTAATATTTTGCTCTGTTGCTTCGGTCAGAAATGAATCAAGACTTGCGGTTTCGCCGATATGGCTGTCGCCCAAAGCAAAAATGGTGTAGGAATCTGAACCGGTGATTATTTCGACTGCCGGATGGGCGGTATTCCAATCCTGAGACTGCTCAAACCTTTTGTTTGCAGGATCATCGGAGGCAAACAGACCTTTGGGATCGAGTTTTTTGCAGGAAACCAGGGAAATGCATACCAAAAGAAAGATGATTACTTTAGTTCCCATTTCACCCCCGCTCTAAAGTAAAAACCAAAATAATTTGCTGCCAGATTCAGCGTCCCGTTCGTTTTATAAAACAATTCTCCGGTGCATTTAATGTATTCGGTCAATTTGTAATACCCGCCCACACTGATCAGCGGATTGGGTTCCTTTTCCACAAGAAAAACATCCCTGTTTGTCAGTGAAATAGTAAGTTTTTCCTCATTTTTAAAGACCTTGTATTTGAACTGATAAATGAAATTAAGTTTTTCTGTCATCGTCCGGCCACTCGTTATCCCATATTCATCGGCTGCTTTTTGGGTAAAACCCGAAACCCCTTTTGAAATACCAAAATTGATGGTCCAGTGAACCAGATCTATTCCAGCTAAGAGTCCGGCCTTGTTTTCAAACATTTTTTTAATGTGTTTGTTGTGAAATAAAAAGCCATCGATATTATAGTTGCAATATCTGGTAGGGAATTTTTTTGAGACATGAAGCTCAGCTCCTGAAAAAGCGCTTTCTGTTTTTGAAACCAGGTTAAACCGCGACGCTGCAAAAATAAAAATCCTGCGATATTGATATTGTCCGGCCACCGTTGATTTAAGAAACAAACCATCAGAAACATTGTTTGAGCCGGCATCGAAAAAGGTGCGGATATGGGATTGCGATCTGGCGTTTTCGGCGGAAAGCAGCAGAAGGATTGTGATTAATATGATTCCCGTTTTTTTCAATTAAAAGCTCATGTTATTCTTCGCTGGTCAACGCAAATTTATAATAATTTGGTTTTTAAATGACGTATAATTTAAAATAATTAGTTGCCGGTGATATAATTGGAGATTTCTCCCTTCAGTCGAAATGACAACCACTGGTTGGTGGTTGCATATGTATTTTCACACATTTCACTATTAAACCAATTTTTCTATCTTTGCAAGAAAAAAACATGCTCGAATTTCTGCAACCCTTTATTGACTGGTACCTTGCCAACATCAATTATTTCACAATAACAGTTTTAATGGCGGTTGAAAGTTCTTTTGTCCCGCTTCCCAGTGAGCTGGTTATTCCGCCGGCTGCTTACCTGGCTGTAACCGGACAGTTAAACCTGATTCTGATTATTGTTTTCTCTACCGTCGGTTGTGTTATCGGTGCATTATTTAATTATATGCTGTCGTACTATCTGGGGAGAAAAATTATATATGGACTGGCAGACAGCAAACTGGCAAGGATCTTTTTCATCAACAGGCAAAAGGTTGAGCATGCAGAAAACTACTTTCTAAAAAACGGAAATATCTCAACTTTTATCGGAAGATTGTTGCCGGGAATCAGGCATTTGATATCCATTCCGGCCGGCTTATCCAAAATGAACCTGAAAAGTTTCATTCTGTTTACTGCGCTTGGAAGTTTGATTTGGAACACCATTCTTGCCGTACTCAGCTATTATCTCATTGACAAATGGGAAGAGTACATGCAGGAAATAACCTGGGGATTTATCGCCATTGCTGTTCTTTTTGTGGGATACCTGGTATTTAAAGCTGTCAGGAGAAGGAAATCTAAAAAATCTTAATATGTTAATATTCAACATTTAACAAATTATTTTAAAATAATTTAAGCTATTAAGTACTTAAATTGATTTTTTTATATATATTTGTATCGCTAAACATTTTAATAAACCTTAAACAGATTTAATATGGCAAAAATAACTTTAAAGGGAAATCCCTTCAACACCACAGGTGAACTTCCAAAAAACGGTGAAAACGCAAAAGATTTCAGACTTGTAAAATCAGATCTTTCAGTTGTATCGCTGGCCGATTTTAAAGGACAGAGACTGGTACTGAACATATTCCCAAGTCTGGATACAGGTGTTTGCGCTGCATCAGTCCGTCAGTTCAACAAGCTTGCCGGTGACATGAAAAACACAAAAGTGCTTTGTATTTCACGCGATCTTCCCTTTGCTCAGGCAAGATTCTGCGGAGCCGAAGGCTTAAATAACGTAATTACCCTTTCCGATTTTGCCACTGGCGAATTTGGTAAAAACTATGGTCTTGAAATCGCCGATGGTCCGCTTGCACACCTGCATTCAAGGGCTGTTGTGATTCTTGATGAAAACCATAAAGTTGTTTATTCGCAGCAGGTTCCCGAAATTGTTGAAGAACCCGATTATAATGCTGCCATGAAAGTTTTGGCTTAGTTTTTTGATTGAAATATTTTTAAGTTAGCCGCTAATGCGCGAATGATTAAAAATTTGAGTATTGGCGGCTTTTTGCTTTCCTGTGGCTTTTTCTCCCTCCTATAACTTTTTTACAAAATTCTGTAACGGATCTTTTTTCATGTGATGGTACTTTTGTTGGGTAAACTTGACAAAATTCATAAAAACGTAAAGGATTTTCGTAGCAGATTTTCATAGAATGTTTATTGGTTCAATTAAAAACCCCGGGGTTCCGGGGTTTTTTAATGTTTTGGGTATGTCATTAAAAGCACAGCCATGCAGAGGCATGGCCCTACAGTTTAATCAACATTATTTTTTCTGTAAATTTCTTTTTCTGATTGCGTATTTTCAATTCATAAATTCCTGCCGGTAAAAAACGGATGTCTGCGCTGTTTCTGTTTGATCGCAAATGGAATTTCTTGCCCGAAATATCTGTTGCTGTAACAGATTCAATAATTTCCCGGGTATTAAAATAAATAACATCCCGGGCGGGGTTTGGATATACAATCAGGTTTTCTTTGCTTTCCGGCTGGTCAACAGAAATTCCATAATCATACTCAAAACAACCCATATCAATGGTGTCGGCAATAATTCTTTGGTGGCCGTCGAGGTCGGTGATTGGAATGAACAATCCTGTTGTATCAGGTGTTCCCGCGTTGAAAGCCGGTGAAAATTCATTGAGCGTCCAGTCGGCCGACAAACCATCGTAATCGATTCCGAAACCCACAGTAGGATTTATAAATAGCGGATCAGCGGCCCCGGGAAAACTTTCAATGATATTGTTGGTCAATAAAGTCACGGTAGTATAAACAGACGTGTCAATTCCCGCATATTCATTCCCCCAGAAAATGTTGTTGGCCAGATTAAACAACGCTCCTTCTTCAACATAAATAGCTGCTCCCTGATTCAATGCAACGGTATTATTTCGCATATAAAAATCCGATAATGTGTTTTTAATGGCATGCCTCCCGTTGTTTGTAACCAAATTGTTTGTGATCTTAAAAATTCCTCCGTAACCATAAAATCCTCCTCCGCAAATATCTGCCCAATTGTTATGAAACCTGTTTGCGTTTATGTTGCTTAAGCTGTAGTAGCAGCTCATTCCGCCGCCTCAGCCCCACGTAAAATTCATATAAAATAGATTGTTTTCGAATTCGGGTTTCCCACCATATGAGCATAAACCACCCCCGTGTGCGCGGCCATTATTTTTATAGAATTCACAATTTCGGATGATACAGTCTGAATATTCAATCACCATTCCTCCACCATCCCAATGACACATATTATGAAAGAAAGTACAATGATCAAAGCGGACCTTGTTATTGTATTTTAAATAAATTCCCCCGCCATTGTTAAAGCTTTTCCCATAATAAATTCCGCAATATTTAAAAATACTGGAATCATTTGTTTCAGAAACAGAATCAAGATGTATACCATCCCATCCGCCTGCCAATGTATCTTCCAAATAGCAAAGTGAAGTGTCCTGAACGGTAAAAATTATGGAATCGTTTTCAATACCACAGGCAATAATAGCTCCCAGAACAGTGATCCGGTAATAGCCCTGTAAAGAAATAACTGTTCCGGGTGCAATGGCCAGAGTGGCCCCGCTGTTTATGGATACATTTCCCGTTATTTTAACTGTATCTGCATCCCATAAAGTATTGCTGTTTATATCTCCCGAGAAAAAAATTACCTGAGAAAACGGGTTAAGTGTAAAGCAGAAAATGAAAAGAATCAATAAAAGTCCCTTTTTCATAGTATAATAGTTTTGATAAAAAGACGTGATTTCTTAAGTAATGGTTGCCTGAAAATAACATTTCCTGAAAATAATTTATCAAAACATTATTTACATATCAAAAACATTTGTTATAATTGTTTGTTGTTTACATAAGATATTATTTTGAACAGTATAACCATGAAAAAAAGTTTTCTCATACCTCTTTTTCTGATTTGTTTTTTCAATATCACATGGGCACAGATTAATGTGTGGGAGCCCATTTTCACCAATGCCGGCAACATTGTGGAAATTTATTCGTCCCTCACCGACAGCGCGCTTGTTTCTGAAATCGAATCATACAAACAGTCATCCGGACTTAACATATATACACAGGCTTTTGTCAGGGATTCGGGAATATTGGCCGAATTTGTCAACCTCCTCTCCGAAAACAAATACGAAGATTTTCAACCTCCCTACCTGATCTTCACAGCCGAATTTTCTCCTCCCGCCGAAGGAAACCTCTTCTCTGTCTCCGTTTCACTGGTCCCCAGTTCTGACCTGCAGCACATGTCATCCGTCCTTGCAGAAATCAGCGGCCTGCTGAACTCCATGCTCCATGATGCACTTGATCCCGGCCACGACCGTTCCCTTGCACAGGCAATCATTGATGCTCTGCATGCGCTTTTTGGTCCGCCGGAGCAGAATATTTTCACTCCGGCGACCGTTTCATTTTTCCCTGCACAAAATCAAATCTACGGGTTTGACAGTTTGCAATATCCCGAACTGTCCGGCAAGTACGAAAAAACAAGAATCAACAAAAAGGATTACCTCATCCCCTGGAAATCTGTGGAAACAGGCACATCTGACCACATCTCATTTAAAATAACCACGAACACCGATTCGGTCTATGCCGGATTTACCCCCGATTCGGTTCTTTTTCAGCTTGTGCGCACAGGCGAAAACGTGCCGGTGATCAATACCGGACTGGACAAACAACTGCTGATAACCGGTCCGGGCAACAACAACGAAACCGCCCTCACTGCCATCTATACCGACCGGTCTGCACCCGGAAACGCAAAGGAACTGACCCTGGGAATGACCAACGTTGTATCCTACGAAAAGGAAATGCGGCAGGTGGTTCTGGTATCGGTAAATGAAGCGCCTGTGCCGGCTGCAGCAACGGTGGAATGGGAGCTAAACAATATCTACCGGACAGCAGTGGCCGGTTTCACGGTAAGCAGCATATCCGGCTTCACGGTTGATTACGATCTTAACGCCAACAATCTTTTTGACAATACGGATGCCGATAACTCGCTTAACTACACCCCGGAGATGAAAGAGGTCATCACGGCATTTATTGGTCGTCCCGGGTACGCTGAGGACGTTTATTACCTGTTTTTCGTTTCGAACCCCGCCAACGCTTCCCTTTCGGGATACATGCCTTTTAAAAAACAGTTCGGGTTTATCTTTTCGCAGGATGTGCGCACCATAGCGCATGAGCTCGGACATGGGGTTTTCAGGTTAAAACATACCTATGCAGATTACCCTTCTCTTTCATCCGGTTCAACCGAAAATCTTATGGATTACGGCGAAGGTGACGAGTTGTGGAAATACCAGTGGGACGAAATCCACGATCCGCCATGGATCATAAACTGGCTCGAAGATGAAGAAGATGCGGAGCTTAACATGGTTCTGGTTGATTTCACCGACATCACCGGGAATCTGGCAACCGATTATGCCGCCACAACTACAGCTTATTTTACGCCATCGTGTCTGCCCGTTGTCATTGAAAATTTTACGGAGCCAAAATTCAGGTGCGGCTATCTGATGGCCTTCAAATTACAGGGTACGCAGTATGTGATGATCAACACCAAATCGCACGATTTTCATGGCTATTACCCTTATGATGAATATCTCGTGTTAAAGGAAACCCTATCCGAAGAGGAAAAGATGAAGCTGACACATCTTAACCCTGCCCGGTTTTTGACCAATACTTATTACCGCTTTGCCATTCCGGGCGACCAGCTCTACACCAACGAGTGGGTTTTTAACGACGGGCAGCTTTGCCAGTTCGACTACCGGTGGACCAACAGCAGTGATTATTCGGGCCGCACCGACATCAAAGGTCCGGTGATGATGGCTGATCCGCCAAGCGATGCTGTGCGCACGCAGGCAGGCGATTGCCAGAACATCACCTTCATGAACAACGAGCCGCTGATAACCGAAAGTTTCGAGTATTCGGGAAACGGCATCACATCTATTACAGCCGAGGAAATGGCCTTGTATGTAAACTCCACTGTTGAATATCTGGCCACGGAGCTCGACCGCGTGTTGTACGACTATCCCACCGACACCAACCAGCTTTATGGCGACAATAAATACCACATCATCAACTACGGCTGCATTGCCAACCAGGAGCACACCGAGCGCTATAAGATCATGGAGCACAAGCTTGAATACCTGAAAGAACAGACGGGCATAGGATTTTACGTGCTGTACATCGGGGTGAATTTCATGCTGGATGCTGACCAGAACGTCCGCAACAATTTTGCCCGCGACATCTACAACAAATCGGACTATCTCAAATCACATCCCAACAGCATTTTGCTTGTGATTCCCTACGTGCGCATCGAGGGCGGATACGGTACGGCGCCCAAGCAGTACCTGATGCCCGGCATCTGTGACAACCGCAACCATGTATCGGGCGATATATTTGTTCAGGCCCCGTTCAGCGGCTCCTTCGATCTGATCCTCGGGGTTTACAAGTACATCAACAAGCCCTGCCGTGTGTATTCCGCCTTTTTGTTTGCCGACGGGTCCATTTCCTACAAGTACAAAAATCTGGGAAACCAGTCG